>Ga0314774_1000129_pt1 | contig 66345 bp, 61 predicted proteins | sample MetaGCBIA2018_FD_204515 | JGI IMG/M metagenome (GOLD analysis project Ga0314774, IMG submission 204515) | Cryopeg brine microbial communities from Beaufort Sea near Barrow, Alaska, United States - CBIA 2018 | ecosystem: Environmental > Aquatic > Marine > Coastal | place: USA: Alaska | collected... | reverse complement strand
GTGAGACGATCCAGCTCTTTGTGACTCATTGAATATAGTTCCTCTGCCATTTGGTCCCCTTCCATAATTTAATAAGGGGACATTTGTACCTTGGACAAAGGGGACATTACTATCTTGGGCTAACAATCGACAAAATAACTGTTGACAGACAGAGCCTAATTCAGACAGAATGCTAAATTCCTGAAAACGAAGTAAAGAGAAACGTACGAGGAGGTTTTTCCATGCAGTGTCAGACTATTCAACCCGGTACCGAGTGTACCTTCTGGTCTAAAAATGGTTGTGTATTTAAAGGCAACAGTTGTCACAATGCTGTCGAGGCCTGTGAAGGCTGCGAACGTATTGTTGAAAGCGAAATCGGCCCGGTCTGTTCTTCTTACCCGGCACCAGAGGTAAAGTGGGCTGGCGGTCTTTGCAACTTTGCAACCCACCAGAAAATCAAAATCGAGATCGATACGACGAAAGTCAATCCGCTCAAAGCATCGAAGCGTGCTGCTGGACGGTGATTTTCAACCTTTCACGATTCATAAATAAGGCAGGTGCCCATGGCACCTGCCTTATTTATTTCTGTCGCTGCAAACCTCATCGCTTTTCATCCCGACTCAACCAAATAGTATAAACAAGAGAGGGAGCAGACAAGCCGTCACCAAACCATTCAAGCCGATAGCCAGCCCGGATACGGCACCTGCAAGCAGATCAACTTCCAACATACGCGCTGTCCCAATTCCGTGTGAGGCGGTCCCGACTGCCAAACCGGTCGCCGATGGGGACGTGATCCCGATCAGGCGACAGAATTCCGGACCACAGATCGCACCGATACAACCGGTCAAAACAACAATTGCCGCCGTCAACTCAGGAATCCCCCCAATCTTCTCTACCAGAGCAATAGCGATCGGCGTTGTCACAGACTTGGGTGCCATTGACAAGACAACCTCTCGACTACCACCGAGCAACCAGGCCAGACCACTCGCTGAAACGATCGACACCAAAGCACCCGCCGTAACACCGGCCAGAATGGGTCCGCGCTTTGTGTAGATTTCACTGCGTTTCCGGTAGAGGGGGACAGCAAGGGCAACAACCGAGGGGCCGAGAAGAAAGAGGATATAGCGACCACCCTTTTGATACGATTGATACGGGATGTCGAAAATCAATAGAATCGCTATAATAGCGACGATCGTTACAGCCACCGGAGTCAACAGCGGGTGACTGCGGCTCTTGAGATAAACTCTCTGGGCGAGAACGAAGATAAACAATGTCAGGCCGATCCCAAACAAGGGCTCTGCAGTCAGGGTCTCAAACATGCTACTCCCTCCGGCGGGACAACAGCTGTTCGACCCACCCGGTCACCGCCATGACAAAGAAGGTACTCAGAACAAGTGCGACGCTGATCGGCAACCATTCACGGCTGATCAGATCGGCGTAGACCATAACACCGACCCCCGCCGGGACAAAAAACAGGGCCATATTCGACAAAAGCAAGTCTGCAGCCTCTTCCAGCCACTCAATTTTAACCCAGCCAATCAACAGCGCAGCCAACAGCAACCCCATGCCGAGCACATTTCCGGGAACCGGCAATGCCAGCCAGGTCGAAAACAACTCACCCAGAAACTGCAATAACAATAAAAGAGCCATCCCTCTGACCATTAACTCTGCCTCAAATTCCTAATTCTAATTTTAACCCATCGACCACAGCGGCAACCTCAAACCGGATATCTTCAGCCGCCGGTGAAGTCTCAAGGGACAAAAACTCCTGAAAAGCCTGTAACGCTTCACGGATATCATCATTATCGAGATAAATATTTCCGAGAGTCAGATAGGCGTAGGAGAAGCCCGGATCACGCTTTATCGCATCCTGGCAGTAAGTTTTCGCCGTTTCCAGATCCCCGATATCATAATATATTTCTGCGAGATTAAAGTAAGCCTGTGCATCCTCTGGCTCGAGTGCAATCACCTGCTTAAACGTCGCCAGGGCCTGATCCATATCACCCCTTGCAAACAGTGCATCACCTAAGGCATTCAGTCCGAAGAGCGACTCAGGGTCGATTTTTAAACCGCGCCTGTAACTATGGATCGCTTCAGCTATCTGATCTAAGCTAAAATACACCAACCCCATGCTGATCTCGGCCTCCGCCTGGTCCGGAAACGTTTTGGTGATCTTTTCATAAAGGGTCATCGCTTCATCAATATGTTCCTGTTCAAACAGGATATCTGCCAGGGAATAATGAGAATCGATATCTTCGGGATCGAGATCAATCGCCTTGCGATACGCCAACACCGCCGCATTAAGGTCCCCTGCTTCTTCGAGCGCTCCGCCGAGAAAAGCTTCCAACTCTGCGCTTAAGATCCCTTCGGATTGGGCCTGACGCAAACGGTTAATCACTTCCAAATGATCGCCTGCATCGATCAATTCCTGCATCTCGTCCAACAAATCATCAACAGTCATCGTAATATCCTTTTCAAAGAGAGCTCAAACAGAGCCAACAGACAAATCTTCCAATGCATCCAGGATTCCCCATGGCGTGCTCGGAATCTTAACACAGACGACACCCAAAGCATCAGCAAGAACATCAAGTGACATATCGTCCAGAAAGACCTCCTCACCATCCCTGAGGACAACATCAGGAACAAGAAGGGCCTCACCGAGCTCTTGACCACGAAGCTGCTCCAGCACGTCCTTACCGGTCAGCAACCCGGCGACTGTCACCTGACCAGAAAAAAACAGGTTTTCAACCTCGTAGGCGTGTACGGAGCAAGCCGTTTTTTCAGTCAGTTTTTCTAGAAAGTGCTGCAACTCCGGAAAAAACGATATCCCGGTAAAGGTTGAGACGATGACCGGACGCTGCGTCAGCTCGGCTTCAAGCAGTGCATCCACAGACTGGCTCCGAAACAGGGGAACCTGCCCGATCCCATTCTCAACCTGTGGCAAGTCTTCATACTCTTCTAGTGGCGGAAAATCGAGCGCTGCCTTGAGATAGAGTTCATCGGCGGCAAAAATGAACCGACTCCCGGTTTCCGATAGAGCTCGTGACTGCCAGCGGTTTATGCTCGAAATGATTTCAGTCGCCTCAGCAGAGGTAGGGGTTCTTAATTCAGGGAGGTGCTCTCTGTGCCCGGTAAGACCGATCGGGACAACCGCCAGGGAGCGAATCCCGGGGGAGAGAGGATAGAGATCCCCGATGGTCTGCTCTAAAGCATCTGCATCGTTAAGCCCGGGGCAGACAACGATCTGAGTGTGAATCACGATCCCGGCCGCCGTTAACCGTTCCAGCATCGGCATGATCGCAGGAGTTGTCCGTCCAAGCAGACGAGCGCGCAATGTTTCATCTGTGGCATGAACAGAGACATACAACGGCGAAAGCCGCTGTGTGATAATACGTTGAATATCTGACTCCGAAATATTACTCAGAGTCACATAGGCACCATAAAGGTAAGAAAACCTGAAGTCCTCATCCTTGATATAGAGAGATCGACGCATCCCTTTCGGTAATTGATGAACGAAGCAGAAGATGCAATTATTGCCACATTGCTTCGGTTCCGGATGATCAACTGCGACCCCTAAACCCTCCTCAAAATCTTTTTCAATCTCCAATTCCCAGACATCACCGTTCTGTTTTTCGACAACGAGCAGCATCTCTTCTTGCTGCTCTGCCAAAAAAAGATCGAGAAAATCCACGATCCGGTCGCCATTGACCGTACAGAGTCTGTCGCCGACGACAAGCTCTAACTCAGCGGCTATACTGCCGGGCGCAACCTGTTTTAATGTAACCATAAATCCTCAGAACCAATACAAAATCCCCGTTGCTGACTAACCGCACACGGGGATTTCTGTTAATTTAACATGCCCGGGAAGGTCAGTCCCGACCACCGTGAAGTCGAAAAGCACCATCTTTTGAAGTGATAGAACCGATGGCATGTTTATACAACAAGATATCGGAACTGCCATCAACCAGCACACAAAAACTATCAAATGATTTAATATAACCTTCGAGTATATCGCCGGACATCATAACAATCGCAACCCGGACTCTCTCTTTACGAGCCTGATTTAAGAACTGATCTTGAATATTAAAAGGTGTCTTGCCCATAACCGCTCCTTTTCTCCATAAGAAAACATTCAATCATGGTCGAAATAGTATCAGTTTCTCCCGAGGAATCAACTGAAATTATTGATTTTTCCTTCTTGAACCAGGTCTCCTGCCGCCGGGCGTATTGTCTTGTTTCCAATTTAATCCGTGCGGAGGCTTCATCAGTTGTGTATTCACGAAGTAAATAGCGGATAGACTCCCGGTACCCAATCGTTTTAAGAGCTTTTAAATCAGGCGAGTAACCGCAATCGAGCAGAGACTGAACCTCGACAAACAGCCCATCCGAAATCATCTGCTCCACCCGTTGATCGATCCGTTCCCCTAAAAGAGGGCGCGGTGGATTCAAGTAAAGTTTGAGCAGGCGATAGGGAGAGTCATTAAAGGCATGCCGCTTTTGCAGGAGCGAAAGAGGGACGCCACCCAGTTCAAACACTTCGATCGCCCTGATGATTCTAACCTGGTTGTTCGGATGAATGATTTGAGCCTGTTCGGGGTCGACTTGCTGCAACCGCCGATAAAGAGCCCCCTCCCCCTCCTCTTGCTCATAACCGAGTAAACGTTGCCGGAGTAAATCGTCTGCGGCGGGAGCGTCAATCAGACCGTCTATAAGAGCACGGATGTAGAGGCCGGTTCCTCCAACAACCACCGGAAGATGATTACGGGATAAAATCGCGGCAATAGCCGCCCTCCCCTTCTCGACAAAATCAGCAACCGAAAACGGTTCGTCAGGATTGACGATATCGATGAGATGGTGCGGAACCGTCTCTTGCTCTTCGAAACTCGGCTTCGCCGTCCCGATATCCATCAGCCGGTAGACCTGTCTGGAGTCAGCAGAGACCACCTCAATCTTGAACTGACGGGCAAGGCGACAGACGAGGCCGGTCTTCCCGGAGGCCGTCGGGCCACAGATCACAATTACGGGCGCGTTCTCAGACAAGTCGGACATCATCAGGTTCGCTTGAACATCCGCTCAATTTCAGACAAAGAGATGCGCTGAATAACCGGCCGACCATGCGGGCAGTGCCCGTTAAAGTCGACCTGATCCAGCTCATGCAACAACGCCTCCATTTGAACTTTTGAGAGAAACTGGTTGGCTCGTACAGCCCCATGACAAGCGATCGTCATCAGGACATGCTCAAGCGACTCCTCAAGCAGGGCGGTCTCACCCAATGCACCAAGTTCCGCGCCAACATCCCGAACTAACTGCTCCGCCTCGGCGCCAGCCATTAATTGCGGAATCGATTTCAGGACAAAAGCATTGCCACCGAACGGTTCAATCTCGAAGCCAAACCGACCGAGTTCATCCAAATGAGGCAAGAGATGTGCCGCTTCCTTAAAATCAAACTCCATCACAACAGGAAAGAGCAGATCTTGACGAACGATCCCAGCCGCGTAGAACTGCTTACGGAGGCGCTCGAAACCGATCCGTTCGTGAGCGGCATGTTGATCCACAAGGACAAGCTCGTTTCGGTCCTGACAGACGAGATAACTACTATGAAATTGGCCGATTACCGTTAAAGACGAAAAAGGGCCGATAGGAAGATCGTCCTTGGCCGGGAGTAAAAAGGGGGAATCTGGCGGAACCGATACGCCGACAAAAGAACTCTCTTGAGTCTGCAAGGACGGGGTGTAGGGAGGAAAAGATTCCTGCACTGAGATGGGGACAGAGAGGGAGGTTGAGCGTTGATCGGCCGACACCGATTCAAAGGGTGTGGCGGCTGTAAGGCTTGCTGGATCAGATTGACCCCGTAATCGATTCCGGATCGAATGAACGATAAAATCATGAACCGCGCGCTGGTCACGAAATCTCACTTCATGTTTGGACGGATGAACATTCACATCGACCAATTCGGGAGGGAGGTCGAGAAACAATACGGCCACAGGGTATCGTCCTTTGGGCATCAGAGTACGATACCCCTGCATAATCGCATGCTGAACAACCTTATCTCTTACGTAGCGACCATTGATATAGGAGTAAATAGCGGCAGTTGAAGCTCTTGACCGATCCGGCTCAGCAATCAGACCATGCAAAGCGAGATCGGCATCGGTCCCTAGCAGTGCAAGCATACCGTCAGAGGTTTGACGTCCAAGGAGGCTAGAGACCCGCTCCGCTAGCCTGGAGACACTGAAGGCATCGACTAAAGTTCTCCCATTATGTGACAGTCGAAAACGGACTTCTGGCCGGGACATCGCCTGGCGGTTTACAACATCGGCAATATGGCCGACTTCGGTCTGCTCTGTCTTCATAAACTTACGTCTTACAGGGGTGTTGAAAAAAAGGTTGCGCACTTCAATGTCGGTTCCGACTGTCATCCCCACAGCTTCGGTATGTTCAACATTGCCGCCTGACACCCGGATTCGGAAACCTTCCTCAGAGGAGTGGTCTCTTGTCTGCAAAACAAAACGGGAGACGGAGGCAATCGAGGGGAGAGCCTCACCACGGAAACCGAGAGTGGTCAGGCGAAACAGATCATCATCCCTTGAAACCTTGCTGGTTGCATGACGCTCTAATGATAAAAACGCATCATCACGCGTCATCCCTGAGCCGTTATCCCTTATTCGGATTAACTTCCTGCCGCCCGCTTCAATATCGACCAGGATTTCGTCCGCCCCGGCATCCAGAGCATTCTCAATCAACTCCTTGACCACAGAAGCCGGGCGCTCTACGACCTCACCGGCAGCAATCTTGTTACAGAGTTTTTCAGGCAGAATGCGGATGTTTTGTCCCATAAAAAAACCGGTGGTGCAATTAAAAACGGCCGGGGATGCCGACCGTTGGATTAAAAATTAAATGACACCGCGTTGCAGACGGTGGCAGAATTTTCTACCATAACCATTTCAGCCGTTACTTGAACTCAAGTTTGTCGAGCATATCTTCGATCTCATCCAAATTCCCCTGTTCGACCTCATCCAAATTCCCCTGTTCGACCTCATCCAAACTCTCCAGTTCAAGCTCAGCCGCCTCATCAAGAGTCATTTTTTGTTGTAACAGGCCAAGGTCGCCCGCGACACTATGTACAATCTTGGCGTTAATATTTGTCGTTTTGAGCATAAATGACTCGAACAGACAATTATCGCAGATGGTATTGATTAGACGTGGTACGCCACCGGCAAAACGGTGGACCGCATCAATCGCCTCATCATCAAACAGATCATCCCGACCACCGGCAACATGCAATCGGTATTTTACATAGGAGGTTGTAATTTCAACCGGCAGCGACTTGAGATGGTACTTCAAAGCAACCCGTTGGGCCAGCGGCTCATCAAGACGCAGACAATCTTCCAACTCGGCCAGACCGAAGAAGATAATGTTTAATAATTTTTTGCCGGGAATTTCCAGATTCAATAAGCCGCGAAATTCCTCCATCAATTCCCGACTCTGCAGCATCTGGGCTTCATCGATCAGAATGACCGCACGCCGTCCTTCACTTTCGATCACCAGCAGACGTTCGTAAAGTTGTTTTAAAACCGACAAACGGTCAGACGCTGGATCCTGCACACCGAGTTGCATAGCGATTCGGGTTAAAATCCATTCGGGATTAATACTGGAATGAACCATCACCAACATCGATGATTCATATTTGCTCTCATCCAATGTATCGAGCATACGGCGCGCCAAAGTCGTCTTGCCGGTGCCAACCCCCCCGACCAGAACAGCAAGCCCCTTGTTGGAGTTCACTGCATACATAAGACGAACCAGAGCCTGACTGTGCTGATCACTATCAAAATAAAACCGGGCATCCGGAGCATTTGAAAACGGTTCACGATCTAAATTAAAGTGCCCAAGATAGCTCATTATCCCCCACTTGATCATTATTTCTAAATGTACGATACACGATCTTTTTTACTTGACACCGGCTCGTCATTCGAAGCGTCTACAGGTTTAAGTGTTGCCATCTTCGTGGCGACATCCCGATAACTCTGATCTGTCAGCGAGACCTCCTCGAATACGGAAAGAGCATCATTGATCCGATTACTATTTTCATAAAACAGGCCGAGCTCATACTGAAGCCCGATTCTTTCATCTTTACCAATCTCCGGTTGCTCCAGAACAGCCCAGAAAACTTGCTCTGCCCCATCCAGATCGCCAGTTTGAGCCAAACACATCGCCTTTAATCCGAGGCTATCAACAAGGCGGTTAGAGTTCTTCATCGCCTTGTCAAACTCGGCGATGGCATCTTTAAGCAACCCCATCTCTTTGTAGGCAATTCCGAGATTATAGTAAGACTCTGCATCTTCAGCTGAGACTTCAACGTCTTCCGCGTCCAGATCATCAGGCGAATCATCAGCCAGACTGAAAAAATCTTCTTCTTCGTCTTCCTCCGTCACGGCCATCACTTCAGCGGCAAGGTCAACGTACTCTGCTTGTGGCGTAGCGGCTGCCTCAATCTTTTTCTCTTCAATTTCGACCAGCTTGGCCTGCACTTTTTCATGGCCCGGGGATTGATCACGCAATTGCAGACAAATTCTCTCAGCATCAGCAACCAATCCCTGTTGGAGGTAGAACTCTACCTCTTCCAGAGCAACAACAATTTCGCCATCCTCAGCAGACTCCTGAATATCCTCTTCACAGACTTCCAGTACCGCTTCATCCGGTTCGTCGATATCGAGCTCAATCTCAAGCTCAATCTCCACCAGTTCCTGATCGAGGGAATCGTCTATTTCGTCAAGCGCTTCCAACTCCTCGACATCATCAAGCTCCTCGAGTTCATCTATTTCTGCAAGCTCTTCGAATTCTTCTATTTCTGCAAGCTCTTCGAATTCTTCTATTTCTGTAAGCTCTTCGAATTCTTCTATTTCTGCAAGCTCATCGAGTTCTTCTATTTCTGTAAGCTCTTCTAATTCTTCAACCGATTCGAGTTCAAGAGTGTCAATCTCCTCAAGCTCTTCAATAACATCAGCATCGTCAATCTCGATCTCTTCGAAATCATCATCGCTGTCACCCATAATCGAATCATCGATGATGTCGACGGATTCCGTTACGAGAGTATCGAGGGGTGTCTCATCATCCCCCCCGGGAAGTTGAGCCATGATTTTAAACAGATTATCTCCATCACCTAAGACTTCATAAATTGAACGAAGCGTCCGCAACACTTTCTCTTCCTCTGGAAGATATTTGAACAACCGTTCATAAAGCTGTTTAAGCTCGGAAACACGCTTAGCCTCAAAAAAAGCTTCTTTCCACTCTTCGAGTTCATTCAGTACACGTTTTTTTTCGCCGAGACTAAAGCACGCACAAATATACTTCAAGCGGTAGTCAAGATTGTCTTCAGCTTTTTTCAACAAATAATTAAGTGTCAGTTTCTCATTGTTGTAATCTTTTTGTTGATGATAAGCATCAGAGAGCAGGAGAAGAATCTCGACATCATTCGGATTCTCCTTCAAGGCCCCTTTGAGTATTTTCAGCCCTTGTTCAATCTGGCCAGTCTTCAGGCATGCTTCCGAGAAAACCGCGCCGACCTTGACATCACCCGGGAACAGAGGCATGAAAACTTCGTAGAGTTTGATTATTTTAGAAAAATTTTCGTTTTCACGCAGGTGGGCAAGAACATCTTCAAACTCTTTCAAACCTTCTGCTTTGTCGTCAGTGGCGGCGTACAGCTCAGCAATCTTGATCCGGATATTCAGGTTGTCAGGATCGAGCCCTTTCATTTTCAGTAAAACGCCGATAGCCTCCGGTAGCATCTCGTTCTGTTCATAATGCTTGACAAGAGTACGATATTCTGCGACGGCGTTTGCGACCAACCCCTGTTTTTCATTCAACTCAGCGACTTTTTGATAGATACTGACTTGAGAGGAATCGAGCCGCTGCATCTGTTTATAAACAGCGATCGCCTTCAGGTAAAAACCTTTATCAGCAAAATTTTTAGCCACGACCTCATACGATTCAAAGGCATCGCTGCTGCGACCTGCCTTACTGCAGAGATCGGCGAGTTTTTGACGACAGCGCATATCTTTCGGATCGAGCTTAACGATCTCCTGATAATCTTTGATTGCGCGTGTCGTCTGCCCTTTGATGATCGACTTTTGGGCAGATGCTAATAATTTGTCTTTATTGCTGGCCAATGGTTCCCTCTCCAATTTTACAAAAATTCAACATTAAATAATAAGGCATTGGGCTGCTAACTGTCAAGGTGAAAGGGGGATTTTCGCTTATAGAATACGGCGTTCCACCCCTTCAAACCAATTCTCAAGATCTTTTCTGACCGCAGAAAACCCGGGGCGCCCCATAAGGGCATAAGTAAAATCTTTACCGGCTTCAACCCCTGGCTGATCAAGCGGATCAACATTAAATAGCGCCCCGGCAAATAGAGTCTGAACCTCAAACATGTAAATCAGAGCACCTAAGTTTTCAGGGGAGAGCGCATCAAACTGCAAAGTCATATTCGGCTTGCCACAACGCGCCAATGCGGCTGCAGTCGCACGTTGCTCTGAGAGCAAAAGATCACCGACCTTTTTCCCCGCCAGATAATTGAGTTCAGGGATGTCGATCGTCTCAGGAAAAGAGAGCTCTTCGCTCGTGTCAACGGTGATAAAGGTGACCATTTTGTCCGCCGGTCCTTCTACATAGAGCTGAACTTGAGAGTGCTGATCTGTAGCCCCGGTCGCCTTGACCGGTGTCGGTCCGACCGGGTCAATTCGACCATCCAAGCGCTTTTTCTTCCCGAGACTTTCAGCCCAAAGTTGTCGAAACCAATCGGAAAAATCATTCAATTGATCGGAGTACGGCATCATAACGCTGATCGGCATCCCCTTATTATAGGCTAGATAATTCAACGCCGCATTCAGGTAAGCCGGGTTCTCCATCAAGCCAGGCGACTCCAGTCGACCGGCAAAGGAGGCCGCACCGGCAAGGAGACGTTCGATATCAACTCCGGCAACGGCCAAAGGAAAAAGTCCGACTGCGGTCAACACCGAAAAGCGACCCCCCACTCTATCCGGCACAGCAAACGAACGATATCCTTCAGTCTCGGCTAAACGGCGTAATACACCCTTTTCAGGATCTGTCACCAGAAGCATCTGATCAACATGACCGGCACCGGTTGCAGCTTGCAACCATTGTCTGGCGATTAAAAACTGCCCCATGGTTTCAACGGTTGTACCGGACTTGCTGATGACACAAAAACAGGTATTGATCGGATCGAGGTGAGCCAGAAGTTGTTTGATTGAGATCGGATCGACATTGTCGAGGACATAGAGTCGTGGTCGCCCATTTCGGGCGGTTCGATCGAGTTGATTATGCAGGCCGGGAAGAAGGGCTTTCGCCACAGCTGTCGTCCCGAGAGCCGAACCGCCAATCCCCAAAACAACCAGTGCATCGAACCTGTCTGCCCACTCGTCAGCAACGAAGCGAATCTGAGCGGCAGTCTCTGTCTCAAACGGGAGATCGTAAACCGGCAACTCCCCCCGCTCCCGACGCCGTTGCAGGTCGCAATGAATCTCTCTCCCCCGATCGCTTAACGCTTCGAGTTCTGCCGATGAAATCCCCTTCTCCAGACCGATGACATCCGCCATCATATGGGTATAGTCGATTCGGATCATTTTACCCCTCCCAGCGTCTTTAAACGCTCAACTTCTTGCGACGTCAAACGACGATACTCTCCTGGCTTCAACGCCCCTTCTTCCAAAAAAGCATACCCTATCCGCTTGAGACGACTGACAGGATAACCGAGCGCTTCGAACATCCTGCGCACCTGCCGATTGCGCCCCTCGTGCAGCGTTAACTCAACCCAGGAGTTGGTCCGCGTCATGCGAACCAGTCGAACCTGGGCCGCGGCAGTCATTCCATCTTCCAACTTGACACCGGTTGCAAGCCGCCTGAGTGTCGCCGCGTCGACCAAACCATGCACGCGCGCCAGATATTTTTTTTCAACATGAAAACGAGGGTGTGCAAGCCGCTGCGCTAACTCGCCATCATTGGTCATCAACAACAGCCCCTCGGTGGTCAAATCGAGCCGACCAACCGGTACAACGCGTTGTGAAACCTCAGTCATCAAGGCACTCACCACCGGCCGCCCCTCCGGATCACTCATGGTTGTGACATACCCGACCGGCTTATTCAGAAGGAGCGTGATCAACGTCTCGGCTCTGCCGATCGCCTTGCCATCAACCGTCACCGACTCCAGTAAAGGATCAGCCTTATCCCCCAAGGTAGAAACCACCCCGTCAACGGCGACACGTCCGGCTTCGATCCAACGTTCGGCTTCACGCCGGGAGGCGAGGCCACACGCCGCAATCAATTTTTGCAATCGTTCTTTCATGATCCCCCTGTACAAAAAACGAAACCACCCCTTAGGTGAACCCGATTCGTTCTAACTCTCCACGGCCGAGGTCTTCGGCACAATTTCGTTTAAGAGCGTGACTTCAGTTTCGAGCGATTCCGGTGACAGTTCACTAAATTCCTTCAGCGTCGGCAGGGCTGAAAGATCAAGCAAACCAAAAAACTCCAGAAACTCGCGCGTTGTTCCATAAAGGAGCGGCCTCCCCGGCACATCTTTTTTCCCGAGGATCCGAATCAACTGCTTTTCCAGTAAGGTTTTGAACACCCCGCCAGAATCGACACCGCGCAGATACTCCACTTCGGCCCTGGTGACCGGTTGACGATACGCGACAATGGATAGAGTTTCGAGTGCTGCGCGTGAAAATCGAAACGGTCGCGACTTGATCAACTGTTGAATAAAGGCAACCGACTCCTGACGGGTTCTCATCTGAAACCCCTCGGCCACCGCAACAAGCTCCAGACCACTCCCGGAGCGATCATAACCGGCTGAAATCTCGTCGAGCAGGGCCAGCACTTCAGAATTTTTCATTCCGATGATTTCAGCAATTCGTTCCGATTTAATCGGCGTCTCCGAGACAAAAACAAGCGCCTCGATATGCTTACGTTGTTCAGATGTATCCAAGTTGATCCTCATCTATAAGAAAGGGGGTCAAATCACCACTGACCGCGGGATAGAGCCAGATATTCCCGTAACGGCCATTCTGCATAAGACGGACAAGACGCAGGCGCACCAGCTCAAGCATTGCCAAAAAGGTCACAACAACCATCTGTCGTCCCGGTTTCTCAGAAAAGATCTCGCTAAAATTGAGATCTTTACGCAGAGTCAAGAGTTCCATGATCGCGTTAACGCGATCAACGACGGAGATTCGTTCAATGTGAACCTCATGAATGTAGGGATCTGAGGTCTCCTTGAGCAGCCGTTGAAAGGCCTCAACCAGTTCAAACAGACCGACTTCAAAGACTTCCCCCTCATCCTGCTCCGCCAGCGCCGTCAAATCCGGAGAATGAAACTTTCGCGCAAAAATTTCACGGGAGAGGTGTGGGCGAAGATCGAGCGTCTCTCCGGCAGCCTTATATTTTTGATATTCCAGCAGTCGCCTGACCAACTCCGCCCTCGGATCAAGCTCCTCTTCATCAAACTCGTCATCGCCACTCAACGGCAGGAGAAATCGCGATTTGATGTGCAGCAAAGTCGCCGCCATCAACAAAAACTCGCCAGCCACGTCGAGACTTAAGACCTGCATCGTATCCAGGGTCTCAAGATACTGCCGAGTGATCTCTGCGACCTGGATGTTGTAGATATCCATCTCATTCTTCTTGATCAGATGGAGCAACAGATCGAGCGGCCCTTCAAAATTTTCGATTCTGATTTCGTAAGCCATCGATATCTCGTCAGTTAGAGAGTGGAAAAAAAATTACCTGTTTAATTATTGTGACCTGTTCGCCGGAAAGGAAACTGGCGACATAAAAGACGACCGGCGCCAATATGACCTTCCAGAACCCGGTATAATAGGCGATCATGACAAAAAGCAAATAGCCGAAGGGCTCTAAGCGAGAGAACAAACGCGCCTGTTTCTCAGGCAATAATCCGATTAAAACCATTCCACCATCCAAGGGGGGAATCGGTAAAAGATTCAGTAGACCGATAATGACATTGACATACAGACCAAAGGCGACCATCAACCGCAAGGGGTCTAGTAACGATGCAGACTGCTCCCCAAACACCTGCGCTGGAACATCCGCCAAAAAATGCAGACAAAAAGCAAAGAAAAGGGCCAACACTAAATTACCGACAGGACCGGCCAAAGCGACGACCACCCGCCCCCTGGTTTGGTTTTTCATGTTCCCAAAATTGATCGGCACCGGTCGTGCCCAGCCGAAACCGAACACCAAAAGAGAAATAGTCCCGAGGAGATCAAGGTGTTTCAAAGGGTTAAAGGTGAGACGACCAAGCAGACGACTCGTCGGATCACCAAACTTGTCGGCGACATAGCCATGCGCCACCTCATGAACCGTTACAGCGAGAAGTGCGGGCACCAACATCACCGATATTTTAGCTAAAAGAGTTTCCATCACACCTTGTAAACATCTCAGTTTTCTAACAGCTTGAACAACGCAAAGTCAATTTATGCACAAGCAATCAAGACCAAAACCCAATCCATTAAGATTTAAAAGCAGCGGGAAAGCGTTTTTTAACCAACGCAATCTCTTCCTGTTCAGTGGTAACCCGCCCATCGAGTCGTGCCGCCAGGAGCGTATCAAATATTTTTGTAAAATGAGGGCCCCCGGTTAATCCTATCTTTTGTAACGATTTCCCGTTTAATGCGGTTTTAACATCTTTTAAATGCGTCATATAACGAGAAATTGCCTGTCGACTCTCTTCGGCGCTACTGAACGCCATTAAAAAAACAATAACCTCTATCGACAAAGGGTTAAGCCATCGGTATAATTGACTATTTTTAAACGTCTTATTTCGATGAAGTGAACGATCCATGTTTTTTTTAACCGTAAGTGCAGTCCGCCGCTCTTCTTGCAATATAAGCCGAATACGAGGTGGAACATGAAGACGCTGACAGAATTCAGCAACTTGAACCGGCCGCAAATCAGCCAACAGGCAAAGCATATAGACCAGCCAACTACGACATTCTCCACCGGTGTAAAGGAGTTCGTACCAATGTAGCGCACGCCCGGCCTCCTCGAACAGATGTAATAAACTATCGTTCCATTTTAACGCCGGATGAAGGGGGCCGAGCAGTTCAAAATCGGCCATACGCTGAACCGATGCGACCGGATCGGCCTCTTTAAAAATATGGAGCAGCTCGTTATAAACCCGAATTCCACCGATTTTTTCGACAAATCCCATCCGAACGGCACTATTGAGAAGCGCTTCAGTATGCTTGCCGATGTTAAAGTGCAACCTCTGTTCAAATCGAATCGCCCTGAAAAGACGGGTCGGGTCCTCAACAAAGCTGAGATTATGCAACACCCGAATCGCGCCATCTTGCAGATCTTTTTGCGCTTGAAAAAAATCGAATAAGTCACCAAAAACATCGACATTCAGAGCGACAGCCATGGTGTTGATCGTGAAGTCGCGCCGATAAAGATCGAGTTTAATCGATGCGTGCTCGACATTCGGTAAAGCTCCCGGCTCAAGGTAATATTCAGTCCGGGTCGAAGCGATATCGAGTTTAAACCCATCCGGAAAAACAACAACTGCCGTACCGAACCGTTCATGGAGACGAACCCGGCACTCCATAACTTTTTCGATTTCTCTGGCAAATTCGATACCATCACCTTCGATAACAATATCGATGTCCAGATTATCCTTATGCAGAAGCAGATCACGGACAAAACCGCCGACGGCGTAAACCCCGATTCCGAGTCGATCACCGATCTGCCCAAGTTCTCCCAGGAGCGTATAGATAATTAAAGGGAGCTGCGCCTGCAGGAGTCTGGCTAAATGTTTTTTTCTGGGATGGTGCCCACCACGATTTAAGGCATTCCCCTGCAGTGAACGCTGTCCACCGGTTACAAGATAACGGAGCAGATCTGTTCGTGTCACAACCCCGACCAACTGCTCCCCCTCAACAACCGGAACAATACGGTGGCCATGACCGACGATCAGCTCCTTCAGAGAGGCGATTGGAAGCGTCGGCTGGACCGATTCGATCTCCCGCGTCATATATTCAGAGACATTGGCCTGTTCGAGGTTGTGATGTGCGGCCTTGTCAGCGGTCTGGCGACTGATAATCCCGACCACACTCCCCGACTTTAAAACCGGAAGAGCGTTCAGATTATACCGGTTCAAAATCTCACGAGCTTCAGTGATCGACGACTCGATCTCTACCGACTTGACCGGCGACGACATCAGATGTCGCGCCTCTAAAACAGGCAAAATATAGAGTGAGAGCACCTCCGGAATGCGGTCGAGAACCTGAACCAGTGTCTCGTCTCTCAATGTCGCCGATGCGGCAAAAGGGTGTCCTCCGCCCCCAAACTCACTCAAAATCGCACCGATATCTACATCAGGAATGCGGGAACGCCCGACCATAAAGATACGGTCCCCCATCCGGGCCACAACCAGCAAGGCGTTCAGGTTTTCCATATCCTTAAGTTTGTGCACGAGAACCGCCAGATCACCGACATACTTATCAGCCGAAGCGTGGGCGATTGAGACGTCGACACCATTGACCGTGAGCACAAAACGAGAATTGATCAGTTCATGCAACAGTGCGACCTGGTCCGAAGTCAATTCCTGCGTTAGAAAATCTGCGACCCTATTCAGATCAGCACCACAGGAGAGCAGAAACGATGCCGCATCGTAATCGTTACGGGTGGTCGAATTAAACAGAAGACTGCCGGTATCCTCATAGAGACCGAGCATCATCAGGGTCGCACTGTCCTGATCAGGAAGAATCCCTTTTTCAACAAACAATCGGGTAAAAATTGAGACCGTCGCACCGACCTTTTCAATGATTCTTGTCGCAGCCAGCAGCGTCGGCTCGTCTGGATGATGATCATATATGTGCAGTTCAACTCCGGGGCGGGTCGCAACGACACCAAACGGACCGATCCGGTCTGCCTGACAAACGTCAACCAGAATCAGCCGCGTGATCTGATCGAAGTCAATATCTTTGATACGCTTAAAATTATAAGCACAAAGGGTACTTCGAACAAAAAACTCCCTCAGGTTGCGCTCCTGCGCTCCCGGGAAAACCATCACAGCATCAGGATAGAGCAGTTTGGCCGCAACCATAGCCCCGAGACAGTCAAAATCTGCATTGATGTGGGTGGTAATGACATCCATACTGTTCACGCCCAACGGTTTAAAGAGCGACAGACTAGAGCTGCAGACTGCCGATAACCTGATGAATATCTTCAATCCCCTCATCCAGACAGAACGCCTCGACCCCTTCAATGATTGAGATCATCGCTGTCGGATCGACAAAATTGGCCGTACCGACCTGCACCGCCGTTGCCCCGGCGATTAAAAATTCGAGCGCATCCATCGCATTAACGATACCGCCGACGCCGATAACCGGGATTTTAACATGCTGTGCTACTTGATACACCATCCGGACAGCGACCGGTCTGATGGCCGGACCGGAGAGTCCGCCGGTCATATTGGCCAGACGTGGTTTACGGGTCCGAATATCGATCGACATACCGGTGAGGGTGTTGATACAGCAGATGGCATCGGCCCCCGCCTCTTCGACCGCACGGGCAATCACCGAAATATCGGTGACGTTCGGCGTCAGTTTCACAATCAGCGGTTTCTGAAGCTTGGAACGGACGAGCGCAACCACTTCGCTGGCGGCCGACGGATCGGTCCCGAAGACAATTCCTCCCGCCTTGACATTGGGGCAGGAGATATTCAATTCGACTCCGGCAATCCCCGGGAGGTCATTGAGTCGTGCGGCGACTTCGCCGTATTCATCCAGAGTATTGCCAAAAAAATTAACAATCACCGGCGTATCGAATCGGCTCAGAAAGGGGATTTTATCTCGAATAAATGCATCGACTCCGACATTCTGCAGACCGATGGCATTGAGCATGCCACTGGTTGTTTCGGCAATCCGGGGCATGGCATTCCCCGCCTTCGGTTTGAGTGACAACCCTTTGGTTACCACCGCCCCGAGTCTGTTCAGATCAATAAACGGTGTATATTCTTCACCATATCCAAAAGTGCCGGAAGCCGGCATAATCGGATTGCGCATCTGGATACCGGCCACCTCGACCGCCATGTTTGGACGCGTGTTCGACAGCTTCTTCATAGCCATTATGCATACCCCCCACATGACGCATCGTCACTATCTATTTTCCCCCAATCGAGGGACTCGGCTTTAAAAACCGGGCCAGCCTTGCAACAACAAAGATACTGTGGCGTCTCTTCTGTGTGTGCGGCACCTTTAACAACACAACCGAGACAGGCACCGACACCACAAGCCATGTGTGCTTCGAGCGAAACCTGTAGTGCGACCCCGCGATTGTAGCAGATATCCCGCACCGCTTTAAGCATCGGCATCGGTCCGCAAGCATAGACTTCAGCATCACGGTATTTTACGAGCTTGCGTTTCAACACCTCGGTCACCAGCCCCTCCTCGCCGAGACTCCCATCATCGGTCGAAACATAGGTTTCAACGCCGAGACGTTCAAATTCTGTGACCGCGAGAATATCATCACGGGTGCGCCCCCCCATTAAAAGTCGGACCGAACTCTGCTCGACCAGTTCACTCGCCAGCATGTAGAGCGGAACCAGACCGATACCGCCGCCGACCAGAATCTTTTCTTTTTTTGGTGCGCTGCTGAAGAAGCCGGTCCCGAGCGGACCGAGCAGCTCAACATGATCACCCCCATGTAGCTCGCACATGATACCTGTGCCGCTTCCGACGACCTTGTAGAGGATTTCGACAAACTCCTTCGGCTCCATCCCTTCGCAATCGGGCGGAAGAACACCGACCCGAAAGATTCCGAACGGACGGCGCAGCAGCGGCGGCAGTGATCGCTGAACCCGAAACATCAGAAATTGTCCAGATCGAGCCTGAGCTCCAAAACCGGGGGCGAGGATCCGCATTCGAAAATAGCCCGGCGAGATCTCTTGATTAGACAGGATAATGGTTTTATAATTCTGCATCCGTTTCCCTTCTTCATTAATCAATTCACGTCGACTGCTGTTCGTCAGGCAGTCAGATCATACTCCATCAATACTGCGTCCTCACCATCGGCATAATAGCCGACCCGCAAGCCGTTCTGCCGGTAACCGAGCAGTTCGTACAACCGGATAGCGCCACTGTTGTTCGCTCTAACTTCCAGAAAAGAGATAACAGCACCAGCTCTCCTCGCCAGATCGAAACGTCGGGTCAAAATAGAAACGGCCAGCCCTTGTCGCCTGTAATCCGGGTGAGTTGCCACGTTTTGAATATGCAGTTCGTCAATCACCAGCCAGCTGCAGAGAAAAGCAACAACCTCTCCATCGAGACAAAGAAGGTCAACCACAGAACAGCTATTGTCGAGTTCCGAGAGAAATTGACCAACAGTCCAAGGGTGCGGATTGGAGAGCTGTTCAACAGCGACAACCGACTCCAGATCGGCCCCCTGCATCCCCCGGATAACTACTGATGGTGAAACAGTCATAAAGATACCATGAATCAAGGTCACCCTTTTTGGCGATTAACAACACTGCATAAGCTTTGCATCATAAGTCAGACAGAGAGAATCTGCAAAGAAAAAGCTGACATAACCGACCGGTTTTCACGACTTAGAGATTGACAAGGCGGGTAGGTTGTTCTATTAAATTGGCAAGAATTTATAAGGAGTATGCCATTGTCTAGTCAGAAAAAAGTCACATACAAAGATGCCGGGGTTGATATTGATGCTGGCAATCGTTTTGTCGAGATAATCAAACCGTTAGTCAAGTCGACCATGCGCCCGGAAGTGTTGACCGATATCGGTGGATTCGGGGGGCTGTTTTCCCTGAATACCGACAAATACAAGAACCCGACACTCGTCTCAGGCACCGATGGTGTTGGCACCAAGCTGAAACTCGCCTTCATGCTCGACAAGCACGATACCGTCGGTATCGACCTGGTCGCCATGTGCGTCAACGACATCATCGTTCAGGGGGCCGAGCCGCTCTTTTTTCTCGACTATTTCGCCACCGGTAAACTCTCCCCTGAGAAGGCGGCAGAAGTCGTCAAAGGGATTGCAACCGGCTGCAAAATGGCAGGCTGCGCCCTGATCGGCGGCGAAACAGCGGAAATGCCAGGAATGTACCCGGAAGGGGAATATGATCTGGCCGGCTTTACCGTCGGGGTCGTCGATCGTGACAATCTGATCGACGGATCGACTATCCATGAAGGGGACGTACTGATCGGCCTCGCATCGAGCGGCCTGCATTCCAACGGCTATTCACTGGCGCGTAAAATCGTCATCGAAAACCTCAACCTGCCGCTCGACCAACCGGCCAAGGGGATGGATATTCCGCTCGGCGAACTGTTGATGACACCGACAAAAATCTATGTCAAGAGCATCCTCAATCTGATCCGGGACTTCACTATCAAGGGGATGGCACACATCACCGGCGGCGGTCTGCTTGAAAACATCCCCCGGGTTCTGCCGAAGCACTGCAAAGCTGTATTGGTCGAGGGGAGTTGGCATATTCCGCCCCTGTTTGAACTGTTGCGCGACGGTGGCAATATCGACGAACTCGAAATGTATCGGACCTTCAACAATGGCATCGGCATGGTGCTGATTGCAAACAAGGATGATGCCGACGATATTTTGTCCCGCCTGCAGGGGCTCGGCGAGACCGCCTCAATCATCGGCAACATTGCCCTGACCGACGGTAGCGAGCAGGTCGAATTGGTCGACGCATGAGCAACAAGCTTCGCATAGGCGCCATCGCCTCAGGCGGCGGCACTAATCTGCAAGCGATCATTGACCGCTGTGCTGACAACTCTCTTCAAGCCGAAATCGTATTGGTGATCAGCAACAACCCTGGTGCCGGGGCTCTTGAAAGGGCTGACAGGGCGGGGATTTCGACCCTCTGTATCGACCACCGTCAGTACAGTGAACGAGAAGATTTCGACCTGGAGATTGTAAAAGCGCTAAAAGAGGCTGGCGTCGATACGATTGTGTTGGCCGGATTTATGCGCATCGTTACCGAGACGATACTCAATGCCTTCCCGCAGCGGGTCTTAAACATCCATCCCGCCCTGCTCCCAGCATTCCCCGGCATGCACGTACAACGCAAAGCGCTTGAATCCGGAGCTCGTTTTGCCGGCTGTACTGTTCATTTTGTCGACAGTGGCGTCGACACCGGACCGATTATCGCTCAAGCCGTCGTACCGATTCATGACGACGATACAGAAGAAACCCTCTCTGCCCGTATTTTAATCGAGGAGCACCGCCTCTATCCACACGCTATCCAGTTGCTGGCCGAAGGGCGGTTGAAAATTAAGGGGCGACGGGTGAATATTGAGCCACCTATTCCCCCCCCGGACACAACGCTGGTTAATCCACCATTAAACGTCGATTAGATGGTTGAAGCACCCCGCACAATTCTTGTCAGCGCCTGCCTCCTCGGACTCAAGACCCGTTACGACGGGGAAGGCCGTGCCAATGCTGCCGTCCTCGACTTACTCAGAAGCGATGATTGGACTCCGATTCCGGTCTGCCCGGAGCAATGCGGTGGACTCCCGACACCACGTCCCAAAGCCGAATTCAGATCAGGCGACGGCTCTTCGCTGATTGATGGTCATGGTCAAATCGTTAACACCAGAGGCAAGGATGTCAGCACTCTGTTTTTACAGGGAGCGGATCTGACAGTCAGCATCGCCCGTCTCTGCCGCTGTAAGGTCGCCCTCTTGAAGGAACGGAGTCCCTCCTGCGGAGTCCACAAGATCTATCGCAAAGGCGAGTTGACCGAAGGGATCGGCGTTACAGCATTTTATTTAAAAAAAGCGGGACTACAGCTCTTCAGTGAAGAAGATATTGTTGATGGTCAGCTTAAAACGGAAGAGGTTTAACGGCATGAGCAACTCTTTACCTCCTAAACAGAGCCATTACGACATCGCTGTGGTCGGCAACAGTCTCGCCGCAAGATTGACCGCCGCTCTGGCGGCAAAAAAAGGGTGCCGGGTCCTGACCGCTCCCGCGGAGAATGAGCAGCCGACCGCCTGGTTCACCTCCTCTCTGTTGCTGGAACGAATTCTCGACTTTCTGGATGGCAATTCATGCCGGAGTTCCTCCTTACCCTTTCAACTCATCACCCCGAAACAACGTATCGACCTCCACTCACATAAGCCTCTTGCGGATGAATTGCGTCGTGAACTCCCAAACTCACATCATGAGGTTGAAAAATTCCTCAACCAGCTATTCTCCCTCGGTGAACAAATCGAAGAGATGCTCTGGGATGCCGGTGGTCTCCCCGTCTCCAGTTTTGCCGGTCGGCAAAAATTCCGTTTTCGCAGTTTCCGAGGTGATGTCCCCTTTCGGGTTTTCAAACAGACCCTCAAAGAAAACTTGGCCGGGTTTGCCGACGAAGCTGGCCGCAAACTGCTCAGCACGCTATTTGGCGGATTTTCCCTCACCCCTCCGAGCCATCTGACCGTTGCCGAATGTGCGTTGATCTGGAGTGGACTCGGGCGCCAGACTGGCGTCTTTCCGAGTGGACTCGATGAGCTGTTGCGTCATAGAGCAAAGCAGTTTCACAACACTGAAGCCGATTTCTCTGAATTAAAACGTATCCGGATCAGTAAAGCAGGAAAAACCCAACTCTTATTCGCTAACGACCGTATCGTTACCGCCGACCATCTGGTGATTGCTGATCGCGATGCGGCGGCATTGTGCGAACAACAATCGACTCCGGCAAACGACCATCCGCACCAAACCTTGCTGACCGCACCCCTCGGTAACAAACTTTCGAATCTGCTCCTACAGCATGTCATTATCGCCGGTTCTACTCCCATGCGCCTGACGATAGAGCCGTGCCCGGCAGGACAGCGCGGCCGAATCGAAACCGCACCGACCGATAAGGAGAATATGGTGGTTGTAAAATATGTTGAGCAGAAGCTCGCACCTCTCCTTCCGTTTATCGACCTCTGTCCAACCCTGCAAGAACACCCCAAAACCGGTGTTTCAATCCGGACAGACAACACGAGATCGCTCCTCAATGCCTCTAACCGTATCCTTCCAGGCCCCGGCCGACAATATTTCTACGCCGGGCGCGATATTATCCCAGGGATCGGAACCGGCGGTGAGGTGCTCGTCGCCGTCACCCTCTGCGATCATCTGCTCAGGGCCTGCAAGCGGCCGGAACTCTGAATATAAAAAAGAAACGCGACCGACCGTTCCAACGATCAACAGGAAGATACCGTTCAGGGTATTCACTACCTTGACTCGCAGAAAACAACTGCTACCCTTTCAAAACCAACACGCAACCAAGGGAGGTTAAAATGAAAGATGATCAGAAAATGAAACACCTCGACTGGCACCTTCCCGAAAATGCAAAAAAAGCAGAACACCACAAACTCGTACAAACGTTCCATGAGCAAGAGGTAGCTTTCAACAAGAACCGCCTCCTCTACCCTCCCGATGAAGTTGGTCCGGTATCACAACTCAACTACAGCAACGAACGTCGTGAATGACTTTCGCGTCACATCAAACCATAAGTTCAAACATCCCCTTATTAAAGAAGTAACGGCCACCCTCGAAACTGAGGGTGGCCGTTATTTAATCATATTGCAGAGACATCTCATTCCGTTTTTAAAAGTTTCGCCATCAGCAGATGAGCCTTTTCAAAAACGATCCCGGTCTTTGCGGCTTCTGATTCACTGTAGGTAGACGCCCTGCGTCCTCCGACGAACTCACCTTGTGAACCGAGCAGAGCATAAGGGACAGGGGCATCGGTATGGGTGCGCAGTGCAACCGGGGTCGGATGATCAGGGAGCACCAGAAGACGCCATGCATCAAACTGCTTGAGCCCTGCGAGGACCGGACCGACCACTTCACGGTCAAACGATTCAACTGCGGTCAATTTATCTTCAAGACTCCCGCTATGTGCCGCTTCGTCTGGCGCTTCAACATGAAGATAAACAAAATCTTGATGTTTCAGGGTTTCCAGGGCCGCGGTAGCCTTTCCACTATAATTTGTATCAATATAACCGGTCGCGCCAGGGACTTCAATCACATCGAGACCAGCGTAGATCCCGATTCCCTTGATCAGATCGACGGCAGAGATAACAGAACCGCTATTAATGCCGAACTTCTCCTGCATGGTCGGCATCTCCGGCTTGCGCCCGTGCCCCCAGAGCCAAATTGAGTTGGCCGGGAGCTTACGCTCTTTCTCACGACGATTATTGATCGGATGATTATTGAGCAACATCTGAGAAGAGGTCATCAGATCAATCAAGATTTCAGCGCCGTCCCCTTTCGGCAGATGATCGTCGATCGGTTGCCCGCTGATATCATGTGGCGGCGTGAAGGTGAGTTTATCACGCCCCCCCCGCCAGACCATCAGATGCCGATAGGAGACTCCCGGATAAAAATGAAAATCATCACCACCGAGCTCAGTCTGAAGGGTTGCAATGATCTCCTTTGCCTCTGCGGTGGTAATATGGCCGGCTGAGAAATCGTCCATATAGATCTTGCCGTAGTTGGCGATCAGGGTCACCAGATTGAGCCGAAAGGCAATATCCTCGGGATTGAGATGCACCCCCATACTGGCGGCTTCAATCGGCGCACGACCGGTGTAGCAACTGGCAGGATCGTACCCGAAGACAGAGAGGTTCGCGACATCACTCCCCGGATGAAACCCTTTTGGGACGGTAAACGCCAACCCGCATTCACCGTGACTGGCAATGTAATCCATATTCGGGGTCTTCGCATACTGAAGAACTGTTTTTCCATCTAACTCAACGAGCGGTTCATCCGACATACCGTCGCCGAGCAGGACAATCGATTTCATAAAAACTCCCTATTCATGATACACCGACGCAAAAAGGGTTAACTGCGCGGGTGATGCAGGTTGTGAATCTTCTTTAGACGTTCGCGTGTTACATGGGTATAAATCTGTGTCGTCGAGATATCAGCATGCCCAAGCATCATCTGTACGGAGCGCAAATCTGCGCCGTTATCGAGCAGATGGGTCGCAAAGGAATGCCGTAGGGTATGCGGGGTTATATTCTTACTGATCCCTGCCTGTTGCGCACGGCGTTTAATAATCTTCCAGAACCCCTGACGTGTCAAGCCGAGACCGGATCGATTGAGAAAAACCTCTGGAGAACTGACCTCTTTTTGAAGTGAGGGTCGAGCCCGTTGCAGATAATCACGCAAAGCTGAAACAGCCTCTTCACCAACCGGTACAATCCGTTGTTTGCTTCGTTTACCAAAAGCGATCAGATAACCGACATCCAGCTGCAGATCACTCAATTTTATTCCGATCAGCTCGGAAACGCGCAAACCGGTCGCATAGAGAACCTCAAACATCGCCCGGTCGCGATAATCGAGTTTTTCGGTACCGCAGGGGGCTTCGAGCAGTCTTTCAACCTCCCGAGGCGAAAGGGTGTCCGGTAGTTTTTGTAAGCTTTTGGGTGCCTCGATCCGATCAGCCGGATTTGCATCGACCAGCCCTTCGGAGTGGAGGAATTTGTGAAACATGCGCAGTGCGACCAAGGCCCGTGCCCGGCTCCGCGCGGAGAGACCGGCCTGCTTGAGATCGGTCAGAAAACGGATAATATCAGAAGAATGCACATTTGCCGGTCCCGCAATTTTTGTAGTGGAAATAAACTCTGCATAGCGCGAAAGATCACGGCTATAGGCATCCAGCGTATTGCGTGACAGTCCACGTTCAACAATCAAATAATTTAAAAAAAGATCGAGTGAGGCATCAATATCTATCATCAGTTTTTTGTCTTATCCGTCTCATTGTCAGCTTCTATCGATATTGCGTGAAACAGACGATTTCGAATCTCTTCGATCTTGCTTTCTTCATTAATTTTTTGGCTGAAAATATCTTTTACGTAGAACGTATCTGTGACCTGATCTACTTTGGTGGAGATTATCGCCACACCGATATAGAGTCCCATGTCGGCGAGTGTGCGGGTTACCTTGTAGAGCAGACCGACCTCATCAGAGGTGTAGAGGTCAATGACCGTATACTGATCAGAAATCTCATTATCAATATCGACCCGATCGGGAAAACGGGGCATCGGCTTTTCAGGAAGGAGGGAGGACTTTTTCCGATTGGTCACCATTTTTGAGACCTGTTTGCGTCCCTCTATCGCGGCGTTCAGATCATTTTCGACCTTTTCCCATTTTTTAGGGTTTGCAAGCCTGCTACCGGTCTGTCCGCGTACCTCCAGAATATCGAGCGCCTCGCCATTGCTGCGGGTGTAAATATGCGCCCCCAGGATATTGATCCCGTTGGCTGACATAACCCCGGCAATGGTTGAAAACAGACCCGGCATGTCGACCGTAGAAAGGAAGACCCGGGTAAAACCATTCTCGATATCGTGCTCGACCTGCAAAGCGAGGGTCTTGCGGTGGCGGCCAAGAGCGAGGCGAATGTGCTGACTGATTTCCGACGCATTGTGGGAGAGGAGGTAACGGTTGTTCATCGTATTCAGAGCCGATTTGACTTTGCGCTCACCAAATTCATCGGAGAGAGCGACGACGACCCGCCGTTTCCGTTCACGCATCCGATCCGAACGGGTATCATAGCGGAAGTTGCCCCGCTCCAGAACATTGTATGTTTTGTCATAGAGTTCCTGAAGCAGAAACCCCTTCCATTCCGTCCAAACATCGGGTCCTACGGCTTTAATGTCGGCAAAAGTCAAAAGGTAGAGCATCTTCAGCGTCTCGGTCATCTCCATCGTCCGGGCAAACTGATCGATCATCTTATCATCGTTGAGATCACGCCTCTGTGAGATATGCGCCATATCGAGATGATGACGAATCAGAAATTCAAGTCGGTTACTATCTTCACGATTCAGCCCGAGACGCCGGGAGATCGCCGGAACCATAGCAGCCCCTTTGTCGGCATGGTTTTTCCCCTCCCCCTTCCCGACATCATGCAACAGCACCGCCAACATCAACAGTTCCCGTTTCATAATATCGTTTGACAGCCGGGTCAGGAGTGGCTTTTTCTCAGAGTAATCCCCCTCCCAGAGTTTGGCAATTTCTTGCAGAGCGAGAATCGTATGGATATCGACCGTAAAGATATGATAGGCGTCGTGCTGCACCTTGCAATAGATACGGCGGAATTCCGGCATGAAGTAGTTCAAAAATTGCAGATGATGCATGTCATACAGCACGTCGGCCTTCGGCCTGAGCGTCCTGAGAATCTCCAGAAAACCTCCGGACATGATTTTATCACGACGAACCTTATTATTGATCCGGTGTAAATTCGCGCGAATCAACCCTTTCAGATCGACATTGATCTCAACCCTATGCCGGTGCGCCAGAAGAAACGCATTCATCATCTGCTCCGGTTCTGTTTCAAACAGAGAGGTCCGACTCAGACGGAGTTCACCGCGGAGGGTGTAAAAATGCGATTCAAGCTGCCGGCGGCCAAACCGGCTGAGAAATCCGCTCCCCGTGGCAGTGACTTCGGTCACCCGATTGATCAGATCTGAGGCGAGATGCTCAACCTGCGTCGCCTGAAAATAGTAATCCTGCATAAACTGCTCAACGGCTGGAGCCTTACGGGTGTCGCGATAACCGAAAAAATGGGCAATTTTTTCCTGATGGTCGAAGTTAAGTTGTTCATTCTTGCGCGGCGACAGAAAATGGAGTTCATTACGCACCCGCCAGAGATGCTCAAGGGCATTCGTGTAGGCGGTCGCTTCCTGATCACTGATGACCCCCTTGATGACCAACTCTCGCAAACTTTTCGCTTTAAATTTAACCCTGGCGATCCAGAGAGCGGCATGCAGGTCACGCAGCCCCCCTTCCCCCTCTTTAATATTCGGTTCAAGCAGATAGACCGTCGATTCATACTTGCCACGACGGATATTGCGCTCTTCCAACTTCTCATTAATAAATTTTTGACTGTTTTTTCCGAGAAGGTCCGGCAGAACATTCTCTTCGTAATCCGAAAAGAGAGCTATATCACCAACCAAATAACGGGAATCGAGCATCGCCGTTCGCACCGTTACATCTTCAGCCGCCACTTCCAGACAAACTTTATTGGTCCGGAGTGAATGCCCGACATCGAGCGCCATATCCCAGAGGAGGTAAAGGATGCGTTCGGAGATTATTTTAACCTCAGCCTCCATTTTGCCACTGGTCAGGAACATGATGTCGATATCAGAGTGAAGATTCATCTCGGCCCGCCCGTAACCACCGGTCGCAACCAGACAGATATGTGAAAGAACCTCGGGATCAAAATCAGCCGAGACGGCCAGAAACAGGGTCGCAATCAAATTATCAATCAGCGTCGTATAGGCGTGGACGATCTCTTTACCGGAAGCACCCTTGCGGTGCCTGTTCAACAGCTCGCACCGTCTCTCTTCGAGAAGGGCTCGCCCGGCTGCACAGATATCACTCCGACGCTCATCAAAGGAGCGATCAGCAGTCAGCAGTTCAGCCGGAAAATACGCGGAGAGAGGACTCGTCTCTTTCATCTTTATTTTACCGCCATTAGGTTCAGGGCCGTCGCATAATTACGAACTGCAGAAACGATAGCGTCGGCTGTACGCTCTTGATATTTTGTATTATTAAGGAGCTTCTCTTCTTCTCGGTTGCTTAAGAATGCCGTTTCCACCAGAACCGACGGCATGGTCGCTCCAAGCAGGACATAAAACGGTCCCTGCCGGACACCGAGGTCTTTAACCTTGTAGTGCTTCCCGAGTTGGCCGACCATCGATTTCTGAATTTCAGCGGCAAGGCGACTCGATTCATTGATCTTGGAATTGGCAAGCAGATCCAGCAAAATCATCTCCAGATCACCGACCTGTTTGAGCGACGTTTTATTCTCACGGGCAACGACTTCAACCGCTTTGGCATTTTTAGAAAAGTTGAGGTAGTAGGTTTCAATCCCGCGCGCATTACGATTCGTGCTCGCGTTGGCATGGATTGAAATAAACAGGTCGGCCTTAACCTTGTTGGCAATCGCTGTTCGCTCCTCAAGTTGCAAAAATGTGTTGCCAGTTCGGGTCAGAATGACTTCACAGCCGATCTTCTTTTCCAGTTTTTTTGCAAGAATCCTGGCCAACACGAGGACAACATCTTTCTCCAATGTCCCCCGGGCTCCAACGGCTCCCGGGTCTTTGCCGCCATGTCCGGCGTCAACAACAATCCGTCGCAACTTACCGCCGATCCGAGATTCGGGGATATGGACCTTGAGCGGTTTCTCTTTTGGCGCAGGCGCCAGGAGATCGGTAATCGAATCGTCGATAGAAAGTTCCTGCTCAAACGAAAGAGGTACTGTCTCGCCTGTTGTGACGGCTGCTGTTGACTCCTCGCCGTAGACATCTATCACAATCCGAAATGGTTCCTCATACGGAACAATTTTATAATCCTTAAAGCTCTCGATATCGAGAACGACACGGGTCGTTTTTGTATCAGGCTGCCCGGTCCGAATCTGTTTCAACAGGCCATCATTCACCGACAGCTCTCTTATCAAAGTTTCGCCGGGGGAAGTTTCTTCGAGGTCGACATAGATACGCGGTGCACGCCCGGAAGAAGTGTCACCTTTCAAAAAATTTGAAGTGAACTTCACCGATTGACCGATTTCGAGCACAATTCTGGTATAGCCGGGGTTAGACCAGAATTTAATCGAGCGAAGACGATTTTCCTTTGCGTCGCGATCTTTGGTCGGAACCTGCGGCGGCACCGGTTTTATCTCCGGAGTATAGCGTGCCAACTCCCTGACTTTACTCACTGCGCGCTGATGCATATCGCCACCGGGATAATTGGAGAGAATCTGACGATACCGCTGATAAGCAGGGGTCGGTTCATCCAGAATAGTTTCGTAAATCTTGGCCGACATCTCCAAGGCATCGTCCGCCAGTCGATTTTTTGGAAACAGTTGCGGAAGTTTATCGAGATAGCCAGCGGCCGCGCGGGCGTCTTCCTTCAGGCCGGAAATCGTGTAGAGTTCCAGAGCTGTTTTTCCAGACATATAGAGGGCATCGGCCGATTTTTCCCCTTGCGGATTGTTTTGAAAAACAGCATCAAAAAGTTTGATTGTCTTCTGCCAGTTGTGGCGATAAAGTTTTTTCGTCTGCGAATCCTGTAGAGCATAATAGCTGTCGCGTGCCTTATCATAATCGGCACGAGAACTGTCGGCCAAAACGGAGAGCGGCAGCAGCAACAGGATCAAAATGGAGACAACGGTTCTTATCATGTATTTAATCTCTTTAATTCATCGATCAGATTCAGCGCTTCTAACGGTGTCAGAATGGAGACATCGATCTCATCGAGACGGCCCAAGACAGCATTCCCTCCCGCCTCAAACAGAGACATTTGCGGTAACGGCTCCACCGATTTTTCCTGCCGGTGGGCGATGCGCGGTTGTCCCTCTGACACATATTCTCCTGATTCGAGATTCCGCAAGATTTCACGAGCCCGATCAATCACCGATTGCGGCAGTCCGGCTAATCGACCGACCTGAATACCGTAGGAGTGGCTTGTCCCCCCTTTTACAATCTTTCTAAGAAAGATAATCTGATCGTTCCATTCCTTCACCGCCACATTATAATTCTGGATCCGCTTGTGGGTCACCGCCAGATCAGTCAGTTCGTGATAGTGCGTGGCGAACAGCGTTCGGGCCGCGGTCTGCTCATTATCATGCAAGAATTCAGCCACCGCCCACGCAATACTGACACCGTCAAAGGTCGAGGTGCCACGACCGATTTCATCGAGGATGATCAGGCTGCGTGGAGTCGCATGGTTGAGGATATTGGCTGTCTCTGTCATTTCTACCATAAAGGTCGATTGACCGCTCGCCAGATTATCACTCGCACCAACCCGGGTAAAGATCCGGTCAACCACGCCGATTCGGGCACTTTCGGCAGGGACCATCGAACCGATCTGCGCCATCAGAACAATCAGAGCAACCTGACGCATGTAGGTCGATTTCCCGGCCATATTCGGGCCGGTAATAATCAGAAGCTGGTTCTGCTGGAGATCGAGATCAACGTCGTTCGGCACAAACCGTTCGTTCAAGCTCATCGCCTCAACCACCGGGTGACGCCCTTCCCTGATGATTAAAGCATCACTTTCGTCGACCTCCGGTACAATATAGCGGCGTTCGTGCGCGACGTCGGCCAGGCCGCAAAGGACATCGAGCTGTGCCAGCGCTGCAGCAGTCTGCTGCAACTGTTCACTCTGGGAGGATAACTGCCGCCGCACATCTTGAAAAAGGTCATATTCGAGATCAGCCATTCTATCTTCCGCACCGAGAACCTTCTCTTCATACTCCTTCAGTTCCGGCGTGATGTAGCGTTCGGCATTGGCCAGGGTCTGCTTGCGGACAAAATCTTCGGGAATCCGATCGAGATGCGACTTGGTCACCTCGAGATAATAACCAAACACCCTGTTGTAACGGACCTTGAGGGAAGGGATCCCGGTTCGGACCCGTTGCTCTGTTTCGAGACGGGCAATCCATCCCTTTCCTTCTCGACGGATCGACCGCAATTCATCGAGCTCCTGGTTATACCCTTCACGAATCACCCCCCCCTCGCGCAAACTAAAGGGAGGATCGTCGACTATTGAGTTAGAGATCAGGGCGCACGCTTCCGGCATCGGGTCGATGTTTTGACCGAGTTTGCTCGACAGCTCGGACTGCAACCTCTGCAGATGACCGAGAAGTTGCGGCAACTGTTCCAGAGAGACTTTCAACGCGACCAGATCCTTGCCATTGGCATTGGCCATGGCGATCTTCCCATTCAACCGCTCCAGATCGTAGACACTATCGAGCAGTGTCCTCAGATCCTCGCGCAGCAGCGGTTCTTCAACCAGTTCAGCGATCGCTCTCTGGCGGAGCTGAATGCGCTCGACATCAACCAGAGGCTGGTTGATCCACTGACGCAATGCCCGTCCCCCCATAGCCGTGACGGTCCGATCCAGAATCGACAGAAGCGACCCCTTGCGACTCCGATCGAACAGGGTCGCGGTCAGTTCGAGGTTACGCCGGGTCGCGTCATCAAGCACCATGTAATCACTCACATGATAGGTGATGGGGGGCTGCAGATGCGGCACCACCCCTTTTTGCGCTTCCAGGAGATAATGCAGCGCTGCACCGGCGGCGCGAACCGCCGCGGGCAACCCTTTGCAACCAAAAGCATCGAGAGCTGTGCAATTCAAGGTTTCAAGCAACTGCTCGGTCGCGTTTTTTTCATCACAAGCCCAGGCCGGGATCCGGTTAACAACACGATTGGCCAAAACCTGCGGAAGCGCTTGCAGAAGATTCTCCCCCTCCTCCCCTTCAGGGAACAACACTTCAGTCGGATCGAGGGACGCAATCTCACTCCGCACAGTTTCGATGCTGCCAACCTGGGTCACCCGGAATTCACCGGTTGTGATATCGAGACGAGCGAGGCCAAAGCAATCCTCTTTAGATCGGACAACTGCGACCAGAAAATTATTTTCATTCGGCGGCAGCGTGTCGGTATCGACAACAAGACCGGGCGTAATCACTTGCACCACGCCGCGCTTGACCAATCCCTTGACCGTCTTGGGATCCTCAATCTGTTCACAAATTGCGACGTTGTGACCGCTGGAAACCAGTTTGGCGATATAGGGCTGGGCGCTATGAAACGGAATGCCGCACAAAGGGATTTCGTCCGCCGACCCCTTATTCCGCGAGGTCAGGGTGATATTGAGAATACGGGATGCGGTGACAGCATCATCCAGAAACATTTCATAAAAATCGCCAAGACGAAAAAATAAAATCGCATCAGGATACCGCGACTTGACCTCCAGGTACTGGTGCATCATTGGTGTCACTTTTGCCATCTGTTTCAAAACCTCACAAAGACTTTATATAAGGGGTCATTCTCCTGCAGCGCGACCGGTAAAAAATAGCTAATCTAAACGAGTTATGTTAACAAACAGGCCAACCAAAGTAAACAGTACGCTGACACAATTTGCCTCTATTTTATCGAACCAGACAGAGTTTTTTGCTTCGATCGATCTTGACGCCCTTCTGCACCAGTGCTACATAGAGTGCCACTCTTCGCAAGAAAGGCTGGACAGCAACAATGACAACTTTGAATGTTCGCGATTTTGACATTACCGATTGGAAAGATGAGATCCGGGTCGACAAGCTCTGCCTGGAGGTTTTACAGAAAGTTCACCGCGACCTGCTCGACGAGCAGAAGTGTGAACCGCTCGAAGCGGGGAGTATGGCCCGCGGAGCGGACTATTTTTTACGTGAATTCATCATCGGCGATCGGCAGGACAATATCTTTGAGATTGCCCCGAAAAGGGTTCAGCAGTTCGCCGGAAATTGGTATATTGTCAAGAACATGGAACCGAACATGGAGGAGTTGTCCGACCTGCTGTTCGGAGTTGATGCGTTTTACAGTTGGTGTTCCAAAATTGGCCAGATAAACGCTCAAAAACAAAAAGAGATTCACGATTTTTGTCTTGCACACGACAACTATCGGGAGAGAATCGAGAGCTTCTGGGCAATAACTGACAATTACAGTGAGTGGGACAGTGAAATATCACTCAACGATTAGCAGCCTGAACGTGTCCCGTTCGTCAAGACAGGGAATGATGTGACGACAAATTCGATCAAAAAAATCCGTGCAGCCCGGATCTCGGTTATTGTCGCCAGTGGTCTTGCTTTAATGAAGCTGACCACCGGCTTCGTCACAGGATCGATGGCTGTCCTTGCCTCAGCTGTCGACTCCTTACTCGACATCCTGATGTCGAGCGTCAACTTTATCGCGATCCGCAAAGCCGAAGAACCGGCCGATGAATGCCACCCTTTCGGGCATGGAAAATACGAAACCGTCGCCACCCTGATTCAAGCGTTTATCATCACCATTTCCGGCAGCTGGATTATTTTCGAATCGACTCGCCGCCTCTTTCAGGGGAGCGAGCTACAGAAACTCGAAGGAGGGATCGGTGCCTTAACGGTCAGCCTCTTCGTTTCCATCGGCATCAGCCGCTACCTGCGACGGATAGCCAAAGAGACCGACTCGTCTGCCCTCGAAGCCGACTCATTGCATTTTTCCATGGACGTCTATACCAACCTTGCGCTTGCAATCGGTTTGATTGTCGTGCAATTCACCAATCTCCCCTGGCTCGACCCCGCCCTCTCCATCGCGGTCGGGCTCTACATCCTGACCGAAGCGTTCCGTCTGGTGCGACACGGTATGCGAGATGTGCTTGACGCAGAACTTCCGGTCGGTGTTCGCGAGAGCGTCACCTCCTTAATCGAGTCGCACCGTGAACACCTGATTGACTATCGGAATTTGCGCACCCGTCGGGCCGGCTCCCAGAAATTCATGGATCTCGACATGATCGTTTGTCGGCATCTTTCGGTTGAAGAAGCCCACGACATTGCCGACCTGCTTGAAGAAAAGATCAAAAAGAATATCACCGGTGCCGATGTCACGATTCATATCGAACCGTGCCTCAAGAACGACTGCCCCGGAATGGAAGCCTGCACAACGGACAAAACCCGGCTCGGGTAAAATCATCCCCTCGCTTTAATTCATCGCTTGTATCCCGTAAAACTTCCATTAATATTTAGTATCTAAAGTTTTTGTTTTCAGCTCCCTATGGAGACCCATGAGCACTAAACAAAAAAAACGTCCCACCCTCCCAAACCTTGCCAAAACACGCGCACTCTACAACGAGCAGTTGCCGTTTTTTGAGTCAGCCCTACAGAGCCTGAATCAGGAGATCAGGCAGCTCCTCGAACGCCACGGCTTCTCCGTATCGATCAAATACCGGATCAAGCGATTTGAAGCCTATTTCGAAAAATTGCGCAAATCCAGGATCGACTCGGGAAACCAAATCTCCAACCCGATAGGGGACTTTCTCGCCTTGCGTATCATCTGCCCTTTTCTGGAGGATATTGAAACACTGGAGAGAGTGATCACCACCAGTTTCGAAGTCGTTGAAACCGAACGGAAGTCTGATCAACATTCGTTTCGTGAGTTCGGGTACGACTCTGTCCATCTCTCAATTCGCCCGGATCTGAAAACGTTTCGATCTCCCATGCCAGGAGTCCGTAACGTCTGCGAAATACAACTCCGGACAATTCTGCAAGATGCCTGGGCCGAGGTCGAACATGAACTGGTTTACAAATCTGACCTCTCCCTCCCTAAAGAGTCGATTCGGCGTAAACTTGCCGCCTTGAACGCTTCACTCACCCTTTCCGACCTGATTTTTCAGGAGATACGCGACTACCAGAAAGATCTCCGGCAGCAGGGTCGAAACAGACGTGAGTCACTGGAGAAAACTTTTGAAGAAAAGATCAACATCGACACACCCGACGACATGCCTGTTCGACCGAAACCAATCCCATCAACCCTGAAGAGTCGCCTTGAAAAAACCATGTTGCGTGCACTGGAAGCGCACAGCAATCACGATCTGGATACCGCAATTGAGCTCTATGGGGTTATTCTCGGGATGAAACTGAAGAGCAACATTCGCTCGCTGGTCTACAACCATCGCGGCATGGCCTACTTCTCTCTCGGGAACTATCGGCAGGCGGTAAAGGACTTCACCCAGGCGATCAATTTTGATCCAGACAGTGATCGGAGCCGCGCAAATCGCGGCCTCTGCTTCAGAGTCATGAAGCAGTTCGATCAGGCACTGAACGATTTCACCGAGTCACTGAGAATCAACCCTAACCGGCCAGACGCCTGTTTCGGGCTCGCCCAAACCCACTTTGACATGAACGAGCAGACGAAAGCCTTGAGCATATGCAAAAAGGTGCTCGAAATTAATCCGGGACACGCATCCGCCAGGGACCTTATCTCAAAGATCAGGGCCACCAGGAGAGCTTAATAAAATGAACAACCCCGCTGCTTGCGGCGGGGTATTAAACCCGTGCTACGCAATAAGGTCGTCGGAACTCGCTCCGACAGGCGACTGGCTTTCTTTACGGGTCTAAAGAAAGTCAGCAAAGAGCATTACATATCTCTCCGATACGGCTGTTTCAATCCACGCCCCCGCATGGGGGGCGACAGGTGGGCAGCTTTATCACCACTGGACAGCCGAGTTTCAATCCACGCCCCCGCATGGGGGGCGACAAGAAATTCACCCTCGAAGTTACTGAGCAGGAATTGTTTCAATCCACGCCCCCGCATGGGGGGCGACGGCATTATTGATGATTTGGAACGAGTGCGAGCAAGTTTCAATCCACGCCCCCGCATGGGGGGCGACAGGGTCTTGTATTTTTGCAAATATGTGACAACGGTGTTTCAATCCACGCCCCCGCATGGGGGGCGACCTGCATCGGATGCGTCAAGGGAGGCATGGGATATTGGTTTCAATCCACGCCCCCGCATGGGGGGCGACAGGATAGACACCCGACTATGTATCACGCAACGAGTTTCAATCCACGCCCCCGCATGGGGGGCGACGAAATGGGTGGTTCGTTCACGCAATGGTTTAACGTTTCAATCCACGCCCCCGCATGGGGGGCGACCGGTTTAATTACTGTTACCTGCATCCTGTCGCATGTTTCAATCCACGCCCCCGCATGGGGGGCGACTTGTGTCGTTAACGTACGCTTCATTTTCAAACGGGTTTCAATCCACGCCCCCGCATGGGGGGCGACACGTCACCGGTAACCAGTACATCCGCGTGTGAGGTGTTTCAATCCACGCCCCCGCATGGGGGGCGACACTTCGCTACCCAGATGAACACGATGAGGAAAGAGTTTCAATCCACGCCCCCGCATGGGGGGCGACAGGAAATACAATGTCAGAAATGAGAGCAAAAATGTTTCAATCCACGCCCCCGCATGGGGGGCGACAAGACCAATATGGTGAGCGCCTTAGCATGGCGGAGTTTCAATCCACGCCCCCGCATGGGGGGCGACGTACCATTATTGTTGATAAGATCGAGCCTAAGACGGGTTTCAATCCACGCCCCCGCATGGGGGGCGACCGTATTAAAGCAGAATGCGATCAATGCGGTAAGCGAGTTTCAATCCACGCCCCCGCATGGGGGGCGACGTTATTTTTAAAAACCCTTGGAGGCCCTAACCATGTTTCAATCCACGCCCCCGCATGGGGGGCGACCACCCGTTAAATATACATTGCAACCCATAAAACGTTTCAATCCACGCCCCCGCATGGGGGGCGACCACGTTCGTTGGCGAGGGTGGCTTTACTGTTCTGTTTCAATCCACGCCCCCGCATGGGGGGCGACGCGCTATACGTTGCCGACGGAGAGCCTTTAATTTGTTTCAATCCACGCCCCCGCATGGGGGGCGACAATGGCTGTTTGTTGTGTGTCTTGGTTATCTTTAAGTTTCAATCCACGCCCCCGCATGGGGGGCGACTGCTCCTATGGTCACATGTTTTTATGGCTCAGGGAGTTTCAATCCACGCCCCCGCATGGGGGGCGACTTGCGCATCTCTTCAAGTTGTTGGCATGTCCATTGTTTCAATCCACGCCCCCGCATGGGGGGCGACGTATCCTTTATACTGGAATGCGCCGTACAGCACGTTTCAATCCACGCCCCCGCATGGGGGGCGACGCCGTCATGGTCGAGATCCCGACCGGCATGGATGGTTTCAATCCACGCCCCCGCATGGGGGGCGACTTTCCGTCCTTTGTCTGTTGACGTGTCAGGCGTGTTTCAATCCACGCCCCCGCATGGGGGGCGACCTCCCTTGTTGGTTGCAACGTTGCTCTGCTATGTTTCAATCCACGCCCCCGCATGGGGGGCGACGTAATGTTTTAACAGTTGACAAGCTAAAAGGGAGTTTCAATCCACGCCCCCGCATGGGGGGCGACCTGGAATGATTGTTCCAGGCGTACCCCCCAAAGTGTTTCAATCCACGCCCCCGCATGGGGGGCGACAATCTTTTCGTCCATCCGATCGAGGGCTTTACTTTGTTTCAATCCACGCCCCCGCATGGGGGGCGACGCTACTGTCTTAACTTACTAATTCATCAGGAGAAAATCCGGCTTATTTGCGAACCTTCCCGACATGAATAATTTACGAGAATAAAATCTTCTTATAAAAGTGTAAACCATCATGATTCAAACACTTAATGGCTGCGCGAACCTAACGGCGATTCCCGTACCACTAAGGGTTCGCTAAAAAATTAATGGCCCTTCGATATCGATCGCTTCTTTTGAACCCAAATGTTCAACTCGATTTTTCCAGTTCGAGCCTAAAAAATAGAAACGTAAACTGTCTTGATCTTCATCGAAAACTTCACGTAACTGCTGTCGCATCATTGTCCACTGTGCCGGGTCAACAATGCATTCAAATACTGAATACTGCACCCGCTGTCCATGATTCTGGCAGATCTTTGCGATCCGGCGCAAACGTCTCGGCCCACCTTTATCGATTGTCGCGACATCGTAACTGACCAGAACCATCATAGTTTACCTCCATAAAAATGGCGGGTAATCGTCGAGATCACCGCGTAGATAACGGCTGAGGAGTTGCGCTTGAGCAAAAGGGAGCATCCCGATTGGAATCTTTTCTTTCAGAAAAGGATGCTCCAGCTCTTCCTGTTTCCTTTTTTGATAAGCGACTAAAAGAGTTTTACGCGTATCGTCATCCATTCGAACCGCCCCCGATTCGGTTATGGTAAATCCCTTTTTTTTAACCTGGCCAAGATTAATAAGTGACAGGGCCAATCGATCCGCCAACATCGGACGGAACTCTTCCATCAGATCCAACGCCAGACTCAAACGACCCGGGCGATCCCGGTGCAGAAACCCGACGGCAGGATCGAGACCGACACTTTCCAAGGCCGAACGGACATCGTGGTAAAGGAGGGTATAGAGAAATGAGAGTAAACAATTTACCCGGTCGAGCGGCGGACGACGGTTACGCTCGCTGAAAACAAAATCTTCTTTTTGCGCAACAATCAGATGATCAAAAATATTAAAATAGTCCCGGGCTGCCCTCCCCTCAATGCCACGAATTTCATCCAGCACCGTCTCGGATAGCAAGCGTTTGGCGTAACGTGCAAAGACCTTGCAGGTCAGTTCCAAATCGACCCCGTCAATCTTGTCAGCATGGTCGCGCGCTCCCCGATGGACGATTACCCTGCTGTTTGCAATCTTCCCGGCGACAAACATCCGCGCCAGTTTGGCCGATTCATTTTCGCAATCAGCCCGTCGGTACTGCTCGCGACGTAACAACACATTCCCTGATACCGGCCCCTGCACCCGCGCCAGAAATTTTCCGTACATCGACATGAAGCTGACGGCGACATCCTTTTCGGCACAGTGTCCGAGTAGAAACGGGCTGCATGATACCTGCCCGAAACAGACGATTGAACTGAGAGTATGAATCGGCAAACGCAAGAGATTTTCTTTTCCAACCTTGACGATTACGGTTTCGCCTTCTTTATGCAAGTAAGCGCCCTGGGTCGTCACATAGAGGGTGTTGAGCATCTTTCTCATAGGTCATCTCCCAGCATCCGGTTCATGTAAAGCGTAACAGATCGGCTTTTGCCACAGCTTTTTGGCATGCAGAGTTGCAATAGAGAGCATGAATCGCACTTTTTATCATACTCAGCTGGCGGGGTGATGCCGCTCTCTATCAGGCGGTGGGTTTTGCCGATCACATCCTCAGTCAAGCTTTTGAGACTGTCATCAATGGCGGTCTCTTTACGCCGCCGTTGCTTGCCGTAAAAAAGTGCTCCGGTTTCAATTTTGACCGCCAGCATCTCTTCCATGCAAAGAGCCTGAGCGCACAGTTGCACCTCGTCGCAACGATTCTTTTTCGGATTGCCGCGTTTGTATTCGACCGGAAGCACAGTGCCATCAGTATGAAACTCTACGACATCAGCCTGTCCGGAAAGCCCCAACCGTTGCGAACAGATCGGCAACGTTCGCACGGTACGGATGTTTCCTTTCCTAAGCGATTCGCTGCTGTCAGCCCGTTCATGCATCACCTGCCCTTCCGCGGTATAAAGGTTTTCAGCCCACTGCTGCTCAATATGAATCAGGGCGCACTGGCGCGGGCAGAACAGGTAATGCTGCAAAGCCGAAAGCATGATGTAATCGGATTCTTCGTACACTGTTACCCCTTCATGAATGACTATTTACCTTTTTTCCTCTCCAGCCGCTTCTGATTTCAGGAGCGTCCAGATAGTTTTCGTCTGTCACCACCTTACGATCTGATTCCACCTCCAGTTTTTCGCGTGCTTCACCAGCAATCGAACCCCCTTTTTTTGCCGCAACTTTGTTCTCGCCAAAACCTTGCGCATCTTGCGTGCGGGCGATTTCAGTTGTCGCCGCCTCACCGAGCATCGAAAATATCAATTCCAGATCGGTCATGTGGTCACGCAGATTTTCACGGTCAAGCTGCTTCATCTCCCTGTATTCGGCAGGGGTCACGCCGAACGTTGCCTTGGATATCTCGGCAGTAAGAATTGCATATTCACAATTGTCACCGACTTCCCGATTTTTCCACTCTTCTGTCAATTCCGCACGAATGGCAATGCCGCGCATGCGCTTTTCAATCCAATCGTCTGAATAACCCTTGGCGCGGTACAGTTCGCGGGTGCGAGCAGTACCGAGTTCGGGATCTTCGATCTCTTGCACGCGCTCATAACCTACTTTTGCCAGCCAGCGTTTAAACGGCTCGGCTTTCGGCGAGGGGATGGTCTGGATAATGCGAAAAATACCTTCTGTGTTAGCGCAATCGGTCAAATATCTTTTTCCGTCTGCGGCTTCCAATTTCAGTCCGTGACAATTTGTCACGACCTCACTTCCCTCTTTTTTGAGTCGCTGCTTCAACTTTCGCCAATAAGCACCAGGATCGTCACTGTTGGTCAGAACGCCGCAAACATCTACGACCGAAAACCACCACTCATCATTGTACAGCAGTCGACGTATTTCTCTGCCCTTAAAGATATCTATCCGCATGGTCATTTCCTTCCCCCTCCGTTCTGCTTGGAAGCGGGGTACTATCTATACCCCGCGTCATGTCACCTATAACTTTTCAATAATTTCAACACCGGTCGGTGCGGAGCCGACCGTGACAGAGTAGTCTTTAAAGGAGCGTGCCGGGCCTTCTGATCCAACTTTGCGCTGGATATTAATCAGATCGAAAAGTTTGTGCGCCGGGGCGTTGCCGAATTTATCACTATGTTTAAAAACAAAAAGCTTTTGGCTGCTCATTATTCCCCTAGCCGCAGAACGATCATGCTCAAACATATTTATCAGTGCATTCCATAACAGTTCCAGATCTTCTTCGCTGAAATCGGTTTTCTCGGCCAAGGGAGCAGAGACAAACCCTTGGGCTACATACAATCCGTAAGGGACTATATGCTTGCGCCCCATCGTTCGGTTGTCACCCTGTTGCTTCTCTGCTTCTGCTTCTGTTGTCACCGCCATGCGAGTGATCGTAACTTCCTGCGAAATAATTGGATCAACGCTTTTAGCAAACGCCAACTGTACCGGACCACGGACCTGCCCACAATTGATCTCGGTGGTCATAACCGCGCCAAAAGTGCGGATGTCATAAAAATTCGCACACATCCAACCGGTGATCTTTTTAGCGTCTTCAAGCTTTTTAGGTAATTTTTTAGATTCAGATTTCATTTCAAATGCTTTGTAAGCCATTTCGTTGGTCCGATTCAGAACTGCCTTTTCCTGAATGTAAATTTTAAAACCCTCGGCGTCTTCCTTGCTAAGTGCCACATGGTTACGAATTTTGCGTTTCAGACAAACATCAGTAACCAGACCGTGACCGGTTTCCGGATCGAAGCGCGGCATGTTCCCTGCATCGGGATCACCATTAGGGTTTCCATTTTCTACATCGAATAACAGTACAAATTCATAGCGATTGGCAATTGCGGTCATAATTTATCCCTCCTGTGTTTTTTTGGTAAAGAACGCTTTGCGTTGATGATAATAGCCGATCATGAATAGACCTTGTTCTTCAGCTTTCATTGTTTTTGGATAATCGGAAAACCCGGCGACTATGTCCTGAATCATCATTTCAAAATTAAATGCCCTCCCTTTTTTTTCAGGATCTTTCTTTAATTTGGAAAGGTGATTAGCCGAGCTTTTCAATAAGAGATGAAAAACTTGTCCCGGCGTTGCCGAAGCGGACGCAAGATAGCGATCCTTGATCGTTGCATTAGCATTGGGAATTGCTTCTTCCTGTGCTTTTTCTAAAACGGCAAAGAGCCGCCCCAGTAAATACGGCAGGTCTGTTCTGTCTAAATCGAGAGACACGGGAACCTCCATTTCTTTATTACGCATCAAATAGGCTTTAATCAAAGCCGCGCGAAAATAGGTGACGTTATGCTCAGCTCGGATACGCTCAAGCACGACGGGCAATAAGTTGTGGGGATATTGAGTGCCAGTGATCATGCCCTTTGTCATGGCACCGGCAAGTACCGGAGAAATATTTTCGGTCTTCCCCAGAGTTGCCGTCTGGGCAAGCAGTCGCCACATCGGGGGGAATTCTGGTTCATTATCAAACTGGCGAACCATGTTGAGTTGTTCGTAGTGCTTACCAATCCGCATTAACAAGCTACCCAGACTATTCGCTTCCCAGAAACGGATCGACAGACGTGCGGCGTTCGGCGATAGGCCGAGGATAAAAAACTGAACATCTTCATCCAGATCAGGTAGGAAATCAGTGGGCTTTTTACCCTCACGAATGACTCTAAGAAGCCCATGAATTTTAACTACTGTCTGTTGGTCATCTTCGCTAATTTCTGAATCATCCGATTCGCTAGGTGGATCAAGAATATCTAAAAGAAAGCTCTCCGCCGGGTTGGTGTATGCAGCCCAAAAAACAAAAGTTGCATCGCCGATGCTGATTTTTTGACGGCTGTTGCTAGTCAGTAGGGAGTTTAATGCAGTGGTGTAGGCAAAGGCGGAGGATTCCGCAACGGCGGCTTTGTCTTGCCCGTAAGAGGTGAAAGCAGTGGCATTGAAAGAGACGATATAACCGCCGGAAGTCTGACCGCCGCGCACCCCTTTAATCGGCGTATGAACTCGTGCCAGCGGGGCATTTTTTTCGCCCGTAACTAGACATTGCACCTGCGGTGTATTGGCGGTCTTTTGACTGAATTTCAGCCATTCACGCTGAATCGACGGTCGATCGTGGATAAAACCTGGTATCCCATCCTGCCTGAATACAAGGTTGGCATTACAGACATCTTCCCACGGTTGAAACTGAGCGATAACTTCTTCTGTCTGTTCGCAATCCCAATTTTCCAGAAAAGTGCGAACGGCACTGAATCCCGTATCAGTTATTGCTGAGCCGACAGCTTGGAGCTGTTCATTGAAAGCACCGAAACGTAACGTATTCTTTTCTGAGGTGCCATCGCCGTCAGCACCGAAAATGTAGGCGGCTTTATCCCACATAAAATTAGCGTTGACCCCTGATGTTCTGGTCACCGCCGCCGGAACCGGCATCTTTCTCGGTCGCAGTTTTTTGCCGTCCAGCTCGCGTAAATCTTCCACCTCGCGCAAAGTGCCATCCTCGGCAAGGATCAAGGCGAAAGAGATATTCTCAACACTGGTGCCGAAGAACGGTATTCCTGATTCTGGAGTGTTCACCATCCGTTCGTAATAGCTGTTCAGTGCTTGCAGAATCATGTGCGCACCTCCACAGATAAAGGCGAAGGTGGACTGATGATGCCATCTTCCATAGTGGCGCGAAAAAAGAGCGGAGTCATCTCGTTGTTAAAATCAATATCGAGCAACATGTAACCGAGCTCCTTTGATTGACCGGCATAACAGGATGCAGACACTTCGCCTTCAATCAATTCGAACGACGCAGGAAACTCCCGACATCCCAGACAGGGTTGATGAAAAAACTGCCCCTTTTTTGCTCTCCGCTGGAAGATATCGGCATGTTTTCCGACATTATCGTCAGCACCGGCATTGTCTGTTAGCTCGAAATGGGCTTCAATGACGTACTCAACATCCCGCAACAGGGTTGTCGCCCGCTGCTGCCGGTTGCTGCCATCGTCGACCAGAAAGTAGAGTTGTTTATTGTCCCGCATGACAGTCTCGGGGTTCGGTTTAGGAATTTTTGAACTGACTTCATTACGACGAACGTTGTCAAATTTGATCGGTTTCTGGACATGAATTTTGTCGATCACCCAGCGGATAGCGGGTTTCCAATGAATTGCTTCTAAAATCCCCCGCGCCGCCGAAGGTGTCATCACATCATATGAGACACGTTCAACTTTCATTTCGGGACGAGTAAAACAGGCATAATCTCCCCAGACCCGCAACTTGATACCATACGCCATTGGTTCCTCCTTAGATTATGAGATTTGTGGGCCACCGATCCGGTGGCCCACATGATACTCAACTTGCATAATCCTATGTTTCAATCCACGCCCCTTTCAGGGCGACATTGGAGGCACACCTATGGGGGCTCCAATTCAATTTTGAGATCAAAAAACTCCTTACCGAACATTGCCAATCTTGCTCTAAATCTCATAAGACCTCCTTCACATTGAAGCAAAGGTAAAGGAGAGAGCGGTCACAAGTCAAGCAAATTCTTCATAGGTTTATGCAATCATATCTTCAGGATTCCAAACCTCACCTTTGTCTATACACAAACCGACATCATCCCGATATGCAGACAAATTGCGCAAAATCGGAAATTGTTCGTCCAACACCTCCAAAGCTCCGGCCGCTTGCAATAGCTTAAATTCATGGCTTCGCACCGCAACAGTATACTGCTGCAGCTTACGCAGTACTGAACGAGGGTATGGGGTATAGCGCAACTCCTGCACCAGCTTTTCCGCATCAGGCTCTTTTGGAATAATCACGCCGATACTCTCGTCCTCGATAAAATTGAAGTCCTGTGCGACATCTCTGAACGGGAAGATAAGATCTTTACGCAGTGGCTTCGGGTTAAGACGCGTGAAGATTTGCTTCTTGTCCATCTCTTGCACATCGTAAAGCAGTTCAAAGTAACGGCGCATAACCGCAAGTCCAATCGGGTCGACATCCGGCATACTGCGCAACGCTTCGTTGGCTCTTGAAGCGCACCTTTTGACCCAGGGCATACGCGCCGGCTTTTCCGGTTCAAAAACATAAACCTTACCGAGTGCAGTCAACTTCCCTTCGCGGTTGCAACGCCCCGCTGCCTGGGCGATGGAATCGAGCCCGGCCATAGCGCGATAGACCACAGGAAAGTCGAGATCAACACCGGCTTCGACCAGCGAGGTCGAAATCACCCGACAAGTTTTATTTTGTTTAAGTCGAGTACGAATTTCGTCAAGAACTCGCCGTCTGTGCTGAGGATACATATTCGTCGAAAGGTGGAAGACACCATCATGACCTTGCAGCAGTTCAAATAATGCTCGCGCCTGTGGTTTGGTTGAGACAATAGACAAAACCTGGTTTTCTTCTTCTAACCGCACAGCAAGTTCGTCATCGGTCAGTTTTCCAACGAAGCTAACTGTTGTGCGCTGTAAAGCCTCGTAAAGGTGCTTTGAGTCGTCAACAATCTCTTCAATTTTGGGCAGCGCCATCCGCAAACTGCTTTTGTCATCAAGTGCTGGCTGAGTAGCGGTACAAAGCACAATAGTGCAACCGTAGTGCTCAACCAGTTCACGCAGCGCCGCAAGGCAGGGTTCCATGTACTCAGTTGGGATCGCTTGCGCTTCATCCAGAATAATTACGCTTCGTGCAATGTTGTGCAATTTTCGACAGCGGGAGGGCTTGTTATGAAAGAGTGATTCGAAGAATTGGACGTTGGTCGTCACCACAACAGGCGCATCCCAGTTTTCCGTCGCCAGCCCTCGACGACTGTTATAGGCGACATCTTCCAAATCATCGCTTTCCTTAAAATTGCAATGATGTTCCAGAACCTCATCGCGCCCAAGAATATCCTGAAAGATTTTGGCGTTTTGCTCAATAATAGAGGTGAATGGGATAGCATAAATAACCCGGGACAAATTGTGGGTTACCGCATGATCTAATGCAAAAGCCATTGATGACAAAGTTTTACCGCCACCAGTCGGAACAGTTAAGGAAAAGACTTGAGGAAAATGTTTAGCTTTCCTTCTGGACTGCGCCAGAATATCCCTTCTTAAAATATTCACTGGCGACAGGTCGGCATTCTTACTGAGTTGAGACAGATGAACATCGAGTTTATTTTTTAGATCAGTTAATTTTTCAGATCTGGAAAAAACGGGGCGTACCTCTGCTTTTTCTGGCTGACAGAAGGCTTCTGTATCTAAAAAATCCGCATCGACCAGACAGGAGAAAAGCATCCGGGTAAAAAAAGAGAGGGAAAATCCGGCGCGATCTGTCTCTTTTTTTGTCAATTTGAATGGAGGAAGAAGCTCTCTTGGCAACTCAATCTCCGGTAGCTGCACGACATCTTGCGGAATTTTGGCATATTTCAGATTGTGATGGAGTTCCGTCTCCTGCTCGCCGCCATCAGTGAGCCCGCCATGATGACCGGCAACCGCATACGCAAGGAGTAGACCCAATTGACCAGCGTTCTCGTTTGCCAGGCGCGCCCCAAAAGTCTTATGATCAACTCGTTCAGGGCTACCTTCAAGTCTCGACTGAAAGGCCCTTGTTGCTTTGCCTGCATCGTGCAGCAAGCCCGCGCCCCGCCCCCAATCCCCAGCCCCAAACACCGCCGCAAACCCTTCAGCCAAACCGGCAACATTCCTCAAATGCACCTCTAACAGCTGCCAATCAGCCTTATCCGTTGAATCCGTCGAATGCGCATAAAAATCCATCACAGATCCCTCTTAATCTTCAAGACACAACTCACAATAAAAACAATCAAAACTGTTTCGAGCTGTACCGCTACTCCATGACATAATAAGTCACAACTTTTCAATTAACATCATTCAAATAAGACCGTTCCCCCTATAATTACATAAAAAAACCGCTATTCAGCATCAGGCTGACAATAGCGGTCTGTCGTTTTTTGAGTTTGCCCTGCAACCCTGCTCATCATTTCCATCCCCCGTGGAACGAATCAAATAAGAAGTCTCCAACCTACGCCCTAAAGAGAGCCGGGTAAAGATTTCTTTCTGGGTTCTCTGAACAGATCAAGAAAAAATCCAGTTCCGATTTTAAACAGATTGATCCGCCACGCAAAAAGGCCAGAAGTTATCTGGCCTTTTTGCACATCATAACCGTTATCTCGCGCCGGTCTTATTTCTGCACGATCTCCAGCAATTCAACATCGAAAGTCAAATCTTCTCCGGCCAGCGGATGATTAGCATCGAGCGTCACGCCGGTTTCATCAACATCGAGAACCAAAACCACCATTGCATCCTCGTCTTCGTCAATCAGCTCCAGATTCTGACCCGGCTCAGGTTTGATATCCTCAGGGAATTGATCCCTTTCAACCAAAAACACCTTTTCTTCATCATACTCACCAAAGGCATCTTCCGACTTAATAACAACATTGAAAGTTTCCCCGACCTCAAGACCAACCAAAGCGATTTCAACTTGTGGGAAAAAATTACCCTCGCCGAGGAGTAACTCCATCGGGCCGACTTCACATCCGCAATCATCCGAGTCAGACTCGCCCGGCTCACAATCGTCGGACTCCAGCTCGGCATGCTCAAGGGTGCTATCAAAAATAGTTCCGTCTTCCAGTCGGCCGGTAAAATTAATCCGGACCGTATCGCCTTTATTTGCTTTTGCCATCATTTCATCCTTTACGTTTTTTTTTAATGACCAACATTTATGCTTTTGTAACATAGGTAACAAGTCAGGGGAACGACTAATTTTCTGCAATTCAATCACTTTTTAAAACTGCTGACAGCAAGTTTCAGCAACGCTTGCCGTTGCCACAGGAGACACCTTTCGTAAAGGGTGGAGTCAAGATCACCCCTTTATGACAGCAGAGATTCCAGCCAGATAACCGGTCGACCAGCAAGCCTGAAGATTAAAACCGCCGGTCGGGGCGTCCAGATCGAGTATTTCGCCGGCGAAGAAGAGGTTGCTGACCAATTTCGATCGCATGGTCCGCATATCAACATCCTGCAAAGAAACCCCGCCAGAGGTAATAATCGCCTTTTTAAACCCTTCACACCCTGTAACATTCAGCTCTAAATGTTTAAATAAACCGAGAAGGCGTTCTCTCTCTTCCCGGGTCACAGAATGACATTTTTTACAGGGATCGATACCGGACAGGGTAACGAAAGTCGCGATCATATCCTTCGGCAAAAGGTTGCCGAGCGCGTTGCGGAAATCTTTATTGTTCTGTTCCCGCAACTCTCTTTCAAGCCGTTTGGAAAAGGTTGACAAGTCGATTGCCGGCTTCAAATCGAGCTTAAGGGAAACCGGGCCAACCTTCAGGGCGTCGCGGATCGTCGCGCTCATATCAAGAACGATCGGTCCGCCGATACCGTCACGGGTAAAGAATGTTTCCCCGAACCGCTCTGTCAACTTCTTCCCATTCTGCCAAACCGAAAGATTCACATTTTTCAGATTGGTTGTCAGCAGATCGGAGGTCCATTTTTCACGCAGACGAACCGGGACCAGAGCCGGTTCAGGTTGCACCAGGGAATGTCCCGACTGTTCAGCCCACCGGTATCCATCTCCGGTCGACCCGGTCTCTGGGTAAGAGAGCCCACCGGTCGTAATGATAAATTTATCCGCAAAAAAATGCCCTTTTTCTGTTTGAACCGAAACGATACGATTATCGTCGAGACAAACAGTCTGAACAGAGGATGAAACTTGCAGCTCAACTCCGGTCTCAGCAATGAAACGATCGAGCACCTTCTGTACCTCTTGCGCCCCACCCTGCTCCGGAAAGACCCGACCACCCCGTTCGACCTTGAGCTTCAGGCTACGTTCTTCGAAGAAACGAATCACCTCTGCGCTCCCAAAGGCAAACAGGGCCGTGTAGAGCGCGCGGCCGTTCCGACCAAACTTTTCGGCAAACTTACGAACGTCCGGTTCCCCGTTGGTCACATTACATCGCCCCTTACCGGTAATCAGGATCTTCGCCCCACAGCGCCTATTTTTCTCCAGAAGGAGAACCTTTGCGCCATTTTTTGCGGCAAACCCGGCAGCAAACATCCCGGCCGGTCCGCCACCGATAACAATCAGATCATAATGCTTCATTTAAGCCTGCTCCGTGAATCATGATGGCGTCGCAAAAAGTCCGCACTACTGCGTTACGCCGTTTTTTCAGGACCTCGACATACCATATGTATGCCTTCACCCCTGAAAAAACACCAAGCCTTGTAGGACGAAATTTTTGCTTAGCCATCTCATAAGTTTTTGCGAATGCATCAATCAGGATAACGTGTAAAAAGTCAGATTTCGCCAATCTGTTCGGTCAAAATCAATCAAGGGAACAAGCGGCAGCAAGGTATCGAGTTCATTCATCGGGGTACCGGTCAATGCTGAGGTGTACGCTCGAAAAAGATCGAGTTCCGCTGTAAATGCCTGACGAAACGCCCCCCTTATTTGCGGCAGCAGCAACGGATCAACGCCGGTGAAATTAAGGGAACAGAAATCATCTGAAAAACTCTCACCAGAGAAATCGATATTCGGCAGACCATGCAGACGGCAGGTCATCGGCCTATATGCATAGATCAGACAACGTGCGTCATCACCGAGAAACGGACAAGGGGTTACATCCTCTTCCGGCATCGCGGTCCACTCTGAATCGGGGAGCCCATTCAATAGAAAGGGGGATGCAAAACCGGGCCACCGTTGCTGTAACTCTGCCAGTCGGAGTTCCGCCTTGCGCTGAATCGCTTCACGTTGTGACAACGGAAGTTGCTCGAGTCCTCGCAAAGCAAGCGCCGCGTCGAGGAGAGTGACATCGAAAAATCCTCGGCAGCAGCCCCTGCAACCAGACTGGCAATGGATCTCCTGTGGAAATTTCTGCACTGTTTGCTTGAACCAGGAGTCAATCGTTTCAAGAAGAGAGCTGTACTGTTCGATAATATCTGGCATGGGAGTTATGCTACCTGCAGCCTGAAAAAGGCGAAAGAAAAAAATTGAGCACGTAAAAAAAAGGGGCAGAGTTGAATCTCCCGTGTCGTGTTACGATGGCAATCGAGCCTTAACCTTCGCGGCTCTCCTTTTTGATCCGTTCCAATCGTTCGATCACTTCACGACTCCTGGTCTGGCGGGCGTCAATTTCATCGAAGATCCGGTTTGCCATTTCACTCACACTCTGAAAAGCCTCGTTTATTTCTCGCATTTTTTGTTGTTGATTGTCTGTTGCCTGACTCATATCTTCGCTCATATCGACGATACTTTCAATGGAGCGAACAATATTCCGAACGCCCTTCGTCTGCTCACGCGAAGCGCTGGTCACCTGCTCCGACAGATCGCCGAGATTCTCAACCGATTCTGAAACCGAAACAACGGCCCGTGAGACCTCCTTGGTCGATTTATGAATTTCCGAGGTCATAGACATCGCTCTCACAGAGCTTTCATTGATCTGCTTCAGTGCCCCTTCAACCGACTCCCCGAGAGAGATCCCAGAGGTGACAAGCTGTTTCGTCTGATTGACATGTGAGACCGATTCGCGGGTATATTCCTGAATCTCGGCAATAATCTGGCCGATGGCTCCGGTCGAATCAGCCGCTTCACGGGCTAAGGATCGGATCTCATCTGCCACAACCCCAAACGCCAGACCATGTTCCCCCGCCTGTGCAGCAATAATCGCTGCATTCAGAGCGAGGAGATTCGTCTTCTGAGTGATATCGGTGATAACTTCGGTGATCTGTCCAATCTCATCCCCTTTGTTCGAGAGACGATCAATCACCTGCGCAGTCTGATTGACGGAAGCCGAAATTCCTTGTAAGCCCGTCAGGTTATCAATGACCGCATCAACCCCATCTCCGGCTTGCTGACGGACCTGCTCAGACATGTCATGCGAGAGCTGACTGTTCTCTTCAACCGATTTGATGGTACTGGAAATCTCGGTCATCGAGGCCAGAATTTCATTCATGAAATTTGTGAGGTTACTCAGACTGTTTGAAACCTGATCGATAGTAACCGATATTTCACTGGAAGAGGAACGGGCACTATCGACCTCACCCTGGACAACATGAACCCCTTTGGCTATTTCATGAATTGAACCGGCGGTCGATTCCGTTGCTTGGCGAAGATTTTCTTCAGCGGCATTTTGATCGGCTCTAAAGCCGAGGAGTTCACTGAATGTCTGTTCGAGTTCTTCAGTCAGAGCCCCAACCCCTTGCATCAGATCAACCTTGGTGATCGTCGCCGCAATCTGTGTGGCAAAAAGCTTGACCGTGTCGACATCGGTATCGTTGATCGGTAACCGCCTCAGTTTATTGTCGACCGACAGCAGACCGACCACAACCCCTCTGACAGCGATTGGACAGACCAAAAAATTCTTTGAGCGCAATTGCTCAATACGATCAAACGGAGGAAGCAGGTGAAACTCTTCAGGGAGGCGGGTGACATCTTCAATCAGCAGAAGCCGGTTTTCTGCTACCGACTTGAAGAGTGAGCCACTCTTCTCATTGAGCGGGAAAAGGACACTGGGCAAGTTCTTATCACCCGTTCCACGACTGGCGATAAATTCGAGACCATTTTTCTCCTGATTCACCATCAGAACATTGACCCGATCATAACCGAGAATGTCGTGTAGACCGTCGGCGGCGAGATCCAGAACGTCCTTAATGTCGAGGGATCTCTGAATATGAGTATTGATGGAATGGAAGTTCTTCAGGTTATTGTTCAAAGATTGGAATTTGTGCTCAAATTTCTCTTTCTGAACCAAAACTTCAAAATTAAGATGATCGAGTTTATCGGCACGATCCTTGAGGTTAAGAAGCCCTCGCCCAATCAGAAAACCAGCGATCGACATGACCAGTGCTGTTCCGAACCCCATATAGAAAAAGAGGGCCGTCGCCTCGGCATCGCGAAAAATGGCATTGTGAACTTGATCAAATAAACCCTGTTTCGAATCAAACAGGATGAGACGCAGAATAAGCCACCCCAAAGGAGCGGTAACCCCCATAACAAAACCGAGTGCGGCAAACTTCCACTCCCGGTCCAGAAAATCGAGAAAAAATTTCATATTGAACATACCCACCTCGTTACATCGACTATGAGGACTTCATCAGAAATTAATAAAAACGCAAAAACCGTTTACACAAAGATTATAAGAAACTTTTTCAAGGGGTACAGGGTCAGAAAAAACAGCAGAGACCCTTTAAAAAAATACAGACAGAGAAAAGAGCCAAACATTAAAAAGACAAGAATAACTTCTTGTAATTACGTGGATTTTAGTGCGGCAACGGCAAACCGTCAACACAATTCTACCGACCGACCATTATGCCGAGTGCTTCGGCAGTCGCAACCAGCTCCCCTTCCGGATCGACCAGATTCAGAGCGCCTACCGCTTTATCGATATCAACCGAGATCATTTTGTCACCACGGATTGCTGTCATTTTCCCAAACTCACCTGCGGCGACCATAGCGACGGCCTTCACACCAAACCGTGAACTCAGAATTCGATCGTAGGCAGCCGGTGTCCCTCCCCGTTGAACATGGCCGAGGACCACAACCCGCAACTCCATATCGAGACAAGTTTCAAGTTGATGGGCAATCTGATGCGCAACACCCCCCAGACGCTCGACGCCGAGATTCTCTTTGGCCGTTTTCTGAACGGTTTTATCCCCCCCCGCAGGGATCGCCCCTTCAGCCACGACAACAATTGAAAAGCGACTCCCACTCTCACTGCGAGTTTGGATTGCAGAACAGACCTGATCAATCTGATAAGGGATTTCCGGAATCAGAATCACATCGGCCGACCCGGCAATACCGGAGGCGAGGGCGATCCAGCCAGCATCACGCCCCATCACCTCAACAACCATGACCCGATTATGACTCTCGGCGGTCGAATGTAGACGATCGAGCGATTCCGTAACGGTGCGTACGGCGGTCGTAAAGCCAAAAGTCAAATCAGTGCCGCGCAGATCATTGTCGATCGTCTTCGGCACACCGATCACCGGAATACCGAGGAGACCGAAACGACGGGCAATTTTCAGACTCCCATCACCTCCGACGACAATCAACACATCGGCGCCGATCGCTCGAAAGTTTCGCAGCACCTGTTCCGAGACATCCTCAAGAACAGTCGTTCCATTTCTCTTAACCGGATAGGCAAACGGATCGCCACGGTTGCTGGTACCAAGGATGGTGCCGCCCCGTTGCAGTATGCCACGAACACCCTTAAGGTCGAGCTCGCGCCAGCGCGGCCCTTCAATCAGACCGTCAAAGCCGTCTTCAATTCCGATGACCCGCCAACCATGTTTTAAAATTGCAGCCCTGACAACACCACGTAAGACCGCATTCAGGCCAGGGCAGTCCCCCCCGCCGGTCAGAATTGCCAAGGTTTTCGACATAGATACTCCTGCCTCTCAATTAACGGGGATGCTCGGCAGCTATCGCCAACTTTCCAAATTCGGCCTTTTTGGCACTATCCATCAGTTCGACAACTTTACCATGCAACGCCTCTTTATCCGCGTAGAGAAGAAAGGTCATTTGACTGCTCTCCTTGCCGAAGGTTTTCAGGTGAGCCTGTAATGCCGCAACCGTCATCACCTGTTTGCCTACGGTGATCACCCCCTCCTTGGAGAGGTAGACCTTGACCTCCTTCGGCTCCTGATCTGCGATGGTCGTACTCGCCTCTGGCAATTTAATCGACAACCCGGATGTTTCAACAAAGGTAGTTGATATCATGAAAAAGATGAGCAGAAGAAACACGACATCGATCATCGGTGTCAGATCAACCCGCAGATCTTCACGCTGCTTACGTCGAAAAGCCATCGATTAATCTCCCAGCAGGTCAACGACCCGCAACGCCTTATCTTCCATATCGAGTGTCATGCGATCAACCCGACCGGCCAGATATTTGTGCATCAGCAAAGTTGGGATGGCAACGGTCAGACCGGCGGCGGTTGTAATCAGAGCCTCGGAGATACCACCGCCGAGAGAGGCCGGGGTGCCGACCCCTTCGACTGCCAACACATTAAAAGCCTTAATCATGCCGATGACGGTCCCAAGCAGGCCGAGCAGTGGCGAAATCGTAGCGATCGTTCCGAGTAAGCCGAGATAATGTTCCAGAGGAGCGACTTCACGAATCCCGACCTCCTCAACAACGGCTTTGATCTGTTCTCTCGGTTTTCCAGCCAGACGAAAAGCCGTAGCGTAGACTCTGGAGAGGGCGTTGTCGGTCAGAAGGCAATAGTCTAACGCGTCCTTATAAAGGCTTTCATGGATCAAGGGTTGAAGTTTATCATTGAGTTCCCGGTTCCCTTTCTGAAACCGGAAAAAGGTATAGTATCGTTGCAGAAAAATTGCGAGAGCCAAAACTGAACAAAACAGGATGGGAGCCATAAGCCCCCCACCTCTTGACAAAAGATCAAACATCCCTATTTTCCTCCTTCATTCTCCGCATCAACGGACTCGCTGACTCCTGGTTTGGCGTCAGTCGGCTCATGTCTACTGTTTAATTTAAGTGCTTCTTCCTGTTTTTTACGCTCTCGCTTCTTATCCCTTCGAGTCCGCTTATCAGTCGGGTGGGCAACGCTGCGCAGCGACTGTCCGATCAGCGTCAGTACTGCCCCGGTCAGAAAAGCAAATATTAGCAACAGAAAAACCGGAAGATCGACAGTCTCCCAGGTCAAAAAACGGACCGACATCGGCTCTCCATTCGAAACACAAAAAATGAATAAAAGAACCAAACAGACCAAAGCTAATGTACGCTGTAGCAACTTCATAATTTCCTCCCGGTAAATCCCTCAGCGAGAATATCATAAGTGCGATGTAAATGTTGCGGAATGACCTTGAGTTCACCAACGACCGGCATGAAGTTTGTGTCCCCCTGCCAACGTGGCACAATATGCCAGTGTAAGTGCCCCGGAATTCCGGCTCCAGCGGCCGAACCGAGGTTCATCCCGATATTAAACCCCTGACAACCTAGTTTTTCGAGCAAAACCTCTTTGGCCAGAGTGAGAAGTAAAAAGAGCTCCAACCCCTCTTCTTTGGTCAACTCACTCAGATCAGAGAGATGGCGATACGGAATAATCAACAGGTGCCCATTGCTGTAAGGGTAGCGATTCATGACAACAAATCCGTAGTCGCCCCGATACAGAACCTGCCTTGCATCGTCCTGACTGACATCTTTGCTTAAACAGAAAACACACTCACCAGCTGACTTCTCTGCTTTATCTTCTAACACATATTCCATGCGCCACGGCGCCCATATCGGTTGCATTTCAGCCCCTATTTACTGCTATATTGACGCCACCAGGCGTCAAGATTAATAATTTTGCCGGTCAATCTCTTTCCGGCCGTTATCAGGCCGACAGAGTAAAACGGCGCCTGCCGTTTATCGGTAGGACTTCCAGGGTTCATAATCAACAGTCCATTTTTGCGCTGAATCGACGGGAGATGACTATGTCCATAAATAAGACCGTCGATAGCCGCGCCATCAAATGATTGGCAAATTCTCTCTTCCAGATCAACCTGCCCACCCCAGCCATGCATCAGACCGAGCTTAAAACCGGCCACATCCACAATTCTCTGAGTCGGGAGCAGGGCGGTGTCGCAATTTCCACGCACGGCTATCACCGGCTTTGCAGTCAAACAATCGAGCAGATCAGGATGAACGATATCTCCGGCATGCAATAGCAAGTCTATTTCAAAAAAAACCGAAGAGAACAGGGACTCAAAGAATTCCACGCCCTGACCAAGATGTTCGAAATGAGTGTCAGAGACAACACCAATTTTCATGCGGACTCCAAAAAAGTGAATGCAGAACAGTTTAACTAACTAAATCTGATCCGTCATCATGTCAATGCATAATATGACAAATCAGATACTAATGGCCACTTTCAGCCGCTATGGCCGGTCGGCCCCTATTCATGAGAAGAGATACCATCTGATTAAAATTCTGACAATATGCGCATTTAAACAAGAGAACAGCAGCACAACCGGTTTTCTGCTGTATAATGCGAGATTAACCCGCAGTTGGCACTACAGTTGCTGTATAAAACAGGCACAACCCGCATCGGCTAAAAATAGTTGACAAAAAATGTCGGAATCGCTAGAGTCGACAATTAATTTTCAATAAAAGAATTTACCCAAGATAAATTGAGCAGCCAAAAACTTACAATTTCAGCGTTGCGGCAATGGAGCTGCAAACACGGAGGTTAAACAGATGTCTAACAAAAGACAAGAAGCGCTCGACTACCACAGTTCCGGCCGCAAAGGCAAAATTGAAGTTATCACAACTAAACCGTGCGCAACAAGTCGCGATCTCGCCCTCGCCTACAGCCCGGGCGTAGCAGAGCCGTGCCTCGAAATTGAAAAAGATCCGTCGACCGCCTATGAATACACCGCCAAGGGGAATCTTGTCGCCGTCGTCTCCAATGGAACGGCCGTCCTCGGTCTCGGCAACATCGGTGCACTCGCCGGCAAGCCGGTCATGGAAGGAAAAGGGGTCCTGTTCAAAAGTTTTGCCGATATCGATGTGTTTGACATCGAACTCGACACCATAGACTCGGATGAGATCATCCGTACGGTCAAACTGCTCGAGCCGACCTTCGGCGGGATCAACCTCGAAGACATCAAGGGACCGGAGTGCTTCTATATCGAGGAAGAGTTGAAGAAGATCATGAATATTCCGGTCTTTCACGATGACCAGCACGGTACCGCCATCATCTCGGCCGCCGGCATGATCAACGCTGTCGAAATCGTCGGCAAAAAAATTGAAAATTGCAAGATTATCGTCAACGGTGCCGGTGCTGCCGGTATCGCCTGCGCCAATCTCGCGATCACCATGGGGATCGACAAAAACAACGTCATTCTCTGTGATACCAAAGGGGTCATCTACAATGGTCGCACCGAGGGGATGAATCCTTACAAGCAGCGTCTCGCCGCCGAAACTGATGCCCGCACCCTCGAAGATGCCCTGATCGATGCCGATATTTTCTTCGGTGTCTCCGCCAAGGGAGCCCTGACACCTGAGATGCTCAAGACAATGGCCAAGGACCCGATCGTCTTCGCTATGGCCAATCCGGACCCGGAGATCACCCCCCCCAATGCCAAGGCCGTACGCGATGATGTCATCATCGGTACCGGTCGCTCCGATTACAACAACCAGGTCAACAACGTCCTCTGCTTTCCGTTCCTGTTTCGCGGTGCACTTGATGTCCACGCCAGCGCAATCAACGATGAAATGAAGCTCGCCGCTGTCCATGCTTTGGCTAATCTGGCCAAAGAGGATGTTCCTGATTCAGTCCGTAAGGCATATAGTGGCGAATCGATCAGTTTCGGCCGCAACTACATCATCCCGAAACCGTTCGATCCGCGCGTATTGTTGCATGTCGCACCGGCGGTGGCCCAAGCCGCTATGGATTCCGGTGTGGCCAGGCGCCCGATCACCGATATGGCGAAATATATAGAGGGGCTCGAAGCGATGCAGGGGCGCTCTAAGCAGATCATGCGAAACTTGATCAACAAAGCCAAGGCCAACCCGAAACGGGTGGTCTTTCCCGAAGGGGAAGAGGAAAAAATTCTGCGCGCCGCCCAGCAACTTCTCGATGAGAAGATTGCCATCCCGATCCTGCTTGGACCGGAAAAAGAGATCCGCGACCGGATCAAGGAACTCGGTCTCGACCTCGGTGACATTGAAATCATCGACCCGGAAAGTGCTGAAGTTCGCAAGGATTACATCGATACACTGTTTGATATTCGGCAGCGAAACGGCATCACCCGCGCTGAAGCCAAACGGATGATCAAGAAGGAGCGTAATTATTTCGGCGCCATGATGGTTCAAGCTGGCGATGCCGATGCCCTGCTGGCCGGCATCAATCACCACTACCCGGAGACGATCCGCCCCGCGCTCGAAATCATCGGCAAAAAAGACGGGCTATCCAAGGTTCACGGCATGTACATGCTGGTGTTCAAGAAAGAGGTCGTATTCTGCGCCGACACCACCGTAACGATCGAACCGACCGCTGAAGAGTTAGCCGAGTCGGCGATCTTAACCGCCGAGCAGGCACAGCACTTCGATATCGTTCCAAAGGTGGCGATGCTCTCCTTCTCCAACTTCGGCAGCGCCAAACACCCGTTGACCGAAAAGGTGAAAAAGGCGACCGCTCTGGTCAAGGCCCAGGCCCAGAACCTGATTGTTGAAGGGGAAATACAGGCCAATGTCGCTCTCGATCCTGATCTGATCGAATCACAGTACCCGTTCTCAAAACTCAAAGGAGATGCCAACTGTCTGATCTTCCCCGACCTGCAATCCGGGAACATCTCCTATAAGTTATTGAGCAAACTCGGTGGCGCCGATTCGGTCGGGCCGATCCTGATGGGGATGAAAAAGCCGGTTCACGTACTGCAACGCGGTGACGATGTGGCTGATATCGTCAACATGGCAGCTGTCGCGGTTGTCGATGCGCAACAGTTGAGCGACAAAGAAGAATAAATTCAAACAATAACATGTAACAGATGGGGCCCGTTTTCGGGCCCCCCTCAGATCAATAAAAAACCCCGCATTTTCCGATGCGGGGTTTTCTTTTTTGTTTTCGGTGTTTTTTTCGGGAATGATGGTCTTCAGGCATGTGAAAGTCTTGGTAGCGGACTTATATTCAACAGAGGATCCAAGGTTCGCTCGAAAAATCTTCGAACAGAACCTTTTCTGTCTTTTTTCTCTGTCTTATCCTGCAGCAAGGCAATTATATATTGGTTTCAACGCTAACCAGTTTATTAAGAGAAAATCCACTCTCTGCTTCCTAAGCCCAAAACAAATCGACTGAAGAGCTTCTACGAAATCAGGAGTATCTCTCTTACACGACATCTGTTCTGGTCTTAACTCTCCATCTCAATGATCGAATGATCGCCGATGTTCATCTTACTCATCGTCCCATGCAGAGAGACCGCATCGCCGAGAATGGTCGCATCAAGGGTGACATAGCGAACCTGGCTATCGGCATTGATGATCGAATCACGGATAATAGACCCCTCGATCACACTGCCGCGGGCCACCGACACATTCGGCCCAAGCACGCAGTTGCGAACGACGGCCCCGTAGCCGATATGTACCGGCTCAATCAACACCGAGTTGACCAGCTCACCATGGCTGTGGTGTCGACCCTTGAGCAGGTAGCGATTGGTCTCAAGCAGGGTCTCCGTCTTGCCGCAGTCGAGCCAGGCGTCGATTTCCGGCGCCCGCAACACCTTGCCAGCTTCGATCATGCGCATGAAGACCGTCGGCAGGTAGTATTCCCCCTTGACCGTCTCTCCGGCGTCAATGGTCTGCCGCAGGGCGTCCATAAAACCGGCACCGTCTTGCAGATAGTAGAGTCCGACCTGGGCCAGCTTCGAAACCGGTGTGTCCGGTTTTTCCACCATATCGACAATCGCCCCGTCGACCACCACGTTGACCCCGAACCGCTGGTAGTCCTCGACCTCTTTCGAGTAGATCAAGCCATCGGCCCCGGCACAGAGGTGTGGGATTTTTTCCAGGTCAGCGACAAAGATGGTGTCATTGAACACCACCAGCACGTCATCACCGGCCGCGATGCGCGGCGCAGCGAGAAACACCGCATGCGCCGGTCCGAGTCGCTCTTGTTGCACGATATAGCTGCAGTTGAGCTCCGGAAAGGTCGCGTCCATAAAGTCGCGGATCTGGGCTCCGTTGTCGTCGATGATAAAGATGTACTCGTCGGCCTCGAGTGCTTTCAACCGGCTGACAATATGCTCGAGTACAGTCTTGCCGGCCACCCGGACCAGCGACTTGGCTTTTGCGTGGGTGTGCGGGCGCAGGCGGGTCCCCTTGCCGGCGACAGGTAGTATGACTTTCATAAAAATTCCCTCCAGATATTAATTCAGGTAACCGGCTTGTTTTGCGTCGTTGTGCGAGCAGAGACGGTCAGTCACATTCAAGCCTCCCCGCCGAGCAGGGCCAGAATCTCGGCCGTCTTCGCTGCCATCAGCGCCTGATCTCCGCGCGACTCAACATTGAGCCGCAACACCGGCTCGGTGTTGGAACTGCGCAGGTTGAAGCGCCAGTCGGCAAACTCCATACTCACACCATCGGTTCGGTCGATCGCCGGAGCGGCGGCAGCGTAAAACGACTCAACCCGGGCAATCGCTCCCTGCGGATCGTCAAACCGCCGATTGATTTCCCCACTGGCCGGAAAAATGCGCATCCGTTCTTCGACCAGCGCAGACAGAGGCTGACCGGTGCGGCTCATCAACTCCAGCACCAGCAACCAGGGGATCATGCCGCTGTCACAATAGGAGAAATCACGAAAATAATGATGGGCACTCATCTCGCCACCATAGATCGCATCCTCAAGTCGCATCCGCTCCTTGATAAATGCATGACCGGCCTTGGTCATCACCGCGGTCCCCCCCATCGCCTCGACCATCTCGACGGTGTTCCAGGTCAAACGGGGATCATGGACAATCTTGCCCCCCGGATGGGCCGCCAGTTGAGCGGCCGCCAGCAGACCAACGATGTAATACCCCTCGATGAACTCACCCCGCTCGTCAAACAAAAAGCAACGGTCGAAATCACCATCCCAGGCGATACCGATATCGGCGCCATGGGACAGGACCGCCTCACGGGTGGCGGCACGGTTTTCCGGCAGCAGGGGGTTGGGGATACCATTCGGGAAGTTGCCGTCCGGCTGATGATGGACCCGGATCAGTTCAAACGGAAGATGCGGTTCAAGCAGATCGAGGGTCGGTCCGGCGCAGCCGTTGCCGGCGTTGACCACGATCTTCAGCGGCTTTAGTTGTGCCCGATCAACATAACCGAGCAGATGACGGATATAGGCAGACGTCACATCCAGCCGTTCGATCGTGCCAGCCCGCGCAGGCGTGCTGAACGCCCCCTTTTCGGCCAGTTGACGGATCTCGACCAGGCCGGTGTCGCCACTGATCGGTCTGGACTCTTCGCGCACCAGCTTCAAGCCGTTGTAATCCATCGGGTTGTGACTGGCCGTGACCATGATGCCGCCGTCCATCTGCTGACTGAACGTGGCATGGTAAACCTCTTCGGTGCCACACAGGCCGATATCAAACACATCCACCCCGCCATCGGTCAACCCCCTCGCCACGGCCGTACAGAGCTCCTTACTGCTCAGACGGACGTCGCGTCCGACCACCACCCGCGAAGGTTTGATAAATTCGGCATAAGCCCGCCCGATCCGGTAGGCGATCTCGTCGTTAAGTTCAGTGCCCAAGCGGCCACGAATATCGTAAGCCTTAAAACAGTTCAATTCCATACGATTACAAAACTCCTCACACACATTCCATTCACAAATAGGACCAACATGATCGGCGTCACCAAGGTTGCACGACCGGTATTTAAAAAGTCCGCCATCGGGATAAACCGAAGGCGAGCATTTACCGCGCTATGCTAAGACCCGGGCAATCACCCTTCCCCGAGAATGGTTGCAATTCTGCCCTTCTCCGGTGAGAGCGTTGCAACCGCTCCCTGACTCAAGAAGGTCAATATATATAAGGAGGCATGCTACTGCAAACACGCAAAATAAAGCCAGTAAAATCAGTGCCATAATGACAACAAATCGATTCGTATCACATCGATTGAACCTGAACATTGCTCTGTTTTACAAAATATCAAAATTCAAGATCTAACCGTGATCATCAGCGAAAAAATTCAATACAAAAAAAAGGCTAAGCAAAAACATCTCCCGACTTCAGCCCCCCTTTTTTTTCACACTCCTCTTTTACACCTCCGACAATCCTGCTATGATGATTTCGATTATTGAACCCGGAGATTTAAGACAATGAAATATATCAGTACACGTGGGCAGATTCGCGGCATCAGCTTTAAAGACGCAGTCATGATGGGATTGGCCGATGACGGCGGTCTGTTAATCCCGGAGGAGATCCCGGCCCTCTCTGCCGGGGATCTCGCCGCCTTGGAGATGCTCGATTATCCGGAAGTCGCCTTCCAGATCAGCTCCCGATTTGCGACTGACATCCCTTCGGTCGACCTCAAAGCATTGATCGACCGCTCCTATGCTTCCTTCACCCACCCGGAGGTCACTCCGGTGGTGAAGAAGAACGGCCTCTACATCCTCGAACTGTTCCACGGCCCGACGTTAGCCTTCAAGGATGTCGCCCTGCAATTTCTCGGCAACCTGTTTGAGTACCTGCTGAAAGAGCGCGGCGAGAAGATGAATATCATCGGCGCAACCAGCGGTGATACCGGCAGCGCCGCCATCTATGGCGTCCGCGGCAAGCAGAACATCAATATTTTCATCCTGCACCCGCACCAGAAGGTCTCACCGGTGCAGGAGTTGCAGATGACCACGGTCACCGACCCGAACGTCTTTAACATCGCCATCCGCGGCACTTTTGACGATGGGCAGCAGATCGTTAAAGATATCTTTGGGGATCTCGTTTTCAAGAGCCGCTATGCCCTCGGTGCGGTCAATTCGATCAACTTCGCCCGAATCCTCGCCCAGGTGGTCTATTACTTCTATGCTTATACCCGGGTCCACCGCCAGACCGGCTGCAAACAGGTCGACTTCTCGGTGCCGACCGGAAACTTTGGCGATATTTTTGCCGGTTACATCGCCATGCGGATGGGGTTGCCGATCAGACGCCTGATCCTGGCGACCAATGAAAACAACATTCTCAGCCGTTTCGTAAAAAGCGGGGACTATACCATCAACGAGGTCAAGTCGACCCTCTCCCCCTCCATGGATATTCAGCTGGCGAGTAACTTTGAACGCTACCTCTATTACCTGCACAATGGCGACACCGCCCTGGTCGCCAAAGAGATGGAGACGTTTCGCCAGACCGGCCAACTCACCTTCTCTGCAGAGAGTGTCGCGCGGGTCGGCGAGGACTTTTTGACCTGCACCGTCGATACCGACCAGACGATTGAGACAATTCGTAAATTTCATGCCGAAACCGGCTACATCCTCGATCCGCATACCGCTGTCGGCGTATCTGCCGGCCAGCAGGCCGGTAGCAAAGATTGCCCGGTCATCTGCCTGGCGACCGCCCACCCGGCAAAATTCGGCGAAGCAGTCAATCGCGCCGTCGGTCAGGATCCGGACCGCCCCGCTTCTCTCGACAAGCTGGAACAACGCGAGCGGCGTTGCGAGCTTCTGGATGCGGATATTCACGCCATACGGGCATTCATCGAAAAGCACGCGCTATAAGCATCGACTCTTCACCTTAAACAAGCCCGCCTCGAAAGGCGGGCTTGTTTTACGATATTATTATTTTTCACTTCGTTACATCTCGGCTCAGATAGGTATTGGGGAGCTGATAATATTCAAATAATTTCGAAACATAGGGCAGTTTATCAAACACCTGCGGCATGGAGATGCCTATGGCCACGTATAGGTGTCTTTCCGGCGTGTAATACCCCACATCATAACTTCTAAACCCTCTGGAGTAATAGCCAATATGAAATTCAAGATACTTTGCCAGAGAGTCTTATAAAGAAAGCGGCCGCAAGCGACCGAGTTTTAATAGAGCCCTAACTGAATTCGTGGACTTCTTTTTCATCCAATTCAACCAATTGGTTTTGTACATATTTACGGATAGCATCTTCTGTTGCATTTCCAATAGTTTCAACAAAATAACTTTGAGTCCAAAGTTTACCACCCCAGAATCTTTGTAGTTCCATGCACTGGATAATACAGACTGGGACAAGCCCAGTCTACACTATCCAGCACGGGGGCAAGCCCCCGAGATTTTCGCTACGCTCTGTTAAAGAATCGAATCCAGAGCCTTTAATGGCAAAAAGATGTTTCATCCCCGAATAATCTGCTGCATAATCATCCCGATCTGTCAGCCCCTTCGAAGGCCAATATTCAATCCGGAAATCCAGTTTTTCCTCCAGGGATGGATTAGTATTCAACAAATAGGAGACGCCAGCAACTAAAGAATCCATGATCAAATCTTCGTAAGAAAAACCATATCCCGAGGTCGAATCACCCACTTCAAGAAGAGTCATAACCCCTAGAGACGTTAAGGCAGAAGCCCTGGCTGCTCGCTCCTTTTTCATTCCGTTGCGCTTAAATTCCCAGTTCATTAAGTCAGCGAGGGTATACGTAAAAAACATATGCCCGGTCTTGTCAGAACCTCCAGTTTTTGAAGCATTAGTTAACCAACCCTCCGAAGCCAGTTTGAGTTCGTTTGATCCCCAGTCCCAATTGGTCAAACCCCAAGTAGTAATAGCGACCGAACTCAGGATTGCAGCACGGGCAATGACAAGGCCCTCTTCTTCGGTAGAAAGTGCGGGGGTTGAGCTCTCGTCAGTTTGTGCGAAGACGTAAGAAGGTGAGAATATGCAGAGAATTGTCAAAAAAAGGGACACAAATAGAAATCGGGACATACGCACTCAACCTTTACAAAATCCACCCACTATACGACATCACTCCACAGACGAGTGCAACTCCGCGGCGGGGCCAATACATTGACCCTGTTGCTCCTTAAGACTTTCCCCTGCCTTATCATCACCACTCCATCGCAACAGCAACTCCTTCGTCGGTCGATAGGAAAAGGAGCCATTAACCTGATTGATGGCGAGCAGATACTCGCGAAACTCCTGATAGAGGAGGGGATTAGGGGGGATCGGGTCTGTCCAGAACTGATCCAGCCCCCCGGCACAGGTGAGACCCTCGATATCATAAATCGCCGTACCCAAAACTTTCACCGCTGTTTTATGATAAAGAGCCTGAATGCGTATTCCGACCCAAAGTGGGCCACCCATTCCACTCCAAACTGGGCCACTGATTCCGATCGAAAGTGGGCCATCCATTCCAACGTAAAGTGGGCCACTGATTCCACTCCAAAGTAGGCCACTTTTTTTATAGTTTCGGAATCATTCGCGACGCTGGATAACTCTGGTGTACAACCTTGGAAACTTTACTTTCCAGGAGGTGCACCGTTGGCAAACAAGAGGTTATCCATGCGCAAAATCAAAGAAGTTCTACGTCTTCATTTCGACAGCGGTCTCGCTCAGCGTCCCATCAGTCGCTGCACGGGGATATCCCGAACCACGGTTGGCGACTATCTGGACCGTGCCAAAAAAGAAGGGCTGGATTGGCCGCTTCCTGAAGCTTTAACCGATCAAGAGCTTGAACGGCGACTCTTCCCACCGGTTCGGTCAATCCCTTCCGCTGACCGTCTGGTTCCCGATTGGACAGAGGTCCATACCGAACTCAAACGTAAAGGCGTCACATTAGCCCTGCTCTGGGAGGAATATCAGGCTGATACTCCGCATGCCTACCGCTACAGCCGTTTTTGTCAGATGTACCGGAACTGGGCAGGCAAGCTGAAACTCTCCATGCGACAAGTCCATAAAGCCGGGGAGAAGTTGTTTGTCGACTATGCCGGTCACACCATGCCTATTGTTGACCCTCAGACCGGTGAGATCCGCAAATCCCAGATCTTTGTCTCCGTACTCGGGGCGAGCAATTACACCTTTGCCGAAGCGACCTGGAGTCAGGATCTATCCGACTGGCTCGGCTCTCACCGTCGCTCTTTCGAATTCTTCGGCGGTGTTCCACAGATCGTGGTGCCGGACAACCTGAAGTCCGGTGTTAGCAAACCCTGTCGTTACGAACCGGACATCAATCCCAGCTATCAGGATCTGGCCGAGCATTACGGCACAGCCGTTATTCCAGCCCGAGTACGCAAGCCGCAAGACAAGGCAAAAGCTGAAGTTGCCGTACAGATCGTGGAGCGCTGGATTCTGGCCCGTCTGCGTAAGCGCACCTTCTTCAGTTTGACCGAGGCCAATGCCGCTATCAGCGAACTGCTGGTGGAGCTGAACAACCGCCCCTTCAAAAAGCTGCCTGGCTCGCGCAGGGAAGCCTTCGAATCCCTGGATCGTCCAGCATTGCAACCCTTGCCTGCAACACCCTATGAATTTGCCCGGTGGAAGAAGGTCCGCGCCAGCATCGACTATCACGTCGAAGTTGACGGGCACTACTATTCCGTTCCCTACCAGCTACAGGGTAAACAACTTGACGCTCGCATCACCACCGGCTGTATTGAACTCTCTCACCAGAACAAACGGGTTGCCTCTCACGTTCGTTCCGCACAAAAAGGACGCCACACCACCATCACCGAACACATGCCCAAGGCCCACAAAAGTTACGTCGATTGGACACCGCAACGGCTGATCAGTTGGGCTGCCTGCACCGGCCCGCAGACCGCTGCCATGGTCGAAGCCATCCTCTCTTCTCGTCGTCATCCACAACAGGGTGATCGGCGACAATTACCCTGTCCGGTCGGCGTCAATTAACTTGGCCGGTTGAGTGCCCCTCCATGTAGTCTCCTCCTTAACCCAAAAGGAGGCTGACTTGCCTGGTAAACACATCACTCAAAGAC
>Ga0314774_1000128_pt1 | contig 66585 bp, 63 predicted proteins | sample MetaGCBIA2018_FD_204515 | JGI IMG/M metagenome (GOLD analysis project Ga0314774, IMG submission 204515) | Cryopeg brine microbial communities from Beaufort Sea near Barrow, Alaska, United States - CBIA 2018 | ecosystem: Environmental > Aquatic > Marine > Coastal | place: USA: Alaska | collected... | reverse complement strand
TTCTTCTTCAATATTATAGAGTTCAGCTATCATTCGCTTATTTATTAGTTTCTTCTCAACAAAAACATCGAACATAGACCACTCTTTAAGAATAATGTCAAATGTCAGCTCATAAGGACCTGCATTTTTGGAACGAATGACTTCAGCTACATCAATCAGTTTTATTCTCATAATTCAACCTCCATTCCAAGTTGTTCAAAGCTTATTGGAAATAGTTCACAGGGATCATCAATCTCCATAATATGACACATAGTGAAATTGTAAACTTCACCCGCCTTAAAATCTGAAGGTGAATATGGAAAAGCAAGATTTCCTGCCGTAGAAATTCGACCTTTATAACCAAAGTGTAACATCGTTGACCTAGCAAAACCGCAAATAGTATTAGCATCTTCTTGCGTTTTTGCAACTGCTTCAATTATGATGCCGACTTCATGACCAGTGACAACTGGCGTTGGTTCTAAACTACCCATAACTCCGTTTTTACCATATACGCTTATATTCAAGTAATAGTTTGCTAAATGCGAACTAAAATTATCTTCGACTCTAGCTTTTACTTCACTAATTATATTATCCATTTCATTGATCATTATAGGATCTCTTGTCCCCGCAATGGAAACCGTACGATAACCGATTCGTTTTGCACCTTCAAGCTTGATAGTATATTGTTTGGACGGAATAAATTTAGTCCCTGCGACTCTGACTAACGACTCTGTTTCTTGTTCAAATGTTGTTTCGCTAAGATCCAATGTCCCACCAGGACCTGGGAGTATATATGGATTTGTTTTTTCATATAATGTATGTGCAGCTACTGAAAGAGTTGTACATTTTCTTATTGGATTGAGAGTTTCAATTTTAAAGCAATCCTCATATAAATAGCCCATCATGCAATCGGAACCGCTACCAGGAGTAGACGCTATCGCTGCACATTCTAATATTTTACCTAGATGAAGCGCTAAACCTAAATCCATATTGTCTTTTGCCGCTAGCGCTGCAAAAGACGTCGGATCATATGCTCGTCCTGCAATAATCACCTGTGCTCCTTGTTCCAGGGCTTTTACCATAGGTTCTATACCCATTTGAGCTACAACATTCGTTGTTTTTAGAATCTCGTATGCTTCTAATTGTTTTGCTGGATAAAGCGGTAATACCTTACCTTCATTTAATTTATGTAAAACCAATTCTTTATCAATATCCGCTTCAATCAATGCTAATTTAAAAGACAGCTTACTCTCTTTTGCTATTTCTCTAACAATATCAGCACACCAATCAAGATGCGGTTTAGCTCCCGAACCACCTGCTGATCCGACTATTACCGGAATATCAGTTTTTAGCGCAGCTTTAATCATTATTTCCAAATCACGTTTCACTGCAGTTCTATCAGTAAAAGATATTCCTGAACCAAGATAATAAGGCCCTGGATCCGTTGATCCACCATCAACCGCTATTACATCAGGTTTCTTGGCCATTCCTGCTTCAAAGGAACTAAGTGGAAATCCATATCCTAATATTGCAGTTGGCGATAATATTTTTAATTCTTTCATAACATTCCCCTTTTCTAACAGTCTGCCAATTGTTTACATAACAAATCTTTAAGAGCAATAACCCGATTCATTTCGTTGTAGACAATCATGTACCCTTCATCAACACCCATACCTGGTTTTGCTAACATTTGAGTCGGCTGAGTCGCAACTGCAATATGTACACAGGCTCTTGCAGAACCATCCGTTTCATTACATGTGCCGCCTTGATATGCTTCGATTCCTACCTTTTTGCAATAAATCACTGCTTCAATAGTATTATGAATGCTACCTAAATCCGGTGTTTTGACTTGAACCATATGACCCGCTTTATTATCTGCGAAAAACTTGACATCATCCAATGTATTACACCATTCGTCAGCTACTATTTCAACTTTTATGTTTCTATCATCAATAAGTTTAGTTATATCTCGTAATGCTTCCATTTGTCCCTGACGATTTTCAACATCAATAGGTCCTTCAATACGGAGTAATAACGGGCTTGCTGCAGCCGCTAGTTCCTCCATATAATCAACCATCTTAGGAATATCTCCTTCAAAAATAATCCCAATGGTCCCATATACGTCCAAATGCAACGTTGGGAAATAGTCCTTTGATTCGCGAAGTTCCATAACACGCTCTCTTAACCATATGATATACTCTTTCAACTTTTCACCATGGTATCCAAGTGTATCAGGTACATTATTAATCAGTCCATGAGGAAGAACGTCTGCTCCTTTGATTATCATTTTATCCGCATTTGAGTATCTCTGATCACCTGTCTGCATGAAGATCGGAACAGGTTTTTTCTCGCCTTCCAATTGATATTCTATTTCGACAATTCTTTCCATAATTGTATGTTTGGCTTTTGCAACAGCATCTAATATCGCTTGTGACAATCCATAACGAATAGCTGTATGATACTTAAGACCTGTTTCAGGATTTATCAGTTCATCTATTTCTTTAGCTAAACGACGAAAGCTATTTAACTCGCGACCAATAAGAATCGGTTTGATATGTTTGTTGATTACTTCAATATATTCATCTGCTAAAAACAACGGATCTCTGCCACCGGCTCCAGAATACTGGACTGCTGCACAATCACCCATTGCAATTTGACCATCTTCAAGAAGCATCATAATTGATATTGCTTCACCTGGTTGACGAATAAAAGTAAACCCTTCTGTTATTGGTTTTCCTTTATAGCTCGCTCCATCTTTTACTGCATGACTTTTAATTGCTCTTTGATCATCAAAGAAAAAACCAGTTCTACTTTTCGAACATACTATATCAATAATTTTCATTTTTTCTCCTATCTTGGTCTTCCCACAAGTTTGCCTTTGCTAATAGCATAAATATCATCAATAACCATTTGAAAACTCACTTTTCTCCGTTCACTTTTCGCTCTTTGTTCAATACGTTCTCTATGGAAATCTTTAATTTCTTTATTAAATGGTAGACTACCGCATTCAAGGATTCTTACAGCACCTTCATTGTCTCTTGCCGGCAACACTTTTCCTTTGTTATATTTACTTGGTGCAAACGGAATATCAATAACACCTGCTGCAAATCCAGCAACTGTACCTTTTGCGATATCACCATTTCCAAGTTCGATTATTTTATCCACTATTGCTCTTGTTTCAAGTTTGATTATTTGTATTTCATCCTGAAGTACTTTGGTCAAAGGCATCTCTTGGTCTTGTAACATTGTCACAATTTGTTTGGTTGTTAGAAGACCACTTGCGTTTGCTTCTTTTGTTGGAATTCCCATTGCCTCATGAGGTGTTTTCACAATAACTTTAGTTGCACCTGAAAGTGCAGCCGTTGCTGCCCCCCATGAAATCACACCAAATGCTTTTGATTCATCTTGTGGAAATCCTCCCATCCATTGATGTAAAACTGTTGTTACAATGATATCGTTGTATCCCTTTTCATTAAGATATTCATCGGTTAACTGCTCTAGTGATCTAATCGCTGCTACGTCTTGTCTAAGATTTCCACATTGACCATAACCAACGGTAATATTCTTAACACCTTGTTCCGCAGCAAGTAAACTTTCAATTATTGCTACTGCATTTGATATGCAGGGAGGAACGAGAGTCCCTGTAAGCGGTCCAAAAGGTTCTCTGTTTATTGATACCCCATGTTCTTCATACATACCAATTAATCTATCTGTATATTGCCAATCATATATCGTTTTTTCAAGTGAGTTTTTCTTGGAATAAGGTATATTATAAGATATTCCTCCACCTTCAAAAGAAGTAAAACCACCTGCTATTGATATCTCAGATAATAATCTTGCATCCGGAGTACCATGACGAACTTGAACTGGGGCAAGAACCGATTCGTTTACCAGTCTGCAAGCAATAACACCATGGTTAACCGCAGGAAATCCATTTAATAATGATCGACCTTCCATTCTGCTTTCCTCAATACCCGTTTCAGCCTCTTGGTATCGATTATGTCTCGTATAACTATCTATAGTTGTAGGTAGCAAATCCGCTTCACCCTCTTCGACAAGATAGTTGAGAAGTTCAATATGTTTATCGATTAGAGCCACACCAGCCCTCGGTTGAATAAGTGTAATTCCTGCTTTTTTAGCTGAAGCGAGTTTCTCTGAAAACTGTTTGCTTTTAGGAATGTCTAACTGATACTTGACAGCTTCTTCAAAATCAACAGCTTTTCCAGTAGGCCACTGTTCCAATACAAATTTTCTAATACTATAAAATTCATCATTACTTAATTTTTTATTCATAAGATCCATAACTGTCTCCTTTTTTATGCATATTTAAAATAATTCAATTATATACTTGTTCAATATTCGATAAGCTTTTTCTCTGTCTATTTCAGAGAGCAAACCCATTGCAGCCAAAATATAACTTTGATCCAAATAATATTTGCTAAATGTTGGTTTTAAAACGAAAGGCTCATTATCCGCATAATTTCCTGCTTTTAATATTTCAATTGGATTCTCTGAATGAATTAATGGTCCGCCTGTTCCGACAATTATTGTAACATCAGTTAAGTCTTTACCCTGTTGCTCATATCCCATGCCAAACGGAGTGTAATATTCTTTAAGCCTTCCTGAATGTCTTTTGATTCCTTCTTGTATAACTTTTTTTGCTATATATTCATCAAATTTCTTAATTATATTGTTAGAATCACTAGTCTTCTCAGAAATATTGTCCTCTGTTTCATTACTTGTCATCTCTGGATGATTAATTAATAAACTAACTATATCTTTCAATTCTTCATACGAAATCTGCAGCTCAGATACTATTTCATTTTCATCCAACAAATCAATCGTTGCCGCCAGTGAATATCTTGCTCCAAGATCACCTTCTACACTACGTTTCACCCTGGGTTCTTCAATTCCCTTTAACACAACATTTGCTTTAGTGGGAAGGCCCTCACAGATTGAATGAATATCCGTCGTTGCTCCGCCAATATCCACAACGATCATGTCTCCATATCCAGTTTCACAATCATATCCATCTGCAAGTAATTCAGCACCTTTCATCACAGCTAGGGGTGTTGGCATAAGCACGTTATTAATCATGCTCTCCGCATCTTTAATACCCTTTGCTTCAATGATTTTATTCAAGAACACCTCTTGAATAGCTGCTCTTGCAGGATCAATGTTAAGTTCTCCAAACTTTGGCATTACATTTTCAGTTGATTTCACTTCGAATCCAGCTTGATCAAGGATTTTAACCACTTGATTCTTAACACTTCGATTTCCCGAATATATTACCGGGACATTTACTTCAAGTTTTGTCAAAGCCATTGCATTGTGCAACACAACTTTTTGATTACCACCGTCAGTACCACCCGTCAGTAATAATATATCCGGTTTAAGATTGTTGATATCACTTATATCATCTTCCGTAAGTTCCATTGAAAACACTTTCAGAACCTTCGCACCTGCACTCAAAGCTGCTTCTTTAGCCGCTTTCGATGTAAGTTCTTCAACTAAGCCAATACCAATCATACGAAGACCACCCGCTGCTGATGAGCAAGCATATTTAGAACCCCATAGGATGTTCCCCGATGTTCTTTCTAATTTATTGATTGCCGATGAGAGACCCTCTCTTACATCCGTTTCAATCGTTGTGAAAGCATAACTTGTTCCGATAATTATTTCATTTTCCAAATCAACACCAGTAACTTTAGTAAACGTACTTCCAAAGTCAATGAGCATAATGGATTCCATCAAATCACTCCCAAATCCTTTTTCATATCAATGATTCCATCATAAGGATCAGTTCCTGGCGGATAAACTCGATTAAAGCCCATCTTGAGAAACTTGTTCTTCGTCAACTCAAAAGGGGCTTTACCTACAACTAGATTTCCACCTGCATATAACAGAATATTCTCTAATCCGGCTTCTATACATTTTTCACGAAGTCCACGGCAATCTATTTCGCCATGGCCATACAAACTTGATACAATAATAGCATCTGCATTTGTTTCAATAGCCGCACCAAGAAATTCCTCTTGGTCAACCATTACCCCTAGATTAACAACGTTAAATCCAGCTTCTTCAAATGCAAATGCTAAAATTTTGTTTCCTACTGCATGAACGTCTGCGCCAATGACTCCTAAAATAATCGTTTTATTATTCATGTCTTCCTCCATGTTCAGATAACTTGACTATTCCACTATGTTACTCCCCTTCTTTAATATAGTCAACGAATTCAACCTATAAAACGACGAAAAAAGACTAGCCCTGGCAATTGGACTAGTCCACATCTTTATGTTAACGTAGTGTTGCATTTTTTTATTTATTAATCATCAAACTTCGAATTTTTTCTTCTATATACAACAGATTTCCTCGTTCTATCAAATAATTGAATTCAATGATTTGTTTATTCTCTAAATGGAGCATTAACCATTTTCTAAAAGACGATTCAAAAAAAGTTAATGGTGGAATTATTAAAATCTCTTTATTCTTAAGAAATGCCGAAATATTTACTTGATCTAAATCTTCAATTTTAAGAGATTCTAATGTTTCTGCTTCTATGTCCACAAGCTTTAATTCACGGTTCATAATGCCTAAAAAGGTTTCAGAATCATACAAGATACCTATATTCTTATTCAATCCAATCCTTGCCACTTCAATAAGCGTTTTGCTGCTAGGTGACATTTCAACTCTTATCAATTGTTCCTCAATCCCCTTAACGGCAGTTAGAACATCTTCATAGTGACGATAAGTTGTGATAAGAAGATCACATCCAATAATCTCTGATTGTAAAGGCAAACTATAAATATCCTCAAGGAGATATTTACTGATACTAATACCTTTAATCGTACCAATCTGCCTTTGGATTGCATGAAGAGCTTCTCTATTGCAGTCAATAATACCAATTCGGATTGTACTGTAATTCTTTTCCTTTTCCATTAAAACGATTTCCGAAAAAATTCGAATTTCCGAGATCGAGAACCCTAACTCTACAAGATTATTTATTGTATTCTTAATCATTAAAACAGCTTTTTCCTTACGGTTCAAACTGAGAAATGTTTTCTCATCAGATACAAAACATCCTTTACCTTTTATTAATGTAACAATCTCCATATTAGCCAGTTCACTATACGCTTTTGTAATTGTCCCTCTTGATATTTGCAGTTCAACGGAAAGCAATCTTTCAGATGTGAGTTTATCACCATTCTTAAGTTCACCTTTTTGAATCAAATATAATATTTGTGCTATGATTTGTTTGTATATAGGCGTTACGCCGGACTTTGCAATTTCAATATTCATTTTATCACCTTTTTTCTTTATTAATCAAAGTATATCATATACAATATATCTAGGAAATGAAATCTAAAGAATAAAGGTGAAACAGTGACTAAATTAACAATTACTATTCAACAAGCTAAAATGTTTTTAATTCATTATCAACATTTAGATCGTCGTTTAAATGATAATCCACTAACTTCAATCAAGAATATAATAAATAAATTAGGTTGTATTCAGTATGATCCATTAAATGTTGTCGGAAGAAACCCTGATCTTGTCCTACAATCAAGAATTAAAGATTATCAATCCATACACTTGTATAAACTCCTATATAAAGAGCGTTCACTCCTTGATGCTTGGGATAAAATGATGGCTATCATACCAACACATGCTTGGCCTCAATTTAAGCGAATAAGAACATTTCATGGTATAGGAACTAAAAACACTTTAGATTATAGAAGTTCATTGGATGCCTTGGAACTTATTGATGATATCAAATCATATATTAAAGAAAACGGACCCATTCAATCTTCAAAACTTCAAGGCGAATCAAGCAATAATAATAGCTGGGGTCATAGAAAACTTTCCAGTTCTACACTTGACTATTTATACAGCAGTGGCGAAGTAGGTATTTATGAAAAAATTAATACTCAAAAAGTTTATGATCTTATTCATAATCTAATTCCAACAGAGCTCATTGAACAAGCTGATCCTTTTGAATCTGACGAAGAATTTATTGACTGGTATCTCATGCGTCGTCTTAGTGCTATAGGATTTTTATGGAACAAGAGCGGTGGTGGTTGGTTAGGTTATTACATTCAAAAAAAAGCTGATCGAACAAAATCACTTCACAGACTGATTTCAAAAGGTGATATTATTGTCTTTAATATCCAATCTATTTCTGAAGATTTTTATATGCCAAAAGACGTTTTTACACAACTCGAAGCCATGTTGCTTCAAGAGGATTTATTAAGGAAACAACCTAAAGAAGTACGATTTATTGCACCTCTTGATAATCTCATCTGGGATCGCGATCTCACTGAACTTCTTTTTGATTTTAAATATCGCTGGGAAGTCTATACCCCCGTTGTAAAAAGACAATTCGGATATTATGTGTTGCCAATGATTTATGGCTATGATTTTGTCGGAAGAATCGAACCGGATTATTATAGAGGTGAAGCTGCTCTAACCATTAAGAATATTTGGTATCAAGATGGTTTCAAACAAACAAAAGCTTTTGAATCAGCATATCAAAAAGAGCTTAAAAACTTTTACAAGTATTTAAGCTCTTAGCATTCGTTTCAGGTTTATATTGATTTGAGTTTATAACGTTTCAGGTTTATATTGTTTCAGTTTAATAATTATTTAAGTTTATAATGTTTCTGGTTTATAATAGTGAATATAATTCCTTTAAATCAGTTATTGTATATGTAGGATTGATTCCATCAATAGATGGTGATGCATCACTGTTATACCAAACTGTATCAATTGAATAATTAATGCCACCCAGTATATCTGATGTAAGCGAATCACCGATCATAAGCATTTCACTTTTTTCATAATGGCCAATTTTCCCTAAGGTATAGTCAAATATTGCAGGATTGGGTTTAGGTATGCCCGCTTCATCGGATACAACCATATCATCAATAAATGGTGTTAATTCTGATATAGCTAAGCGCCTATCTTGAACTTCTTTAATACCATTTGTTAAAATGACTAACTTGTATTTACTATGCAGATAGTCACAAAGTTCCTTAGCACCTTCAATAATAAATCCATTATTCGATAGGTTATTTAAATACTCATCTCCAAATCTCACAGGATCAAGATCAATATTGAACTCATCAAACAATCGTTTAAATCGTTCACTTCTAAGAATTGATTTCTTAATTCCACCTTGTTCCAGCAATTTCCATAATTCCATATTAATTATTTTGTATCTGGGTACTATCACTTCAAGATTCTCAGTTATGTTATTACTCTTTAACGCTTGTTCGATAGAATGAATTTCAGCTCTATCAAAATCAAATAGCGTTCTATCTGCATCAATCAATATTAATTTATACATGTATCCACCTGTATGATCACTATCATACTTTTCCTTACCTTTGTTAGTTTTAATGATACTAATTACTTGTCTACTTCTTCAAATCTTTTTATCAAAGGTTGTACTATGTAGCTTAATACAAGCAATGCTACACCAAATGCCATCGAAGTTATTATCTTCCAAAATATGGCTATTGTACTCAAATCGATAAGAACAAATTTAGCCGCTACAAAAATGATTAACCCAAGACAAATATAGGATAACTGTCGTTTAGCTTTAGTAATGAAGTAAGCCATGCCGACGATTCCATAAGCAGCCCAGAACAATGTTACAATTCCATTTTCTTCTAAACTTAAATGTTGATAAACAACCAACATATAAACTGCAATATGACTGATAAGTACTATACGTGAATCTATTATATATAAAGTAAATATGTAATAGATGGCTATTAGCAATGCTAAATCCAAAATGAAATGCACTATGTTAAATGCACCTATATCTAATCCTGCAAAGGAATACAATACGAATAATGCAGCAAAGCTTATCTTTAGTGCATGCATTAATATTTTCATACCTACTATTTCTTCATTTTCAATATAGTTAATTCCAATTGCTAAACATGCGAACAATGCTAAACCATAGCCCATATGTCCAGACCACTGAGAAATTTCAACTAACATAACACTAGATAGCGATAAATATGCAATCACTTTTAATATCACCATCATATATATAGCTTTATCCTTAATGATTGTTATGCTAATTACATACAGATTAACTCCATAGAGGATAAACCCTAATGTATTCAACCAAATAATGGAGTCATCATAAATAATAAATCCTGAATATACCAACTGTCCTAAAAAAGGAAAGATGCTGTATATTAATATTGATCTTAAAGATAATAACTTCAAATACTTATTAAGCAATAAAAAGATCCATATAACCAGGCCATAAGCAACAATAACTGCAATCACTGTGTCCTCAAATTCTATCATTTCAAACACCAACGACAGAAATCCCAATATGAAATAAACTTGATATGCGAAGGCTCCTATGATTTTCCTTTGCCAATTGTCATGGAACAATGCCGCTATCGTTAATAACATCACTACCAATAGTCTAGTAGCCATTGTTAATAGTGAGACATCACCATTTAAAACGCTTTCAATCAAATCAAATAATGACCAACCATATCCAATGGCCAAAACAATCCATCCAATAATCTTTGGAGTTATATTATTCATACGTTTACTAATGAATATGAATATCAAGCTTTGAATTAATATTGCAATGTATCTTACCTCTCCACCAAAATACAAAATAATTGCTACAAGCAAGAAAAATCCTATATAACATAATGTAATGTCAGATACGATTGTGTGGCCTCTTTTTTTGTATATAATAAAATTCAGTACAAAGAATATAAAGGCAATCACCATAAATACGATAGCCCATGCTGTTTGTGACAATTCTAACACTGTTAACGCTTGAATCAATGTTACCAGTGGCAATACTGAAATAATGAGCGCTGTTAATACAATCTGAGATTTATTATCTTTATTCAGGTAAAACAATATATATTCCAAACCAGCAAAAAGTATAAATAACATAACAATCAGTATAGTGAAATCCAATGACTCAGTTGAAGTTAACCCGCCATCTAAACAGATCATTAATGTAACAAGATTCACAGCAATAATCGTTGACAATTGTAAACTTCGCCAGCGTTTAAAATAATAGATTGTAATACTACCTACAGATAGTACAAACAAGTATACTCCCATACCATACAAGCCAAGATAATCAATACCTATGATAAAAGGAGTCAACAAGCCTCCCAACAATGCAATTATGCTCATAACAACTGAATCAATTGACAATGCAATAAAGAAACAGGAAAAAGTAATCGCAAAAAGAATAACAAATGCCAAGAAACTACCTATAAGTTCATATCCTAAGTACGCCGCAAAGGTAGCAATGTATAATATGCCTACTCCCCCGCCAAACAACACCTGACTCAGTGCAACACGCTTTTTCTTTAGAACTTGAACTCCTAATCCAATAACTGCAAATCCAATTATATATCCAAACATGACAGCTAAACCTGGTGTTATATAGCCATTGTCATAAGCTAGTTTATAGATAAATCCGACACCAATTAATAATAAGAGAATACCTAATTTACTAATAATTGATTCAATCGTAAATAGTTTACTGAAATCGATGGTTTTCGAATGAACTTGTGGTTCAGGTTGTTCACCTTCTGTTTGATTATTCAACTTCTTATACACTTTAGGAGTTGGCTTACTAACATATGCAGTTGTAACAACTGTTTGTGATGGCAACACCTTTTTCACCTGAGGTACAATTCTTTTAGCTTCTTTATTTCCTACTGCTTCTCTAACTGCAGCTTCTTGAACCACAGCTTCTTCGCCCACTATTTTCGAACTATTCTCTTCTAAATATTCAATTCTTAATTTCAATTGTTCTTGAATCCTCTTAGCCTTATATAACTCGTTTCTGATTTTCAAAATCCAGAAAAACATAAAAATAACAATTATTATTAATCCTGTCATCATCTCCAACCCCTCTTTATCTATGTCTATGTCTATGTCTATGTCTATGTCTATGTTTAGATCAAGCCATTCCTGCAATTAAATCTTCACATAAGGCCAATCAACTTTCAAGCCATTAACTATATGCACTCTTTAACGATAAGAGGAATCAACATTTCTTCATCCGTTAAACCTGCATGATGTCCTTTAAAATGATGTGGTTCATTGCCACCTATCGTTTTATAATAAATAAGTTTACTTCCAATAGCACAAGCCAAAAAATCACCAACAAAATCATCAACTCTTTTGTGAGTCTCAAATAAACCAAAAAGATTTTCATTGAGAATTTCTTCCTTCGTGTATAACTTGAAATCCTTATCAAAAAATTCTCTAAACAACATTTCAAAAACACGCTTTTTGTCCGGCTTAACCCAAAAAGACATTGCGCGCCCCTCAATTGCCGGCGGCATCAACAAACAATCTACAAGATCTTCATATTCATTAAGATATATTTCTTCTTTGATAGCTGTAAGACCATGATCTGCACTGACTATGAGAAGAGTATCATGAAGTTCACTTGATAACTTCAGAATATAATCATTTATTTCATCGAATACGTTTTTAACAGATATTTCATCGGGGCCTGAATTGTGTATCGTCATGTCAGGATCAGGCCAATAACATGATGTAAATGTAGATTCATTGCCATTATTAATCTCCACAAGCAAATCCATCATTTCAGCAAGAGTCTCAATGCCATGATGAACGTTAGGATCTGAAGGGAAATAAATCGCTGATGGTTTAACCGTATGAATTCTAATGCCTTTATTAAGTTCATCTATTTTTTTGTAAATCGTTTTATAGGGTAAAGCTTTATATGCTATTCTTTCTTGATTCATTGGCTGCCCTGAGTAACTATTACGATTTGTAAACAAATCTATTGCACATCCATATTCTTTGAAATATAAGGACCATCCGAGCCATCCATGTTCATTCGGTGATACACCCGTATAATAACTTGTCATTGCAGCAGTTGTTGTTGGAGGAAATACAGATTGAATCGACTTAAGATTGTTGATTCTCATAAAAGAAGTCTCTGAAAGATGGTTTTCCATAGCCTTAAATCCAAAACCATCAAAAACCAATAACATAATGTGTTTATACTTTTTGTTTAGCACCTCATCTAACTCACTAAGCGATTCATAATCAGGCTTGCCGCCATAACACTTATAAATCGACGCCATAACATTTACAATAGATTCTTTATACAAAGGTTTTACAATGTTCATTCCACACCTCATACTCATTATTTTATCACTCGTTTTTACTGTATCATCATAATCAAATGTAACAATGTATCACTTTGCTAATAGCTAAGTGAACATTTTTCAACAAACAAACGGCGTACCAATTCTTTATTCTCGGTATTTATTTCAATATGTGTATGAACGAGCTGTCCGCTGCATTTCATTTTTAAATATGTTTTTTGATTATTCTTAACAGATATGCTATATTTTTCGATTTTTTTCCATTGGATTTTATCCATCCCATTTGCGATTCCTGATTCAAGAATTTTCACACCATTTATAACTGAAATAATTTGATACCAAAAGAAGACAATTAAGTAACCTACATAAGCTGCCAGCACTGCATATCCAAAATTCCTATCTCTAATCACCAAAATAACAGATGATATCCAAATAACTGTAACAAAGATTTTCACTATCCATTTGCTTATGCTTAATATGACTTTTGAAATAGAAGAATGATTTATATACGGACTTTTGATATAACAAATAGTTTCCTCAATGAAACCATTTTCCTCTTTATATTCATCTACTTTCTTAAAGTATCGGAATGAATCAAACACAAAAAAACATATACCTACGATAATCATAACTGTAATAATTAAACCCATAACTTAACTACCTTTCTCACTAAAAACACTCAATTAAATAAAGATGTTATGACATTTCTAATGATTCATATAAAATCACGCACAAATGAACATAACGACTCCCTTATTTATGTTTTCTTTCCTAGTCAATATTTAGTTATTCAAGCATGGGTTCTGGTTATTACCTCTATATACCCAAATACTCTTCCCGATGTATCTCTAATCTTTCTATATGTTATCATTATTACAGACATATTACAATAAAAATATAGGTATAAATAACTAGCACTTAAGTTCTTAAGACATAGTCATTATACCCTCCTTAATTATTCATCCAAATTCAAACCGTAACTTACAACCTTATCATCTTGTGCTAACCTTACAAATCCAACTGCTTCGAATAAATTTATCGATCTAAGATTAAGCAACATAATCTTAGGAACCATTAAGTACTTAAGACCAATGATTTTTGCTCTTTCAATAATAACTTTTAGAATTAATTTGCCAATTCCTCGGTTCCAGTACTTTTTGTCACCAATGACTATAGGGACATTAAAGTCAGACAACGTTACATCACCAATTGAAAGCCACTCTTCTTCATGGATTTCAATAAAATACAGTTCACCTGTTTCAGACAGATATCTATACATTTTATGAATATCTGTCATGTCATATACTCTATCAATTAAACCTTCAGAATTATACATGATCTCTTGTTCCGAATACCAAATGAGAGCTTTTGAATAATCATCTTCACTAGGTTTTCTTAGTCTGAGTTTCTTGTTGATATGAATCATCAGTGGTTGTTCGTTCATCCCTATTGCCACGAGTCACCTCTATTCTATTGTTGTTTCCAACTAGTATATCTATGCAATATTCAATAATCTTTTTGAATTATTGTATTTATGTTCTATAATTTCCCTACCATGATTTGACAATTTATTATAGCTACGTTCAATTTTATCACTTACCCAAAGCATACCTTCTTCGATTGACATGTTCTTGTGGTGATATGCTAAATATAAGAGAGATGGCACATTTTCTATATGTGCTATTGCATCTGCATCCGCTACGCATATAGCTTCAATGCTTAATTTTTCAATTGGGACACTTCCTCTATGAGTAAATATACATTGTTTAACAAGTGCAATTCTATCTTCAGGGTAATGATACGCTTCAAGTAACTTCTCAGCCTCATTTGCACTGTGAATATGATGATCTTTATATAGATTATAATCTTTAATACCAGCATAGTCATGTAATAATGCAGCTAATTGGGTAATCTCTTGATCCGCTCCCAATTCAATAGCTAGTAGCTTTGAATATTCCACTACACTCATTATATGGTGACTCCATACTCCAAATCCAAAATTATTATTCTTATTACGACAAACTGCTTCAACTTCTTTAGCAATAGCACTAATTATGTCCATAATCCACTTCCTTCTAAATTGTATAACACTAAATACTTTCATAATACTTTACAATTTAATTATACCAGAACAAACGTTCGTGCACAAGTGTTTTTGAATGTGTTTATGTTTTAATAAGATTGCTAAATGAATACTTTGAATGAGATGTTAACTCGAAACAGTCTTAGACCTATTTTCTTTTAATAGACCGTATTTAACTTCATCCGCCCATATACGATTTTTATATCTCGACTTACGCAAGACACCTTCTCTTTTCATATGAAGTTTTTTCATGATTCCTTCAAATCGTTTATTATCCCAATGGCAGCTTGCAGTAATTTTGTGAATGTTAAAATTATCAAATAAATAGTCAATCAAACTCTGACTCATTTCTGTGGCAAATCCCTTTCCCCAAAATTCCGGCAAAACTAAATAGCCAATCTCGTAAATTCCACCGGCGTGATGTAACGTCTCAATATGATAATCGACTATTCCGATATCACTCCCACTTTCTTTGTGAGTAACAACAAATTGAGCGCCTTCTTCATCCTCCCCTTGCTTAATAAGGACTTGTTCAAAACCATCTCTTGCTTCTTCTTCTGTACTAAATTCATCGTGATAAGCATATTGCATAACTCTAGCATCCGTATATAATTTATAATATAAGTCAAAGTCATTGCCGTTTAACAGACGGTAAGTAAGTCGTTCGCTTGCTTTCATTTCAACAGATACCTGAAGGCTTTTATCAATATTCATTACGTAGTACACCCCTCTCTTTTTATATAGAACAACAATGGACTCATCATTGTTCATTTTAGTATATCTTTCCAATCTCAAAATGTCAAAATCAGGATGCATTAGTTACTCATAAGTTTATCTGATTTTCTCAATTGGGCCTTACAACCTTATACATATTCCTCTTCTTTCACCAGAAAAGTAGTTAATTAGACCTATTTGATTATATCATCATTTTCCTTTTTTGAGAAGAAATATCAACTGCAAATACAAATCATATTTTTAAAAAAGCAAAGAAATCAACAATGAAATTATCATAGCTAACGAAAACAATATGAAGTTTTTAACTGATATGCTAAACGTTGTTGATTTGATTTGTTCTTTAGCAAAAGTGTTTATCCCTTTATTAATGACCGGAAATGTAAACAAAACCAAAAGACTGGCATATGGTAAAATCTTTGTTAAGATTGCTATTAGTACAGTAATGTAACTTAAATAATATAATGTTCTAAAAAGTAGGATTCCATTCTTTATCCCAATGTAATAAACCAATGTATATCTTCTATTGATGATATCTTCTTCAACATCACACATATTATTTGCTAACATGATATTTGAAATCCCGGCAATCATGGGTAGTACTATAATACCAATGCTAATAATCTCAAATATGTCAAACGAGAAAACAACTCTTGATTCAATGATGGTCAATTGAACCAAGTCCATTTGAAAAATCTGGATATAGATTGTCATAAATATGATAAGTCCGCCCATAATAACTCCAGAAAAAGCCTCTCCAAGTGGTGTCCTTGAAATAGGAATAGGTCCAAAGGAGTATAAAATCCCAACAATGAATGATAACGAACCGACAATTAGAACGATAACATCCGTTCTAAAAACTAACCATACACCCATAGAAATTGCGATGATTAACATAAGAGCAATTGTTGTTCTAATCTGAATATCAGTTAATCCATGAGAAACTATACCATTATGTTCCTCATAATTATATCCTTCTTTAACAACTGCTCTTTTGTGATCCAAATAATTATTGAGTGAGGTTGTTACCATATCGATTGTCAATAAACTTATTAGAAAAATAATTGAATTAACAATGTTTATCGTCTTGTATCTATACAATGCAAATAATAATCCAATTATAAAGGGTAGAACACTAGCCACCTTTGTTTGTATCTCAACCACTTTCAAAAATGCTTTTATATTCATAAAAGTATTAATCTCCTTTAATTCTATAGTAATTTTTGGGTCGTCCTATGCTGCCATACTCTGAATGAATATCAACAATGCCATCATGTTCCATTTTATCCAAGTACCTTCTCGCTGTGATTCTCGCAATCTTCAATTCCTCCCCTAACGAGCTTGCTGTCACACCAAGTTCTTTATGTGTTTTCAAATAATCCAAAATCAATTTATAGGTGATATTTTGATTGCCTTTAGCAACTTCAGATACCTCTTTTTCTTGAACTATAACCGTTGCATTCTTATTAAGTATGGAATCAATAATCTCCTGGCTTGAAACTTCACCTTCTCTGAAACTTTCAATAACATTTTTGTAATTAAGCAAAGCTTCTTCAAATCTGGCAAATCGAAATGGTTTTACAAGGTAATCGATAGCTCCATAGCGCATTGCTTTTTCGATTGTCTCAGTACTATGATCAGCAGTGATTAATATTACATCCATATCTAATTCAAATTTTCTGCTCCATTTTAAGAGCTCAATACCTGAGCTTTTAGAGAAAAACACATCTAGCAATAGTAACTTCGGTGGATTTTCAAGTATCCCTTCTTTCGCCTTTTCAATTGAATCATATGTTGCTTTAAGAAGATATCCACTTACTTTAGCTAAAAATTCTTCAGTAATTCTACTGACCATTGGGTCATCTTCAACAATTGCTACTGTAATAATTCTACTTTGGAATTTTGACATACCAACTCACTCCTTGATCATTAACAAATTCAATACTTCCATTAAGTGCTTCTATTTCATTTGCTATTATATTTAATCCTAAGCCATTTCCGTCCTCTTTTGTTGTGAAATATGGTTCGTAAATCTTTGATTTATATTGATCCATAATTGCTGGTCCATTATTACTAACTTTAACTAAACAATGATTATTATCCGATTGGACAAGGATTTTTATCACTGGATTGTCTATATCAGAAATCGCATCTTTTGAATTATCAAGTAAATTCCCTAGTATAGAACAAAAAATTTCTGGATTTAAGTTCTCTGGAAATCCACTTAGGTAACAATCTTTCTCAAACTCTATATTTATTTTCATTTCAGATAATCGGTTATATTTAGCCAACAATAAACCTGCTACTTTTTGGTCTTTGATATTTATTGACATAAAATCATGAAGTTCCTTATTTTTAATTGATAGTCCATCAATATAATCCAAGGCGTCTTCATATGCCTCTAATTGAATGAGTCCCGATACCGTGTGTAGCTTGTTCCTGAATTCATGTTGTTGTGCTCTCAGAGAGTCAATCAGTCCCTCGTAGTCTGTGATTTGTTCAGCCAGCTCTCTAACATGTGTATAAGAAGCAATATTTGCAACAACTCCTATGATTGTATTGTTTGGCGTCATCATAAATGAAGTATTAATCAATACTTTTAGATTTCCATTAATTATTTTCTCCTCATCAACATAATTCGTTTTTGTTTCAATAACATTTTGAAGAAAACAATTCAGACTATTTGAATAATCCCTCAGATTATTCCCAATTTCTACTTGGTGATTTCCAAGTAATTTTATTGCTGTTTCATTAATCATCAATATCTGACCTTCTAAATCGATAGCAACCATACCTTGTTCTAAACTATTAAGAATCAACTCTTTTTCTGACAATAACATTCCAATATCTTTAGGTTCTAGACCGAAGGTGGATTTTTTAATGTTTCTAGCTAGTAAGTACGCAGTAAATAGTCCACAAACCAAACCCACTATTAAACTTATTAGAATATTAAGACGGCTTGCCATATTTTCTTGTTGAACTTCATCCGTTAGAAGACCAACCAATACAGCTCCAACTTGCTCTCCATTATGATAAATGGGTGCAAAAGCTCTGATTGCGGATATCAATTCATTTCTATCAGCACTTGTGTAAGGAACACCTTCTAATAAAACCTTGTCTTCGCCACCATTTTTATATTTTTTACCTACACCACTCAAATAGGGATATGAGTATTGAATCCCCTCCATATCCATAACAATCACATATTGATATCTTGTTTCATTTCGGTAAGATTCAATAAGATTTTGAACATCCATATAAGGTACTTTTTCGTATAACCCTGTTTGTACTACTTCCATTGAAGCAACTGTTGATGCATAATCTTGAGCACTTTTGGCCATTTGATTTTCCATGACAATTCCAATGTTATCAAAACTGATATAACCGATTATTATTGTAAAACTGATAATCATCACACTTACTGTTATCATGATTTTGTAATGGAGTTTAATGATGACCACCTCTTTCAATTTTGCATTGTCTAGTTGTAAACAAAGAAGATTTTTCACATCCTCGTTTTTGACACAGCGGAATTGTTCCAGCTGTCTGACGGAAAATCCTATGGTGGACTTTCCTAGTTACTAATAACAGCGTCTTCTAATGCTTTTCCAACTGCTTCAATAAGACTCTTACTTGTATATGTTGCACCTGAAATAATATCAACTTTGTAACTATTCTTGCGAATCATTTTTCGGGGCAGCTTTTCAAAAACTATATCAGCTAATATCTTTGGCTCTTCATGGGATAGGATATTGATTTCACTGATTTTACCACCTTCAACAACGACTTCAATCAGAATATCACTATGATAACCATATGCTTGATTGGTATAAATGCCATCTTTATAAATGGTTTCTGAATCACGCGAAATAAACCATCCTATTTGGAGACCAAATAAGATGATTAAAAGGATTACAATATATGTTCTTTTACTAATAGACTTCAACAAAATAAGCAACTCCTAATGAACCCTTTTTAGCATCTCAGGAAGAAGTTCTCTCAACATCTCTTTACCTTTACCTTTTGGCAGTTGATTAATTAATATTAATGACTTCTCATTGTAACGTACTGCAAGTTCTCTTGTCCGTTCAATACCACCTGATTTTTTAATGAGTGATATGATTTCTTGACATTCATTTTTGGACATATTTCCTTGATCAAGCTTTTCTTTTATTAGAGGTCCGATCTCTGAATTAAGTGCATAAATGACCGGCAAACTATAATAACCTCGTATTAAATCGGTTTGAAGTTCTTTGCCAACCTTTTCTTCATCACCTACATAATCAAGTAAGTCATCCATCAATTGAAATGCCATACCCGTTTGATATCCAATTCGACCAAGTAGCTTTACCGTTTCATCGCTAACTTTACCATGAATAGCTCCAGCACTTAGACTAACACCAAAAAGTACTGCTGTTTTACCTGATACTATTCTCAAGTAATTCAGCGGTGATATATCCGTATTATAACGCCATTTATGCTGTTTCATTTCTCCAACACAAATATGATGGACAGCTTTCGCAAGGGCTAACCCCACCTCTTTATCCACATCTAACTTAGCTATCATTAAAAAACTTTTACTTAACAAAAAGTCGCCCATATAGACTGCATAAGATTTTGAATACTTCGATTGAATTGATTCTATACCTCTGCGCAATTTTGCCTCATCAATAATATCATCATGAACCAACGTTGCCATATGAAGCGTTTCTATGACTGCCGCAAGCTCTATAAAACTCTCTTCAAATTTCTTGTTTGATTTAGCAAAGGTGCTTCCAATGAGAAGAAGCATGGGGCGTAACATTTTGCCTTTTGCAAGTTTCACATAGTCTAACGTGCCATTTAAATAACTATCTCCATGACGAATATTCTTGTCTATTTTCTGTTTCACTTGTTCAAGTTTTTCTTGTAATATTTTCTTTTGTAATTCATCATTTTTCATGTTTTCACTCTATTCGTCAGTATATTCATTCTGTTTAGACAATAAAGTTTATATGATTTCATATAAACTTTATTGTCAGTATGTGATTATTATTATTGTTGTCTTCTTCATATATAAAGATAATTCCAACTACTATTCGTTTGTATATAAATACCATTTTTTAACAAATTTTAATTTCATCCAATGTTTCTTCAAGAATGGAAGAACATAATAGTCTAATCCGAATGTTGATCCTGATCCGCCGATAGTTGCAATACCTGCAAAAATGTACCATAACATTTCATATGGAGCTTGTCCGGATACCCAAATCATAACACCCATAATAATCGAAACAACAGATGAAAGAGCTGAGAACAATCCACCGATAAGTGCTAAACCAATTAATAATTCAGCAACAACCATACCTGTCTGGAATATGGTAGCCATAAATGTAAATGCACCATCCGCATCATAGAAAACAAGACCCATTGACCAATCGACAATGCTAGTAACAAATTCCGGAACCGGCAATGCCGAGCCCCATGCAGCCGCATCCTCAACGACTTCTGAAGCCCCTGATACTGCTAGTTTGCTGGGCAACAAGAAAATATTAGTAGGATCTGCCAATACGGATGGTAACTTCTGCCATCCTTCTAAAAACCACATGACTCCTAGATACATGCGAAGTGGCACTAACCAAAAATTAGGCGAACGTTTAGAAAAGTAACCACCTAGGAAACTTCTTCTATCTTCCACATGAAAAATCTCATGCATCAAATACCCCCATACTTTTGCAAATCCAGCGACTTGTATAAAGTATATCACATTTATAAAATGTTTGATAAACATTGCCAAAAATCCTGTGAAATAATAATCCTTTTTCTTGGTTCCTACCTGCGCAACTCCATAACGACCACCGATACATACCATCGCACCATGGAAAGTCGGATTATACGTTTCAAGCTCTTCTCCAATAATTGATTTTCGGATATTCTTAGCAACTAAAGAAGCGGAATGCTCTGCGTTTTCAACCATTTGAGGTACAGGTCTGTCTTCACCTTCAGGAATGAAGAATACATTATCTCCAACAACAAAAACATCTTTATGGTCCTTCGCCTGAAGATATTGGTCTGTTTCTACCCTACCTCGACCTTTTTTCTCAACGTCGATATTGTTGACCAAATCGCTGCCTTCAACGCCAGCCGTCCAAATAGTTGTATGCGTTTCAATGCAACCTTGACCTTCAATACATACAAAGTTTTCTTGAACTTCATTTATATTGGCGCTAGTCATTACCTTAACGCCCATTTTCTTCAGGCGTTTTTCAGTCTTTAGAACGAGTTTGTCATGAAACATCGGTAAAACCTTCGGCATCATATCAACAACATAGAGCGATACCTCTGTAGGATCTATTGTGAATTTTTGGCAAAGACGTTCTTTCCATTCAGCCAATTCGCCGACCATTTCAATTCCAGTGAACCCACATCCTATTACCATAAATGTAAGGAGATTCTTACGCTTTACAGGATCAGTTTCAACGCTGGCTTTTGCCATCATATCCAATATATGATTTTTAATCGTTATTGCATCTTCATATGACCATAACGTTAGCGCGTGTTCCTCTGCGCCTTTACAATTATAAAATGTAGGTTTTGAACCTGTTCCAATCACTAAATAATCATATTCGTATTTATCGATTTTACCCAGAAGTTGTTTGTTGTCAAAATCTATGTTTTCAATTTCATCAAGAATAACATTTACTTTTCTGCCTTCAAATACTTTTTCAAGGTTGATACGTACTGCTTCTTCAGGCACTCTATCTGCTGCCACTTCATGCAACTCAGTTAACATAGTATGATATGAATTTTTATCAACTAATGTAATGGTAACATCTTCTGACTTTTTGAATTTTCTTGCTAATTTTTTGGCGGTTAGAATACCACCATAACCAGCACCAAGAACAACTATTCTTTTTTGATCCATCGGAATCCTCACTTTCAATTTTTCATCCAAAATGAATACTTCTGTTATTGATTCTTTTATGATTTGCATCAATTTTCATTAGTAACATTATATCATAAAAAAGGCTTATAATAACAAAAGGGTGAGGGCCTTAAGATAGACACTCACCCTTTATTCATCTCATAATCACTATTATTTAACTTCTTTTGTACCAGTTATAACTGCTGAATCATCCATAATCATTGAATCCATGTTCTCTTGTGTTGCAAAGTAAACATTTCCTTCAATTGTAGCAGCTTTGCTTACGTTAAATCCGTTAGCTTCTACATATACATCACCAATAAATGTTCCGCCTTGAATCTTAAAGTTTTCACTCTTAACAGTCATTTTAGGAGCAGTTATTGTAAATTGATCAACTATATTGTGATCATCATCTTGTGTATAAGGAGCTAATTTGCGATAAATGTCTGAAGTTGTATCATCTTTATCATAAAATAGTCCGTCTACAATTATTTCCTTATCTGTAACAACATCATTAAGTGTTGCCACAATCCAAGTTCCATCTGCAGCAAGTGCAGATACTAAAGCATCTCCATCATTAACGATAGAAGCTGTTGTTACAACGTCAACCATTGCAACTTCTTTAGAACCAGTTATAACTGCTGAATCATCCATAATCATTGAATCCATGTTCTCTTGAGTTGCAAAGTAAACATTTCCTTCAATTGTTGCTGATGAGCTTACGTTAAATCCGTTAGCTTCTACATATACATCACCAACAAATGTTCCGCCTTGGATCTTAAAGTTTTCACTTCTTACCGTCATTTTAGGTGCAGTTATTGTAAATTGATCAACGATATTGTGATCATCATCTTGTGTATAAGGAGCTAATTTGCGATAAATGTCTGAAGTTGTATCATCTTTATCATAAAATAGTCCGTCAACAATTATTTCTTTATCCGTAACAACATCATTAAGTGTTGCTACTATCCAAGTACCGTCTGCAGAAAGTGCAGATACCAAAGCATCTCCATTATCCACTATTGAAGCTGTAGTTACAGCGTCAACTTCTTCTTTTTCCTCTGTTGTTGTTTCTGTTGTTGCTTCATCTGTTGCATCTGTTTTTGTTTCAGTAGCTTCATCTTCTTTTTTACCACAAGCTGTAGCTAAAGACATCACCATAATAACTACTATAAACAAACTTAAAATCTTTTTCATTTTCATTTTCATTTCTCCTCTTTTATTAATCTATATAATTGATATTGTTACTTTTTTAACATAAAGGTATTATACCATTTTTTCATACTTCTTTAAACTCATTTCAGGTGTACAAAAAGACCAAAACTATATTTGTCATGTAAATGTTAGTTTTTTAGTTGGTTTTAAAGGGCATTCTGGTGAGAGAGTTTATATAAACGACGTTTTGTGTAGCTCGATTGCACTTTCTTCTTATGACTGGATGACTGGATAACCAGATAACTAGATGACTATCTTAGTCATTTTTCACTGTGATATAATATTTATAGACATAACTATCAATTTATGACAATGAAGGTCAAGAGGTTAATCTTCGATTATGATACTATTGTATTGGAGGTGATGATTTGAAGAGCGATCAAATTCTTGCAGTCACAAAGATGCAGCACTTTATTGAAAATAATCTGAATAAGCCTATCAGTTTATTCGAATTATCTCGTATTGCCGGTTATTCCCCTTGCCATAGTGCTAAATTGTTTAAAGCTTACACCGGCAAAGCTCCATTTGAATACATTAGAGCTTTAAGACTATCAAAAGCCGCTTTGGTATTCAGGGACCAGCCGTGCAAAGTTATTGACGTTGCGTTCGACTTCGTCTTTGATTCACACGAAGGTTTTACACGTGCCTTCACAAGAGAATTTGGTATTAATCCAAAAACTTATATCAAAAAAAGATCTCCACTCAAATTATTCCTACCCTACCCTGTTTCAGATTATCAATTTCATAAGAGTAAAGGAGAAATGACGATGGATAATAAAACAATCATAACAGTATTTACGCAAGTAATTGAAAAACCTCAACGCAAACTGATTCTGAAAAGAGGCATCAAAGCTGATGAATACTTCTCTTATTGTGACGAAGTAGGCTGTGATATTTGGGGCATCCTGTCTAGCATTGCAGATGCATTATACGAGCCTATGGGACTTTGGTTGCCAGTTAACATACGAGCTCCCGGAACTTCTGAATATGTACAAGGCGTTGAAGTAGCATCGGATTTTAATGGTGAGATTCCTGAAGGTTTTGAAATAATTGATCTAAAGCCAGAAAAAATCATGATATTCCAAGGGCCAACCTATGATGATTCGGTTTTTGAAGAAGCAATCAGTGATATGATTGAAGCAATCAAAAAATTCGATCCAACTCTCTATGGCTTTAAATGGAATACAGAGTCACCTAGATTTCAATTAGAACCTCAAGGTTATCGCGGATATATTGAAGGACTACCTGTTCTTAATAATAAATAACATAATGTTTCAGCCAACATAACAGATTCGAGTTATAGTGCTATAGATTTTATAGCGCTTTTCTTTTGATTACAAATGCTGATGCTTCGATTTTAGGTACCGACTGACTAGATTTCAACTTGTATTTCAACTAGATTACTTGCTTTCCCCCCCACTTTTACCTCAACTACTTTGTCATCTTCTATGATCAAAGTAACTAATATTTCAGAGGGCAAACTCATTAAATATCCTTGTTCAAATATCAATCTCAATAGTTTATCATTTTGTAGTCTACCCTGTTTATGCAAGTAGCAAGCTAATGCTCCGCTTGCAGTCCCAGTTGCTGATTCTTCGTTTATTCCATATAAAGGTGCAATATTTCTACAATGAGCATTTGATTGGTAAAGTGAATCTTTAGTAAATATATGATATCCAACAACCTTATATTTTTCACTTATCTCAGAAACTTTTTTGAAATCAGGTCTGATTCCATTTAGTATTTTCAAATTCTTTACGGGAACAATAATATCTCTTAAACCCGTTGAAACAATCTGAATCGGTAAGTTTTCATCTAAATCATCCATTGAAATATTAAGTGACTCTGCTATTTCGATTGGATTTATGAAATCAGAAAACTCAGGGAGATTTTGGTTCATCATAATTGTTGTGTCTTTGAACACTTCAATATTCAGAATGCCGGCTTTTGTCTCTTGAGTGTATTGACCTGGGATGATTAGGCCTTTGCTCAGAAGTGTAGAAAAGGTTCCAATTGAAGCATGACCGCAGAGATCAACTTCATCCGTTGGTGTGAAAAATCTCACTTTATAGTCAGCCACATCCGACTTTGTGACAAAAGCCGTTTCACTAAGTCCTAGAATCATTGCTACTTTTTTCATTTCGTTGTCTGTAAGATTCACTTCATCAATGACTACACCCGCTGGGTTTCCGCCATTTTTAGTTTTTGCAAACGCATTGATTTTATATGCAGTTACTATCATATGTTCACCTAAATACCCTTCTACACAATATTTTTAAAACAAATTTTATCATTACCTTCTTTTTAAGCTTGAATGATAATCCCATTTTTTTGTAGTGCTGTTATGGCAACTTCTAGAACTTCATTACTGATCAGAAAATAGTCTGTATCAAAAGTTGATATTGCAAATACACTAACCTCAACTTCAGCAAGTATCTTTGTTATGGTAGCTAGTATTCCTGTCAACGAAAAGGCTAGTGGTCCCTGAACCATTAAACCACTCCAATTCGGGAATACTTCCGCTTTACCCATATCATCCATAACATCATTAAATATGTCTTCCTTACAAACAATTGATATTTCATCCTCTGTACGAGTTATTGAAACAAATGACTGATCCAATAAAAGAGCAGGAATTCTACTTCCTGGCTTCAACTTGCATATCGCGTATTTGTCCTCCATTACTTTCATGGTTAATTTTTCCATTGCTTCTTTGCATACTAAATATATGAAAATTATATATCTTGTATACTCTCCTTTCTTAGTGCCCGATTTATATTATTTGTTTGCAATAATATTAAACTCTGCTTTTCCAATGTTGAATTATATAACTAATTATTTCAAACGTCATTCTTTCTCTGTGCAAACTGCACTTTCAAGCCATTTGGGTCTAGAACATAAAAAAACTTAATAAAAGGAGTCGGTTCAAACGGACCGGAATAAACCGGAATATCATTCTTTTCAAGCAAGACAATCATATCATCAACCGATTCAACCTGAAATCCAAGTGAAATGCTTTCACCCATAGCAACTTCTTCTGAAGGAGTATAAACCAACTCGACTTGCGTCTCACCCTTACCTAAAAAAATAATAGCTTTTCCATCAGGATACTCCATCCTTCTTGTCTCCGCCAATCCAACTATCTCAGTATAGAACCATACAGATTCCTCTAACTTCGCAACGTGCAATGTAGTCCATAAAAATTTCATTTTAATACCTCTCGATCAATTTATTTTTTTCCTTATAACGATTGTATCGAATAATCAAAAGAAATTCAATTTAAACATTCAATTAGGTCGCGTTAATTTATAGTCGGAAAAAGAAAGCTAGTTCTGGTCGCTCATGTCGCCATCGGGATGGCGATACAAGAACCTACCTCAAGCAACCGCTCATCCCAGGTTGATTTCCTAGTGGGCTACTGAGCGCAGCTTAGGGATTTGAAGCTTAAAGAACGAACTGGTCGCTTATGTCGCCATCGGGATAACGATACAAGAACCTATCCTGGATAAGCGACATAAACTCTGGGTTAGGGAAAAGACTTTGTTGTTTAAGTTGCTGTAGATTTTGATGCAACCTCACTTGAAGCTTTGGAGATTGAACTAGTTCTTTGAGTCGCCATCGTTGTGTCCTTTGCTTTGTCCTTTGCTTTTTTCTTTGCTTTTTTCTTTTATCCCTTAGCTGAGGCATATGGCGATGTATGGGATAGTTCTCAGGTACTGCCACGTAGGACTTTGAATCACTGATCAAATTTTCTTACGAGGCCGAGGTGCGTTTGCTGCGCCTCGTGGCTCACTAGAAAATTGATCTGGGATGAGCGGCCTACGTTGTAGTACTTGAGAATCTATCCTTATGGCGAAATAAGCCGAACCAAGTTTGCTGCGTTTCGTGGCTCACTAGAAAATTGATCTGGGATGAGCGGCCTACGTTGTAGTAACAGAGAATCTATCCTTATGGCAACTTAAGCCGAACAAAGCTACGTTGTAGTACCTGATAATCTATCCTATAGCGCCATAAACCAATGTCATTCAAAAGAAATAGAGCTTTACACAAGTTAAAAAAGTGTAAAGCTCTATAAATATGTATACCAAATAAAAATCTTTATACCAACGCCGAAATTACATTAGTGAAAGCGATGAAGAGTTTCCACAACCCACTATTTAGAGGATAAAAACCTATCAATTCCAACAGCAGCATGATGGCCATCAGCAACACCATGAATAATATCAGGACCATGAACAATATCTCCTCCTGCAAACAACCATTCAACACCTTGAACTTGGCCGTCTTCAGCAGTTTTGATCTTACCACGATTGATCTCAATCTTAGAAGTGAATTCTTCAGTAAAATATGGGTGATCATTCATTTGACCAATACTTACATAAATCTGTGTTCCTTCAACAATCTTTATGTCTTCTTCGTCAAAGCTTGGACTAAATCGTCCTTCTTCGTCAAAAACAGAAATACATTTTTTAACTTTCAGACCTTTGATTTTAGAAGTTTCTAAGGATTCACCGTCAAGAACAACTTCTACAGGACCATTACCAAAGTAATAGTGCAAACCTTCTTCTTCGCCTTCTTCAACTTCTTCAAGATCAGCTGGAAGAATATCTCTTGTTTCAAGGGATACCATGTTTACATTGGATTTCCCAAATTTATCTTGTTGTAATCTTTCAATGGTACGAGCAACGTCAAAAGCAACATTCCCACCACCAATGACAACAACAGATTCATGAATATCCGGCATTTCTCCTATACCACGTTGATAGGTTCTTGTTCCTGCAAGTAATTCCATTGCAAGTTCCACATCTTTGTGTTCAATATTTGGAATATTGAGAGACCGTGAAATAGGAAATCCAGTGGATAAAAATACTGCATCATGACCTTTCTTAATCTCATCAAGAGATATATCAACACCAACTTTAGTGTTTATATGAAATTTCACTCCTATTTTCTCTAGTAAATCAACATCTTTGTTTAATCGTTCTTCCGGCAAACGATAAACTGGAGCACCGTATCTTACCACACCACCCACTTTATCCTTAGCTTCGTATAAATCTATATCATAACCCAATGTACGAAGATAATAAGCGCAACTCATTCCTGCCGCACCACCACCAATAATGGCCACTTTTCCTTCTCCGACTTTACTCACTGGTTCCATGATAACTTTTTCATACATTTCTTCAGGTGCATTGTCAACTATATAACGTTTCAGCCAACGAATTGCAATCGGCTCCCCACGCACACCTATAGAACATACTGTTTCACAAGTATGAGTACAGATACTGCCACATACTCCGGGAAGTGGATTTGTTTTGTATAACAATTCAAGTCCTTCTTCTAGGTTGTTGTTCCATATCGCTTCAATATATTGCGGTATATGCATGTTCGCAGGACAGGTTTTTGTACATACTTCACATCCAACACATCTCGAAGCTTCTATTTTAGCTTGTTCAAGTGAATAACCTTTTACAATTTCTATAAAAGATGTTTTCCTTGATGGGTCTTCCATAACCATGTCAGGACGAATAAGATCCAACAAATCACTGTCTTCTGTTTTTTGATAACCAAATCCTGTACCTTCATCATTAATTGATTCTATTGTTGGCATTAGATAATAATCTTCAGGATTTGCAGAATTATGAAGATATTCTTTAGTCATGTTCAAACTACCGGTTGTACAAATATCAACACAAAGTGCGCAGAAACAACAACGACCATAATCGATAGTTGGTCTTTCAGGGTGCGAACCTTCTTCGTCTTTAACATCTTCACGTTTAACCATATTGATTGCTTCGGTTGGACACACTTCAGCACACGTTCCACAACCGATACATTTTTCCCAGTCGTTAACATGGAATCCTCTAGCGTTTTCAGGTCCGACTCTAGGGTGATCAAAAATGTCTTCCATTGAAACAGTTACAGGTTTTTTAAGAGCGTATTTCCAGCTTTTTATTGGACTAAAAAAGTTTTTACGTTTATCAATCTTTGTTTTATATTTATCCATAACTGCCTCCTATCTATCTATCTCTGGTGAACAAATTCCCATAGTGTCAAACCACAATGGTGCATCGTCAACACGTACGCCCGGCATATACTTCTCAACTCCAAGTAATCCTTGCGGGAAACTAGCACCTCTAACATTAACTCTGTAGGGTTTAGTCCCACCATCAGATACTATGTAATATCCAAATTCCCCACGACTTGATTCAACCGCTGAATATGTTGATCCGGCCTTCACTTGCCATTTAAGAGCACTACCTCTAGAGATTCTAACATTTGGTTTGCCTTCTGGCATTCCATCAAGACATTGTCTGATAATACGAATACTTTGGAACACCTCAAGGTACTTAAGTCTCATTCTTGTAAACGCATCTGAGTAAGTTGCTGTCGGAACGTCAAATTCAACTTTATCATATCTTGCATAAGGAGTAACTTTACGAACATCATATGCTTCCCCCGTTGCCGATCGCATACCGATTCCTGTCACACCCAAATCCCAAACAACTTCAGCAGGCAACAAAATTGTATCAACAAGTCTAGCTTGAATTGTAGGGTTTTTGAATATAAGGTCATCATATTCTGGCATACGGGATTCGATGTCATCCAGCGTTTTACGAATGAGTTTATCTATTCCTTCTGGTAAATCTTTACGAACACCACCGGGAACTATATACATATGATAAATTCTATGTCCTGTAATTGCTTCAAAAATATCAAGAACCATATCTCTATCCGCTTGTGCCCAGTACATCGCAGTGTACAAACCCGTAGGTCCTCCAATACCTCCAAGACTCATTAAGTGAATGGAAATCCTAGCAAGTTCAAGGATAAGCATACGAATATAGTGAGCCTTTTCAGGTACTTCAATTTCATTAAGAGTTTCTGTCCCTTGTGCAAAACACATTTCATTAATATCCGGTTCTACAACACATACTCTTGGAATAAGACCAATATTGTTCATCCAAGTACGATTTTCCATGGATTTTTCAAACCCACGGTGAAGCATACCAGGAACCAATCTTGACTTATTGACAATGTCTCCCTCAACATACAGATGGACAGAAGCATTACCATGCATACCCGGATGCTGTGGGCCTAAGAATAATTTAATTTCTTTCAAATGGTTCACCTCCTGGCTCTCCAAAGCTAGTTTTGTACTCACGTTTCACATATTTACGATCGGAGTAAGCTCTTGAATCAAAATCTTTGCGCATTGGCGGTAAATCATCCCAATTTTCTAAGAATAATTGTTTAAGTGCATCTGGATTACCATCAAACACAACACCAAAAAACTCATGAACTTCTCTTTCGTAATATTTAGCTCCATTATAAATACTAGTTATTGTTGTAAATCTAGGGTTTTCTCTAGGTATTTTCACACGTAATATAACGCGGATTCCCTTTTTCCAATCAAAAACATTAAAGATTAATTGGAACACACCTTCTTCTAGCCAATCAACACAAGTAAGTGCTGACAGTTGTCTGAAACCTGCATTTTTCAAATATGTCAATCCTTGATGAAGATCTGGTTCAACCATATCAATTGCAACCTCATGATATTGTACATAACTCACTCCTTCGAGAGCGAATCGGCCATCTAACTCACTGACTATTTCGCTAAGTCCTGGTTTACTATTCGTGGAATTCATCATGGACCATCACCTCCCCGAGTGCTTCTTTTTGGTTTTGTTTATACCATTCATATCTTGCATGGTAATCTTTCCAACCCGTTGCTTTTCCTGATTCAATTAAGGTAATTAAATCTTGGAAACCATTCATAACTGCTTCAGGTTTAGGCATACAACCTGCAATATATAAATCTATAGGTACATATTGATCCAACTGATTGATAACAGCATGTGAATCATGATAGATACCGCCATTTAGTGTACATGGTCCAAAACCAACAACATATTTAGGTTCACTCATTTGTTCATAAGTGTAGATAAGACGTCGAAGCGTTTTAAGACTTAAGTATCCGGTAATCAATAGAATATCTGCTTGCCTTGGTGTCGCCATTGGACCCATACCAAGGCGTTCCATATCATAACGGCTTGTCATTGCTTGAGGTAGTTCAATCGCGCAACAACCAGTGCAATACATTAACATCCATAGTGAGTTAGCTCTGAAATAGTTAGCCATTTTACTCCACTTGTTTTGTCTTTCTTCCTGTGTGGTTTTAGCACCTCCAGTTGAAAGTATCATTTCGTGTTCAAATGGTTTATTGATCTCATCACTAAACATGCCACTAGGTGCATCAATAATGCTTTTCGAATGATCCAAAGGTGCCTTTGATGCTTCTGGAGCTCCTTTGCCTTTTGTTACCTTTGATGCTTGTGGCGCCGCTTTACCTTTTGTTGCTTTTGATGCTTGAGGTGCTGCTTTACCTTTTGTTGCCTTTGATGCTTGAGGTGCCGCTTTACCTTTTGGTGCCTTTGATGCTTCTGGTGCCGCTTTGCCTTTTGTTGCCTTTGATGCTTCTGGTGCCGCTTTACCTTTTGGTGCCTTTGATGCTTGAGGTGCCGCTTTGCCTTTTGTTGCTTTTGATGCTTGAGGTGCCGCTTTGCCTTTTGTTACCTTTGATGCTTGTGGCGCCACTTTACCTTTTGTTGCTTTTGATGTCTTCGTCGTTTCAACTTTTGTTTCTGCTTCTGTTGTTTCAGTCTTCGAGTTAACATCTTTAGCTTTATCTATTGAATTTTTACGGTAATTTTGTTGATCGTACTTTTTCTTCTTAGGCATTTATCGCACCCCCCAACCGAATATAATAAGCATTGCTGCTTGAATTAACGCTAATACTATTGGAACCTTATAATAAAATTTAATAACTTGGTCTATTTTAAAACGTCCAAGAACATTACTGATATAACTTGTTAATGTATAAACCAAGAAATACTTGATTAAAAAGTCAAAAATTGTAACGCCACCACCTAAGAATAAGTTTACAAATAAACTAATTTCAACAAAAGTAGCAACTTCATGCATAATCATTAACATTCCTAATTGTTTACCACCATACTCAACCATTGGTCCAGATGCAAGTTCTGCAGGAGCAATATATGTATCAAATGGTTTTTTACCAAGCATACCCATTAAACATATGAAACCGACGATTGTTCCAATAGGCATGACCAGTATGTTCCAACCGCTAGCTTGTTGAATATCAACAAGTTTTGAAATCGAACTTGTACTTTCCACATTTATGAGTGCGATAATAATAATCATAAACGGCACTTCATAACCTACCATTTGAGTTAATGCTCTCATAACACCAATGCTAGCTAGCGGATTACCCGATCCAACTGCACTCATTGCCATTCCAAGCATCCCAACTGCAAATAGATATATAAAGATAAAGAAGTTGTCATAACCTCTAAATGCAACAATATTTGCAACCGGTGTAAACATGGCAGTACCAATGATACCACCTAAAGCCATCATAACACCAAAGTCATAAACCCAACCATGCGTAACGGCGCGTTTGCTGAATAGTTTAAAGATATCTCTAAAATTTTGGAACCAAACAGGTCCATATCGTTTTTGTATTCTTGCTACTGTTTTTCTTGTAATCCCACTAACGGAAGTCTGAAGTGCCCATCCACAAAAGGCAATAGCAAATGCAACTAAAAAATTCGTTATTGTCATAGTTTTTCACCCCACATCAATAAAATCATTGTTAATACTATCCAAAAAATACCTGTCGATGGCCTTTTGCTAAAGAAGATATACCGTATGAAAGATCCAAAGTCTGTAATTCTTTGAACCAGACCTGCATAGATAGCCACAATATCTGGATGTTTTTGGTATAATCTTTCAAACGGAGCATAGTAACTATAACTATAATGATAAAGATCAGGTGTATATAAAAATTCACCTGCAGTATAAGTATCCATTAAATCGACTTTTCTTGATTTTGGTGCAATCATAAAGATTGCAAGAGCAATAAAGAAACCAAACGCGAAGATTGCTGTTATAAGTGTTGCATGCAAGTCTCCATTATTACCTTTTATCACTAGGCCAGACGTTTCAACCACATTTTCAAATCCTAGAGCCTTTTCAATTTTTGCTGTGTAATCAATAAGACTTATTGGGAATATTCCATAGAACAAACTAATTCCGGACAAGATAACCATTGGAATAACCATTCCAATCGGAGCTTCTTTGACGTCTTTATGTTGCGGCTTAAGCTGTCCTAAGAAAACTGCTGATAATGGTCTAAATACATATAGGAATGATCCTACAGAACCAAAGAACATCGCTGCAGCTATAAGGAATAATCCTTGATTTGCTAAAGCCTGGAATATTAACCATTTACTGATAAATCCAGCCATAGGTGGTATTCCTGCCATGGATATGATTGCAATTAGATACACTATATAAGTGATTGGCATTTTATGAATCATTCCACCAAGTTCACTCATTTTAGTTGTACCCGTTCTATATGATACAGCTGCAATGGCAAGGAATGCTGCCGCAGTTGCTACTGCATGAGCAAATATATGGACAAGTGCTCCACTCATAGCCATTTGGTTATACATCAATATCCCTATCAGTATATAGCCTGCATTTGCAACAGATGAATAAGCCAATAATCTCTTGGCATCTTCTTGAGCAATTGCCATCAATGTTCCTACTACAATACTAATTGCACCAAGAACCATAAGGCCATAGATGAGAATCGGAACACCAAATATTTTGGGTTGATTATCAAACGCTTCATATATTGGTAATAAAGTTGATACTAGAATGGCAGCAAACGCTCCAAGTTTTACAAGTCCACCAGAAAGAATTGGTGAGAATGTATCCGGTGCATTACCATGAGCCATCGGTAACCATATATGAAATGGGAAGATACCAAGCTTCACCAAACCAGCAATTATTATAAGTATAAATGCTGCTAGAGCAACACCAGGGTCATTCCCCGCCATTGCCAATACATCTTTAATGATAAAACTGTCATATTTAGCATAAAGCAGAAAAATTGCATACAACATTGTAAATGATCCGAAGGTACTCATCGAATAATAAACAACGGAAGCATTTCTTGATTTACCAAAAGGAATGATGAACAATGAAGACCAAACAACCAATTCCCAGAAGATAAATAAGACAACAAAACTATCTGCCATAAAAACGCCAAGCGTTCCAGCTAAACTAAGTAAGTACAACATGTTATATGATGCTGGATACAATAATTTTTTCATCCAATATGGATTAAAAAACGAAACCATTGAATAAACCACTAACATTATTACAGTGAAAAACCATCCAAGAGGTGTTACTGTAAAGCTGATTATTCCAATAGCATCATTAGCAAGTATTCGATCACCGTTAACAAGGAATAAAACAAGAGCAGCTACGGTAGCAATGATAGTTATGTACGATCCTGCTACTTTGTTAATTGTTGTTACATAATATGCAATAAGTCCAGCTACAACTAAAGCTACGATCACATTAAGCACAGTCATTATTTCATCCCTCCTTCAAGTTCAACATACTCTGTTGAAATATTATATTCTAAATCCATACCTGCTTCATCAGCTCTTGAAATAGCTAAGTCAGGCGATACACCAAGGACAAGCAATGACAAACTTATTAATAATATTGCCATACATATAAGTTGATTAATCTCATAATTGAGAGGAGTAACAGCTTCTTTTGTTGCTTTTTCCCCTTCTTTGCCTGGGTTCCAAAGTTTAACTAACATACGTATGATATAGGCACCTTCAATTAACGATGCAACAAGTATTATTGCTGGAAGTACATAATCGCCATTGTTAAACATTGAGTATAAAACATTGATTTTAACAAAAAATCCAAAGAAGAACGGCAAACTACCAAGTGATAGTGCAGAAACTGTAAATGCAATACCATTTAAAGGATTTTTAAGAAATATACCGGATAAAGCTTCAACATCATCTAGATTTCCCGTTTTGTTATTGTAAATATTTTCAAATGCTGTGTGTTCTGTTTCCATGTGGCTATTGGCCATGATGCCTGCTAACGTAAACAATACTAATTTAGCAACTACGTTTGCAAAAACCACAAGAATAGCAACACTTCCATAACCGTTTATAAAGAGTACAACAGCAAGTCCTGATTGAGCAATACTTGAATACAAGAGTATTTGTCTAAGTTTCAATGAACTGAATGCCGCAAATTCTCCTGCAATAATTGTTACAATGGCAACAACACTCAATAGTAATTTAACTTGAGGACTAAGTACAAAGACATCTGTAAATAATCGACCAAAGACAATAAGAAACACTCCTGAATAAATCGAACCTATCATAGGACCGACAAAACTGTCACTATTAGCAAGGATACCTTTTACCCAACCGTTAAACGGCAATAACTTAGTTTCAACAGCAAGTCCTGCAAAAATCATTATTATCGGAATATAAGTTCCCGGCGTATTTTCACCCATCAACGATGCTAACTTATCCATATTCAAAGTTCCATATTGACTGTATAGTAAAATAACACCAAAGAGATACATACTGCTTCCAACAATAGCAATGATCATATAGTTAAATACATGAACAAGTTTTTTATTGGTAGTAACAATCATAAATGCTGCAATAGCACTGATTTCCATAAACACAAACAGGTTAAACAAATCACCTGTCATTAACATTCCGTTAAGTCCTGCAAGAGTTATCAACAATATAGAAGCTATTCTCTCAACTTTTACAAGATTTAGCAAGATTAATGCTGTGAAAACAAGATTTAAGACAACTAAGGCATATAAGCTATAACTATCTATATTAAGAACAATTCCATATGGCGGTTTGTGATTACCTAAGTAATACATGCCTTTTTCAATCACAAACACCATAACTACATTTAAAAGAGCAGCAACAATAAGCATTGGCTTCGCTTGTTTCTTGAACATTACTGACAAAAAGCCTAGCAATAATGGTATAACAACTAATAAAACTGGTCGTATCATCTGCCACCCTCCATTTCTCGAATGTCGAATGTACCATACTGTTGGTACAATTTACGTGCGACCGCAAGTAATATAGCAGTTGTACCCACACCAATAACGATAGCTGTAAGAACTAAAGCTTGAGGTAACGGGTCTGCAAAATTAGATGCATTTTTATTGATATCAGTTATAATCGGAGCTATTAAACCCTCACTATATCCAACAGATATAATAAATAGATTTAAGCCAATTTCCAAGATATTAATAGCAATAATCATTTTGATTATATGGCGGTTTGTAAGTAATCCATAAACGCCAACTAACATAAGTATTACGCCAACTATATGCATCCTTACACCTCCTCATTCATAAAATGGTCAAATATGCCAGTTAATTCGCTGCCGACTTTAAGTCCGATAAGAACATATATAATAGGTATGAGTCCACCACTAATGAGATTTCCTATAGTTCCAATATCAAGGATATTCTCTAGGAAGAAACTACCAGTAACTATTCCTAACAAACCTAATAAAACATAAATCGAGCCCATCGTGCCTTCTAATGCTTTAAAGCCTTTAATATTAGCTCTATAAGTATCGTTACTTACATATTTAAGAAGTAATGCCGCACCGATTAGAGCACCTCCTGGGAAACCTCCACCAGGCGTTAAATGTCCGTGTATAAAGATATATGCTCCCACAAGAATAATCAATGAAAAGAGTACATCAACACCAACTTTGAGTATAAAGCTTTGTGAATGATTCGATTTCACCCTAGTCGTAAGACCACCAAGGACAAAAGCCACACCCAAGCTACTTACAAATAGAACAGTAACTTCCCCTAAGGTATCAAATGAACGATAATCAACAACAACGGATGTAACCATGTTTGCTGAAGTTGGTTGTTCTGTATAATAGTTACCATCGGCATCTCTTTCACTTATTTTATCGAAATTCAAACTACCATTAAACATGTTTATAAATAATAGTACGAATAATATACTAACTAGTATTATGGCTGTTAATTTTTTCATTTAACTTCACCACCTTTTAACATTTGTGTCTTTTCATGTATATCTAAATCTTCAAGCGTATCTTCTTTCAAAGACGTTGTTTTATTAACACCCAATAGTGTAAACACAAAGAGCGCTGTTACTAATCCCGATCCAATAACTGCTTCAGTTACCGCAACATCAGGCGCTTGTAGCAATACGAACCCTACAACTGCCAATAAACTTAAAAGAGATAAATATATAACACTGTTAATCACTTGTTTAGATTCGATGGCTAATATCGCCACAACAACCATTACGATTCCTAAATCTAATTGAAGAAATTGCTCTAAACTCATTTTGCCACCCCTCTTTCTCCATTTTTATACGCTGTTCTAGCTAGCACTGAGCTACCTATAGGATTTGTAAGTGCAATCAATACAATAATAACCAAACATTTAAGCAAACTGCTCAAGTCATATATTCCGACACCTAAGAGAATCGAAAAAGCTCCAAGAGTCGTAGCTTTTGTTCCCGCTTGAATTCTATTAAAGGAATCAGGCATACGTATAAGACCAAGTCCCGCCAAGATATAGAAAAGGCCACCAATGATCATAAACACTAATCCAATGATTTCATTTATCATGATTTACCCTCCATATACTTTGCCAAAATGATAGTTTCAAGAAATGCTAATATTCCATATACAATTGCAATATCTAAATATAATCCATTTTCAAATAGGACCGACATAACTGCAATAAGTCCAACAATCATCATATTGATAGTATCTAAACTAACGACTCTATCCATAACTGTTGGGCCTTTTACGAGCCTAATCAGACTCAAGAAGATTCCTATCCCTATGAGAGATAACACAACAATCATCATTCTACAATCCCCCCTAATGTTTTTTCGAAGCTACTTGCAATGTGTTTAAAGTGCTCGTTTTCATCTGTTCCAATAACATCAACCCAATGAATAAGTAATTCATTTTCATTGATATCAACAGTTAATGTTCCCGGTGTTAAGGTTATTGAATTTGCAAGAATCAGTTTTGCAACATCGCCTTCTAAACCTGTAGAAATTTTCACAAACCCTGGGTTAATAGGAAGTTTCGGATCTAAAACTATCTTAGCTAAGCTTATATTAGCTTGAATAAGCTTTACTATAAATAGTGGTAAGTACATGACTAAAAATTTCAAACCCTGTACCACAATTTTAATCCCAAACTCATATGCACTGGTTTTTCCAACAAAATATGCAACTATAAGTGATATAATTGCACCCATAACTAATTCCTCTACTGAAATACCCGCAAGTGTTATCCACAGTATGTACAACACTGTAAATGTCGAAAGTACTTTTTTCATCCATTCCTTCCTTTCTTCGATAATAATCGCCCTGAAATCATTACCCCTGTCAACTTCGTTAATTTTTTGACTATCTGTTGCTCTGAAAATTAATCAACCATTTAATCGCATTATTCAAATAATATGATATTAATATCATATAAAAAAAGACGAAAGTCATATCCATATTTTTCTTTAAATATATTAACCTTTTAGAAAACTATATCTTAACATTCGAATAATACAATTATAGCTTCTTTTCCATTGTATATAATTAAGCATAAATTGTCAACAATATATTCATTTTTGTTCATTTTGTATACTATCTTGAATTTACCCGAAAATCTAGATAGTATAGCAGCATACTCTTGTTTCATCTCCTGCTTATTAAATTTACTTTTATTGGCTCAATCCATTGTTATTGCTATTGCTATTGCTTTTGCAATTTTATATTTAAACACGATTAAAGTTCAGTTTATTAATCATTTTGCTGATAATTTAGTAAATATCATACGACCTGTGCTATAATAGGAAAAGAATTTATTGAAGGGAGACTTATATGTCTAATATCAAATTAACCGAATATAGTCACGGAGCTGGTTGTGGATGCAAGATTGCTCCCGGTATTTTAGATACAATACTTAAAACGAACCAAGAATCAGTAGTTGATCCAAATCTATTGGTAGGTAATTCAACTAAAGATGACGCTGCTGCATATAACCTTGGAAATGGTACTTGTGTACTTAGTACGACAGACTTTTTCATGCCAATTGTCGATGATCCTTTTACTTTCGGACGAATTGCGGCCACAAATGCATTAAGTGACATCTATGCCATGGGCGGAAAACCCTTAATGGCAATAGCCATCCTTGGGTGGCCCTTAGACAAATTGGATCCTGAAGTAGCCAAAACAGTTGTTGACGGTGGGCGAAAGGCTTGTTTTGATGCTGGCATTATTCTTGCTGGTGGACATTCCATTGATTCACCCGAACCAATTTTCGGCTTAGCAGTAACTGGTATTGTTGATAATGATAAGCTTAAGCAAAACGACCATGCCGAAGCTGATTGCAATATCTTCTTAACCAAACCTCTTGGTATTGGTATTCTTACAACTGCACAAAAACATAAAAAAATCGAAGGTAATCATATAGACGCTGCTATTGATGCTATGTGTACATTGAATAAAATTGGTGGTGTCATTTCCGAAATAGATGGCGTTGTTGCCGTAACTGATATTACTGGTTTTGGCTTAATGGGACATCTTGGTGAAATTTGTGAAGGAAGTCATATTTCAGCTACAATTGACTATTCAAAAGTTCCATTTTTACCAAATACACTTAAATACTATGAACTTGGATGCATTCCAGGTGGAACTCTAAATAATTTCAAAAGTTATGGACATACTTTAGGAGAAATGACTAAAGAGCAAGAAATTTTACTTTGTGACGCACAGACATCTGGTGGATTATTATGTGTTGTGCGAAAAGAATCTAGTCACGAGTTTAAAGCATTGGTTAAGCAACATGGTTTAACTCTAGAGCCCATCGGTTATACCCATGCTCAAGAAGACAAACTTATTTACGTTAAATAGATGATTAGGTGTCAAGAGAACAACTTGTATATGACACACTGCCATAGATAGCAATAGGAAAAGAGATTAAAATGGAACTTAGAACAACAAATGACTTTAAAACGATAGTAGTAAATTCAGTACCCCTAATCGATGTAAGAGCTCCCATTGAATTCGAAAAAGGAGCTATACCCGGTGCTATTAACTTACCCATTATGAACGATGCCGAACGACATGTCATTGGTATTAAATATAAGGAAGATGGCAATGAAGAAGCTGTTAAGCTAGGCCATGCATTAGTTTCCGGAGTGAATAAACAACATAAAATCGAAAAATGGCTTCAATTCATCAAGAAGAATCCAAATGCAATTATATATTGTTTTCGTGGTGGATCAAGATCTGAAATCAGCCAGAAATGGATTTCTACCGAACAAGGTAGAGAGATTGACAGAATTGAAGGTGGATATAAGGCTTTTCGTAATTACCTGATTGATGCATTTGAACCGGAAAATCAGAATTTCAAACCGATTCGCCTCGGTGGCCGAACAGGAAGCGGTAAGACACCAATACTTAATGGTCTGGAGTATTCAGTCGATTTAGAAGGTATTGCTAATCATCGCGGAAGCTCATTTGGCGATTATATAACTCCGCAACCTAGTCAAATCGATTTTGAAAACTTACTTGCTTATACGCTTATACAAAAGCAAGCTAAAGGTTATTCTCATTTGGTTTTTGAAGACGAAGGTAAAAATGTCGGTCGTCGCTTTTTCCCTAAGGTTTTTACAAACCATTATACTTCAGCGCCATTAGTTATTGTAGATATTCCTCTTGAGACAAGAGCTGATAATATACTGAATGAGTATGTCATCGATTCTCAGGAAAGATACATTAAAAGTTTTGGTGAAGAAATCGGACTGAACAATTGGTTCAATTACATTGTTGCCAGTATGAACAAGGCTCAAAAACGATTGGGCGGGGAACGCCATCAGCACTTAATTGATAGTGTTACAAAAGCCTATAAACATCAGCTTAAGTCTCATAGTATTGATCTGCATCTTGAATGGATTCATGTTTTTCTTAAGGACTATTATGATCCAATGTACACCTATCAAATCGAAAAGCAAAAAGATCTTATTGTTTTTCAAGGCTCTAAATCAGAAGTTATTGATTACTTGAACGACTTAGTAAAAGTCCTTTAACTAAAAACCTTCGTTTAGGCGAAAAAGTCCATTCATAATAATACGCTTCATGTTCAATTAGATATTCACATATATTTATCAAACCAAAGCTACCAAGACCTACTCCGTAGGTCTTTTCATATGCTTCGATTTTTTTCATTGTATCTATCGTTGCTGATTCCCTAGAATCTAATGTAGCATTGTTATGAAGTGATCCGTCCTGATTGCTTAGTGCTTCTTCAATGATATCAGACAAATCAAAAAGATACCCATCTCTGTTAATGCACTTTACAACGTTACGATTAAAGCAATCAATAATATGAATCATTTTTTGCAAGAGTAGACCTTTTATGAACCTATACCCCTTCGTCTTTTTCAAAGCATCATCTAATTGCAGGTACAACATTTGTGTGTAAATCGGCAAAATAATGCATAAGTCAAATTTATTTCCTATATAATCCAAATAACTTTCATCTTCCATACTTTTTAGTAAAGTATCAAAAAATTCCTCAACCTTGTTGACCGCAATCTCTTTTGTGACCTCATTACGGTTTAGTTCAATGACAAGTTTTTGCATGTCATCAATGTAGCTCTTTTTGCCAAGATAGTCAAAACTGGATACTTGGATTTTTTGAGATTGCAACTTCAAATAGGAAAGACTTTCTTTAATTGCTTCGTTATCAATATCTGTCAGAACAATCGATTGAATACCCTCTTGTTCAATGAGTTTTCCATAGTCAATGTCCATTATATTCCCTGCGCCAAATACTACTATTGATTTAATTTTGTTTTTTCCAATTATTTGTCCAATATCATAGGTTAATGCTTTTCTGTAATTAGCAAAACAATCGTAGCTCAGCTTCAGTGATTGTGATTTATTTAATCTATTGTAATAATTATCTAGAATTATTTTACTCCAATCTATCTAATTTCAGTCATTCATATACATGTACCTACTTCATTATAGTCGAACAACTTAAAAATATAAACTCTCATTTCTGTTTAATGGCAATAATTATCAATTTTTCAGAATTTATCCTGTTTAATGAGCAAAATTCATCATGTTTTAGAACTCAAAATATGTCATAATAAAGACAAGAAAACAAGTTGGTCAAACAACATGAAAGGAGTTAAATCATGAAATACAAAATAATTGATGGTACCACAATAATGCTTGCTGGGGTTGCGTCATACGACACTGTCGAGCGCCAGAAGAAAGCAGCAAATGGTAAAGGAGTAAAAATCAATCTTGATTTTGATTTTCCACCGACAAGCCAAATCGTAGATATTGATACAATTAAAGAAGAAGCTCAACGAATAAAAGAACAGGCTAAAAAAGTCAAAGATGAAGTAAAAGATAAATACAAACAATATGAAAAATCTCAAACACATAATAGCGATACAAATGCAAACCAAGCTCAAGAAGAAGAAAAAGATGCAAACTCAAACAATAGTCAAAACAACGACGATATATTCACAACTTTAGGTGATACAATGCGAAGTCTCAGCAAAAACATTGAAAGCTGGGGAAAAAGCTTCGAAAAAGGTTTCGAAAAAAGCGTTGAAAATTGGAACGAGAATTGGAACGAAAATTGGAGCGAGAATTTCGAAAAAGGCATGAGTGAATTCGAGAAAAAAATGGGCAATTTTGGTGAAACAATGGGTAAATTCGGGGAAGAGTTTGAACGAAAATTTACCGAATATGCTAAAAACCTAAATGAACATTGGAACAATGAATTCAAATCTGAAGAGTATTCTCAGTGGCAACTAGAATCACTTTTCAATGAACTCTATACAAATAATCCTGAAATGGATACACTTGACAGATCGCCAGAACTTTTTTATGAAGTTGAAGGATATGATTTAAAAACAGCGATGAATGATCAGCTTACTTTTATCGGCTGCCACATAAACACTTGTGAAGGCGTTCCATTTAGCTTCGTTACTCAACAATTGGTATCTGACAAATGGTTAGTTTTAAAACTTTCAAAAGATGAATATTCGAAAGACTGGATGAAGAAACTAGACACAATTGAACAACTCAAAGATTATGATCTCGAACAATTCTTCATCGTTCGACACTTTAAAGATAGTCAAAAGCAAGATGACAAAAAGATTAAGTTATATGTTCCTCTAAAAAACAAATAGGGAGAAATATTATGAATGACCACTTACCCGCTATCATTTCCGCAATTGAATATATAGAAAATCACATTAAGGATAATCTGAATATGGGTGACGTCGCTTGTCATGTTGGTTTCTCAAAATACCACTTTACAAGGGTTTTCAAAGATATAACAGGGCATAATCCCTATGATTACTATCGTGGCCGAAAAGTAACTGAAGCAATAAACTATATGCAAGAACTCAATTGTAAGATTATTGATGCTGCCTTTGAGTTTGGATTTAACAGTCCTGAAGTTTTTACCAGGTCGTGCTTGACTGCTTTTGGTGAGTCACCCAGTCAGATAAAGAAGTCCATTCAATCTAATCTTTTTAAAGGTTATCAACAGTTAGATGCTTCAAAGTTACAGTTATTTAATAAGTATCAACATATAACGACCGAAATCGACTCATTACCTCCGCTCGTATTAAAAGGTCATGTGTACTCAGATAACAATTTTTACTCCCACATTGACTTCAACTTGCCAATAATCAACCAGCTAATAAAACCAGATGAATTATTATATTTCCTTCATTGGCAGTCAAAAGATGATCATAACTTATATCATCATCTAATTGGAACTTGTGTCACTGTTGATGACATGGGCGATGAAGATAACTTTTCATCTTATGTCTATAAACAGGTACCTGGAAGAGATTATTTAATTTTCCCTCTTATGAAAGATGGAAAGGAGTTAGATTTAATGAAAGATTATATCTATGAATATTATTTACCACAAAACGAATTCATCACAAAAACAATATACCATGTTGAAGCGATTCGATTCGACTTTAACAGGTCGCCCTCTAGCTCAATGTTATTTATCCCTGCAAACAAGAAAAAAAGACGTTCCCATTAGGAGCGTCTTTTATCCTCTTACTAAATATTCTAATAGTTTAACTATATCTTCTGGTTCTGATGCTAACAATTCAATTTCTTCAATCTTAGGATCACTAAACATTCCGGTAAGTGATACATATTGAGATAATTTGGATTTAAGATTTAATCTGTCTCCCTGTTTAGTTAACAACTCGATACGTCCTTTACAACCATCTACTGCTTCAAAAAATTTGTCTACATCTTTGATGTTCTTAATTATCATTTAATTTCCTCCTTATTAAGTTTTTATAATCATTGTGATTATATTGTTATAATACACCTAGAACATATTTCTGTCAATGCTTCTATACAACTTCTACTTCTTATATATATTTCACAAATTTATCTCTTGTTTTTTGTGCAATTTTTCAATTTTCACAAGGAAAGTCCTGCTTTGAATTTTAAGGGACACTTCTTCCGATAAAATTTAAAGCAGGACTTTCCTTGTGAAATACATATCCAGATTTGTTCCAATTATTTACTGTTTTTTTGAAACTACGATATCTACATAAGATACTGCCAGCTCATCTATTGTATCGTTATTGAGTTTACATCTCTGAACTATTGTAAAGCGTTCTTCGAGAGCTTTTGTAATTACATCAGCTTCAAGTTCACTTTTAACTTGAACCCTCATGTTAATATTTGATAAATCCATTGCCTCTCCACCGTTGGCCAGGCGTTGTTCTTTAATGCTTTTAATGTGAACGCCATCATCTATTTCATCTTCCACAAATGGCAGATGTGGTTTTGCTTCGTTGGTTTTTAACGAGGATTTTTCTGATGTACTTTTTTGAATACTATCGATTGCTCTATCATTTGTAATTTCCAATGCATTTTCACCTTTTTTCGCGTAAGCAATAGCTACTTTTTCAATATATGAAACATTTCTGTTTCCACGACTAATACAGTGTTTAAAAACGTACTCAATTTCTTTATAAGGTAGTCCGTGATTTTTGTGTAGGTTTACAATAATCCACATATCTGTGTGGTTAAGTAACTTACCGATCAACTTTTGGATCACGTATGTGGTGTGTTGAAGTTCATCTCTACCAAAAGAATTTAGTTCCTTTTTTCTCATGAATTCCTCTCCTCACTTTAAAGTTCTATTGAACACATCATAACACATAGTAGTGCTATATATCTATATAAATAGTACTTTTAGCTAGCAATTGTAAACAAATCTAGGTATATAGCACTACCTCTCTATGTTTTTGTGTGTTTTATATTTAAATAAACTTGAAAACATCATACAAAAGTGGTAGTATATCTATATATTCAAATATAGAGATGCAACTACATGTTGGCATACTCAGTATACAGATAGAAGGGAGCCATATGAAAAAAGTTAAATATTTTTATTTGAAAGTTTGTCCTTATTGTTTACAAGCCGACAAATGGCTGAAGGAATTAATCAAAGAAAATCCTTCCTATGCGTCTATCGAAATAGAGCGCATAGAAGAATCTAAACATCAAGACATATCAAAGCAATATGATTATTATTATGTACCAACTTTCTATGTAAATGAAGAGAAATTACATGAAGGCGTACCAACAAAAGAGAAAATCAGGTCAGTACTTGAAGCATCTTTATGAGCTCTGGATTACTAGCTTTTTTTCCATATTGATATGATTGTACCTATAGAGCAGCAGTTCACAATCTAACGGTTTAATGAAACAACCATCAAATCCTGAGTGTTCTGCTTCTCTTTCTACTCTTATATAATCATCATCTGTTAAACAAAAAGCAATAATATCATTATTCACATTTCTAAGTAATCGGATAAATTTAAATGCATCCATATCTGGCAACTTGATGTCAGAAAATACGCATTGGAATTCTCGTTCTTTATTCTTAAGCATCATAATCGCATCCATTCCAGATGCTGAATATGTAATATCAAATCCGCTATTCTTCAATTGGCTTCCCATTATCTCTCTAGCGATAGGATCTGGTTCGATTAAAAGGATATCCATGTTATGTACAGATTCATAATGGAATTCTTCTGCCTCATCTTGCTTCATTGAACGATATATCCTTTGTGCGTTAAGAAATTTATTTTGTGATCGAATGAATGCCTCTACCACTTGTGGGTCAAAGGCTTTTCCGCTTTCCTTACTGATTATTTCAATAGCCTTTTCGTGACTTAATGGTTTTTTATATACTTTTTCTGATGTAATCGCCTCGTACACATCAACGACCGCCATTATTCTTGCAACTAACGGGATTTCCTCCTGCTTCAAATGACTAGGATAACCATTTCCATTCCATTTTTCATGATGCGAAAGCGCTATTTGTTCACCAAACTCAATCATCTCTTTGTTTATTAGTCTCTCTGACATTCTTTTCAGAATATGATATCCATTATACGAATGATTTTTCATTGTTTCAAATTCAAATTTAGTTAAACTGCTTGGTTTATTAAGGATATTATCTGGTGTAGCAATTTTACCTATATCATGCATCTTTGAAGCCATGATAAGTTCATCAATATCAATATTCTTGAATTTCTCTCTGATATTGCGGTTTTTCATTAACTCATAAAGCAGTATCTTATAATAGTGTCCTGACCTCATAATATGAACTCCTGAATTGTAGTCTTTGCTTTCAATAACTTCACATAAGTTTTCCAACATGCGATACATGTTCTGAATTGTTTCTTCAGATTTTGTTAACTGGTTTTCAGCAATTTCACTATTGGTACTGGCAATAATTAGTTGATCCTTAATACGTCGCAGTAATAATTGTTTGTGATAAGGTTTAGTTATAAATTCATTTGCGCCTAAGATGAAAGCTTTATTGATTTCTTCTTCGAGAAGCACATCACTCACCATTATAATTGGTGTCATAGCGTAGTTCTCAAATTTCCTAATCTCAATCAATAAATCAAATCCGTTCATTTGAGGTAGTATAACATCTGTAATGATTAGATCAAACTCTTTTGATCTAATCATTACGAGGGCTTCTAAGCTGCTTATACATAACGTTAAATCATATATAGGATCAAGCAATTCATAAAGTTCACTTATCTGTTCAGCTGATTTGTCAATGATAAGTATTTTTTTCATTTTTCCACTCACCTTCCATTTGGAATTACAACTTTTATGTTACTAATTATAAGTCTAGATTTCTGACAAATCAAGTAAATTCTCTATGTCTAGGTCATACTAATTATTAGAATGTATGAAAATAGGCACAAAGAGAAAATCTCTCCTTATGCCCAAGTCAATTATATCATATGACCTACTTTATATCGATTTATTCACCTAATTGGAAACCGTTTTCCTTAAGTTTAACGCGAATTCTATTAATATCTTTAGCCGTTAGCCTTATCGACATTTCAGTAACACCTTTTACTGATGTATCCAACAATACTACATTCTTAATATTACCGCCATTTCGATTGATGATCTCCGCAATTCTTGATAACATACCTTTAACATCATTCAAAATTACTGAAATCTTTGGATCCTCTAATCCGTATATCTTTGTTAATAATCCAAAAATAACTTTTTGTGTAACAATTCCTTGAAATTCATTTAACTCATTGACTACAGGAATAAAACGTACATTATTCTCGAAGAAAATTTTGGCTGCTTGTTCAATTGGTAAGTCACTATGTATCGGTTCAATTCTATTGTGCAGAAAACCACTGATGGGACGTTTTAAAAATGAATCAATATCTGAATTCCCTTCTTGAAAAAATGTTTCATACACAAATTGTTTGGATAGAAAACCTACAAAATTCTTGTTATCAACTACTGGTAACGAAAGAATACCTTTGTTATTAATCTCTTGAATTGCATTTTTAGCAGTGTCACTTGGGCTAAGTAGTACGAGTTTGCTTGCTGGTGTCATTATTGCTTTTACTTTCATGTCATTCCCTGCTTTCATTTTAGATTTAGAAATTTGTGGCTAATTATTATAAATAAGTTGAATCACTGTTTTAAATCTAGGATCTGCTCCAGTAAAACTACCATTTTCCATTAATGTAATCTGAATCACTACATCCTTCAACGTTCCCATCAACATAATTGTTGGTGCCATATCGATTTCAGCATAATCAGGTGCATCTTTCATGATTTCTTTATAAAATTCATACACATTTTCCTTTTCATCTTCCGTCATAAGTCCAATCATCATCTCTTCACCGTCATCTTCAACAACGGTGGCTTCCACTGAACCTGTCGGATAAATAGGTAGGACCTCATCGGGATAATTAGAAGGCCACTCAACGTCATCAGGAATAACTAAAGGTGCACTTTTTGATGTTTGATTATTTTGATTTTCTGACAATTCTTCATTATCATCTAACGCACTATCTGTCACATTCCCAGTTGAAGGCATAATAATAAGTGTAAAACTACTTATATAACCGGTATCTTCATCTGCAGGAACAAGATTCACTGTGTAGGTAGCACTATTAATATTGCCCATATTCACATAGGATTCATCTAAGTCTTCCTTCATTACAACAGTTCCACCTTCTAAGGCTTTTTCATAGAATGCTTTTACTTTTTCCATTGAATCATTTGTAAATCCAGCTAGCAAATAATTCCCATCATTACTGGTAGCCATTGAAATAAACTCTTCCGAATAAACCGGAAGAATATCCTTCGGATAATCATCAGGAATCGGAACACCTTTTTCCGTATCATTTGCAACGACAAGTTCTTGACCACCCTCTGTTTTTATTGTAATTGTTCCATCTTTTGTCTCTACTTCTGATCCTTCATCAAGTGCTTTTTCAAGAGATTTTTTTTCTAGTTCAGCTGCAACTTCGGTAACTTTTTCTTCTGCTTTTTCTTCAGTTTTCTTATTACAGCTACTAACAACCATTATAAAAATGAATATAAGTAATATCAGCTTTTTCATATCAATCTCCCCTATCCATTGAATCTCTTTACATAATTTATAGTCTTTCCTTCTATTTTAACATACCTCATTATATTCATCATCTCTTTTACATGAATCCATATGATATTTGTTCTAAAATTCAGTTAATATTTAAAATTGCCTGTAATAATCATTTCACCTGTGACTAAATCTATTGAATATGTCACACTTTCCTCGTCATAACTTATTTCAACATTCATCAACCCACCAGTGACATCAATTACTTTTACTGAATTATTATCAAAATCAAGGTGCTTTGGCAGAACAGCTACAATACGAAGACTGTTTGTTATCAGATTAATCTCAATTAAATTCTCATTTGTAAAAATATAAGATTTATCCTTTAGTGTGTCCCCTTTTTCGATTCTACCAACATACAAATTCCTATATGTGTCATTTCCCATATCAACAACAGCGACTCCAGATATAATATCTTCTGCTGATGGAGACGTTTCAATCACATATAAATATACTTTGTTACCAAAAGATGTTATGACTTCATAATTGCCATTCGTAAGTCCATCAGTGACTCCGACAACATTTTCATTACCTGAATTATACGTATATAATTTCATTTCATACTCATCATTTTGACTCAATGTTACCTTCTCCATATAAAGATAAGTTTCATCCAACCTAGATAACACCGTTTGATTTTCAGATGCTAAGAATGTGTTGAGATTTCCAGCATTATCCTTATCTGTATTTGAGACAGTTGCTGCTGCGTCATTTGTGTTGCCAGACGCTATATATTTCAAGTAGTAATCTAAATACAATGGTTTCTTAATCGGCAATATCCATGTGCCGTCGTAACCGTAAAGAGTATATGTATAATCAATATTAGTTACAAAACCATTAACATCCGTATCCCCCCAAAGAGAGGCATTTTTTTCAGGTTTAACATCAAAGTTCATTTTAATGGTAAGTATGCCTTTGCCGGTTTTCTCAATAACCTCAGCACTGTTCAATGTATAACTGCTGATTTTAGATTTTTCATCACTTTCTATTTGTTGCAATAACAATTTTTCAGAAAATTCTTTAGCGACATCATCTACGGATGCATTAAGAATGTTGCTGTTTTCAAACGAGGTATATTCTTTTCCAAGACTTACATTCACTTTTTCATCACTATCCGTTGCTACAATGGCCCCGTTATTAACTACACCTTGAACTAATCCTACATGGGATGTGCTTATTCGATAGATTTTACCTAAACGATCAACAACACGCCAAATATCATCTTCCTGAAGGATAAAGACAAGACCACTAACATAACTGGTTAAATCGTCAGGTTCTTTTAAATCTATTGCACTATATTCATTTGTTTCAAGCAGTTTTTCTACAAAAGCTTTATCATTAGCCTCTTCTTGACTTAAACTACTTTCCACTGTTTCATCTTTTGAGCTTTCGCCTTCAGTGATTGAGGCATCTTCTGCAGGGTTCTCCTGATTATCATTACTATCTAATTGATCCTCATTGGAACTGTTGTCACCTTCACCCTCTGTATCCTCTTCAATACTCTTAACGTCACTCTCAACAGCTTCAGATGAATCCGATTGCGTATCCTTGGTTTCGGTTCCACATGCAGCGAGCGATACTCCAATAATCAAAATTAATATTACCTTTTTAATGTTTTTTAACTCTTTCATTACTACCTCCTATGCAATTCGTGCTTCACTATAATATTTAAGTTCAGATTGTCCCAATTCTCCACCACCACAAGTCATAAGAGTAATATAATATTTATGCTCATATGCCTCGTTATATCCAACTTTTCCTTTAAACCACGTATCGGATATTTCATCATAAACTTCTATGGTGAAGCCACTTTCTATCAAACGATTGCCAACTTGATATTTCATCTCATCTTGATTGAATTTCAATTCCATAAATCCTCCTATTTCGCAACAAGTCCATTTCTATGATTTCTCCCTGCTGAGCTATCTATATTCTTGTTGTTCGAATCGTTAAGACTTTCTATTGTTATTCCTGAAAGACCTTATTCAATTATCTCCTGTATTCCGATTTCATTGTTTGCTTTGGTTCTTCAAACCAATCAAACTCCATCCTCTATTATAGACCATAAATCGAACTTCAACTAATTTATTCCGAAATGTAAGAAAACTGTAAAAAAAAAGAGCTCTTGCCTTTTTGGCAGGCAAGTTCTTTAAGGTTACACAAGCCGTCATAGTCATACGACAACTTTATGTTTTTGCACAGAAAAACAGAGAAGTTAAAGAACTTCTCTGTTTTTCTGGCTATAATGAGAGGGGATTCTAAATATTTGTTATAATCTAATATTAACAAGTCAATATGTCATCAATATGTCATTTAGCAATCTATATTATGATAAATCATATTGTTAGTTTTCCATTTTCATCACTTATCACTCAATGAGACAATATGGTAAGATCTCCTGCATCAGATTCTTATCTAAACTTGAAATTCACTTTGCCATAATAAAGTTGATTCCTGTTTTGATTTGTTCACATACTTGATCAAATGTGATATCCTCAAGATACAAATAACTCATCAATTGATATAACATATGACCGAAGATCAGTTCCACCACCAAATCAGTTTCATAGTCTTCGGTCAATAATTTTCTATCCGTCAAATCCACTAATATCGATTTTATGCATTCCAGCAACAAAATTAATGGTCGCTGCCGCAAAAGTAGCTGATGACTCGATTACCACCAAAAAAGAAAACACGATGTACGGTGGCATAGATGATAAAATCTACCACCAACACTTGATCCATAAATTCATTAAACATGAATAAACTAAAGGCACTGAGAAGTATCAAACGATACAACCTAGTGCCTTTTAAAAATCCGCTTTATTTCATCCCTTTTCCGACTTAAAACCACTTCACCCCAATTATATCGAAGGGACCATACGCATATTACGAATTTGATATCCGTTTTTGATAGTTTCCAGCAGGATAACTTGTTTACCACCCATTAATTCAAATGCTTCTGTAGCAATTATACTATAGCTATCCTTCGCTCCGGTTTTGGTCGCAATGAAAGTCGTCAGTACAGTCCCTGCCTCGTCGACTAACTTTACTTCACCGTCAAACAATTTTCCTGAAATCTCAATTTCAAGTATATACTCACCATCACTTGGTACATTAAATCCATAGCCAAGTAAATGACCGGATTCAAAACCGGCGATGACTTGAGTGCCATCTTCTTCAATGATACTAGCTCCATTGACAAAATAAATATCTTTCGGCGTTAACCAAGTATTGATTTCTCCATACTTAACGCGACCCGTTTTAACTTCAGCTAAATAAGGCTCCGATTCATTACCGCTTTCATCTATTGCAACAATACTTAATTCGTAAGCAGTCTCTTCTTGTAGATTAAGGATAAGTCCTTTTGTTGTTGGTAGGATATGTGTTATTTCATTTTCACCGTCATTAAAAACGGCTTCATAATAATCAACTTTATAATTATCTTGCACCGGATCAAAGCTAAGTTCAACCGCTGTTCCCTGAACGACAATATCTGTTGATTTTATGGCTTCCGGACCTTCACTATCTTTGACTTCATCTTCTAAATCATATATTTTTATTGAATCAATGACTAATTGTTGTGGAAAAATCGGATCAATTCCCTGTTGTGCACCCCATGCACCACCAATTGCAATATTGATCAACATATAAAACGATTCATCATAGGGCCAATGCTTAGGTCCTTGACCGTCATTTTTGAAATACAGGTAGTGATATCCATCAATATACATATCAATTTGGTAGGGTGTCCATTCCATTGTAAATGTATGATATTCGGTATCAACATTTGGTATTGTCATCATACCCGTTGGATTGTTATTCTTTCGGAAGTTAAATTCTGACATATGAAGATTCGCATGTACCACATCCATGTCAAAACCTACATGTTCCATGATGTCAATTTCTCCACTATTTGGCCAACCTCCATAATTATTACCCTCTGGCAACATCCAAATTGCAGGCCATGTACCTCGTCCGCTGGGTAATTTAGCCGTTATTTCAAATCGGCCATAAGTGAATCCATCTTTCGTTCGTACTCTAGAGGATGTGTAATCATTATTCTGGAATTTTTCTTCTTGAGCTGTAATGATAAGAGCCCCATTTTCAACTTTGGCATTATCCGGATTTTTACCTGTGTAATACTGAAGCTCACCATTACCCCAACCGTTACCGCCCACTTCATAATCCCATTTGCTTTCATCCAACAGACCTTCATAATCGAAGCCTTCACTGAATTTCAATTCTCCAACGTGACGTTTGATGCTGACTTTCGAAAGTGTTATTTCATTGTCATCAACTGAAACATATAACACACTATGACTCGTTGATTTCTTCCCATTTGTCAACAGTCCATTTACTGTAAATCCACCTTGCGCCTCAACTGAAACTTCATCTAAGATTAGTTCGTTTGGTTCATCATTATTCACTAGAACATCTGCAATATCCAGCTTATTCAGATCATCAATCTTATTTCCATCAAGCAGATATATATTGATCATCTGTTTGCTTTTTGTTTCGCCGCTCAGTATCACATCATAACTTCGTCCCCATTCAACACCTTCCAGGTTATGAACAGATGCCATATGCCCGTCTTTGACTTCAAGTTCAACATCTTCAAACATTAAACCTTCAGGTGTTATAACTTTTGTTCCACCGGTTAAATCTGATTCACGTTTTAATGGAAGTATTTCTACTGCGGCTGCCTCTTCTTCCTTTGATTCTTCTGTTATTTCATTTCCAGGTACTTCTGCTACTGTTTTTTCATCTTCCTTTTGTTCATCTGTATCACTCTTTTGACCTGAACATCCAACTACTAGAAGAACTATAGCCAAACTGAAGAAGAACCGGATTGGTAGCGCTCTCATCTTTTTGTAAATGCACTGTTTGCTTTTTCTCATAATATCCTCCTGAAATTTATTCATATTTTCAACTCCTCTGCTATGGATTCCAATCCTGTTAACCTTTCTATTCAATGTCGTTTGACACCTTATAGTTCACCTAATGGATTTTATGTTATAAAAAATGGGACGATTCTTTCATTTTCATACATTATCTATTGCAATTGCAGATATGTGCATGATTAAAAAGAACCGCCCCCTTTATTTCTCTGAGCATTTATTAGTTTTACTGATTTACTTTTTTGATATTCTATCCTTATTACCCATAAATGCTACCGCTAGCATTCCCGGTCCAACATGAGAAGCGATTGTCGCCGACAAACATGTTTCAATAATTCGATTTTCAACACCTAGACTTCTTAATTCATCCACTAAAGTATCCGCATCTTCTTTGATATTAGCATGTCCAAGAAGTATGATCACTCTAGAATCTCCAATATTTTCAGCGACTTTAGCAGCAAGATATTTAAAGGCCTTTTTCTTACCTCTAACCGATGAGAAAGACTCTAATTTACCATCATCTTTAATTGTTAAAATCGGTTTGATATTTAGTACCGTACCTACATATGCTATTGCAGCCGGTATCCTTCCACCGTTTTTCAGATGCATAAGACTATCTACTGCAAACCAATGATTTGCATGAAGCTTTTGTTCATCAATAAGTAAAGAAATATCTGATAATTCCATACCATCTTTAATAAGATCCAACACATAAAGAACAAGTACTCCTAGTCCAACTGAAGCTGCAAAAGAATCAAAAACGATAATATTCGCTTCAGGCGCCTCTTCCAATACCATGGTTCTTGCTAGTATCGCATTATTATATGTTCCGCTCAATCCTGAAGAAAGTCCTATGCATATAGTTGCATATCCACTTTGATAATGATCTATAAACTTATCATAAAATGATATTGTATTAATCTGCGATGTCTTTGGCATTACGCCTTTCGTTAGTTCCTCATAAAAAAATTCATGAGAAAACTCTTCCCCAAGATCATCAATAAATTCTTCCCCATTAATTGTAATTGGCATGCCAATAAATTCTAATATCCCATTACTTTCTCGAACCAAATCAAGAGGCACATCTGAACTAGAGTCAGTCAGTAGCTTTATTCTCATTATATTCCCTCCTACTTACCTTACTATTTCATATTCTACGTGAATACACTCAGATTGTAAAGGTAATTAACATGACCTAACCATGCATCTAACAGGGTATCTTTCACCCTTAGACATAGTATCGATTACTCGATGAATAAAATCAAGGTGAACTAAATATTTGCATTGCATTTTATGCCTATCTGTTATAACATACAAATGATTAAACATTTAATACAAATAAGGGGCATTCATGAAAATCAAAAAGCGCAATTCCCAGAACATTACGGCAAACTACAACCTTAAATACTTCATATTATACGGCATGATTTATGAATTCATACTTCGATTATACAAACCATTCGTGGTAAAATTTCTTGAGCGAATCGGCGGAAGTGATTTGCATATATCCTTATTCAATTCATTGCCCGGTCTAGTCATGGTATTTACCGTGTTACCTGCCATTTTTTATCTCAGAAAAATGGATTCCAAAAAAATGACAAGTTATATGATTTTGCTCGCAAGATTCTTTGTTCTAACCTATGCTATTGTGCCCTTTTTAAAACCAGGTATTCAGCCCATTGTCTTTATACTTATAACCGCTTTGCTAAGTATACCGACATCACTCTATATAAATAGTTTCCAGTCATTGACCGGAGAATTATTCTCGTCGGAAGATCGTGCCCATGCCTTAGGCGCCAAAAACAAATACGCTGTTATTGTAACTATTATCGTTGTCTTTATTACAGGTCAGATATTAGCGAAACTGCCAACTTCTGAAGAACAACGAATATTATTCTACCAACTCTTCTTTGTTCTTGCTTTCATTCTGACATTTTTAGAAATTGCTGCCTTATCTAAACTAAAACCTTCCAAGACATCAACCGATACCAGCGAATCTCCCAAAATAGTATTAAAGGAAATATTCAGGAATAAACAGTTTTTGATTTTCGTATCTTGCTCATTGTTATTCCACTTTGGATGGCAAATGGGTTGGCCTTTATTTAGCATTTATACCATAAAAGAACTAAAAGCCGATGAAGGTTGGTTGGCTCTTATCTCCTTATCCTCGATGACGACGATGTTGATTGGTCATAACTATTGGCCAAAATTAATACGTCGTTATGGAAATCCGACAATCATCGCCATATGTACAGTTGGAATGTCACTGACTCCGCTACTCTACATTGCTTCGAAGGACCTTATTACGTTAACGGTAATGGCTGGCTTTACCGGCGTCTTCACCTCAGGTACTCTCACCGTTTTACTGAGTTCTGTTCTCGAAATTATTCCGGAGAAAAACAGGATCATCTACATGGGCGTATACACGACTTCTACAAATATAACATTGGCAATAGCGCCAATCATCGGACATTATTTCTCATCTTCACATAGCATTCAATTCGCTCTGCTTATGACAACGATTTTCAGATTAATAGGCGGTATTGCATTTATTATCAGAAATAGATGGATAAAAACGAATGGTTTTATTATATAGACTATGATATACTACTTGATGAAATAGAATAAGAAAGGAACTAAACTATGTCATTATTTGAACAATGGAAAGAAATAGCTTACAAAGAAAGAACCCAAGAAGAGTACGATGCATTTTGGCAAAACTACTTACCAAATGAACAAGAAATATACGTTGAACTCTTAACTAACTTTGAAACCCCTTTTAGTGGTACAGTAGCTGAATTATCTAGTAAATTCAACTTTGACACAACTACATTTTTAGGTTTTCTAGATGGAATCAATTCAAGTTTAACCGAAGAAATTGAGTTAGAGCCATTAACTGAAAAATCAAATGTAGAGTTATCCATCGATTTCGAGAAATTATACTTCAATATGCATGCTGCAAATGCAGACTGGTTATACAATTTAGACGAATGGGAACCAATCCTTACTGAAGAAGAGCGTAGTGAAATCACTAAGAATTATAATCGTTCTAAAATCGTAGTTAAAGATAAGAAAATCGGACGCAACGAACCATGTCCATGTGGTTCAGGTAAAAAATACAAACAATGTTGCATTAACAAGTAACTCTGGAATTGTCCTATGTGGGTTTACACGGTTATTAGGTTTTAAGAACCTATAAGCCCACATAAGGTGAATTTAGTTTTTAGGGAACCAAGGTATAAATTTATTGGTACGTTTTGCATATTCGATAAAGTCTGCTCTGCCCTCATATTTCTTTTCTAATAGTGGTACTCCAGACACCTTTAATAGCAAGAAAGTTATTAATACCGGACTAATAATATTAATCAATGATCCGAAAGATTCTATCGAAACAACAAATATACCCCACCACATAACAGCTTCCCCAAAATAATTAGGATGTCTTGTCAATCGCCACAAACCTCTATCAATAAGTTTTCCTTTGTTATCAGGATTCTTTTTGAAGTCTTTCATTTGTTTGTCACCCACTACCTCAAAGAAGTATCCAAAAAGCCAAATCAGGATTCCAATAATTGTACCTATCGTAACTTTTTGATATAACGAATTATTTACGATAACGACAGGAAATCCTATAAGCATCATTAGTACATATTGAAGGAAATACACATTTAAAAATGCTTTTAGTCTTTTGAATTTTTCTCCCCAACGTTTACGCATATTCACATACCGAAAGTCTTCTGGCTTTCCAATATTTCGTTTGCCAATGAAGTAAGCTAAACGGCCTCCCCAAAGTACAACCAATACTGTTACCAAAAAGCTTCGGATACCAAATCCATTTAAACTTATACCTCTTAATAATGAGTACAGTGCTAAAATAGCAAAACTAATTCCCCACCCTATATCTACAATAGAATTATCTCTAAGAATTTGCCCGATTATAAACAAAACAACAAAATATATAAACATAAAAATGATCACTTCTGTAAATAAGCTCATAAATCCACCCTCCTTACTCCAAAATATATGAAAATCCAATCGCTCCAATACCAGCTCCGATACCAACGATTGCTGATGTTTCTGTAATGTATTCAGCTTTAACCCCAATTATTTCATGAAGTTCCTCAGCGAATGCGATTGCTTCATCTAGGTTACAAACATGAACAAGTGAATAACTTTTTATTTTTCTTGTTTTAAGTATCTTTGTGATGTGTCTTTTAAGCTTCTTTTGACTGCTTTTAAAACTAAATGCAACTGTAGATAACTTGCCCATACCGTCTTTATCAAGGGTTATTATTGGTTTCATACCGATTGCTTTAGCGATTTTACCTGCTTTCATACTGAGCCTGCCCGACTTTATCATATTCTCTAACGTCTTGATACAGACAAAAATTTTACTGTCCTCTATTGATTTGGTGATTCTCAAAACGATTTCTTCAAACTCGACACCCTGTTCAATTAGTCTTGCAGCTTCCATTACCAACAATCCTTCAGCACCTGAATTCTGTTTAGTATTAATGACTTTTACCTGTTTACCCTCGTGAGATAGTTTTTGAGCCACTTTTACAAATTGGTCATATGTTCCACTTAATTCACTTGAAACTGTCATGACAAGTACTTGTTCATAATAGCTAAGCAAATAAGACAACCTATTATGTATTTGTTTAACATCCGGTAAAGATGATGTCGGTAACTCCTTATCTTTTGAGTATTCAAGTAATTTATCCGTTTTTATTGTGAGCTTGTCTAAATAACTGACATCTTCAAATAGAATATTCAAACTGACTACATGTATTTGGTGTAGATCAATAAATTCTTCCGGTAAATCTGCAATTGAATCTGTAACTAAAGCAATATTGGCTTTGCGATTTGCTATCATATCACTTTGCAACTTCATATCATCGACTTTTTGATATGAAACATGAACATATTTACCCAAAGCTTCGAAAACTCTTGAAGGCATATCTGTATGTATATGAACCCTTTGAATCCTATCATTTCCTGCTACGATCAGTGAATCTCCTAACGATTCCAATTCAGCTTTTATTAATTTCAGTTTTTCACTGTCACCTTTAAAGGTAGCTTCAGTGCAGTAACGATATGTCAAATCTTCATAACTGTGCAACGGTGCATCAATTTCTTCCATCACTAGTCCGTTATCTTTGATTTCTTGATTCACTTCGTCTTTTCCACTTTTAATAAATTCCAAAATACCTTTGACAAAACATTCGAATCCTTTTGCACCCGAATCAACAACGGAAGCTTTTTTAAGGCAAGATAATTGGTATTGTGTATTGATTACTGATTTTTCAAGACGTTCATTCGATAATGTCAACAGTTCAACAAAGTCAGTTGCCTTATGAACGAATTCCATAAGCGCGTCTGCCCAAACTTTTATTACGGTTAGCATCGTACCTTCTACCGGATTCGATATAGCATCATATGCATACTTAACCGCTTTTGAATTTGCATTAGCAAAATGTTCAGTTGTTATTATGCTACCACTGTTCATTTCAATGCTAACACCGTTTAAATACTCAGCAAATATGATGCCAGAGTTTCCTCTAGCACCTCCTAGCGCTGCATCAGCTATAGATTCAAGCGAGTCTTTAACGCTCTCTTTAATTTTTGATTCACGTATGATTGCCTTCATTGTTGATGATAAGTTGCTACCAGTATCACCATCAGCGACAGGGAATACATTTATTTTGTTCAAATAATTCTTATTTTCCATCACATTTTTGGCTCCAAATAAATATGCATTATATAATTTACCATTATCAATATTCATTATGACCTCCATCCACACAATTAATTTTCTATAATTCTATAATACACTAAACGATAACAATTATCAAGAAATAATATTTTCATTTTGTGATATATATTCAAGTAAAAGTTATATATCAGAGATAATTTCAATTAAAAATGCCAAAAATCCACATATTGTGATTTTTGGCATGCCTAAGTTCATATATTGTTGTTGACTTTCTAATGCATAATTCTATAATTGATCCATAATCTTATATAACTTTTTAAGTCTTTGATAAATCTTTTTGTAAACTAAATGATAAATCTTATCATACTTTTCATGAGTTTTCATATCGGGTTCAAAAAAGTCGGTTTCTCGAACCATTTCTTGTATTGCCTCTTCATAACTACTATATATTCCTAAACTAACATAACCCGTAATCGCAGCTCCAAGACCTGATGACTCATATGTCTCACCTCTTACTACCGATAATCCGAACATATCAGCAGTTATCTGGCATATGGAGTCGCTGCTAGAGCCTCCTCCACTAACATAGATTTTATCTATCTTTGTTTTTGTAACTCTTTGTATCCGCTCAAGGCCTTCATAAAGGCTATAGTTTATTCCTTCAATTATTGCACGATATATATGAGCCCTTGTATGCACATCATTAAATCCTATTATTGACCCTTTCGCTTCAGGATTTTTGAGATCAGGTTTCCAATAAGGTTGCAATAATAATCCATCCGCACCAGGACTTATCTTACTCAGTTCTTTATCCAATATTGCCTCAGGAGTAATTCCTAATTGTTTAGCGAGTCGTCTCTCTTTAGATGCAAACTCTTGTTTAAACCATCGAATCATCCAGTACCCTCTAAACACCTGAATCTCAGGATTGAATTTATTAGGTATCGCAGCCGGATAAGACGGCAAAAATTTAATGGGTTCTACATATTTATCACTTGTAGTTTGTATCGTCGCTGTGGTTCCAAAACTTATTGAAGCTTTTGACGTATCCAAACAACCAACACCTAACGTTTCACAACCTTTGTCAGATGCTCCAGCGATGACACTTACTTCATGATCAAAGCCAAAAAGTTCACTCACCTCTTTAGTTATCGGACCAATATCGATTCCCGGTTTAACTAATTTTGACAATCGGCTTTTATCAATATTAAAAACCTCATATTGATATGCTTTTTTACTCTTTACCCATTTCTGGGTTTTATAATTGAATGGTACTTGAGCTACTTGGCTACCTATAGAATCCACGATTTTCCCAGTTAACATATAATGAAAAAATCCGGAAAGTTGAACATACTTAGCTGTTTGATCCCAAGTATCCGGTTCATGTTCAACGATCCAATTCGCTTTACACTGTTTACGGGACATTTCTATCGGTTTATCCATACCTATGATTTTGAAAGCAATACGATAGTACCAAGACAACTTTTTACTGACACTTGCTTCTCGTTGATCCAACCACAAAAGAGCCGGTTTAATCACCCGCCCTTTATCATCAAGGCATACACCTGTATTTCGCATCGTTGTCACACAAAGTGCAACGACATTTTCCATTAACTCCTTATGTTGTTCTTGAAGTCCTTGAACACACTTAATACAGTTATTCCAATACACATACGGGTCTTGTTCTGCATAACCTGGTTTAGTTGAAATATATGGCTCGAATTCTTCTTTAACTTTTGCTAAAAGATGTCCCTGTTGATCAAAAACAAGAGCTCTTATGCTCTGTGTACCACAATCAATAGATAATACTAATTTCTGATTATTGGGGGTTTCTTTCACTCAATCACTTCTTTCCGATTTATTAGATTACCCTTTTAACTTGCCCTTCATATGCAACGAGTTCGTGGAGAATAAATTATTATCAAAAGCATAATTAAATTCATTCATCCTTTTATGAACTTTTATCGCAATTTTAATCATCTCGTCCAATTGCCTAGAATACTCTAACTGATTATGTTTCCATAAATAGAACGATAATGAGCCTGGTATTGTATTAATCTCATTAAAGTATACGATATCTGTCTCAGCATCGATAATATAATCAATTCTTACAACACCTGCACATCCAAATTTACTGAATACTCTTAGTGAATAATCTTCAACCTTCGAACGCATATCATCAGAAATCATTGCTGGTATTTGTCTTTTTGCACTACTCATTCCTTTTGATGCATCTTGCATATATTTATCACTAAATGATAATATCTCATCTATAGTACTTGGTTCTTCTATAACCGAAGCTTTAGCCTCACTGATATCTCCTAAAACCGAACAATTCACTTCGCGAAGTTTCTCGACTTTGTTCTCAACAATAACTTTAATATCATAGTAAAAAACTTGTTCAATACAAGCTTTAAGAGTTGTTAAATCCTTAGCTATTTCAATTCCAATACTAGATCCACCCGATGTGGGTTTTACAATCATTGGAAACTCTAGCTTCTGTAGTATAGTTGTTAAAATATCTTCAGTATTATTATAATAATCGTATTTATTAAAGGCATAAAAATCAATCACAGGAATATCAGCTGAACATGCTACGATTTTAGCAATGTCTTTATCCATTCCAATAGAGGATGCTGAAACATTTGATCCAACGTACGGAATTCCAAACATTTCGAACATTCCTTGAATACTTCCGTTTTCACCTTTATTACCATGTAATATAGGAAACACAATATCTATATATGAAAGTTTTTTAGTTAAGAAGCCACTGGGTGATTTAAGGAGATAGATTTTTTCATTTGTTGTATCTTTCTCAAAACTAACTTTATTACACTTCGATAATAGCATTACTAAATTTTTGTAATTATCAATATTCAATAATGATTCCCCTGTATAAAACTGTTCGTCTTTAGAAATATAAATCGGTATGATTTCATATTTCTCTTTATTTATATTCTCAATAGCTTGTATAGCAGAAATAACGGAAACCTCATGTTCCGTGGATTTACCACCAAAGAAAATCCCTATGTGTAATTTCATTTTTGCACCCTCCTACTCATTAAAATTGTCCGGCAAATCATTTTCTATTAAAATAACATCACCGCTTGTTACTATTTGTCGTAAATAAGCAAAGCCATCATATACAGTTTTCAATACTTGCACTTTACTCATATCATAGTCTTTGGATTTTAATCCTTTAACAATATCTTTTGTTTTATTTTGACCAATGAGTATAACTATATCACAAACCTCTGCAATTTGTTTACCAAATTCAAAATGAAGTTCAGCATCCATATCACCTAATTCAATCATTCCAGGTGTCATTATTATCTTCTTGCCTGAATCAAATTGGCTAAGTACATCAATTGCAAATCTTGCTCCTGTTGGGTTTGAATTAAACGCATCATCAAGAATGTAATAATCATCCTGCCGTTTCAGCTCTAATCGATGTTCAACAGCTTTTAGTTCTTTAACTCCCATACTGATTTTCTCATAACTCATTCCAAGCTCAATGGCAACTGCAATAGCACCTGCAATATTCAGAATATTGTGCATTCCTAATAATTTGGTCTGATAGAATTGTTTACCTCTACTAGTGACAACATTGAATTCCGAGCCATGTATTGTCTGATTAACATCAACAATTTTAACTTTATTATCGGCATTCGTTCCATAGCTTACGTAGTTAACCTTCGAGAAGCGCTTCATACCCACTTGGATGTTTGCACTGTCACCATTCACAAATCCTTTGCCTTTGTCAGCGATGGCTTCCATAAGTTCAAATTTAGTATTAATTACATTCTTTAATGAACCAAAGGTTTCAAGATGTTGTGGCCCGACAGCCGTTACAACACCATATTTAGGCTTAACCAAATCACAAATTTCTTTAATATCACCTTTTTGTTTAGCGCCCATCTCAGCTATAAAAACCTCTGTTGAGCGATTTAATTTACCACGCACGGTAAGTACAACGCCTAGCGTCGTATTATAACTATGAGGTGTCACTAGTGTAGTGAATTGCTGTGATAGTATAGTTTCAAGAATAAATTTTGTACTTGTTTTACCGTAGCTTCCTGTAACACCGATAACAATCAACTCTTTGTGATCTTCAAGAATTTTTTTGGCATCATTATAGTAATATTTTTTCAAATAGAATTCAAATGGTTTCAATATCAAATTAGATGCTAACATAATAAGTGGCGTAATCAACATGAGCACTGTTAATCCAAACAAATTTAATGAAGTCATTGCGATTATAGCTACAAGAATAATGTTAAGTACAATCATTACAATAACAATTCGTTTAACGCGCATTGTAAATGCTAATGCTTTTTTTGTTCGTTCATTTTTGAAATATAAATAATATAAACGTATCACAATAAAAACGAACCATAGGCTAAACACAATGATATTTTGAAATTCTTGTATCACCGTATAAAACATTGAACTTATCAATATGGCTGTTATGAATGCAATGGCATATCTGTTTAATATTTTTTTAGCATTAGCCTGAATGAATTTCATATATCGTTCAATACGATATGAGTTCAATTGAAACATGTGTAAATGGTAGAAACTTTTTTTGTAGCTATATAGTGATGTAAGAATAAGTGCTGTTATAAAAATAATTATGTCCATGTTCTCCTCCAAAGAGTTTATGTTTGTTATTTAAATGCATTCACTGTTTTATTTAAATGCATTCACTGTTTTATTTAAATGCATTCACTGTTTTATTTAAATGCATTCAATACTTTATTTAAATGCATTCTATACGTTATATAAATGCATCCAATACTATCAAAAATCGCGATTGCTGTTCCAAAAATGCAAAATGGGTTCCACCGTTAAAAACGACAAGAGCGGCATTCTTCATTTCTTTTTCCATTAGCTTGCCATCTTCAAGTGGTGTTGCCCTGTCACGATCACCCCATATAAGCAACGTAGGTGCAACAACAAGTTTAAGTTCTTTTCTTAAATCTTCATTTACTATGGTTGATAATACCTGTTTCATCATCGGACTAGCTTTTTGGTAATCTAATGATCCTGCATTTTTCTTGTATTTAGCTAATAAATCCGGAAATATCTTTTTAATAATTCCTATGGAATATAACTTTTTAAGCGTTTTATACGTATATACCTTTATGTAATATGAAATAGGACGTTTATTAACTATTCCAGCGCTGCCAACAAGTATTAATTTATCAAATTCCATTTTACCTGCCATTTTTATAAGTACTCTTCCACCATGTGAATGACCAAGTGCAATTGGTTTCTCAATCCCCAAATAGTTAAGTGCTTGAATCATCACATCACAATAAGCTTCTGTATTCATCACCGTAGTCGGTTCTTTACTTAGCCCAAACCCTGGTAAATCAAAAGCATAAACTGAATATTTATCTTTGTAGTGATCAATGAGAAATTGAAACATCTCCTTATTACATCCCCATCCATGGAAAATAATGAAAGGTTGGCCTTCTCCTTCGGTCACATAAGAAATTCCTAATTGTTCTATAAAATTGTTCATATTTCCTCCATTAGTATACCTTTCGTACACTGACTACCATAGGAATTATATCATACGTATGTAGTAACATCAATAAAAGGCTAGAATTATTGGCCAACCTTTGTTAAAATGTAATTAATACGGTTTCAGGAGGAGATTATGTTTAAGTATATTCCAAATATTCTAACAATTATTCGATTATTTCTTGTTCCATTTTTCCCAATCGCATATTTTAGCGATTCACCGAACGGCCATTTAATTGCACTAATTATATTTGTCATTGCTGGTATTACTGACTTTTTAGACGGTACTATCGCAAGAAAATATAATTTAACAACGAAACTTGGCGCTGTACTTGACCCTCTAGCAGATAAAACTATGTTATTAACTGCTATTATCTCCCTTTACTTTGGAG
>Ga0314774_1000127_pt1 | contig 66907 bp, 51 predicted proteins | sample MetaGCBIA2018_FD_204515 | JGI IMG/M metagenome (GOLD analysis project Ga0314774, IMG submission 204515) | Cryopeg brine microbial communities from Beaufort Sea near Barrow, Alaska, United States - CBIA 2018 | ecosystem: Environmental > Aquatic > Marine > Coastal | place: USA: Alaska | collected... | reverse complement strand
TTAATACCAGATTTCAATAGTTCTACTATCATAACCTTGAATGCATTGTCATACTTTTTTACCATAATTCAAATATATATAATTTATGCGCTCAATAAATTCGTCACATTAAAGGTAGACACTTCAAGCCTTACTTTAATTCACCGTTTAAGAAATCAGAGCATTCTACTTCTCAAAAGGATGTTTCGCCAAAGGTTTTAACACAAATGGATGATAGTCTCCTTTTGCCCCGATGGGTTGCGCATGACGAATACTGTGCACAATTTCAATGGCCTGGCGTGGCGCTTCGAGTCCGTATCCATTTCCAGCGATTATTTCCTGGTAGGAAACGGTGTGCAAATCGGTAAAGCCCCCACTGAATTCGAGTTCTTCGCCTTCTATGGTGATGGAGCGGTAGGTGGTTTGTCCTTTGGCTTTAATTTCATCGGGCAACACCTCAAAATTGGTCGATAAAAACCAGCGAACCCTTGCTTTATCAAACTCCAGATACCCTGCAGAGCGGTCGTGGGTGTTTATATGCACGATGTTTTGTTTGAGGTCGCCAAAAATCCATGACAACATATCAAAGAAGTGCACTCCTATGTTGGTGGCGATGCCTCCAGATTTTGTAATGTCACCTTTCCAGGAAGTGAAGTACCAATGTCCGCGCGAAGTTAAATAAGTTAAATCCACATCGTAAATCTTGTCTTTTGGTCCAGCTGCTATTTTTTCCCTTAAAGCGATGATGCTTGGATGCACGCGTAATTGCAGGATGTTGAACACTTTTTTACCTGTTTCTTTTTCCATATTGGCCAAGGCATCAATGTTCCAAGGATTGAGCACCAATGGTTTTTCGCAAATAGCATCAGCACCTTGCCTTAAGGCAAAACGGATGTGCGCATCGTGCAAGTAATTTGGCGTGCAAATGCTTACATAATCCAATTGGGTGTTTTTCTCAAATTTTAGTTTGGAGATATGCCGGTCGAAACGTTCGAATTCCGTAAAGAAATCCGCATTTGGGAAATAACTATCCATAATACCTACGCTGTCGAATTTATCTAAAGCAGCTATTAAAGTATTGTTGGTTTCCTTAATGGCTTTCATGTGTCGTGGCGCAATGTAGCCACTTGCTCCTATAAGTGCGAAATTTTTCATGTCTGATAATGTCTGGACTATATTTTTATTTATTTTACATTTACTTAGCTCTTCTAATGGTCTATTGAATTGCTCAAATACCGTACATTTCGACTGTGATCATTATGACTTTTACGATGGTGTTTCATACAATCCTTAAGCTTTATCAATTATTAATTTCCATTTAGGGCCTTACAGCTTTCCGTGAGCTTTCCCTTTCAACACACCCTTTACGTCATAAATTATGCCGCTTTTATTTAGGAATTTATTCAAATCCATGGTCAAAAAATCCTTGTGAGATACGGCCAAAACGACTGCATCAAAAGTGCTTATTGGTGCTTGGTTGGTGGTTTTGAGATCATATTCCTTAAGAACTTCGGCCGGATTTGCCCAAGGGTCATACACCGCGACTTCCGTACCAAAATCTTCCAAATTTTTAATGACATCCACCACTTTTGTATTTCTCACATCCGGACAGTTTTCCTTGAAAGTAATACCCAACACCAATATTTTGGCATTTTTTATTTCTTTATCGTTTTTTACAAACAGCTTTATCACTTCTGAAGCCACATAATGCCCCATACTGTCGTTTACCCTTCTTCCGGCCAGAATAATTTCGGGATGATAGCCCACTTCCTGCGCTTTTTGCGCCAAATAATATGGATCAACACCTATACAATGCCCCCCCACCAAGCCTGGTTTAAAAGGCAGAAAATTCCATTTTGTTCCAGCAGCCTCCAATACAGCCTGAGTGTCTATGTGTAATAAATTGAAAATTTTAGCCAATTCGTTCACAAAAGCAATGTTAATGTCGCGCTGAGAATTTTCTATGACTTTTGCAGCTTCGGCCACTTTTATGGAAGGTGCCAGATGCGTGCCAGCAGTGATGACGCTTTTGTATAATTCATTTACTTTTATGCCTATTTCTGGTGTTGAACCTGAAGTGACTTTAAGTATTTTTTCAACCGTATGTTCTTTATCGCCCGGATTGATGCGTTCTGGAGAATAGCCTGCAAAAAAATCAATATTGTAAGTGAGTTTTGACAATTTCTCTATAATAGGAATACATACTTCTTCCGTTGCTCCTGGATATACTGTAGATTCGTAAATAACAACATCACCCTTTTTAATCACTTTCCCCACCGTTTCACTTGCTTTTACAAGAGGCGTAAAGTCGGGTTTATTCTTTTTATCTACAGGTGTTGGGACGGTGACGATGTAATAATTACAATTTTTAATATCTTGGATATTATCAGAACAAAAGAGTCCATTTTTATTGGAAAATTCTTGAACCAATACTTTTTCTAGCAACTCCGTTTCAACTTCTAGAGTGCTGTCAATTCCGCTTTTTAATGCTGTAATGCGTTGCTCATTAGTGTCAAAACCAACCACTGGATATTTTGTTGCGAATAATCGTGCCAATGGGAGGCCAACGTATCCTAAACCAATAATGGCTATTTTTATGCTCATTCTATTTCAATTCGTTTATTAATTACTTGTGAACCAAAACAGCGTGTTTTTAAATCCATCAAGTATTCTTTTACTTTTTATATTGATAAAAAAGTAACTAAAAATTTATAAGTCAGGACTTCTTTGATTTGTAATTGTAACGTGTTTTGAACTTATTTTCATAAGATCCTGAAACAAATTCAGGATAATATTTTAATTTTATTCCTCTTCACTTTAACATTTCATCTTTCAACTTTCAGACTTTATACTTCTCCAAATACCATTTTACTGTTTTCAGTAATCCGGTTTCAAAATTTTCATCCGCATTCCATCCCAATTCATTTTCAATTTTAGTGGCATCAATAGCATACCTGAAATCGTGGCCGGCACGATCTTCCACATAGGTAATCTGTTTTTTATAATTCGCGTTTTTTAAGGGTGCTAAGGTATCTAATATTTTACAAATTTTTTGGGCAATATCCTTATTATTCCGCTCATTCTTCCCGCCAATATTGTACACTTCTCCATATATCCCTTTATGAAATGCCAAGTCCAATCCTTTGCAATGGTCAAGCACATAAAGCCAGTCCCTAATATTTTTTCCCTCACCATAAATCGGAATAGGTTCTTCTGCCAATGCTTTTCTGATAACGGTTGGAATCAACTTTTCATCGTGCTGTTTTGGTCCGTAGTTATTTGAACAATTGGTGATTATCGTATTCATTCCATAGGTATGGTGGTAACTTCGAACAATCATGTCGCTGGATGCTTTTGATGCACTGTAAGGTGAATTTGGCGCATAGGGTGTTTCTTCTGTAAACAGGCCTGTTTCGCCCAAGGTTCCATAAACCTCATCAGTTGAAACGTGTAAAAAACGACTATTTTCAAATCCGCTTTTAAATACAAATGGTTTTTCCATCCAATATTTGTAAGCGACATCAAGCACTGTAAATGTCCCTTTTACATTGGTTTCAATAAACACATCAGGGTGCAGAATTGAATTGTCTACATGTGATTCTGCTGCCAAATGGATAACACCTTTAATGATATGGTGGTGAAAAATGCGTTCAACCAAAGCCCTGTCGCAAATATCCCCTTTTATAAAAATAAAGTTTTTGGCGTTTTTCACCGATTTCAAATGGTCGGCATCACCGGCATACGTGAGCAAATCGAGTACCACAATTTGATAATTTGGATATTTTTCTATCAGATATTCAACTAAATTTGATCCTATAAATCCAGCTCCGCCTGTTATTAGTAGTGATTTCATTAATTTTCTATTATTGGTTAATGGTTCTGAGTTGTCAGTTGTTAAATGATTTTTCGTTTAATTGGCTAATTTCCTTTAACCTTTGAAAGACACTCCTTCAAAGCATCTTCCCAATAAGGAATATCCAGATTAAAGGTATGCTGTGTTTTTTCAGTATTCAACAAACTGTACTTCGGTCTTTTTACCTTGGATTTGAAATCTGCTGATGTTATAGGCAAAATTATGCAATTCTGTTGTGCAATTTTCATAATTGCTGAAGCAAAATCAAACCAGCTGCACTGGCCTTTGTTTGCATAGTGATAAATTTGAATGTCCTCGCTGGCCATTTCTGGAATTATTTGCAAAATGGAAAGCGCCAAATCCTTCGCGTACGTTGGAGATCCTATTTGGTCTGAAACTACTGAAATGTTTTCTTTTTCACTACTTAACCTAAGCATTGATTTTACAAAATTATTACCAAATTCTGAATACAGCCAGGAAGTTCGGATAATCATTGAATTTCCCGGATTGATTTCCAACAATGCCTTCTCACCCATTAATTTACTAATTCCATAAGCGTTTTGCGCATTTGTGGCATCAGTTTCTTTATATGGAATGCTTGAATTTCCTTCGAAAACATAATCGGTTGAAATATGGATTAATTTTATATTGTGTTTTTTGGCAATCAACCCTAAATTTTTAACTGCCAAATGATTCACTTCATCCGCCAATTCAAACTGCTCTTCTGCCTTATTCACATCAGTGTATGCTGCGCAATTCACCATCACGTCAATCTTGTTTTTTAAAACATACTGTTCCGATTCTTCAAAATCAAGGATGTTTAATGAGCGCCTATCTGTACGAAAGAGCTTTAGATTTGGAAATTTATTTCCCAAACTTTTCAGTTCCATCCCCAATTGACCATTAGCTCCAGTAATTAATATGTTCATCCTTCAAAAATATTTATTTCAAACAGGTCTGCTTTATTAAAAGCAGGCTGAATCTCATCCTTTTCAGAAATAATCAATTCCTTAAATGGCAATTCCCAATTGATTTTGAGTTCTGGGTCATTATAGATGATGCCTCTTTCAGATTCTTTATGATAGTAATTATCAACTTTATAACTAAATATAGCCTCTTCACTTAAAACGACGTATCCATGAGCAAATCCGGCAGGGACAAATAGCTGGTGTTTATTTTCACCGCTCAGTTCAACAGCCACATACTCTCCGAAAGTTGCAGAACCTCTTCTTATGTCTACAGCTATATCAAGCACTTTTCCTGAAATGACACGCACCAATTTAGATTGTGCAAACGGAGGCAACTGATAATGCAATCCCCTTAAAACCCCTTTGGTAGATTTGGCTTCATTGTCCTGACAAAAGTGTACTGAACTTCCTATAAATTTTTCAAACCCTTCTTTTTTGAAGGATTCAAAAAAGTAACCTCTTTCATCAGAAATAATGTGTGGCACACATATAAACACATCTGGTATTTTAGTTTTTATAAATTCCACGTTATTTTTGATTTGCTATTTGAGTTAAATAATGACCGTATTCATTATTTTTATATTGAGCCGCCAAAACAAGTAATTGTTCTTTAGAAATATATCCTTTTTCAAAGGCAATTTCTTCAATACAAGCTACTTTCAGCCCTTGTCTTTTTTCTATGGTTTGAATAAAATTAGAAGCTTCCAGCAACGAATCCTGTGTACCCGTATCTAACCAAGCATAACCGCGCCCCATCATGGCCATTTTTAACTTCTCTCTTTGCAAATAGGTCTGATTTACCGATGTTATTTCAAATTCTCCACGAGCACTTGGTTTCGTGTTTTTTGCTATTTCAATCACACTGTTAGGATAAAAATACAAGCCTACCACTGCATAATTACTTTTTGGTTCTGTTGGTTTTTCTTCTATGCCAAACACATTCCCATTTTTATCAAATTCTGCAACCCCATATCTTTGGGGATCTTGCACATAATATCCAAAAATAGATGCCTTTTTTTCTTTTGAAACTGTTTCTACTGCATTTTCTAATAAATTTTCAATCCCGGCGCCATAAAAAATATTGTCTCCTAAGATCAAACAAACATCCTCGTTTCCTATAAATTCTTCCCCCAAAATAAAAGCTTGGGCCAATCCGTCAGGCGAAGGCTGTTCTATATAAGAAAACTGCATTCCAATTTCAGTTCCATCTCCCAAAAGGTTTTTGAAGTTTGGCAAATCGTGGGGGGTAGAAATTATCAATACTTCTGTTATGCCTGAAAGCATTAAAACAGAAAGCGGATAATAAATCATCGGCTTGTCATAAATGGATAATAATTGTTTTGATACCCCTTTTGTAATTGGGTACAGTCGAGTTCCTGAGCCTCCTGCTAATATAATTCCTTTCATCTGTTTAAATTTTATTTTTTAATGGTAACAGATGCTGTTCGCCATTAACCATTCCTTTGTGTTTCAAAATTTGTAAGGCACGTTTCATTTGAGATATTTATTGTTTCAATTCGGTCAAATGTAATTCGCATTTCTTCATCGTTGATTGCATCGTATTTCCATTATGCCCATTTCATTATTATCTGTTTTATTTACTATGTGATTTTATGCAAATTTTCACTTTTTTACTTTCACAGATGGCAAAATTTAAAGCCATATGCGAAATTAACTATTTATTGTTTAATTTCAGTAGTCTGTCCAGAATCATTCAGAATGAAATGGATAGCACATAACATAAAACAAGAATTTTATTTGATTTGTTTATACTTTTGGTGTATATTTTCCCCTAATGAATCACTGCACAATTTGAATTCCTCATTCTTAACTTTTGGCTTCAGGCTAAAAGCATGCTTGCTTTTCAGTCCAAACAAGCTTTTTAAACTTAAGAATTACAAGAAATGTCACTTCACTCAGACCTTTTTACCTTTGAACAATGCAAGTCAAAAATGAGCGCAATAATAATAAATGGTATGTTTTATGACGTAAACGGTTCTTTTAATGAAATAAATGGTATTTTATTTTGTTTTATTCAAAAGTATTTTGTACCTTTATCTATTATAGATTTAAAACAATACGTTTTTAAAGTATATTATTAACCAAAAAATCACCCGATTATGAAACCAAGATTACTAGTGGAGCTTATCACTCCTGAAGCCATACAAAGCTTCGCCAAAAAGAATTACAAAACCTATGTGGCACATTGTGAGTCTCGAAAATTTAAACCTATGGTATTCCATGAGTTTCTAAAAAATTACGCTGTTTAATTCCCTGCCAATCATAGCTTTTCTTATTCTAAAAGTTTATTCTTTAATTTTTCAATAATGCTGTAGGTGGTTTTAAACAAGCGTATTGAAGTCTTAAAATTTACAAGTCCAAAATATTAAATCACTAATATCTCGCTTGGCATAATTGATTTTTGGCCATTATTTTTCGTCTGCTTAAGTGTTTTCTGTTAGAAAATTGTACAGAATATCTATTACAGGCATCAGAAAAGCATAAATTAAATTAATCAATATTATATTTTTGTGCTTCTTGAGAAATGTTTCATTCCTACTCTTGTCATATCTAAGATGATTGTTCCAATGTTTTTAAAATCTCTTTAATAGAGAAAGTTGCCAATCCGACAAACTCGTCTGCCGCTCCGTAATACATATTAATTTGATCTTCTACCACTTGGTGACCATTCGTAAAAATAACTTCCCCAAAAAAGCCTTTTAGTTCATAAGTTGCTGTTGGTTGCATAATTGGTTCTTCTGATCTTGCGATTACTTTTGAGGGATCCTCCAAATCCAATAAAATAGCCCCTAAACAATATCTGTTCTTTTCTGTGGCGCCATGATAAATATCAAGCCAGCCTTTTTCAGTTTTGATTGGAGGAGCGCCAGCACCTAAACGCTTGCTGTCAAATTTCCCCTCACGGGTTTTGGCGATACATTTATGGTTTCCCCAGTGAACAGCATCGGGTGATTCTGCCAACCAGATATAATTACCTCCCAATTCCGGGCTGCTGGGTCTGTGCAATGCGTAATATTTTCCGTTTATTTTTTCTTCAAAAATTGCACAATCTTTATTGTGCGGACTCAAAATAATTCCTTTTTTTTCAAAATTTTTCCAATCTTTAGTCGTCCTGAGCCCAACGCCTATGCCATTTATTGACACCATTGTATATGTAAGATAATAAGTGTCGTTGATTTTGGCTACCCGACAATCTTCAATGCCATAAGATTCGTATTCCCCTTCTCCAAATAAAGAAGGATAGGCTTCTGATTCAGAGAATTTTTTGCCGTCATCGCTAAAAAGCAATCGAAGATGAGATATGGTTGTTAAATAATCTATTCCATCATAATTAATAATTCGGGCATCGGAAGTGTCCAATTTAGGATCATCTAAATTGAAATTAAGTATTTCAACCTTTCCTTGATTGTTATAAATTGGAACAGACACCACGCCTTCTTTTTGAACAGTGCGCTCTGCCACACGAACCAAAAGTCCAATTTTGCCGTTAAATTCAAACACCCCAGGATTCAACAAACATTCTATAACCATGTTTTTATTGCTAGGCTTTAAATCTTTGGGCGATAATAAAGGGTTTTCTTTGTATCTGTTTGCAAGATCTTTCATTTCTAAAAATTTTAAAATAATTAGAATAATCTATCAAAAATATCTTGTTTTGTGTTACAAACCTAAATATTTGATCAAATATCTCAACCAACCAGATTATTTAATATTAAACTAAAATCTTATATAGAGCATTTCTATTCATAATTATTCATTAGTTGTATCCATCATTTTTAAATCATAAAACGAAAAGAATCTTTGGTTCTGAACAAAATATTCAGATTGCAATGGAAACACTACGGGAAGAGGCATCTGTTGCCTAATTATGCAGAAAGTGGCTGTTCACGGTTCATTCTATAAATGGAAAAAAGAGCTTATAGAAGCTGGTAAAAACATTTTAAAACTCAAATTATCTGATACTTATTTTGTCTTACATCCAGTTAGAAAATAATTAAGAATTGGAATAATATTGATTTGTTTCATTTTAACTTTTTCTTAATTCAAAAGTTATGAATAGTAATTGTATTTTTTCGTTAAGTTGTTCATTATAGATTAATCCCAATATAAATCTATATTTAGAACATATATTTTTCATCTTTTGTTAAAGTTTTCCAATCGTCAGTTCTAAATGGTGAAGCGGGAAATGCTTCTTTATTATAAAGATTTGAATCGCTGGCATCATCAGCCCAACCGAAATGGATTGCAACAGGGTTTTTTACATTTTCATTAAAAACAACAACTTTATTGTTGCTTATATACGCTTTAGCATAATGAAATACTTTATCTGCTCCGGCTATTTCAAATCCTTTTATATATCCATATTTATCTGTTGTCATTAATCCGCTACCGATGTTGTCAAATGTTAGTATTATTTGATTTTCTTTTATTTCCAAAGATTTAAACATAGGTCCACTAGAAACAACATTCTTATTATAAATATTATGCAGAGCAATCGCAGATAATCGTCTACCTACTTCTTGTTTATTTGTGGGATGGATGTCTTTCGGGTTACCAATGTCAGTTGTTACACACATTCCGGTATTGAGGATTTGCAACGTTTGCGTTTGCGCTTCACGAAGTTCTGCCCACTTACTTCCACTGGTACTATTGCCGTTGAATTCATTATAACTGGCCAATTGAACAAAGTAAAACGGAAAAGCACCTTGATTCCATTTTGTTCTCCAATCGTTTATCATCAGGGGAAACGCTTTTTTATATTGGTTTGCTCTACCCACATTTGCTTCGCCCTGATACCACAAAACGCCCTGAAAAGCATACGGAATCAATGGGTTTATCATTGCATTGTATAATAAAGACGGAAAACTATTAGGTGACACTTCACTTTTGATCTCAATCACATTAAATTTCCATTGCCCAGATAGCGGAATAACAATATTCTTTAAAATTAATTTTAAGTCTAATGGATCTCCCCATATACCACCACCACCAGCATAATCAACAATTTTAATAGCAATCACATTTTTACCTTCTTTGAGCGTTTTTACTGGAATTTCATAAATTCTCTTTTCATCATACTGATTGGTTGTTCCAACTTCAATTCCATTGATATACGTAATATCCATATCATCAATTTTCGCCAATTCAAGAAGCGCCTCATTTGCTGCATCTTCTTTTGAAATCACGAACGATTTCCTCATCCAAACAACACCGTCTAAATTACCTAATTGCTGATTTTCCCAAAGATCTGGCACCTGCATTTCTGGCCAAGTTTCATCATTAAAAGATAGTTCTTTAAAAAATGATTCGTTAGCAGTATTTATTTTTGAGCCCTGAATTATTTCTACCTTATCTGTTATAGATTTTGTTTGGTTTTTTGAAAGTTCATCAATGTCAATATTTGGCATTTCAGCAATCATTTCTTTGAATTCGTCACTACTTTCAAAAGCTTCTTTACTTGTCCATGTTTCCACACAAGTACCGCCCCAAGAGGTGTTGATAATACCAATTGGAATTTTTAATTCTGCGTATAATTGCTTAGCAAAAAAGTAGCCTACTGCCGTAAAATTCCCTACGGTAGTTTTATTACAAACATCCCATTTTGCAGCTTTTAATACTGCTTTTGGAGTAGCACTTAAATCTTTTTCAACCAAAAACTGACGTATCATAGGAAAATCTGAGTCATTCATTTCTTGCTTGGCATTCATTGCTCTGTCAACCGTAAATTCCATATTCGATTGTCCACTGCAAATCCAAACCTCACCTACTAAGACATCTTTTAATCTGATTTTATTTTTTCCATTGATAGACATTTCAAAAGGTCCGCCCGCCATTTCAGCTTTTAAATGAATCAACCATTTTCCGTTTTTATCAGCTTTGGTTTTGACTATTTGATTGTTAAAATGAACTTCAATTTTTTCATTGGCATCTGCCCAACCCCAAACAGGAATTGGTTTATCTCGTTGTAAAACCATTCCGTCTGAAAACAATAATGGTAATTGCACATTGGCATTCGCAAATAAGCTGAACGCAAAAAAGAGGATTACAAAATATTTTTTCATTTTATATATTATTTGGTTTCTATTTTAATCACAAAAGCTTTATCATCAATTTGTTGGTTTGGTGTTATAAAATGTAATCCTTCTTTGTTTTGAGTAAAAGGCACATTGTTATCATACCCCAAAAAAGAAATCTCATTTACCTTGGGTATATTTTCTCCCAAAACAGCTTTAGTAAAAGCTGTTAATGTAATTGGGCTGTTGTTTCCTGGCCATCCTAAAACAATGGCATAAATAGTATTTCCTTTTCTGGTATAACGAATATCTTGAGGTGTATAAATAATTTTATCTAAAAACATCCCTGACTTTTCTTGTATGGTTGGGCCTTCTCCAAACACTTCCCAAGTACGACTGCCATAAATAGCTTCTCCGTTGGTTTTTAACCAAGCACCTATAGTTAACAATACTTCTTGTTGATTTTCTGGAATAATACCATTTGCCATTGGTGAAACGTTGAGCATTAAAGCACCATTTTTGCTCACTACATCAGCTAAAATATGAACAATCTCTCCGGCATTTTTTAGTCGTAAATTATCGATATAACTCCAACTACCAATGGATACTGTTTCGTCTGTCAACCAAAATTCTTCGGTTATTTTGTTCATTCGTCCTTTTTCAAAATCTTCAAGACTTACAGATTTTGGAAATTCGCCTTCTTTATGTGTAAAAACTACTTGTTTATTTTTAGCAACAGCATCGTTAAAATAATAAGCTACAAATTGCCTTTTTATAGAATCAGGAATTTTTTGTGTTTGACTATCAAAATAAATTAAATCCGGATTGTAATTATCAATTACTTCTTTTAGTTGTCCAAACCAATCTTCGCTAAATTTTTCTTTTGAAATATTGCCATACATTTTGGCTAAAAGTGGATCTTCAGATGAAGTTGCCATTTTAGGATTGTATGGAAAATAGGAAGTATCGTTTAACCATTTTCTAGGTTCCTCTTTAAATATTTGAAGATTTCTGGCAATGTGAAATGAAGCAACAAATTTCATATTTTTTTGATGAATGGCTTTACTTAATTCACCTAAAATATCACGGTGAGGACCCATATCAACTGAATTCCATGGATTAATTTTACTACCCCAGTTGGACCATCCATCATGATGTTCGGCTACAACACCTGCAAACTTAGCACCCGATTTTTCGAAAAGATCTGCCCAAGCACTGGCATCAAAGTTTTCAGCTTTAAACATAGGAACAAAATCATGGTAACCAAATTCTGAAAGTTCTCCATAGGTTTCTACTTGATGTTTGTTTTCATCAGTTCCTTCAATATGCATATTTCTTGGATACCAATCGTTGGCATATGCCGGAACAGACAACACGCCCCAATGTGCATATATTCCAAACTTGGCATCCTTAAACCACTCAGCAGTTTCGTCATATTTCCCTAAGGATTCCCACTTAGCTTCGTATTTTTTGGAATCTTTTAATTGCGAACAACTCACAAGGCTAAAAAGGGCCATAATGCAAATAAATAGTTGTTTTTTCATTTCATTATTTAATTTTACTAAATATCCGCATAACAGTATACTTTGACTAATTAGGATTTCTTAATTTAAACCTTCTTGTAAAGCTGTTAATGCTTGTGTGTCAAAAACAGTGTTGTTGGTTCTGTTGAAGATACCAAACCCATTGTTATCAATGCTTCCTTCATCCCAATAAAATGGCAATATACCATTTGCGTTGGCCTGTTTTACAACATGCTTTAAATAATAAGCTCTAGAGTTTAAATGTAATGTTAAGTTATCGCCCGTTAAAGTTGTGCGGCGAATAGCCCCAAATTCACCCAAAATAACAGGGATACTATTATTTACAAATTGGTTTTTCATTAATTTGAAAAAAGCATCCAATTCGCTTTCTTCACCCCAAGTTGCATTTCGAGCAGCATCGGTTGTGGAATGATAGTCTTTACCCCAATAATAGGCCATTTTCCCCCAACTTGTATCTTCTGTCAACCCCGTAAATTGCCACGGCGTATAATAATGTATTTCTACCATCATACGATCAATAGCCTTATCGGTAGGTAATGTTGTCATTAAGTTGTTTGTTTTTTCAATATCAGTAGATGCCCCTTGTACTACCAAAGTACGATAGGCATTTTTACCTCCTGTAGCACGAACCGCATCAATAAATGTTTGATGATATGAATTTAAAACGGCCATTCCAGCTGCATCTTCAACGTTTGGTTCGTTGGCACTGGCAAATAGTAAATGTTCATCAAAATCGCGCAAGTGTGTGGCTATTTGTTCCCAAAAGGCTTTTTGTTTGGCATTGTTTTCAACCTGTTTAGCTTCAGTAACATTATTTTCTAGCCAACCGCCGTCCCAGTGAATGTTAACTAATACATACATGTCATTATCAACACAATATTGAATCACTTCTTTTACACGATCAAGCCATTCCGTTTTTATTTGTGCTGTAGCCGAATTTAATAGGTATTGATTCCAAGAAGAAGGAATTCTAACGGCGTTAAAACCGCTTTGCTTCACTAAATCAATAAGCGCCTTTGTAACTTTTGGGTTTCCCCAAGCTGTTTCACTACCAGTAGCTTCTAAACTATTTCCAATATTCCAGCCCAAATTTATTTTTGCCGCAATTTCAGTTGCAGTACTGCTCATTCCCGCAGCATCAGCAGTTATAGGATTTGTATTATAACTAGGATAAAATTCACCAGAAACGATTGCAACTCCTTTTTGAGTAATGGAAATTTTTACAGGTGATACCTTATTTGCATTAATGATTACTATTGCTGAACGAATTGAAGTATCTGAATTTTCAGAAACTGTAATTTTAACTACACTTGCGCCTTTAATACCAGACATTTTGCTAAATGTAATCCAATTGGTGTCTGAACTACTAATTGCCCAGGCATCAGCATCGGTATTAATCGTTATATCAAAACTACTAGTTTTACTTTCAAATTCTATTTTTTCAGTGCTTGCGCTAAGTGTTTTAGGAACTTCAACTGTTACTACTTCTTGTGAAGATGAGTCCTTGCTACAGGCTGAAAGCTCAAATAGAAAAAAACAAACAAAAACACCGAGTAAGATTTTATGATTTATTTTTTTCATTTTTATTAAATTCAGAATTTTATTTAATATTAATTGAAATTTCTTTTTTTATACCTCTGGAAGAATTACCTATTTTTAGGTTATAAGTTCCAGATTCAACTATCCATTCTTTTTTTAATTCGTTGTAATAGGCCAATTCTTTTATAGGTAACAGAATAGTAACTTTTTCTGAAGTACCACTTTTTACAAATACTTTTTTAAATCCTTTTAATTCTTGTGCTGCCTTTTCAATAGCAGAATCTGGATTGGAGATGTATAATTGTGCAACTTCTTTTCCATCAACTTTACCATTATTTTTTAAGGCAAAAGTAACCTCAACGGTATCAGTTGAATAATAGGTTTCTTTATCTGTTTTTAAATCTGAAAGCTCAAAGTTTGTATAAGATAATCCATAGCCAAAAGGATATAAAGGTTCTATATTTTTAGTATCAAACCAACGATATCCCACTAAAATTCCTTCGGCATAAGTCACTGTTGAATCTCCCGGAAAACTATTGGTTGCATGCGCTGGAGAATCTTCAATGTTTTTAGGCATGGTCCAAGGTAATTTCCCTGATGGATTCACAGTTCCTAATAACACATCAGCCAAAGCGTTACCACCTTCAGAGCCGTTAAACCAACTCCAAACTAGCGTAGATGTAATTTTTTCTATTTCTTGAAGGTCAAAAGGAGCACCCGCTATCATGACTACAATAGTGTTTGGGTTTACGGCCAATACCTTTTTAATTAATTCTTCTTGTCCAAAAGGTAATTTCAAATTCATACGATCAGAGGCTTCTGTTTCGTAATCACGATTAGAACCTGCAAAAATAATGGCTACATCTGAATTTTTAGCTGCTTCCAGCGCTTCTTCTAATTTAACAGGATCTAATTCGTTTACAGGTAAAGGACCATGCAAGGTAACTTCCTCTTTTTGGTCATTATCGTTTTTAGAATATCTTTCCAAATACCCTTCAGCATAATTAATCTTTATACTTTTTGGTAATTTATTTTTAAGACCATCTAAAGGAGTAACTTCTCTTTTTGTTTTAACACCTGCGCCAAATCCGCCTAAAGCGTTTTTCTTTGTGGCATTATTCCCTATTACAGCTATAGAGGTAACACCCTCTAATTTTAAGGGTAAGGTGTTTTTTTCATTCTTTAACAATACGACAGATTCTGCTGCAATATCATAAGCGTCCTTGTAGTGTGCATCAGTAGCTAAACTTCCTTTCACTCTGTCTGTATCGTTAATTGCTTTAACTTGAAACAATACGTTTAAAATACGTTTCACATGTTTATTAATTTCTCGTTCTGAGATTTCACCAGCATTAAAAGCTTCAATTAATTTATCAGCTAAAAAAAACTCGTTAAATGGTTTTGGCGTTCCCATTTCAATATCCAAACCATTTTCTAATGATTTAACTGTGGTATGAACTGCAGCCCAATCTGAAACAACGACTCCTTTAAAACCCCATTCATCTCTCAATATATTGTTCAACATATAATCGTTTTCACATAAATAATCTCCTCTAAATTTATTATAAGCACCCATAACACTATAAGCTTTTGCCTGTGTTATTGCTGCTTTAAAAGCAGGTAAATATATTTCTCGCAGGGTACGCTCATCCATAAGGACATCAACGGTACCTCGATTGGTTTCTTGGTTATTGGCTGCAAAGTGTTTTACACAAGCCATGACATCATTATCCTGTACACCAACAATAAATGGAACGGCTAGTTTCTTATTTAAAAAAGGATCTTCTGTAAAATACTCGTATGTACGTCCTCCAAGTGGCGTTCTAACAATGTTGATAGCAGGAGAAAGTAACATGTCTTTGCCACGAGCACGGGCTTCTTGCCCAACACTATTACCAAATGTATATGATAATTCCGGATTCCAAGTTGCCGCCACACTTCCAGCAGCTGGATAATAGGTAGCAAAGTCGTTATCCAATCCTGCAGAAGCCCAACTATTTCTAGAAATTTCTTCTCGAATCCCTAAAGGACCATCTACCATTTTTAATTCTGGAATTCCCAAACGTTCAACACCACCAGAGGTAAACATACTATTACCATGAAGCATTCCAATTTTCTCTTCAATGGTCATTTTTGCAATTAGGCTATCTATGGTTGTATCAAATTCTGAGCTTATTTCTTTTCCTTCATACACTTTTGTCTGCGTTTTACTTGAATCTGAATTCACTTCATTTTTGCAAGAAGTTAAGGTCACAAAGGCCAACGCTAAGGACAGGTATATCATATTGTTTTTCATATGTAATTATTTAGTTTTTTTTAATTATTGCTTTACAAAATTCAGTAAGAACACATCATTTTCATTAATATTAAAATTATTGCTATAAACCCCTTTCGAATCAACTATTACTTTTTCTGTTGCAATCGGAGACCCATTATTTTGTTGTTTAAGGGTTTTAACTTGTTGTTGTGTAAGTTGATTAGGCTTATTCATAGCCAAATAATCAGTATACACATCATTTACTTTATATCCTATTTTGTATATCTCTAAATTATATTTTCCTTTCTGTAACCCTGCTATTTCAATTTTAATACTTCCTTTTGTTTTGGATGGTAAATCTTGTGCATAATATGTTTGGTTAAGCTCTGAATCACCGGGGTGCGTGTTGGTAAAATCCCAAAACAGCAACTGTACATCTCCTTTTGAATTTTTACTTGCCCAAGATGAAGTATCAGTATTTTGAAGTTCCGTTTCTCCCAATTTGTTCATAAAATAATAAGAGAAATAGGCTGGTTTTTTAATTCCCTGTGTATTTAATAGTCCGAATCCGCCATGAAAAGGTGTAAATCTCGGACCTGCTTCTTCAAAAATATCGGTAAACACCCAGTAAGACATTGAGTTAGCAGCATCACCCACTTGTTTTAGTTTTTGAAGAATATATGCAGCAGAATGGTAACTATCATGAATAGGATCTGCTGGCGTATATGAAGAACTCCATTCTGTATAATGTAATTCTAGATTAGGTTTGGTTGAATTTGAGATTTGTTTACGGGAATTGATTACGTCGCCACTTACGCTAGATTCATCTTTATTTAAGATAGTTCCAGAGGTTCCAAATTCATCTAAATAACCTTGCTTAACACCATAAGTATGAGTGGAGATGAAATCAATAGGAACGTTAGCATTCTCACAAAACTCAATAGTTTCGGGAACCCAGGCAGCTCCAGCGGTTGCAGGACCGCCTACTTTATATTCTGGATTTACATTTTTTATAGCTCGTGCACTATATTCATACAATTTAAAATATTCTTCCTGAGTTCCTGTCCAAAAGCCTGGCGACAGGTTGGGTTCATTCCAAACCTCAAAATACCAGGTTTTAACTTCTTCTGAACCATAACGTTCGGTAAAATGAATGGTTAAGTTGCTTATTAAGTCGCCCCATTTTTTATAATCTTTTGGAGGTGTTACATTTCCCTTCCACCAGAAAATGGTTTGGTTGCCACTAGCAAGTGCTGATGGCATAAATCCAAGTTCTACAAAAGGTTTCATTCCAATACTCAAAATAAAATCATATAAAACATCAATATATTGGTAATTGTATTCTGGATTTCCTTTATCATCTTCACGATAAACAGCCATATCATCGGACAGTAAGCCATGCATTCGAATGTATTTAAAATCGCATTCTTTCTTTACCAAGGCTAATTGTTGTTGCCAGTCTGCACGCAATCCTTCATTGGCCCTTCCAGCCCCTATGCACTCTTTAAACATGGTATTCAATAACCCTTGTGTTTTGTTATAATCCACTTTTATAATTCTATCAGCAGAAGTCGTTGTTTCAGAATTTGTATTTTGCCCAAACAACCTAACATTGGTTAGAATTAATACAATCATTAGTAATAAAAAATTTCTTTTCATAATACTATTATTTTACAGTTATTTCTTTTATCAGCAAGATTTGGTCTGAAGAACTTCCTACTTGTAACTCTATTTGCTCTTTTTCAAGTTCAAATTGTTGTTTGGTACTGTTCCAGTATTTTAAATTTGATGCTTTTAAAGGAATTTGAACAGTAACTTTTTCACCAGCTTCAATAGAAACGCGTTTAAACCCTTTCAATTCTTTTAGAGGTCTTTGTATTTTAGAAAATGGATGTTTCACATATAATTGTACAACTTCATCTCCATTCGTTTTTCCTGTATTTTTAATATCTACGCTAACAAGTATTGTATTATTAGCTGAAATTGAATTTTTAATTGTTCTTAAATTTGAATATTCAAAAGTTGTATAACTTAATCCATAACCAAAAGCATATAAAGGTTCTTTTTTAGCATACATATACGTTCTGCCATTTGTAATATCATAATCTAAAAAATCTGGTAAATCGGTAATTGATTTTACCCATGTTTGTGTTAATCGTCCTGCTGGGTTGTAATCTCCAAATAAAACATCAGCCAAAGCATTTCCTAATTCTTGACTATTATGAGTCATATGCACAATTGCAGGAACATTTTCTTGTGTCCAATTTATGGCATAAGGAAAACTACTTATTAAACCAACAATCGTATTTGGGTTTGCTTGATACACCAGTTTTATTAAATCTTCTTCTTCCAAAGTTAAAGATTGCCTGTCAACCGATTCTTTTCCATTACTAGGTTTTGGGCATTTTGCCCAACCAGCATCACAAGTAGGATGGTTACCTACCAAAACAATTACAACATCAGCTTTTTTCGCATATTCAACTGCTTTTCCATCAGTATTATTTTTGGTAAATAATATCTCAGTATTCTTACTAACTTTATTTTTAATTCCTTCCAATGCGGAAATTGCATAAGGAGGCGTTCCGCTATACCAGTCTAAAAAAACATCATTTGCATTGTTCCCTATCACAGCAATTGTTTTTAATTTTTCCTTTTGAAGTGGTAATAATTTCGATTCATTTTTTAATAAAACAATAGATTTTTGAGTTGCTAAAAGCGCTAAATCCTTATGTTTTTGAATTAGCCAAGGATCTATAGATTCATTTTTTCCAATTTGGCTATATGGATTGTTTTCATTTGAATCCAACATCCCCAATTTTATCATAACCCTGTAAACACCACGCAATTCTGTGTCTATATCAGATTCCGTTAAATACCCATTTGCCAAGGCTCCATAAACTCCTTCTGTATGATCATCTAAAAACTGATTAATTCCAGCTTTAATAGTTGCTGCAGCTGCCAAATATTTATCGGCATAAAATTTATGGTCGCTCATCAATAATCTATAAGCGCCTCCATCGGTACAAATAATTCCATTTTGTCCCCATTCATTTTGAGTAATATCTTTTAACATTGGATGAACCATCGCCGGAATTCCATTTACTTTATTGTAAGCAGCCATAAACGCTCTTGAACCTCCATCTACAACTCCCATTTTAAAAGGTAAAGAATAATATTCTCTCCAAAGACGTTCATTGAAATTTGAAGAAGTATAGGTCCTGCCATCTTCATTACTATTTGCCAGAAAATGTTTCATTAATGAAGCTGTTTGCCAATAATTAGGATCATTACCTTGTAATCCCTTTATAAATGCAACAGTTAAACTTCCTGTTAAAAAAGCATCTTCTCCATAACTTTCTTCAGTGCGTCCCCATCTGGGATCTCTCGCTAAATCTGCATTTGGAGCTCTAACAACCAATCCGCCTCTTCCATATTTTTGAAAAGCATAACGTGTTTCATATCCTTCAACTTCTGCCACTTTTTGCAAAAGTTCTGTATCCCAAGTTTCTCCCAAACCATACGCTTGTGGAAATGTGGTTGTAGGAATTGGTTCTTTATTTTTTCCTCCCCAATCTGCAGGCCCGCCCAAAGCCAATCCATGTAATCCTTCGACATGTCCTGTGCCAACAACGCCTATACGAGGTACACTAGGATTTGTGCTTAGTGCATTCACTTTTTCGTCTAAAGTCATTAAAGAAAGTAAATTTGAGATACGTTCTTCTACAGGTAATTCCATATTTTGAAATGGATATTCAACATTTTGAGCAGAAAGTTTTAAACCTGCAATTAAAATTAATATATAACTAAATAGTGTTCTCATAGGTTACTTTGTCTATTGTTTTTTCACAAAGCGAATTGCGGTTCCACCACCTTCGCCGAGGTTAAGTTGTAGCATATCTGTTGATTTCACTTCTTTTGTTGAAATAGCTACTTTCGTTGCATTTTTATTCCAAGCTGTGCCAACTTCATCTGCATAAATTTGAGCTTCATAGGTTGCTTCAGCATCCAAGAATGATAAATCAATATTAAAAGATCTGCTTTCTTTATTTGTTAAACTTCCTAAATACCAATCGGCACTATTTTCATCTTTACGAACTGTGGTGATGTATTCCCCAATTTCACCATTCAGTACTTTAGTATCCTCCCAATCGGTTGGAACATCTTTCAAGAATTGAAATTCAGGTCGTCCTTCGTAATTTTCAGGAAGATCGGCCAGCATTTGAATTGGCGAATAAAACACAACATACATCGCTAATTGTTGTGCGGTGGTTCCGTGAATTCTTTTTCCCGGATAACCTTGTTTAATTTCAACATCTAAAACACCCGGAGTATACTCCATTGGTCCTGATAACATTCTGGTAAAAGGCAAAATAACTACGTGATTAGGTGGATTTCCTTCACTCCAAGCATTGTATTCTTGACCGCGAGCAGCTTCTCTTGCCAACATATTTGGGTAGGTTCTGCGTTCACCAGTATCTTTTATGGGTTCATGATAAAAAACAGCTAAATCATATTCGGCTGCTTTTTTTAATACATACCTAAAATAATTTACTCCAAACTGACCATGATGCCACTCTTTCATGTTTAATTTAGAACCTACATGACCAATTTTAACCGTATGAATTCCTAACCGTTTGTACAATGCAAAACCGGCATCAATTTGTTTCATGTAATTAATTAAATTCGAACCTGTCTCATGGTATCCGATAAGTTCCACTCCTTTTTGGTTTCCGTATTCAACTACTTTATCCAAATCAAAATTATCAGCACTTTCCGTAAAACTGAACATGTGCATGTGATTTTCATACCACTGCGGAGTCCAACCTTTATTCCAACCCTCAATTAACAAATGATGAAAACCTTCCTTGGCTGCAAAATCAATATATTCTTTAGCATTTTTAGTAGTAGCCCCTTGTTTGTCACTTTCCCAAAAAGTATATTTTCCAATGTGCATTCCCCACCAAATTCCAAAATATTTATAAGGTTTTACATAAGATGGATTGCCTAATTTGTTCGGTTCATTTAAATTCAAAATTAAATACGAATCAATTAAATCGCCTGCTTTTTCACCAATTTGAAGTGTTCTCCATGAAGAGGTGAATGTATCTTTTACCCTTACTTTCACTCCATCAGCCCATGGAACTAAATCTGATTTTAGTTGAGTTCCTTTTGTATTAACCAAAGTCATACTAGCAAAATCAATTAAATTAGCTTCATGGAAACTCAATTTCAAACCGCTCTTGCTTTCGATTGTTAAGGGCGTATGAACAGTATCTAAAGTGCTTACGGGAGAGCTTTCGTATAAATACTCATAGCGATTTTCTCTGTAAGCAGGAATCCACCAAGCTTTTCCGTCTTCTTTTAGGTTAAAAGTAGTTTTTTCATCCATGATAAAAATACTGTCTTTCGTTCCTTGTTTTGGATAAATGTATCGGAAAGCAATTCCATCATCATAAGCACGAAATTGAATTTCGAGTTTGCGTTTTTGTTTGCTTTTTTGTTGCAATTTTACACTTAACTGATTGTAGTGATTGCGGATTTTATGTTTTTCTCCCCAAACTTGTTCCCAAGTTTCATCAAAGGTTGATTTCTCGACTTTAGTTACTTCAAAATTTGTGCTTAAATCTTCATTGTTTTTTAGCATAAAACCCATGTCAGATAGTGTAATCACTTCTGTTTTTCCGTGAGTAACAGCATATTTTGGAGCGTTATCAACTAACTCAAATTGAATTTTGTTTTTCCCTTCGGGAGAAGTTAATTCGTAGGATTTTACTTTTTTCCCTTGTGCATAACCTATACACATTGATAGTATTAGAGCGGGAAGAATCAGTTTTTTTATCATTTTTTCATCTTAAAGAGTACTAAATTAAACTAGGGAGACTATTAATAACTCCCAGTTTAAAAACAAAACTCAAATTATTTTATCCATTCTACTTTAAAAGTAGTTTTACCACTTAATGGGTTTGGAGCTACTTCAAAAACATTTCCCTTTTTGTTAACCGTTATGGTTTGTAATGCATCGCCTTCTGGTAAAAACACTTTAGCAGTTGCCGAATTCGTTTTATCAGTAGCAAATACTTTTAAGGTTAATTTACTCCAATCCATATCTTTTGTAGATTGTGCCAATGCAATATGAGGAATTGCCGTTCCATCTCTAACCAAAACTACAATTGGAATCGAGCCAGCTTTGATTTTATGCCATCCTCCCTTGTAGATTTTTTTTGTTTGGTAATCAATCCAAGTTCCTTCTGGAAGATAGACATCTCTTTCAGTTACATCTTCAAATAAAGGAGCAACCAACATGCTTGAGCCAAATAAGTATTCATTATCAACTAACCACGAGCCCGGATCATTGGGATACTCTACAAACAAAGCACGCATCATTGGCAATCCTTTTTCAGAACTTTCTTTGGCTTGGGCATAGATATAAGGCATTAATTCATAACGCATATTGTCGGCATTTCTAAAACCTTCCAAAAAGTCTTTACTGTACAGCCAAGGTTCAGTTGGTGGCTCCCCATGACTACGAACGTGTGAAGTTAGCATTCCAAAAGGAGTCCATCTTCTATACAAATCTTCTGGAGATTTTGTAACAAATCCACCTACATCGTGGCTCCAAAAACTAAATCCAGATAAACCAAATGACAAACCTCCTCTTAGGGTCGCAGCCATTGCTGTATTAGTTGTAGCTGCATCTCCACCCCAATGTAAAGGATATCTCTGACTTCCTGCCCAGGCACTTCTAGCCCAAATAATTGAGTTTCCAGTAACTTCTTTTGTAATTTCAGAAACAGCTTTATTATATCTTAAGGGATATAAATTGTGTTCATAAAATCCGGTTTTTCCATTGCTGTAAATACCCGTAGACGGTGCGGCTTCACCAAAATCAACTTTAATGACCCCAACACCTTGTTTCAAAAGTGCTGCAATTTTACCTTGATACCATTTAATGGTTTCAGGATTTGTAAAATCTAAAGTTGCATCTTCATAAGGAATATTTCCTTTTTTGTCTTTAACAGCCAATCCTTTTTCAATAATTTCCGAGAATAATGTATTTTTTGGTGTAAAGTATGGTAATTGCCATAAACACACATTAAATCCATCTTCTTTCAAATCTGCAATCATTTTTACTGGATCATCAAATCTGTTTTTAGAGAATTCATAATTGCATCTCCAATCCGTTTCAAACCAACCTGTATCAAAATGAATTACATCACTTGGAATCTTATACTTTCTTAAATTTTTTGCGATTTCTCTTCCTTCTGTTTCAGAAAAATAGGTAATACGACTCATCCAAAACCCAAAAGACCAAAGAGGCGGCATTTCAGCTTTACCTGTAAGATCGGTATATTCATCTAAAATATCTTTTGGTTCGCCAATAAATACAAATAAATCAGCTTCATCATCGCCAATCATCATAGAATTTGCCCCATTAAAATATTTTCCAAAATCAACAGTTATTGGTGTTGAGTGATGCATAAAAACACCGTAACCTCGACTACTCATATAAAATGGAATAGGTTTGTACATGCTTTCATTTTGTACGCCATTCGCATCATCAGCCCATAAAATTACTTTTTGACCACGTTTATTAAATTGTGTAAAAGATTCTCCACAACCAAATATTTTTTCTTCAGGAGACATTGAAAATACGGCATCCATACTTCTCGAATAGTCTTCAGCACGACGTACAAATGAAAATGGCGTTACTGGCGTATAGGTGCTTTTAACATCGTCCAAATGTAATGTGCTGGTTAATAATTTACCTTTAGCATCATAGATAGAAACATGCCATGGTTTTACCGTTATAACCACAGAACCTTTGCTACTTGTGTATTTATGCCCTTCAGCTACTTTCGAATATTTCCATGCATCTCTATTGCTAGGAGCTTTTCCATTTATCAACATCAATGATTTTTCCTCTTTTTTGAATTGAGGTCCTGATGATGTTTTTATTCGAATGGTTCTATCAGAAATAAACTCAATTGAAAATGGCAACTCTGGTGATTCGGCATATTCTGTAGTTGGAAACTCATTCGCAGGAGCCGGCACAAGTCTACTTAACATATTGTCAAAAGCCTGTCTTGTTGCAAAATTATAACGTAAATATTTTATAGTCCCTTCACCTGTTTCTGGGTTGAAAGAAGCCAATTCATCGGCTAAATAATACGTGTTTTTATAATTTACGAAATCTTTACTCATATCTGGAGGTTCGTTTAAAACGTTCGTGTTTTGAATTTGAGCCGTAATAACACTAACAAAACATCCAATTGTTAACAGTGTTAATAGTATTTGTTTGTTGAATTTGTTTTTCATTGTATGAGATGAATTTTAATTATTATTTACACTAATATTTATTGATGATTCTTCTAACCCTTGTGACTGAGCCGAAAGTTTTATAATTCCTTCTGAATTTAGAGATTGCACAATAACTAAGCATTTCCCGTAAAAGGCATTTCTATCTGAAGCTTTAAATGATGCGTGACTTGTTGGGTCTCCATTATCTACACCAACAATTTTTCCAGGACCATCAATGCTAAATTTAATATTATTTGTTGCATTTGGCACTATTGTGCCATTTTTATCTAAAACTGAAACTGTAATAAAGGATAAATCTACACCATCTCCTTTGATGATATTTCTATCTGCATTTAAACTTATTTGAGACGCTTCTTCCGCTGTTCTTATTTCTTTAACAAGTACGTCTTTCCCGTTTTTTCTTGAAATAGCTTTAAGGATTCCTGGTTGAAAAGGAACTCTCCACATTACATGAAGTTCATCTCCTTCTTTTTTCTTGACACCTAAGGATTCATTATTCAAAAATAATTCAACCTCATCAGCTTGTGAATAATAAGCCCATATATCAACATTTTTCCCAACTTCCCAATTCCAATGTGGAAAAACGTGAAGTACTGGTTTATCTGTCCATTCACTTTGATACATATAATAAACATCTTTAGGAAAACCTGCCAAATCAATGATCCCAAAATAAGAACTTCTTGAAGGCCAAACATAAGGTGTTGGTTCACCAAGATAATCAAAACCAGTCCAAATAAACATACCAGAAAGATAATCATGTTTCTTAATAACTTTCCAAGTTTCTTCGTGGGTTGAGCCCCAAGGAGTGCTTACTTGATCATAAGAAGAAATTGTATTATCTGGATTCCCGCCTGTAAAAGGGATATCCCAACGAACTGGCCATCTTTTTAAAGTATCAGATTTTTGATCGTAATAACCTCTTGTTTGTAATCCTGATGTTGTTTCAGTAGCTATAAAAGGTGTGTTAGGGAAATTTTGTTTATGATACTCATATGTTTGCTGCGCATAGTTATAACCAATTAAATCTAAAACGCCTGAAGCAGCTAAAGCATTATAATTAACATTCTTTTTATCAAACTGTAAAGTAACATCTTGATTGTCCATGTTTACTGGAGGATTCATTCCAGCTGTAATTAACCGCGTAGTGTCTAACTTTGTAACAATAGCTTTTAATTCTTTTGCAGTTTCTACACCTTGTTCATTCCACTGTTCTTGAATTTCATTACCAATGCTCCAAATAAAAACACTTGGATGATTTCTATCTCTTTTTATAAAATCTTCTAAATCTTTTTTATGCCATTCTTTCCAATTGTTAGCATAATCATAGGTTGTTTTTGAATTGTTCCAGACATCAAAAGATTCATCCATGACTATAAATCCCATTTTATCACATAAGTCAAGTAATTCTGGAGCTGGCGGATTGTGGGTTGTTCTAATTCCATTAACACCCATCTCTTTTAAAATTTCTAATCGACGCTCTAAAGCTCTAGTGTTTATAGCTGTTCCCAACGCTCCTAAATCATGATGATTGCAAACCCCTTTTATTTTTACTGATTTGTTGTTTAATAGGAATCCTTTATCAAGATCAAATTTAAAAGATCTAATCCCAATTGGAGTTTTATAAGCATCAACTAATTGATTATCAATATAAATTTCAGAAAGTATGGTGTATAATTGTGGGTTTTCAATAGACCATAATTTTGGACTATTGATTTTTAATTCTTCAGAAAAAGTGAGTTCATTTTTATTTTTGATATTTAAATGATTGCTGTTTTCTGTGATTTTTTCATTATTAAAAAGTACTATTGTTTTTAATAAGACATCTTTAGCTCCTTTATAATTGTTAATTATTGAAGTTTCAATATTTATAGTTGCACTGTCTTTATTTACAATGGGAGTAGTTACATAAGTTCCCCAATTATTTATGTGAAGTTTATCTGTTTTTACCAACCAAACATTTCTATAAATTCCCGAACCAGAATACCAGCGAGAATTTGGTTGTTGAGAATTATCAACTTTTACTTTAATTTCATTTTCTTTTTCTCCAAAATGCAAATAAGGAGTTAAGTTATATCTAAAACCAATATAACCATTTGGCCTTTTTCCTAAATAATGATCGTTAATCCAAACTTCACTATTCATGTAAACGCCATCAAAATCAATATAAAATTCTTTTTGTTGATCGCTTTCTTTAACTTTAAAAGTTTTTTTATACCAGCCAATGCCACCAGGTAACGCTCCTCCATTGTAAGTTGCGGGATTATTTTCATTAAAATCACCTTCTATACTCCAATCATGCGGAAGTTTAAGTTTAACCCAAGCAGAATCATTTGGTTTTGGTTCTATCCCTTCTAATTCATTTTCCAGACTAAAATACCAGTTTGAATTAAAATTTTCTATTGAACGTCCTGTTGGCTGTTTTGTGCATCCAATAATTATTGATATAAGTAGAAGGTACCAAAGAATTTTTATTTTCATATAAGAATATTTTTAGTGAAAATTGATTTCTTTATAAGAAAAGAAAAAATTACAGCACACGTTTATTAAAACAAAATTACATTTTTTTAATATTTTTAATTAAGATAAATATTTCATTTTGTAATACTATATTTACTTTTATTTTAATATTTGTATATAAAAGTGTTTTATTATGTTATAAAAATCATTTTTATCTGATAAAAAAAAGAAGCTGTTTTCATGGCTTCTAAAATAGAATCGTAGTTTAGTTGCAAAACAAAAAATACGTTAATAAAAGTAATTATTTTTATGGTTAATCTGTTTTCGGACAGCTGATTTCTTTAATTGATGAGACTAAAAAGAAAACACCTACACCTACACCTACACCTCCTCTAAAAAGGGATGCTATGGAGAGGTTTTGCAAGGAGTTAAGAATTCCCTACGCTTGCAACCAATGACAAAGCGGGACAGTTTCGACTCGCTTTATAAACAAACCCAAAAGTGAGGAGAAAAAGAAAGTAGTATAAAATGACCTCATCATTAGAAAAATTTGGACAGGACGGCGCCTTCAACGACAGAAAACGGAAGGACTCAGTTGGAGCTTACTATGAGGGTATTCGATTATCCGCGCTGTGAATTTATAAGGCCTTTGTGGTGTTGTAAACTAGCAGGAATTTTAATACAGCAGATAAAATTGCGCTTGCATTGGACTCTGAATTGGAGTTCCGGAAGTTTGAAAGGTAATTAACCTATTGTACTTAGAGGATATATAATATAAAAAGGCGCTCAAATTTATATCAAGTCTTACCATATACTTCTATATAAAAATCATCTCCAACCATTAGGTTTATGATAACAATCATTATTAAAATTGAGGAATATCATTTTATCGCCAACAATTCCTTTCTAATTTCGTCTTAAGATTAATGGAATATTGCCAATGAAAGTAAAGATAAAAGGGGTTGATTAACGCCTTTTTATCTTAATGAATGCACCGTCAAACCCCACAGATTTGACGGTGTTTTTTCATATAGTAAAGGCACTCAATTGGACGAAATCTCGTCAATATTTCCCTAACAAATTAACACAACTTTGCTAAAACCTTAGGCAATGAGCAGTGGAACAATTCGCTAATTTAACAGGTTGGTTAGTGTATGTTTATTTACCCCCAATTTCTATTATTATATATGACGAATATCATTTAACTACTTGATAATCATAATTATTACATTCCAATTGAATACCTAACTTTAATCATAAAGTTAAAAGCGTGTCTTTACAAGGAGGAACAGTTTCAATTAAAAATTTTACTTTTAAAAAGACAAAGAATATAGCAGTTACCCTAACTATAGATTTCTAAATTTAATCAATCGAAATTGATCAATTATGAAAACAATACGCAAACATTTAAGATTAATTTCACCTTTATTATCATTAATATTTATTATTTATAGTTGTAATGTATATGTTAAGCCTGTTGATTACGAAACTGCAATTAATTCAGGTAAAAAGGTAAAAGTTACTTCGGTTGATAAAACTTCGTATAAGTTTACGAAAATATACGAACAAGATAATCAGTTAATTGGTTTAGCAGACGTCGAGTCTCGAACAGCAAAAAAATTAAAAAACAAAATATTATCAGAAAACGACATGTTCAAGTATTATATATTAAATAAGGATGAAATACTAAAATTAAACCAAATTTCCCCTGTAGCTTCTGTTTTATCATCTATTGTTATTGGTGCTGCAGTATTTTTGGGGATAGCATTTATTGCAGTCGGTATTGGAGGAGGAATTAGTCTTGGAGGTGGTGAATTTTAGTTGGAAGTTATCATTTGAAAAGAACAAATAAATTTCAAAATATTTTATAAAACCTAAAAAAATTTCAAAATTATGCACACTGTGGTATTTGATATTTAATAAAACGAAAAACCAGGTTTCATATTGTTTTTTGTTGTCATAACTACTACTCCGATTATTACAACTCCAATAGCAATTGGTATTATTATTGGAAAACGTTTATTATGTTTTACACTTTTTTCAGTTTGAGCTGTTTGATTAGCAGCGGTTGTATTAGATTGGTACGTTTTACAACTTTGAAAACTCAACAAAATGCATAACATAAAAGCAATTATCCTCAGTTTAATTTTTATTGTTTTCATATTAAAGTGATTTAATTATTAACTACGTGCCATTTAAAGATAATTAGCATAATTATAATATAGTATGATTTTCACCCGTAAAGAGCGTGATAGTTATCAATTTACGTGTCGTTTATTTGAAAGCTTTTTTATATTTTGTGAACTAAATTATCGCCGTTTTGCTAAAATTATAAATAATCAGTTGAGGTGCAATTCCCTAATTTTGGTGAATGAAATACACAAGATATTTTGGGTTAATCACGAAGGAGCTGGGTAAATTGAACCTATCAACCGACCAATTTCAAAAAATGATGAGTATAATCCATATTGAAGGGTTTATAGCAGGCTTAAACAAAGCCAAAGAAGCTAATAAGAACATGGGATTCCTATTATAAATAGATATTATAATCCTAAAAAAAAACGATGTACTTACTAACCTAACAGGCAATCTCTAGCTCTTGACTTGTTGCTGAAAGATATGATGGAATTTTAGGAATAAGAGATTTCATACTGTTTAGTATCTTACATGGAAGTTAAAAGATAAAATATTGAGTGAATATTTAACAATCTTAAAAACACATTCCAACAGCTGGTTATGAAGAAATGTGTTCCCACTATAAATGCAAAAAACCTTAACTCTCTAATAAATAGATTGTTAAGGTTTTCATTTACTCTAAAAAGCGGTCTGGACGGGACTCGAACCCGCGACCTCCTGCGTGACAGGCAGGCATTCTAACCAGCTGAACTACCAAACCGTTGCTCTTAGCGGTCGCAAATATAACAGCGTTTTTTGTATTGGCAAAGGTTTTTCCAATAAATATTACAAAAATCTTTTTCTACCTATAAGATAAGCTATTAAAATCTGGTTAAACCCTTTATTGATGTCCACGGGCACATAGTCTATTTTGTACTGCATACACTTCATCTTCAAATCATTAAAACAGGTTTCCATTGCCATTTTATAGTTTTTTTTCACCGAAGATGCGTATAAATTCAGTTGCTCTCCGGTTTCAACATCAACAAACTTTTTGGGCGAATTTTCAAAATCAAAATCCAATTCCAGTTTTCCGTCAAAGATGTGAAACAAAACAACCTCATGTTTGTTGTGTTTTAAATGACGCAAAGCTTCAAACAATTCCTTTTCGCTTCTGTTGGTCTGAAACATATCCGTAAATAAAAAAATAAGTGACCTTCTGCTTATTTTTTCGGCTATTTCGTGCAAAATTTTATAGGTTTCCGTCGTTTTTTTTGAAGGTTGCTTCAACAAATCTTCCAAATGCGCCATCACCATTCTCCTATGACGCTCACTTCCTTTTGCTGGAGCATAATACTCGTTAATGTCGCTGTAAATACTAAGTCCAACAGCATCTCTCTGACGCTTTAACAATTCCATTAAGGATGCAGAGGCAATTGTCGAAAAAGCAATTTTAGTCAAATTGTCCATAGAAGGATTTTTCACTATCGGAAAATGCATGGAGGCCGAATTGTCTATAATTAAATGACAGCGCATATTGGTTTCTTCCTCGTAGCGTTTTACAAATAATTTTTGGGTTTTTGCATAAAGTTTCCAGTCGATATGGCGTGTGCTTTCGCCTTGGTTGTAATTGATATGCTCCGCAAATTCAACGGAGAATCCGTGAAACGGACTCTTGTGCATACCAGTAATAAATCCCTCTACTACTTGATTGGCCAACAATTCAAGGTGCTGTAATTCGGAAATATTTTCTAATGAAATACCAGTCATCGTCAAAAGTTTGATTCTTGTAAATATAGTATATAAATAGAAAAGGCCCGACAAATTGTCGAGCCTTTTCTATTTATTGTCTTAAAATTAACGCTTATAAATGTGCATCAATTTTTTGAGCGTAAGTTGCTTTTGGTGCAACACCCACTTGTTTTTCAACAACTTCTCCATTTTTAAATACCAAAACGGTAGGGATATTTCTCACACCATATTCTGCAGCAAATTTTTGATTTGCATCCACATCTATTTTAGTGATAACTGCTTTTCCCTCGTATTCTGTAGTTAATTGATCCATAATCGGCGCCACCATTCTACAAGGTCCGCACCAAGCTGCCCAAAAATCAACCATAACCGGTTTGTCCGATTTTAATACCAATTCGTCAAAAGTTGCATCTGTTACTTCAATTGCCATAATCTATTTTTTAATTATTAATTTCTCTTCTATGGCACAAAAGTAAACAAATAATTTACCATAACCACTTAACCTATATTACTTTTATTTATGAAGCTATTTACAAATTTAATGATTAAATAATTAGCCAATGTCTCAATGTTGTATTTTGAATTAATCAATTCAGCGCTTCAAAGACTAAACAACCAAACAAACTTTCAACTTTTGAACAATTTAGAAAACCTCTTTTGCTATCGCTTTAATATTGTCCGATTTTCCCATAGAATAAAAATGAACAACAGGAACACCTTTGTCTATCAGCTCTTTTGATTGCGCAATAGCCCACTCAACGCCTACCTCTCTAACTTGCTCATTGTTTTTGCACTTTTCAATTTCTGAAATCAATGTTTCTGGCAAATCCAATTTAAATACCTGCGGAAGTACTTGTAGATGCCGTTTTATTGCAATAGGCTTTATTCCCGGAATTATGGGAACCGTAATTCCTATGCTGCGTGCTTTTTCCACAAAATCAAAATATTTTTGATTGTCAAAAAACATTTGCGTCACCACATAATCGGCGCCGGCATCAATTTTTTCTTTCAGCCTTCTCAAATCGGAATCCAAACTTGGTGATTCCATATGTTTTTCCGGATACCCCGCAACTCCAATGCAAAAATCAGGTTTGTATAAAGTTTCCATCATTTCATGCAAATATTTCCCTTTATTTAAATCGCTGATTTGAGTCACCAATTCACTCGCATATTGATGTCCGCCCTTGCTTTGCACAAAATATTTTTCGTGTTTCATCGCGTCGCCGCGCAAAGCCATCACATTGTCCAAACCCAAATAATGACAATCCACCAACACGTATTCCGTTTCTTCCTTCGTAAAACCGCCACACAACACATGCGGAATCGCATCAACATTGTACTTGTATTTTAAAGAGGCGCAAATACCAACAGTTCCTGGCCGCATACGGGTAATTTTTTGTTCTAAAAGTCCATTTCCTTTCGAAATATAAACGCGTTCCTCTCTCGACGTGGTCACATCAATAAAAGGCGGATTAAATTCCATCAGCGGATTAATATTGTTGTACAATTCCTGTATGTTTTGCCCTTTTTGCGGCGGCACAATTTCAAACGAAAACAGTGTTTTCCCTTTGGCTTCTAATATGTGTTCAGTTACTTTCATTCTATTAGTTGTTGGTTGTTATAAAATACACAACAATTCCAATTTTTAACTTTTTATTTCGGCGTTTCCTTTCAGGTCGCGCTTTTCGTTATATCTTTTTCTTCGTTTCACTCCAAAAAAGTATGCCACTTCAAACAAGGTTCACTTAACACCAATGCAAAATAAAAAAAAGGTGAAGTAATCGCTAACGCAAATCGAATTACGATTTAAGCTTTCATTTTCCTTTCAAATTTCAAACTCAATCAGCCAAATTAGGTCTTAACCATTTCTCGGCAGTTTCAAAATCCATATTTTTCCTGACTGCAAAATCCTTAACTTGTTCTTCCGTAATTTTTCCAACCCCAAAATATTTGGCGTTTTCATTCCCAAAATAATAGCCAGAAACCGATGCTGCCGGCCACATCGCCAAACTTTCGGTAAGTTCAACACCTATATTTTCCTTCACTTTTAAAAGCTCCCAAATGGTTAATTTCTCCGTATGATCCGGACAGGCGGGATAACCCGGTGCCGGACGAATGCCTTTATAGCCTTCTTTTATCAATTCTTTATTCGACAAAATTTCTGAGGCTGCATAACCCCAATACTCTGTTCTCACTTTTTTATGCAGGTATTCCGCAAAAGCTTCCGCCAATCTGTCGGCCAAAGCTTTAATCAGGATTGAATTGTAATCATCGTGGTCCTTTTCAAATTCAGTCGCCATTTCCGCAGTTCCAAATCCGGTTGAAACGCAAAAAGCACCGACATAATCAGTAATATTGGTTTCTTTTGGCGCCACAAAATCGGCCAAAGCAATGCTTGGAGTCCCTTCTTTCTTTTTCAACTGCTGACGTAAGGTTAAAAATTTGGCTTTAACTTCCGTTTTAGCTTCATCTGCATACACTTCAATATCATCATCATTTATAGCGTTCGCAGGAAATAAACCAAAAACTGCTTTTGCTTTTAACAACTTTTCATCCAATACTTTTTGAAGCAATTTTTTGGCATCATTAAATAAGTGAGTCGCTGTTTCACCAACCACTTTATCGGTTAAAATTTCAGGATATTTCCCATGCAGTTCCCAGGTTTTAAAAAACGGGCTCCAGTCAATATATTCAACCAATTTATTTAAGTCCAAATCCTCAATCACTTTAATTCCCTTAAAGTTTGGAACCGCAATATTTGTAGTATTCCAATCGATTTTAAACTTATTTTTTCGGGCATCCGCCAAGGATAAATATTCTTTTCTTTTGGAACGGTTAAAAAAACCTTCCCGAACCTTCACATAATCATCTTTAATACTTTTTACATAATCTCCAACAGTATTGTTGTCATTAATTAAATTTCCGACCACTGTAACCGCCCGTGAAGCGTCATGTACATAAATCACCGCATTGGAATACTGGGTGTCTATTTTAACGGCTGTATGCGCTTTTGAAGTGGTGGCGCCTCCAATTAACAACGGAACTTTAAAGTTTTGGCGTTCCATTTCTGTGGCAACATAGGCCATTTCGTCTAAAGACGGTGTTATGAGTCCGCTCAACCCAATCACATCAACATTTTCAGTTTTGGCCGTTTCAATTATTTTTTGGGCAGAAACCATCACGCCTAAATCAATAATATCATAGTTGTTGCAATTTAAAACCACGCCCACAATATTTTTCCCGATATCGTGCACATCGCCTTTTACGGTTGCCATTAATATTTTACCATTTGCCTTAATCGCCTCTCCTTTATCAATTTCAATATACGGTTGTAAATAGGCTACCGCACGTTTCATCACTCTGGCCGATTTCACCACTTGCGGCAAAAACATTTTACCCGAACCAAACAAATCGCCAACCACATTCATACCGGTCATCAAATGCTGTTCAATCACTTCAATCGGTTTTTTGGCATTGATTCTTGCCTCTTCAACATCTTCCAATATAAATTCATCCACGCCTTTTACCAAAGCATGCGTTATTCTTTTCTGCAAAGGCATTTCACGCCATGACAAATCCACTTTATGTTCCTTTACAGAACTTACGACACTCTCGGCAAAAGATAACAAACGTTCTGTGGCATCATCTCTTCTGTTTAAAATAACATCTTCAACACGTTCCAACAGCTCTTTCGGGATCTCATCATAAACTTCCAACATGGTCGGATTTACAATCCCCATATTCATTCCTGCTTTAATAGCGTGGTATAAAAACACCGAATGCATGGCTTCCCTAACGGAATCATTTCCCCTAAAAGAAAAAGAAACATTGCTTACGCCGCCGCTTACGTTCACATTGGGTAAATTTTCACGAACCCAGCGTGTTGCTTCAATAAAATCGAGGGCATTTCTTTTGTGCTCATCCATTCCCGTGGCCACCGGAAAAATATTTAAATCAAAAATAATGTCTTCTGAAGGAAACTGAACTTTATCGACCAAAATACGGTACGAACGCTCCGCAATTTCAATTCTTCTTTGGAAATTGTCGGCCTGGCCAACCTCATCAAATGCCATCACAATAACGGCGGCACCATAACGCTTAATCAATTTTGCCTGCTTTATAAACGCGGTTTCTCCTTCTTTTAAGCTGATGGAGTTTACCACGCATTTGCCCTGAACTACCTGCAATCCGGCTTCAATTATTTCCCATTTTGAGCTGTCAATCATCACCGGAACACGAGAAATATCAGGTTCGGAAGCAATTAAATTCAGAAATTGAACCATGGCTTCTTTTCCGTCGATTAAACCATCGTCCATGTTCACATCAATAATCTGTGCACCTCCATCAACCTGATGCCTTGCAATGGCAAGCGCCTCGTCAAATTTTTCGTCTTTAATCAGGCGCAAAAATTTACGTGAACCCGCCACATTGGTGCGCTCTCCAATATTGATGAAATTGCTGTTCTCATTCAAGATTAGCGGTTCTAATCCTGACAACTTCAGCCATTTTTTTTGGTTGTTGGTTGTTGGTTGTTGGTTATATATGTCTTCTTTAATGCTCATGTTTTTTTATTTTGTCATTCAAGCAATTCGCAAAGTGTCTCTACTTTTTTTGATATTCCTCCACTAAATCGGCAATAGCCTTAATGTGTGCTGGCGTTGTGCCACAGCAACCTCCAATAATTCTTACCAAATGTTTATCCAGATAGGTTTTAATTTGACCTGCCATTTGCTCGGGCGTTTCGTCATATTCTCCAAAAGCATTTGGCAATCCGGCGTTTGGATGCGCGGAAACCGGTAAATCTGATTTTCTTGCCAGCACTTCCAAATGTGGCGTTAACTTATTGGCACCCAGCGCACAATTAAATCCGATAGACAATAACGGAATGTGGGACACAGATATTAAAAATGCTTCTGCCGTTTGTCCGGACAAGGTTCTTCCGCTTGCGTCGGTAATGGTGCCGCTTAACATAATTAGCACTTCTATATTTCTTTCTTCTTTCACTTCTTCAATGGCAAATAACGCCGCTTTGGCGTTTAGGGTGTCAAACACCGTTTCAACCAACAATAAATCTGCGCCGCCATCTAACAAAGCTTCGGCTTGTTGTTTATAGGCATCTTTTAAATTATTAAAAGTAACTGCCCTAAATCCAGGGTCATTTACTTTGGGCGACATACTTGCCGTTTTGTTTGTTGGACCCATTGATCCTGCCACAAATCTTGGTTTGGTCGGATTTTTAGCGGTAAATTCAGCGGCTGCTTCTTTGGCTATTTTTGCCGATTGGTAGTTAATTTCATACACATAATCTTCCATTTCATAATCGGCCATCGCGATTGTTGTGCTTGAAAATGTGTTGGTTTCGATAATGTCGGCACCCGCTTCTAAATACTTTCGGTGAATGTCTTTAATGGCTTGGGGTTGCGTAATGGAAAGCATGTCATTATTTCCTTTTACGGAAACCTGAAAATCTTTAAATTGCTCGCCTCTATAATCTTCTTCTGAAAAATGATATTGCTGAATCATGGTTCCCATAGCCCCATCAAGTACCAATATTCGTTTTTGTATTTCTTCTTTTATGTTGCTCATTATTGATGGTTTTTGCTATTTTTATATTTATGTTTTCAAGTTCCCTAATTTGCGTTAGGGATTAAAGTGACATCCTTTTTTGAGGTTTTTCACCGAAAAAAAGATATAACGAAAAGCCCGACCCGTAGGGTAACGCCCAAAAAATTATTAAAAAAACATGAAGAATTCTGGAAAAGCCTCTTCGTTATCTATCCAAAAATATTTTGGTAGAATGTAGCACCTTCTTTATGAATAAAGGGTTGCTAAGGTTTCAACGGGTCTAATCCCTCTACCTTTCTTAATAACTGTGATCATTGTGTTTATGAACTTGGCTGCAAATTAACGCAATAAGCCGCTGAATTACAAGCGAAACGGGTAATTTATTATTTAATTAACAAGGATTTAGTCAACTCGTTTAAGGCTGTCACTTTTTCGGAAAAGGTACCGCCGGTGGATTTTCTGTACGAATTAATGTTTTCTGCCAGCTCATTGATGTTATCTGGAATGACTTCTTCAAAAAACTGACGCAATCGTTTTGCTAGGGTGGGCGATTTTCCATTGGTTGAAATGGCTATTTTGATGTTGCCTTTTGTTACGATGCCGCCCATATAAAAATCGCAATAAGGCGGATTGTCTGCCAAATTCACCAAAATATTTCTTTGCTTGCAATCTTTGTAAACCTCAATATTTACTTCAATCACATCGGTTGTCGCTATGACGATATGTTTTCCTTCCAGAAACGATTCAAGGTAAGGTTTTTCAACCAACTGAACCTGATGTTTTTTCGCCAACACAATTAATTCGGGCAAAAAGTTAACAGAAACAATGGTTACCTTGGCATTGGGGCTCGATTTTAGCAGGAAAGTCAGTTTCTCCAATCCAACATTTCCCCCGCCAACAATCAATACCTGAAGTTCAGAAACTTTTAAAAAAACTGGGTATAATTCGTTTTGTTCCATGTTGGCTGATTTAAAATTGAATGCTGCTATTTTATAAACGATTCTTCGATTTAACTTTCCGGCGCCAATTCCAATTCCAATCCGTCCATTTCTATGGAAATGTACAGTTGACAACCCAAACGGCTATTTTCTTTCACAAAAAAAGCCTGATCTAACATATCTTCTTCGGCTTCTCCAATTTCCGACAATTCATGATTGGAATGCACGTAACATTGGCAAGAAGCACACATGGCCATCCCGCCACAAGTACCTTCAACAGGCAATTCATACGCTTTACAAAGTTCCATAATATTCATGGCCATATCTGTTGGAGCATCCAATAAATGCGCTACACCAAACCTGTCTTTTATTTTTACTTTAATATCCTTCATCTTATATGCTTTTGACAACTGCTTTTTCAGCCTTTTTAGTTTCTCCGTTAAAACCGGTTATTCCATTGACCGTGGTGTATTTCATTAAATATTTTTTACCCGGATTAACAATATTGTAGGCAAATTGCACCGCAATTGTAGCTTCATGAAATCCGCATAATATGAGTTTAAGTTTTCCTGGGTAGGTATTTACATCGCCCACCGCAAAGATACCCGGGATATTGGTGCTGTAATCAAGTGCATTGTTCACTTTTATGGCATTTTTCTCAATCTCTAATCCCCAGTTTGCAATAGGACCCAGTTTGGGCAATAAGCCAAATAAAGGGATAAAATAATCGCAAGAAACTTCAATATTTCCTTCTTTTGAATGGTTTACGATAACCGATTCCACCTTACCGTTACCGTTAATTTCTATAACTTCCGCTTCTGTAATCAGTTTTATTTTTCCTTTTTTGGCGAGTTCCGAAACTTTTTCTACGGAATCCAAAGCACCTCTAAATTCATTTTTTCGATGCACCAGAATCACTTCACGTGCCACATTGGCCAAAAAAATTGTCCAATCCAGCGCAGAATCTCCACCACCAGAAATTACAACGCTTTTATTTCTGAAAATTTCCGGATCTTTAATCATATAGTTGACACCGCAGTCTTCATAGTCTGCAATACCAGAAATAGGTGGTTTTCTTGGTTCAAATGACCCCAATCCGCCAGCAATAATAACCGCCGCTGCAGTATGTTCTGTTCCTTTATTGGTGGTCACTTTAAAATTACCGTCTGCTAGTTTGTCAATGGTTTCAGCTCTTTCTCCCAAAGTATATGTTGGCTCAAAAGGCTCAATTTGTTGCTCCAAATTTTGAATTAAATCTCCCGCCAAAATTTCTGGGTAAGCAGGAATATCATAAATCGGCTTTTTGGGATAAATTTCGGCACATTGTCCGCCCGAGTAGGGCAGTGCATCAATCAGGTGACATCGAAGTTTCAGCAAACCTGCCTCAAACACGGTAAACAAACCAACGGGCCCGCTCCTATAATTAATATGTCAGTTTTAATCATTTTTTTTAGTAGTATTTAGTAGTAATCGTTTAAAAATGCAAAATTCGTGTTTTATTTATAACGATTCTAAATAAATCGTTTTAATTTATGCAGATTGATGCTTTTGTATTATTTCTTCATAAAATTCGCGAAATTTCGCACTATGTTTCACCACTTCACCAATGATAATAATTGCTGGTGAGGACAATTTTTTCGCCTCCACAACTTCCAAAATAGAGTCTATGATACCTACACCAATTTTTTCATTTTTTGTGGTTCCGTTTTGGATAATTGCAGCGGGAACATTCTCTTTATTGAACTTTTTGAAAATGGAAACAATTTCGCTGAGTTTGCCCATTCCCATTAAAATAACGATTGTTGCGGTTGACTGCGCCGCCAAAAACACATCATTCGATAATTTTCTGTCGGAAGTGGTGCCGGTAATGACCCAAAAACTTTCTGAAATCCCTCTTTTTGTGAGCGAGATTCCCTGGCTTGCAGGCACTGCCATCGCAGAAGAGATTCCCGGAATGACTTCCGTTTCAATGCCAAATGATTCGATGTAATCTATTTCTTCCGCGCCACGGCCAAAAACAAATGGATCGCCTCCTTTTAAGCGAACGGCATTTCCATATTGGAAAGCGTATTTTACCATCAATTCATTTATTTCATCCTGAGAATGGCTGTGGAATCCTTTTCGTTTCCCCACGAAAATCTTTTTTGCGAGGGGCGTATATTTCAGCAATTCTCTGCAAACCAAAGCATCATATAAAACAACGTTGGCTTCTTTCAAAGCTTTTACACCTTTTATGGTTATCAACTCCGGATCGCCCGGACCAGCACCAACCAAGGTCACTTTTGGAGTATTATTCGCTTTCATCTGTTTAAATTTTATTTTTTAGCGGTAACAGCTGCAGTTCGCTATTAATCATTCCTATGTGTATCAAAATTTGTTACGCTCGTTTCATCGCTCAAAATTTTAGTTCGAAGTTCCGTTGCTTTTTGATAGAATAATTGTGCATCCTTCAAATATTTTTGGGCAAATTCTTTGGTTGGTTCATTGTTTTGAATTTGATACACAAATTCGGAAAACGAACTTTCCAATACAATTTCGTCAGCAAAAAGCGCCTCAAATTCCGAAACAATTCCGGCTTGCGTATTGGTGGTTTTGTCTTTGGTCAGCAACATTGCTTTGGCCGTATTCACCAAACTGGTGTAAGCATAATAAATACTGTCGGAAAACTGGTTTAATTTTAAAGCTTCTGTGGCATTTTCTAATTTTTCTTCGCTATCCAACAATATTGTCGCCACCAAATCAATCACGACACCGGCACATTCGCCAACGCCAACAGCCATTTCAAAAGGTTCTTCACTTCCCCAATCCGTAAAATCACTTTCCTGTAAATTAGAAATATCAGCGATTGGTTTTAGTAAATTGTAAAAATAGATTTCTCCTTGTCGGTCGTAATAATCCAAAAATGATTCTTCAGTTTCAACAAAAGATTCAAAATCGTTCAGAATCGCTCTCAAAGCATCCGGCCCCCTTTTGCTTGGAACTTTAATCACTTTATCGGCAATTCTTCCCGCACCGTTTCCTAAAACACCGCCGCCCAAAAGCACTTGCAAAGCCGGCGCGACCAATTTTCCCGACTTGATTGTCATTCCCTGAAAACCGATATGCGCCATCGTATGTTGTCCGCAAGCATTCATACAACCGCTTATTTTTATGGTGATTTCCTTGTTGGCGGCAAACTGCGGAAACTCATTTTTCAACACTTTTTCCAGTTCCCTGGTGATTCCTGTGCTGCTTGCAATTCCCAAATTACAGGTATCGGTTCCCGGACAAGAAGTAATGTCGAAAATGCCGTTATAACCCGATTCGGCATAACCCAACTTATTAAGCTCTGCATAAAAGAAAGGCAGCAATGCTTCTTTTACATGGGGAATCAAGATGTTTTGACGCAAGGTCAATCGCAGTTCATTGGCTGCATATTTTTGAACCAAATCGGCGAGCAAACGCGCTTTATCGGTATAAAAATCACCCAAGTGGATTTTAATTCCAACGGCGTTAAATCCTTTTTGTTTCTGCGGAATTACATTGGATAATTTCCAAAGATTAAAGGCTTTTTTATCTTTAATTTCAACGGAAGGAATCTCTATTTGCGAAATTGAAATTTCGTTTTCAAAGCTGGAAGTGTCTATTTTAATCGTTGCACTGGACAACGCTTTTTGTTCTTCTGAAACCAATTGCATAAAAGCAACCAAACCCATCTCTTTTACCAAAAATTTCAATCGTGCTCTTGCTCGTTTTGTGCGTTCACCATACCTGTCGAAAACCCTCAAAACAGCTTCCGTCACCGGAATTATTTTATCGGCAGGCAAAAATTCATACAACGTATCGGCCAAACGGGCCTGTGACCCCAGACCTCCGCCAATCATTACTTTAAAACCGATTTCTCCATCTTTAATTTTAGCGATAAAACCCAAATCGTGCATAAAGCTTAATGCCGTGTCTTCCGCAGTTGCGGAAAAAGAAATTTTAAATTTTCTTCCCAATTCCTGACAAATAGGATTCCGCAGAAAGAACTCAAAAACCGCCTGCGCATAAGGGGAAACATCAAAAGGTTCATTGATATCGATACCTGCGGTTTCCGAAGCGGTTACATTTCGAACTGCATTTCCGCAGGCTTCACGCAAAGTAATGTCGTCTTTTTCCAATTCAGCCCAAAGCTCGGGCGTTCTGTCTAAACTTACATGGTGAATTTGGATGTCCTGCCTTGTGGTTATGTGCAATCTACCACGAGAATATTCATCGGAAACAGCGGAGATTCTGCGCAATTGTTCCCCGGAAATTTTGCCATAAGGCAGTTTAATCCGGATCATTTGAACGCCAAACTGACGTTGACCATAAACGCCGCGAGCCAAACGCAAACTTCTGAAGCGCGCCTCGTCTATTTTTCCTTCGTAAAAAAGATTTATTTTTTTTTCAAGGTCAATAATGTCCTTCTCGACAATCGGATTCTCGATTTCGGTTCTGAAACTTTGCATGATATATTGTGATTTTAGTTAGTAGAAAAACCTCCCTAGTTCATAGGTTGTATGAATTTATATTTTATGTATGTTTTTGATTTTTAGTATATAACACTTTGATTGATTGCCTAATTGACTTTTAAGGTTTATTTACCTTTCTATGGTTAGAAGACATTACTCAATAAACCCAACCCCAGCTGTGTTATTTGTTTGTGGATCTATTAAAATAAACGAGCCGTTTGTTCTGTGTTCCTTAAATGCATCGAAAAAAATGGGTTTATTCAATTGAAAAGATACCGATGCAATATCATTCATATTTAAATTGGTTACATTGTTGTCAATACCTGTAAAATCGGGATTTATTTTATGATTAATGGAAGTAACTTTGGCTATTACTTTATTTACGCCATGTTGCAAAGTATATTTCGAACCTGCAGCCAATGCCTTAGCATCCATCCAGGAAACAGTTGCTGTAAATTGTTTTTCAATTTTTGGCAGTTCACCTTCTTTTACAATCATATCTCCGCGACTGACATTCACATTATTTTCTAATGTTACAGAAATAGAAGTTCTGCGTACGGCACTTTGGTATTTTTTACCATTAAAGAAAATTTCCTTAATTCGGGATTTCGTTTCAGATGGTAACACCACAACTTCATCTCCAACATTTATTTCTCCTCCATATACTTTACCGGCATAACCTCTAAAATCGTGAAATTCTTCCGTTTTCGGACGAATGACATATTGCACCGGAAAACGCATTTTGCCTCTGTTGTAAATATTTACGGTGTCTAATTTTTCCAAATGCTCCAGCAATGTCTGCCCGCTAAACCAATTCATTACCGTTGACTTTTCCACCACATTATCACCTTTTAAAGCGCTTACGGGAATATAGGCTATATGTTGGTCTTCATAATCACTTTTTTCAACCAACTTTTCAAAATCGGCTTTAATTTCATTGTATCTTTCTTCTGAAAAATCGACCAAATCCATTTTATTAATGCAAACAATAACGCTTTTAATCCGCAATAAATTGGTGATAAAAAAATGACGATAGGTTTGCTCAATCACCCCATGGCGCGCATCAATCAGAATAATGGCAACTTGAGACGTTGAAGCGCCGGTAACCATATTTCTTGTATATTCCACATGGCCGGGTGTGTCAGCAATGATGTAACTTCTGGTCGCTGTTGAAAAATAAATATGGGCAACATCAATGGTAATTCCCTGTTCGCGCTCGGCCATCAGGCCGTCTGTCGCCAAAGAAAAATCCAAATAATCGTATCCCTTTTGTTTGCTGCTGAGTTCAATCGCTTCCAATTTATCATCGGTCAACGATTTTGTGTCGTACAATAACCTTCCGATTAAAGTACTTTTACCGTCGTCCACGCTTCCTGCTGTTGCTATTTTTAAAACTTCCATGTTACTTTTTTGTATTGAGTTGTGAGTATTGAGAAATTAAACCGATAATCACAATCTTTTTATTTTAAAATTGTTAATTTTTAATTGTTCATTATCAATTAAAAATACCCTTGTTGTTTTCGTTTTTCCATGGCAGCTTCAGAACGTTTGTCGTCAATTCTGGCGCCACGTTCAGAAATGCTGGATTCCCTGATTTCTGCCACCACTTCACGAATTGTTTCCGCATAAGAATCCACTGCCGCTGTACAACTCATATCGCCGACTGTTCTAAAACGAACCATCCTTTCTTCCACTTCTTCTTCTTCATCTTTAAACACATGTTCCGAAGCCGACCAAATAAGTCCGTCCCTCATAAATATATCGCGTTTGTGCGCAAAATAAATGGAAGGAATCTCCAAATCTTCATTTTCAATATAGGTCCACACGTCCAATTCTGTCCAGTTTGAAATAGGAAAAACCCGCACATTTTGTCCGAGTTCTATTTGACCGTTCAGCATATCAAACAATTCCGGACGCTGGTTTTTCTCATCCCATTGCCCAAAATCGTCACGCACAGAAAAAATACGTTCCTTGGCCCTGGCTTTTTCTTCATCCCTTCTTGCGCCGCCGATACAGGCATCGAATTTAAATTCTTCAATAGCGTCTAATAAAGTCGTGGTTTGCAACACATTTCTGCTTGAGTACCTGCCTGATTCTTCTTTCACTTTTCCCTGATCAATGCTGTCTTGCACATTTCTTACAATGAGTTCCAGTCCCAATTCTTTAACCAGTTTATCGCGAAACTCAATCGTTTCGGGAAAATTATGGCCCGTATCAATATGCATTAATGGAAAAGGAATTTTTGCAGGATAGAAAGCTTTTTGGGCCAGGCGAACCAGCGTTATTGAATCCTTTCCTCCGGAAAATAACAATACTGGTTTTTCAAATTGGGCAGCTACTTCCCTGAAAATATAAATTGCTTCGTTTTCCAATGCGTTGATATGTAATGTCTCTGTCATTTTATCTGTTTTATGAATGCAAACCGCATTCTCTGTTTTCCAACACTTTTGTTGGATCGAAATACGTGAATTCGTTTGGTAATTTATGTTTTGTTAAATAAGTGTCCAACATTTCGTCGGTCCAATGGTAAAAAGGACTCACCTTTAAAACACCGTCTTTACTTATAGAAACAATGCCAATATTGTCTCTGAAGGCAGTTTGTCCTTTGCGTAAATTGGTAAACCAAACATCGGGTTTATGTTCCTTCATCGCTCTGTTAAAAGGTTCTAACTTTACTTGTTCAGTAAATATTTTATGCTGAGGGTCTTCAATTTGTGGAATTCCCAAAGTTGAATCTCTATGCGCAGCTGTTTGTTTTGGAACATATAAATGCACATCTAAGTCCAATTTTTCAATTATTTGATTGGCATGTTTATAGGTTTGCGGTGTATTATATCCAGTATCGCACCAAATTACCTTTAAATCATTTTTTACTTGGGTGCAGGCATACAAAATTGCCACTTCATATGGCCTGAAATTTGTGGTAACCACTGGTGCAGAGGCACTCGATAAGGCCCAGTTTATAATTTCTTCGGGTGATTTATGTTCCAGTTCTTTATTTAATAGCCCCAAGTCTAAATTTCTCATTGTTTTCTCCATTTAATTAAATTCCAAATGCGTTCGTGACCATAATAAAGCACCATTTTGGTAAGCACCTCAATAGAACCAATTGATAGTGCCATGGTTAATTCTCCCGTAATAAACCAAGAAATGATCATGGTATCTATTGTACCAACTACTCTCCAACTCATTGCTTTAACAATGCTGCGAATTGGCTTTTCCGATTTCATATCGGCCTCAAAACCTTTTTCAACAGTTTCTTTAGACGAAGTTAAAATTTGCTCTATTATCATTTTTCTTTTTATTCTAATCTTTTTATTGCAACAAAAATACATTTTTTTCAATACTCTACCAATTCAGTAGGCTATTAGATTGGTAAAATTAAGCTATTTAACATTTTTTGAAACATATTACTAAATTTTAAGGCATTAAAGCATCATTTATATCCTGAATAATGTCTGAAACATGTTCCAATCCAACAGAAATCCGAACCAAACCGGGCGTAATTCCTGCCGCCAATTGTTCTTCGGAAGAAAGTTTGCTATGTGTGGTGGATGCCGGATGTGTCACAATGGTTCTGGTATCACCAAGATTGGCTGATAAAGAACACATTTTAAGTGCATTTAAAAAATTTTTTCCTACTTCCAATCCGCCTTTTACCTCAATGGCAAGGATATTACCGCCTAGTTTCATTTGCTTTTTGGCAATTTCATATTGTGGATGTGAAATAAGAAATGGGTATTTCACTTTTTCTATTTTAGAATGATTTTCCAAAAACTCAGCTACTTTTAAAGCGTTTTCGCTATGTTTCTCCACGCGAACCGCCAAGGTTTCCAGACTCTTCGACAACACCCAAGCATTGAAAGGAGACAAAGCCGGACCCGTATTTCGAGAAAATAAATAGATTTCACGTACCAATTCCGATTTCCCAACTACCACACCACCCAAAACGCGTCCTTGTCCGTCCATTAGTTTTGTGGCGGAATGAATCACCAAATCGGCTCCAAATTTTATGGGTTGCTGAATGTATGGTGTTGCAAAACAATTGTCGATTACCAACAACAAATTGTGCTTTTTGGCAATCTTCCCCAACAATTCCAAATCAATAATGTCAATGCCCGGATTGGTGGGTGATTCCGCATACAATATTTTAGTTGAAGGTTTTATTAAAAGTTCAATTTCTTCAGGCTTATTGATATCGAAATAAGAAGTTTCAATGTTCCATTTTGGAAAATACTTGGTAAATAAGGTATGCGTTGATCCAAAAACAGAACGTGCCGAAACAATATGGTCGCCACTGCTTAACAAGGCCGCAAAGGTTGAAAAAACTGCTGCCATTCCGGTGGCAAAAGCATAACCGGCTTCGGCGCCTTCCATTTGCACCACCTTTTCAGTAAATTCAGTAGTATTAGGATTGCTAAAACGGGAATAAATGTTTCGATCATTTTCTTCACTAAAAGAAGCACGCATTTCTTCGGCATCTTCAAACACAAAACTTGAAGTTAAGTACAAAGGCGCTGAATGTTCCAGAAAACCAGAACGCTCCATTTGATTTCTTATGGCTTCGGTTTCGAAATTCTTATGGTCCATATTTTTGAATTGTTAGTTGTAGATTCTTCTGTTTTTTCTAATTTTTATCAGCCAATCGCAAAATATCTCCGAAAACGCCTCGTGCTGTAACTGCGGCTCCGGCTCCGGCGCCCTGAATTACGAGTGGTTTTTCACCATACGACTCGGTATAAATTTCAAAAATAGCATCGGCTCCTTGTATTTGTCCGAGCGCGCTGTTGCTTGGCACAGAGACCAATTTGACCTCTAAATTTCCTTTATCCTGCTGCAAATTTCCCGAGATTTCTCCAATATAACGCAACACGTGATTTGGTTTTTGATCTTCTTTAATTTTCTGAAAATGCGCATTCATCTCCCCTAAACTTTTCAAAAATGAACTAGCCGTTCCAGATCTCAACTTTTCAGGAATTAAATTTTCAATGGTCACATCAATAAATTCATTTTGCAAATCCAGTTCCCGCGCTAAAATAAGCAATTTTCGTCCCACATCATTTCCGCATAAATCCTCTCGCGGATCAGGTTCCGTAAAACCCTGATTCATGGCTTCCTGCAACACGTCGCTAAATGGTCGATTTTCTACTGAAAAACTGTTAAACAAATAACTGAGCGAACCAGAAAAAACTCCACGGATACAGGTAATGTTTTCACCGGAATCATGCAGCAGCTTAATAGTATCAATCAAAGGCAAACCGGCACCGACATTGGTTTCGTACAGATAAGATTTATTATTGTTTTTTAAGGTTTGTCGGAGCGATTTGTAAAACTCATACGACTTAGTATTGGCTATTTTGTTGGAAGAAATCAAATCGAATCCGTTTTCTGCCAAATCAATATAATTTTCCACAAATTGCGCACTTGCGGTATTGTCCACCGCAATTAAATTTTCAAGATGGTATTTTTCCGCATAACCAATCACATCTTTTACTGTATAATTATCAAGCGAATTTTTGTCCAATTCATCTGCCCAATTTTCTGAAATTCCGTTTTTGTCGAACAAAACTTTGGTGGAATTTGCCACCGCAAAAATATTTAAATCAATGTTTTTTCGTTTTAAAATGGTTGAATGACTTTTTAAAATTTGGTCAATTAACGTTCCGCCAACCAAACCTTTTCCAAAAACGACAATATTGATCCTTTTTGAAATTCCGAAGATTTCGCCGTGAATTACATTCACCGCTTTATTCAAATCAGATTTTTTTACCACCAGACAAACATTCGCCCCGGTAACCGTATTGTTGATCAAAATTGGCGTTACCCGGTTTTTGATTAGCGCGCTGTATGGCTCGTTAAAGGAATGCAAACTTTGACCGATGATAGAAATCACTGAAACGTTTTCCGTTACATAGATTTGGCTGATGTCTTTGGTTTGAAATTCATTTTTGAATTCATTTTCCAGCACAGTTTTGGCTTTTAATCCGTTTTTGGCGTCCACAATAAATCCGATTCCCCGTTCCGAAGAACCTTGTGAAATAATGCTTACACTGATGTTTTCTTTCGCTAAAGCGGTAAAAATTCGTCCGTCCACCCCAACTTTCCCCAACAAACCTCTTCCGATTAAATTCACCAAAGCCACATCACCCTGAACTGTCAAGGATTTTATGCCGCCCTGTTCCGTTTCCGAACCAATTAAAGTTCCTTTGTTTTCGGCATCAAAAGTATTTAAAATCCGTAACGGAATATTTTTTTCGATTAAAGGAATAATGGTTTTTGCGTGCAAAATATTTGCGCCAAAATTCGCCATTTCATTCGCTTCCTGATAAGTCAATTTTTCAATTATTTGGGAACTCTCCACCAAATCGGGATTTGCCGTATAAATTCCGTTTACGTGTGTGTAATTCTGAAGCTCTTCAGCATTCAAATAATTGGCGATAAGCGCAGCGGTATAATTGCTTCCGTTTCTTCCCAAAGTAGTGGTTTCGCCCTGCAGGTTTGAGGCTATAAACCCGGTAATCACCTGAATTGTGTCTCCATTGTGCTTTTGGAAATGCGCGATGACATTTTCTTCGGAAACCGATTCGAAAGGCAATGCTTTTCCGAATTGGTTGTTTGTTCTTATCAAGGTTCTTGCATCCACAAAATTGGCTTTGATCCCTTTTTTGTTCAGCAAATGGGCAATAAATTTTCCTGAAAGGATTTCACCTTGGGAAAGCACCTGATCTTTCACTTTTTCACTGTAATCACTCAATAAGTTAACGCCCCTGAAAATTTCTTCGAGCAGTTTAAATTCCACCGACAAATCAACTCCTTCTCCTGCTTCTATCTGGTAATTTTTTAAATCTTCAAACTCCTCCAGGTAAGGCAAATCATTTTTAGCCTTTTCTAAAATAGACTCCAAATGATCGGTAGTTTCCCCTCTTGCAGAAACCACAATGGCGATTTTCTCTCCATTCTTTATTTTATTTTCAATAATGGCTAGGGTATGTTTTAAACCTTTTCCGTTGGCCAATGATTTTCCTCCAAATTTTACAACTATCATATTTTATATTTAAAAACGTCACTTAAGGCATCCACCAATTGTTCAAATTCAATTAAAAATGCATCATGACCGTGAATGGATTTAATTTCTTTATACACTGCTTCCTTATTTTTCTGATGCAACAGTTTTGTGGTTTCCTTGTTGTCTTCGGCACCGAAAAATAAATCTGAGTCGATGCCTATCATAATCACCTTCGATTTTATCTGTTCAAAAGTCGCCTCAATACTTTCAAATTTTTTTGAAATATCTACGGAACTCAACAAATGCGTCATCACTTTATAGGCGTGCAAGGTAAAACGGCCTTCCAGTTTGCTGCCGTGGTGCAACAACCAGCTTTCAATGTTATAAATACCCAAATTAGGGTTTACCGTTCTGTTGAAACGCGATTGAAAAGAGGCTGGACTTCTATAAAAAAGCATGGCCATCATTCGGGCGTCATGCAATGGTTTTTTTGAATTTTCCAAAATTTGAAACTGCACTTTGTTGTGCCCTAAAATCCAGTCTGACGCTTTCCAGTCAGAAGCCACAGGAATTAAATTCTCAATCAAATCAGGAAATAAAACCCCCATTTCCCAAGCAATTCCGCCGCCCAAAGAACTACCAATGGCAGCATATAATGTTGAAATTTGCAATTGTTGCACGGCCAAACCAAAAAGTTTTGCAATGTCTCTTGCTGAAAACGCATCGTATTCAAATAAAATTCCTGAAGTTTTGTAGCCATTTCCAGGAATGTCGAAAGCCAGCACCGTGAATTTTTTGGTATCAATTAATTTTGAATCGCCCACAATAGATTTCCACCAGCCATTCTCTCCGGCCACATCAGAATTTCCAGTTAAGGCATGGTTGATTAACACCACCGGTGCTGAATGAAGCTTTTGCCCAAACAGTTGGTAAGAAAGCTTGATATCCCCCTTTATTTTTCCGTCTTCGGAAGTGAAATCGGGTACCGTTATGTATTTTAATGAATTCATCAATACTATTTTAAAATGGCCAAAAAAAATTTGATCTGGCATTAACTGATAGTATTATTTAAGAAAGGCAAAAAATTACTGAAAGTAATTTCGGTTTGTTATCTATCCAATGTGGTAGAATTTAGCACCTTCTTTGCAGGGCAAAGGGTTGCTAAGGCTTCAACGGGTCTAATCCCTCTGCCTTTCTTAATAACACTTTTCAATACGTTTATGAACTAAGCCGCAAATTAATGCATAAAATCTTTCTTAAACAACACTTCATTTGAAATTTAACAAATTACTGTTTAAATTTTGCCGAATGCTTCTTGTAAATCCTGCTTCAAATCCGACAAATCTTCTATTCCCACGGAAAGCCTGATTAAATCTTTTGAAACACCCGTTGACAATTGTTCGTCATCCGACAATTGTTGGTGTGTGGTGCTTGCCGGATGAATAATCAATGATTTGGTATCGCCGATATTGGCCAAAAGTGAGAATAATTTGGTTTCGTCGGCCACAGTTTTGGCTGCTTCAAATCCGCCATTCAACCCAAAAGTCACCACGCCGCTCTGACCTTCCGGCAAATATTTTTGCCCTAAATCATAGTATTTACTCGATTTCAATCCGGGATAATTTACCCAAGAAACTTCTTTCTGATTTTCTAACCATTCGGCCAAAGCCAAGGCATTTTCGCTGTGTTTTTTAATACGAATAGGCAACGTTTCCAATCCCTGAATAATTTGAAATGCATTGAACGGACTTAAAGCAGCGCCATAATCGCGCAATCCTTCAACACGCACTTTGGCAATAAAAGCGGCGTTTCCTAAAGCTTCGTGATAAACCAATCCGTGATAACCGGCAGAAGGTTCCGTAAATTCAGGGAATTTTCCGCTGGCCCAGTCAAAAGTTCCGGCATCAATAATGGCGCCTCCAAGGGAAGTTCCATTTCCTGAAATGTATTTGGTCAAGGAGTGAATCACGATATTCGCCCCATGTGCAATTGGGTTCAGCAAATAAGGTGTTGCAACAGTATTGTCAACAATAAAAGGCACTTTATTGGCTTTGGCTTCCGCAGAAATCGCTTTCAAATCCAAGATATCCAATTTTGGATTTCCCAAACTTTCCGCAAAGAAAGCCCTGGTGTTTTCTTTGACTGCTTTGGTGAAATTTTCAGGATTGGAAGGATCCACAAACGTGGTAGTAATTCCCAATCTTGGCAAAGTCACTTTAAACAAATTATAGGTTCCACCGTATAAACTGTTGGATGCCACAATATGGTCGCCTGCTTTTAGCAAAACCAATAAAGCAGTTGTAATTGCAGCAGTTCCGGAAGCCGTAACCACTGCGCCAACCCCGCCTTCAAGCGCAGCAAGTCGTTGCTCCAAAATATCGTTGGTAGGATTGTTTAAACGGGTGTAAATAAAACCAGCTTCAGCAAGGCCAAAAAGATTGGCGGCGTGTTCCGAATTGTGAAATACATAAGAAGATGTCTGGTAAATTGGAACTGCCCTGGTTCCTGCATTTTTAGTAACGTCGTGCCCTGCGTGCAATGCCTGTGTTGAAAATTTTTGTGTGCTCATTTTTTTATGTTTTTAAATTTTATTTTAGTTTTTGAAATAAAAAAGTCCCTTTGGTTTTAGATATTACCAAAGGGACTTTTATCGTTATGATTTTTTTATTCCAATCAGTTTAGGCAATATCTTTTCATGATGATTTGCATCATTTGCATTTGCATATAACAAATTATAGATTTCAAAAATTGGAATATTAAGTTCATTTTATTTTTATTTATAAAAAAAGCCTCTGAAAATTCAGAGGCTTTTAATTGTTTTATATTCTATTAAATTTTAAACAATAGCGCCCTCTGCATAAAAATTACACATCATACACATCATATCGTTCAATTTAATTATCATTTTTTCTTTTTTTGATGCCACAAATGTAATCACATTTTTTTACTGTGCAAATTATTTGAAAATAAAAATGATTTTTTTCATTTTATAATTTTAAGTTTTCTTAAATTTGCTGACTGAATTTCAGGAGGAAAAATTTGAACTGATTGCAACCTCATAAAAAAAATGCTAAAGCAGTAATTATTTACTTCTTTTAGCGACCAACGCAACCACTCAGCTTCCTCAATCTTAATTAATAAAAATAATTAAATAATTATGTCATATTTATTTACGTCTGAATCCGTTTCAGAAGGACATCCAGACAAAGTTGCCGATCAAATTTCAGACGCTTTAGTCGATAATTTTTTGGCTTTTGACCGCAATTCGAAAGTTGCCTGTGAAACATTGGTGACTACCGGACAAGTGGTTTTGGCAGGAGAAGTAAAATCAAAAACATATTTAGACGTTCAAAAAATAGCCAGAGACGTCATCAATAAAATTGGGTATACGAAGAGCGCCTATATGTTCGACGGAAATTCCTGCGGTATATTTTCAGCCATTCACGAACAATCTCCAGACATTAATCAAGGTGTAGACCGGGCGATTAAGGAAGAACAAGGAGCCGGTGACCAAGGAATGATGTTTGGTTACGCTACCAATGAAACTGAAAATTACATGCCTTTGGCCTTGGATTTGAGCCATAAACTTTTATTGGAACTTGCTGAATTGCGCCGGGAAAATAAAGAAATCACTTATCTGCGTCCCGATGCTAAAAGTCAGGTAACCATTGAATATTCCGATGACAATGTTCCCGTAAGAATTAACACCATTGTGGTTTCCACACAACACGACGACTTTGGACCGAATGATGAAGCGATGCTGGCTAAAATTAAAAGCGACGTAATCGCTATTTTAATTCCGAGAATGGTTGCCAAATTACCAGCCGGCTTACAAGCGTTGTTTAATGATGACATTATCTATCACGTGAATCCAACCGGGAAATTTGTGATTGGCGGACCGCACGGCGATACCGGGTTGACAGGCAGGAAAATTATTGTGGATACTTACGGTGGAAAAGGTGCCCACGGAGGTGGTGCATTTTCAGGAAAAGATCCAAGTAAAGTAGACAGAAGCGCTGCATATGCCACACGTCATATTGCCAAAAACCTGGTTGCTGCAGGCATTGCAGATGAAGTCTTGGTACAGGTTTCTTATGCCATTGGCGTTGCAAAACCTATGGGAATTTATGTAAATACTTATGGAACATCCAAAGTAAAAAAATCGGATGGAGAAATTGCCGTAATTGTAGACCAGCTTTTTGATATGCGACCTGCATTTATTGAAAAACGTTTAAAACTGCGAGAACCTATTTATTTAGAAACTGCAGCTTACGGGCATATGGGTCGTAAAAACGAAATTGTCAAAAAAACATTTGCCAATGTTGACAGCACTGAAATTACGCTTGACGTAGAGCTTTTTACCTGGGAAAAATTAGACTTTGTTGCTCAAGTGAAAGCAGCTTTTGGCTTGTAAAAATATATTGAATTTATAATTGTATTAAAATAAAAGCCCCAATAATTTGGGGCGTTTATTTGTAAATATGCACAACAGCCAATTCACAATTTTCTAAACTTTTCAGCTTTATGGCTTCCTTCATTGGATACTGGATTACCATTAATTCACTTTGATTTAAACTTCTTTTTTCCGAATTAAAATCCACTTGCAAATTTCCTTCATACGCATAAAAAATGATGAATTCACAAGTTGAATCTAGCTGATAATTCAAACTCTTATTGGCAGTGATAAGAACTGAAGAAATCGCAGCCTTTGTATCGCCCTTTACCATTAAGTTAAAATCAACACAAGTTCCAACAGCGGAAGTTTCCCAACTGCCGTCAAAAGAATCTATCTCATTTTTATTGAGTTGAATTTCGTGATGATTTTTGTGAGATAATTTAATACTTCCAGATAAAACCATTAATTGACGGAAAACTTCAGGAAGTATTATGAAGTCAGATTTCTCAATTTCCACACTAGCGGAACTTATCCTAAATTTAAAATTGCCGGCTGCATAATTTGCGGTTGGCGGATGGATATACAATTCGGTGGTGCTTCCTCCTATCCATTTCGTGGTTTTTAAACCTGTAGCTGTTAAAATGTCAATTTTCATCTGTTTAAATTTTATTTTTTAGCGGTAACAGATGCTGTTCGCCATGAATCATTCCTTTGTGTGTCAAAATTTGTCTTGCTCGTTTTATTTTTTAAAAATTATTTCCAAAACATCCAATTCAACTGAAACTCATTTTAATTGCCTCTAATCATTGTTAGCACCATTTTAAATTTTTCGACTGCTTTTAGAGCATGACGAATATTGGCTGGCATAATAATGGTATCTCCGGCTTCTAAAATATTTGATTTTCCATCGATGATAACGTCAACCTTTCCGTCAACTACAAAAACAACTGCATCAAACGGTGTGGTATGTTCACTTAATCCTTCTCCTTTGTCAAAAGCGAATAAAGAAATATTACCGGTTTCCTTTTTAAGTATTTGTTTGCTTACCACCGCATTTTCCGCATACGCAATGCTATCGTTGAAAGAAAATTTCACTCCTTTGTCAAATTCATTTGTTTTCATTTGTTTGTTTTTTGAATTTATTTTTATCACCATTATTTAAAAAATTCATATCAGAGGTCATCAACTAATACTTTCAAAGTTGTTTTTCAAGTATTAATTTTAATTTTTAATACAAAAATAATTATTACAGCCTTTTAAGATTTTTTTCGTGTTGTTTTATTTATATCAATTATCTTACAAAAAAATATTGGCAACAAATTTACTTTCTTTAAATTTAACCTTGATAAATACTATTTTAAGTTATAGAAGCAATAAACTTATTATTTTTATAAATTAAAGTAATTTAGCATAATATATATTTTTGTAAAATATTTAACTTTGAGTAAATCGAATATAACAATACAAGATATTGCAAAAGCTATAAATGTTTCTGCATCAACTGTATCAAGAGCCTTAAATAATCATCCCAAAATAAGCCAAAAAACAAAAGAAAAAATTTGGGAGGTCTCAAAAAAATTAGGCTATTTACCTAACATTCCTATTTATATGCAAAAGCAAAAAAATAATATAGTTTTTTTGCTTATAGATAGTCTTCAAAATTCTTCCATACACGAGTTTATTTCAGCGATACAGAATTACTTAATTAAAAGTAACATAAATCCTATTATAAAATTTATAACAAATAATGAATATGAGCTATTTTCGATAACTAAACTGGTTGAAGATATTGAAGTTATCGGTGTAATAAGTATATTAAATGACACTCCATTTACTGAAACTATTTATAGAACAATAAGCGAATCTCAGCTCCCAATAGTTGCAATTAGTCATTCTAAAATACCTACTGCAAATATTTTACCCGACATATACAACGGGGCATATTTAGCAACAAATCACTTATTAAAACAAGGTGCCAAAAATCTCGTATTGATAATTGAAAATAATGAAAATTTATTGAATAATGACCTAGAAAGAGGATTTAAAGCAGCTTTTAAAACTTATGATAACACATCATATAAAATTTTGAGAAGTAGTTTAAACAAAGAAGTTTTAAAATACGAATTTGAACAATTACTGTTAAATAATCATTCTATTCATGGAATTATTACAAGTAATAACTATGTAGCCAGTCAATTACAAACTTTCTTGCAAAATAAAAACATTAAAATTCCTGAAGATATTATGCTTATTAGTTTTGGGAGCGAAACATTTATTAATTTAATATCTCCAGGAATTTCAACCATTGAATATTCATCAGAGAATATGGGGAAGACTGCAGCAAAACAATTGGTAAAAATAATCAATAATGATCCTATTGAAAACAAACTACTTATTGAACCTACTAAACTAATTATCAGAACATCCTCCATGCGAATTTCGCAGCCTTAACTATAAGTATTACCACTTCCTTTTGATCCAATTATAAACTTCCAATCTTTAGTTTCACGCTTAAATTACCTTATTTCAGGGAATATTACCATACTTGCTACGGTATTTAATTACATAATACACAGGAACAAAATACCAAATAAAATATTTATTTTCTTCATAAGAAATAATTTAAGTCAATTAATGCAATATTTTGCATTATAATGAATACACAACCAAATACAGGGTAATTTTAAACACAATACAGCCTATTAAAACCATCCTACAACACCTATCGCACCTATATCTTCTACTGTTAAACAGTTATTTACCCTCATTAACAATTCGTTTAGCATTAAAATAAAAAATGATGCAAATGTTTGCAGTATGAAAAATATATTTAATTTAGCTGTGTAATATAAATATTGACTAATACATAGAACCGATGAAAAAACTACGAACCTCACCTTTTATAGTTGCCTTAATAATTCTATTCTCTTACAACAACATAAACGCTCAAAAAACAGATAATTTTGAGAAAAATCTTTCGAACGGTTGGTCTATGATGCCTGCTAATTCAGTTCAAGGCACTGATTCTTCAATTTCAAAGACTGATTTTAAAGACACTACTTGGAATACTGCAACCATTCCATCAACTGTTTTTAATGCATTGCAACAAAATGGGCTTTATAAAGATATCTACAAAGGAACTGCTCTTGAAAATTTAGACAAAAGTATTTTCAAATCAGCTTGGTGGTATAGGCATAAATTCACAATTAAAGATTTGGACAAACACTTTAATTTAAAAATTGACGGAATTAATCAATATGCAGATGTTTGGATAAACGGTCGTAAAATTGCGGATTCAAGCCAAATAAAAAATCCCTTCAGACAATATACCTTATCATTAGATAACTATCTTAATAAAGGTGAGAATGTAATAGCATTAAAAATATATCCACCAAAAAAAGGGGATTATAACATTGGTTTTGTTGACTGGAATCCAATGGCTCCCGATCAGGAAATGGGCATTACGCGTCCTATTCGCTTACTAACTACAAATGAGGTTGCCATTGATCAACCCTTCATACAAAGTAACTTTAAAAATAATAATTATAAACAAGTTGATTTAGACGCTTCTGTTTTATTGAAAAATTTTGTTAAAAATAAAACACAAGGAATCTTAAAACTTCAAATAGATGATATTATTATTGAAAAAAATATAGAGTTATCACCCCTTGAAGAAAAAATAATTCATTTAAATTCAGATGAATTTACCCAACTTACAATTAACAACCCTAAATTATGGTGGCCACACACCGTAGGAACTCCAAATTTATACAAGGCCAAAATTAGTTTTATTATAAATAATCAGGAGTCAGACAGTAAAGAAGTAAATTTTGGCATTAGAGAAGTTTCTGATTATTTCACAAAAGACGGGCATAGAGGATTTAAGATAAACGGAGAAAAAATATTGATACGCGGTGGTGGCTGGGTAGATAATTTAAGTCTCAATAACACTGACGAGAATATTAAATCTCAATTAGAATACGTAAAAGATTTGAATTTCAACACAATACGTTTGGAAGGTTTCTGGGGAAGCTCACAAAAAATGTATGATTTGTGTGACCAGATGGGTATTTTAGTTATGGTAGGCTGGAGCTGTCATTGGGAATGGGAAAATTATATTGGGAAACCCGTTGATGAAGATTATGGAGCTATTACTTCTGATGAAGATATTGACCTAATTACCAGTGCATGGAAAGACCAGATTATTTGGTTGCGCAACCACCCTTCAATTTTCACATGGTTTGGCGGAAGTGATAAAATTCCTACACCTAAATTAGAAAAGAAATATTTTGAAGTTTTTGAAAAATACGACACCACAAGAGTTTATTTATCTTCTGCAAAAGAGATGAACTCATTAGCAGGACCATCAGGAGTAAAAATGCGTGGGCCTTATGAAGTGGAACCTCCAGTTTATTGGTTTGAAGATACAAAATTTGGTGGCGCCTTTGGTTTCAATACAGAAACAGGACCTGGAGCGCAAGTACCTCCTTTAGAAAGCATAAAAAAAATGATTCCAAAAGAGCATCTTTGGCCTATTGACAGCGTTTGGGATTTCCATTGTGGCAGAAATGAATTTAATAGCTTAAAGCGTTATAATAAAGCATTATTTAACCGTTATGGTCATATGAGCTCAGTTGAGGAATATGCATTCAAAGCACAAGCGATGAATTACGAACTAATGCGTTCAATGTTTGAAGCGTTTTCCATTAAACGTTACGAAGCTACAGGAGTGATACAATGGATGTTAAATTCGGCATGGCCTGAAATGTACTGGCAATTATATGATTATTATTTAATGCCAAACGGTGCCTATTATGGTGCTAAAAAAGCGAATAATTCTGTTCATACCGTTTACAATTATGCTCAAAATTCCATATTTATAGCAAATGACAAGTTACAGGACACTGAAAATCTAGAAGTATCCATCAGCGCTTATGATATCAATTCTAAACTTATTTTTACAAAAGCAGTAGACACCAAAGTTAAAGCCAATTCCTCTTCCAAGATTTTAGATTTACCGGATTTAGCCGCAAAAGGCACTTATTTTTTATCTATCAAAACCACCAATCAAACAAAAGAAACCATTGATGATAACTTTTATTGGCTTTCCGCTAAAAAAGACATTTTAAATTTTCAAGATTCAGATTGGTACTTCACACCTTTTAAACAATATGCCGACTTCACAGAAATAAACACTATGAAACCTGTTCATATTGAGCACGAGATTAGTGTTGAAGACAACGACATATACAGAACGTTTACCGTAACCTTAAACAACACCACAAATAATATTGCCTTTTTCATAAATACAAAACTTATTAATAAAGATACTGGTGAACAAATTTTACCTGTTATATGGAGCGATAATTACATCTCCCTGGTACCTCTTGAAAAAAGAACTCTTGTAGCAAAAATAAAACTTGAATATTTAAAAAACAAGGATATTGCTTTTGAGCTACAAGCCTGGAATAATAAATAATATAATAAGTTAATTTACAAAACTAGAAACTCATGAAACGAAATTATGGAATAGTAGTATTAATTCTTATAACATTTTTTGTTGTATCCTTCTTAACCAATATACTGGGAGCGTTGAATCCAAGTGTATCATTGAGTTTTAAACTTAGTGAAACAATGGCAGGTTTTTTACCGTTTTCATTTTTTATAGCTTACGGAATAATGTCAATCCCCGCAGGATTTATGCTGGAAAAATTTGGTGCAAAAAAATTAATGATTTTTGCTTTTTTACTAGCGCTATCCGGATCCGTTTTATTTGCGAGTTTCCCTACTTTTTCCGTTTTCTTGTTTTCATTATTTACCATAGGTACAGGAATGGCAATTTTACAGGTCGTAATCAATCCTTTGCTTAGAGTTTCAGGCGGTGAAGAAAATTATGCTTTCACCTCTGTTTTGGCGCAATTAATTTTTGGATTAGCTTCTTTCATTAGCCCAAAAGTTTATTCATGGTTGGTTATCAATATTGAAAATCATGAAAAAGTGCAAGGCTGGCTTATCAGCACTTTATCAAACATTGTTCCAACTCAAATGTCATGGATATCCATTTATTGGATATTTGCAATAACCAGCTTACTAATGATCTTTATAATTGTTTCTTTTTCTTTTCCTAAAGTAGTACTTATTGATGAAGAAAAAGCAGGAACAAAGGACAGCTATTTAGATTTATTTAAAAACAAAATGGTAATTCTATACTTCTTTGGAATTTTTGCTTACGTTGGTGCAGAGCAAGGCATTTCATACTGGATGTCTAAGTTTCTGCAAGTATATCATGGTATTGATTATAAAACTGTTGGTGCTGATGCCGTTGGAAATTTCTGGGGATTAATGACTATTGGCGGTATTTTAGGTTTAATATTGCTTAAAATAATGGACAGTAAATTAGTGTTGAAGTTATTTACTATATTGGCAATTATAAGCTTTGCAATGGCTTTGTATGGCAGCGCTGGAGTATCGTTATATGCTTTTCAGTTAAGCGGTTTCTTTCTCTCAGTTATGTACCCCATAATTATTTCACTGGCACTCAATTCAGTTGACAAACACCATGGCTCCTTTGCCGGAATATTAATGACTGGTATCATGGGAGGTGCCGTAGTTCAATTATTGATTGGTTTTTTAAGCGACTTAACCTCATTGAAAACCGGAATGCTCTTTGTTTTTATAGCACTTGGCTACATTTTAAGCATTAGCATTTGGGCAAAACCAATTATAAAAAATAAAACTATTAGTTTGAAAAAAAACGATAAATAATAATGACTACATCTAACAATATAAAACTTATTGGGATAGACTTAGGGGGAACCAAAGTAAATATCGGCCTCGTTCAAGGAGAAAAAATACTTCAAAAAAAATATGCTAAATTACCTTTAAACCAAAAAAATGAATGGGAGTTAATTAATTTGATTATAGATTTAATTAAAGAAATAGTATCAAATAATAAAGTTAGTGGCATTGGAATTGGTGTCCCAAGCATTCTAGATAGAGAAAAAGGAATTATCCATGAAGTACAAAATATTCCTAAATGGAAAGAAGTTCCATTGGCTGATATTTTAATAAAAGAATTTGGAATACCTGTTTTTTTGGATAATGATGCAAATTGTTTTGCACTGGGAGAATACCAATATGGCTTAGGAAAGAAGGGCTGCAAGAATATGGTTGGAGTAACCATAGGTACAGGAATGGGTGCCGGAATAATTACAAATGGACATTTAATGAGTGATGCCAATGGAGGGGCTGGAGAGTTTGGGATGATTCCTTATAAAGATGGTGTTTTTGAAGATTATTGCAGCGGCAAATTTTTTAAGCAATTTTATAATTTTAACGGCGAAGAAATAATGAACCTTGCAGAACAAGGAAATGAAAAAGCGCTTGAAGCATTTGAACAATTCGGTAAACACCTAGGTAATGCAATTAAAACAATTATGTACTCCGTAGATCCTCAAAAAATTATAATAGGGGGTTCAGTCGTTAAATCAGCCAAATATTTTGATGCAAGCTTAAAACAGAGTATCCAAGAATTCAGTTTCAAAAAAACACTTGAAAAATTTGAAATTAAATATTCCAGCACTCCTGACATTGCCATACTTGGCGCGGCTTCACTCTATTATGACAGAGCCCGAACAATTTAAATAAGATTTATTCAAAAAATGCATATAACAAATAAATCAATTGTAGGTGTTTGGCTTGGGGGCAGAACATTGGTTGCCGGAAAAGTAAAAAACGGGAAAATTGAAAATAGCGTAACTAAACGAATAAACAATCTGGCTTCCGAAGAACAAATTATTGCTGAAGTCATAAATATAATTAGTGACGTTGTTGATAGTGGCGTTGTCGGAATTGGAATTGGCGTACCTAGTTTGGTGGATGTTGAAAACGGAATTGTTTATCGAGTTCAAAAAATCCCATCTTGGCGCGAAGTGCATATTAAAGACATCCTTGAAAGCAAATTTAATGTGAAGGTATATGTTAATAATGACGCCAATTGCTTTGCTGTCGGCGAAAAATATTTTGGGGCAGCAAAAAATTATGAAAATATTGTTGGTTTGGTACTTGGTTCCGGAGTAGGCGCAGGCATCGTTTTTAAAGGACATTTATATTCCGGCACAAATTGCGGCGCTGGTGAATTTGGATCTTTACCCTATAAAAATCATGATTTTGAATATTATTGCAGCGAAGGATATTTTGAGGAAAAATATGGTTTAAGTGCCGATATTCTTTATCAGAGAGCTATACAAAACGATAAAATTGCACTGGCAATATACGAACAATACGGTCAGGATGTTGGAAATGTTATAAAGGCAATTATGTTTACTATAGATCCGGAAATTATTGTTATAGGGGGCAGCATGGCAAAAGCTTTTCCTTTTTTCGAAAAAGAGATGTATAGAATTGTAAAGACATTTACATACCAACATATTTTAAATAAACTTAAGATTATTAAATCTGAAAATGAAGATATTGCAATACTAGGCGCCGCTGCCTTATTTTATGATGCTCAGAATATGACAATGAAGAAGTATTAAACTATTTAGTTTATTTATATGGTATCATATATAAATTCCCGCTTTTTTGAAATGCTATTCTCAATAAAAACAGCGTCACCCTTTTATCATATAAAAAATTCAGTATATATCTTTAGACAGACCTTAAAAAACACATAACAAAATGAAAACATACTAAAATAACTTAACGAGTGCTTGCGATATAATGCATTTTCCAATGCTATCGTTGAAATAAACTTTTAACCTTTTGTCAAATTCATTCTTTCACATTCTTAATTTATTTTTAGTTAAGTTTAATCGACTGGTTGCCATATTAATGTCACACCATCACAATTTAGTCATTTTATTGCACCATTCCTCTAAATATATATCCGCTCATTTAAACTTTTAAGGCACCGTCTTTTTTCGCTTTAATGTACTTTCTTAAATCGGAAGTTAAAATTTGGTCGAGTTCTTTTTCGTTCCCTGAAGTTGTTTCGACGAAAACCATTCCAAAAAACGGATAGTCATTGAAATCCACTTTCCTTAATTCCAGCGGATTTTCAAAATCGGAAAGCAACAATTCATAATTGAAAGACGCTATTTGGGTTTCAGGAATTCCTGAATTATTGTCTAACAGAATAAGGCTGTATTTTTTATTTTCACTTGATTTAAACAATTCATCCCAATTCGGTTTTTTGCCGTTTAAAAAATATAAATAAGAATTAAATCCGTATGCAAAATAAGACAAATCAGCAGTAGTACACCAGCCGCCAAATCGCATGGGATTGACTTCTATTGGAATAATGGTTCCGTTTTTATCAATCCGTACCTCTACATGAAACGGAAAATTTTTCAAATTGACCAATGCAGCGATTGTATCCAGAAATTTTTGCATTTCTGGCAAAAGCGTTTCAATAATTTCTTTTGAAGTTGTATAAACCCGATCATTTACATCATTTCCCGTTGAAAATCGGTGATGAAAAATTGATAATATGACTGGCTTTCCTTCTTTATCAAAATAACAGTCCATCGCATATTCTTCACCTTCAATGCACTCTTCTATGATAAAATTAGAGGTGTCCACCACTTCATTTGGGTAAAAGCTCCTGATTTCAGTGATATCATTGGTTATTTTTTTTAAAACCAAAGGCCATTCTTCGGGATTGTCCACTTTATGGACGCCCAAACTAAAAAAGCCAACAGCAGGTTTTATGATCAACGGAAATTTTAAATTTTTCACAGGAAAATGTGCCAAATCCTCAAATTTGATTCCTTTAAAAAAATAATCAGGAAAATTGCCTTTCAGCAATTCGCGAAACTTTATTTTATTCTTGAAAACCTGAATTTGATCCGGCAATTTTGTGGAAGCCAAATTTTTCTCTATCCAGCTGATGGTATTTTCTGAATTGGTGTAAAGTGCACAATCAGGATTGTTTTTAATAAATTCCATCGCTTTTTTCTCAGGAATCCAATTTAGCGCTTCATCAGAAATCATGGCTATCGCCGCTTGGGTCGCTACAATTTCAAGGTTGTTTTCCTTAATGGTTTTAAGCAGAAATGAGGAGATGTAGGGTTGATCAATTAGAATCATTTGGTTGGTTTTGTTGCTGTAAATTTAGGTATTAAAGTTTAAAAAAAGGTGAAAGGTTAAGATTGAAAACAATCAATCTCAATAGCAAATTTTCCGCACTCTGATTATTAACTTTTTAACTTGAATTTTGATCCAGTTTTTTGCCAACTTATTTTGGAATTTATTTAATAAATATTTTCAAAAGGAACAATTTATAAATTCATTATTAACAAAATGATAATTTTTTGTTACAATTTCTTGTTCTTGAGAATTAAATGAATTTCTTTTTTTATTTTTGTTATGAATAAAAACTATGAATTATGGCAATTAAAAAACAGTACTTAAAAAACAAACCCGTATGCAAGGTGACATTTAGCATTGCTGCAAAAGACGCCAATAAAGCGGCCGTAATTGGCGATTTTAATGATTGGGATGCTAAATCTGCCCCATTAAAAAAATTAAAAAACGGCACTTTTAAGGGAACATTGGACTTAAAAAAAGACCAATCCTATGAATTTAGATATGCGGTTGACGGAGATTATGTGAACGATGAAGAAGCCGATGCTTATTTATGGAATGATTTTGCCGCTGGGGAAAATGGCGTTCTAAACCTTTAAGTTTAAAGTCAAAATTAAAAAAAATCGTATATCTTAAATTGCAATTCAATTTGCGTTAGGGATTTAACGAGGTGTTTGAGCGCTGTTTTTGTTGCTTTTCGCAACTAAAAAAAGCGAGTAGTGATAGCCAGACCGCTTTTTCAGCGGGAACGCCCTATAAATTATATTTCACCGAGAACATATACAATCTTGGTTGAATAAAATACAGGGAAGTGGTATTGCTATCAGAAATTTCATGGTAGCTGTCGGTGTTCATCGATGTGTTATTGGTTAGGTTATTCGCCGAAATTTTAAATTCCCACTTGCTGTCTTTTTGCTGATAATACAGGTTTGCGTTTAAAAATGAATAGGTGTTTTTCACCGTATTTTCATCATTTTTATAATTGTAATAACTGTAATCGGCCGTTAAAATGAAGTTTTTTAAAAACCCTATTTCCATATTTGCAAAAGGCCTGTCGGTGGTGCTTCCCGTTTTTGAATATTCGGAAAACGATTTTTGATAGCCCACTTCAAAATTTGGCGCATCTCTAAACTTTGAAGCCACACTTGCCTGGTAACTGTGCGAAAGTGATTTTGACTTAATTTGCTCATTATTTACCGTATTGTTAAAAGTTGCATTTGAGAAATTCGCCCTAAAATTCGTTTTAAGTTTGCTGTATGTTTTGCCATACCTGAAATTTGCCGAAAATGTTTCGTCGGCCAAATTTGAATTTACGGGATAAGAAATTCGGTCGATTCCAACCAATTCTGTACTATTTTTTACACCATTTACTTTTTTATCGTATTTCACAGATGCGTTTACATTGGTGAATGAAAACATGCTAAAACTAAAATAATTTAAGGAATAGCTATGGTAAAGCGCATTTTCCAAAAGCCTGTTCCCTCGCGTTAACGAATTATAATCGGTCAACATATAGCCTTCTGAAATTTTGTTGATATCAGAAAACTGCGTGGAAATTGAATAATTGAAACGCAAACTTTCTGACGATTTCAATTGTAACCTAGCATAAACATCTGGCAATAATTTTGTTTGATTCTCATTAATTTCAGCACCCAACTGTGTGTCTTTTGTGATATATTGATGAAGACTTACGCCGGGATTAAAGGTAAACTTCCCAGAAACCATTTTATAATGCAGTGCCAAAAATAAATCGGTAAAATTATAATTCACTTCATTTTTCAGTTGCTCGTCATTAAAATTAAGCACACTGCCATCACTTAAATTTTGCGAAATGCCTGATGTTAAATTTTGCTCGCTTAAAGTTGTTCCCAATGTTATGTTGATATTGCTTTTTGGCGTTAACAAATAATAGTAATCCAACTTCGCGTCTAATTTATTGGTACTTGTTTTTTTATTTTGAATGAGATCGATAATGGCTTCGCTATTTTTTGAAGGAATTATTTCGAACGGCTGCGAAGTTGCCAAAGAATTGTATAAAGGCTGGTCTTTTTCATAGAGGTGCTGCAATTCGGCAGCGAAAATATTCTTGTCGTCAATGGTGTAGTACAAATTGAAATTCTGGTTTAACGTGGCCGGTTTTTCTTCCTTGTAAGCATCGGCACTTCGTTGTGTTGAAGTAACGTCAAGCATTTCGGTTTGTTCAGACAATTTCCCGAAAATATCATAATCAATGTGAACTTCATTGGATGGTTTGTAGGTGGTGCTGAATTTAAGCATTCCCAATTTGCTGCCTTGTGTGGCCAATGTCTCATTTATTTCGGTGATATTTAATTTGTTGTAAATGGTATTTGACTGGGTAAACATGTTGGTTTTTGAATCGTTTACGATGGCAAACCCATTAAAATCGATTGTTTTTTTAGGCGCCATACTGAAATTTATCGCTCCAAATTTTGAAGTAATTTCCTGCGCCCTGTTATTTTGTGCCGTTAAAAATCCCAATCCGCCCGAAGAGACGTTAAAACTGGTTCCGCTGCCGCCCATTCCGCTTCGCAAACCGCCTGTAAACCTGAAATAATCGCGCATCGTAAAAGGTGCTTCGCCAATATTATTGAAATCTGCCAACAGGTTGATGCTTTTTTCCGGACTGTAATAAAACAGTTTTGGTTTTGCGCTGTACTTTTCGTTATCGCCTGCACCGGCATTCACCTCGCCAAACCAAAATCGTTTTTTCCCTTGTTTCAATTTAATATTAATGGCAATATTGTCTTCGTTATTAGTAACGCCACGCATCCCTGAAACTTCATTGTAATTTTTAAGCACCTGCACTTTATCGATGGCGCTTGCAGGAATGTTTTGGGTCGCCAATTTTGAATCGCCATCAAAAAACTCTTTTCCTTCTACCAATACTTTCTGTACTTTTTTTCCTTCCACCTCAACTTCACCATTGTCATCGATATCAATTCCAGGCAGTTTTTTCAATACGTCTTCCAGTTTTTTTTCCTTTCCGGAAGTAAACGAATCGGCATTGTACACAATGGTATCGCCCACGATTTTCACGGGCATTTCATAGGTAATTTGCACTTCATTTAAAGACTCGTTAGATTCCTCCAAAACAAAGTTTTTTAAAATATCGGCGGTAGTATTGCCAACTTCAATGTCTTCATTTTTTGTATTGAAACCAAAATAACTCACCTTTAAAGTATATGCTTCATTTTGTCCTAAACTTAATTTGTAATTCCCTTTTGAATCGGTTATGGAATAGGACTGCAATACGTTGGTTCCTTTTTTAAAAGCAATCACATTTGCCATTTCCAAAGGCTTTTCTGTACTGTCCATAATCGTTCCTTCCAATTTTATGGACTGGGAGAAAATTATAAAAGGGAGTAATAGTGTTATAAGTAAACTTAATGATTTTTTCATTTAAAGAATGAATCTAAAGTGTTTTAGTTTTTGTGATGAAGTCATGCGGTATTGCAGCCGTTTTGAATTTTGGATTGACACTATCCTATAATTTGTGTAAGTTAAAAATAACTTGGGTTGGAATTTTTTAAATTCTGACCCTTTTTTCATAGATGATTAAGAACTGATTCAGAATAATACCCCAATTTCTAATAGGCATCGAC
>Ga0314774_1000125_pt1 | contig 68144 bp, 69 predicted proteins | sample MetaGCBIA2018_FD_204515 | JGI IMG/M metagenome (GOLD analysis project Ga0314774, IMG submission 204515) | Cryopeg brine microbial communities from Beaufort Sea near Barrow, Alaska, United States - CBIA 2018 | ecosystem: Environmental > Aquatic > Marine > Coastal | place: USA: Alaska | collected... | reverse complement strand
TTTTTTGCAGAAATAGAGGAGGAGTTCAATTTCTGTTTCCTTATTTTTCGAATACCGAATGGCTGTTTTAACGGTGCGTAAAATTTTGCGGACACTTTTCTTTATAAAATAATAGGTTTTTGTATTTACCAGTTCAAACTGTTCGTCAATTTCCAATTTTATGCTTTCAATATAGCCTTCTTCATTGGAAGATTCAAATAAAAGATAGGTGAGCAATTCTTTATTTTCCTTTTTAAATTTTGACAAACGCAAACAGAGCTCCATCAATTCCTTTTGTGAATAATGCGACAATTCTGTTTTTATTTCTTTTACGGTGACCGCTTTCATAGGCAAATCTTTATTGTTTTAATTTTAAAGCCAATTCCGTGATATCTTTGATTGTTGCAGTAGGTTCAATTCCCCATGGATCAAAAACGGAATCTTTGGAGCGTTGAACCCAAACAGAACGCATTCCATAGGAAATTGCGCCAATTACATCAAAAGGATTGCTTGAGATTAACCAGGAATCTGATTTTTCGGAATTTGTTTTCTTATTGAAATATTCATAAACCAAAGGGCTTGGCTTAAACATTTTAACATCTTCCACACTTACAATTCCGTCGAAACTATCCATAATTTTGGCGTTAACCAATAGTTTTGAAATGGCATTTGCACTTCCGTTTGAGAAAGCAATTAGTGTATGGCCTGCTTCTTTTAACTTTTTCAATCCAGTTTCAACATCAGGAAATGCCGGTAAAATTGTATACTCATTCATTAAAGCAGCTTTCTGGCTTTTACTTAACTCGATTTTATAGAGGTTGCAACAAAATTCCAGCGCGTTTTCAGTGCACACAGAAAAGTCAGCATATTTGTTCATTAAACCCCGTCTGAATGAATATTCCAATTGCTTGTTTCTCCAGGTGTCCATAAAGGGTGTCGCTTTTTCTCCCATCAGTTTTTCCAATGAATTAAAAACGCCGGATGTATTTATCAAGGTTCCGTAAACATCAAAGGCTAAGGTATATTTCATTTTTTTTTCTTATTTAAATTATGATGAACGGTGGTGCATACACCAACAATTTCTACAGGCTCCTTTCTTACCAAACAGTTGCACAAATTTTGACCAATTTGTTTTGGTTAAAGGTTCAAAAGTTAATTGATCTAAAAAGTCTTTGTCATTATTATTGGATTTGACCATTGCATGATGCTTTTAATAAATTTCCACAAGCCATTTGACAAGGTTTGCTAAAATACCAATTGCTTTTAGAAACTCAAATTTAAGGATAAATTTTAAACCCTATCCAATTGTGGTTATATCCTTGCTCTTAATTCAGCTTCTTTTCAGTTTTTCTAAATTATTTAAAATTTGATCTCTTCATTCCATCAATTTTAATTTTTGGCGAGGTTTGCTGAAAAACATTAAGTCGATGATTTTTCATTCATCGACAAATAGCTACAACTCGTCGACACTTAGTTAAGACTTGTCGAATAATTTCAAAAAAATGCCATAATCTTTTGATCTTTGATGATTATTTTTAATTATTGACATTAAAAATATAGGATGTAATTTAAAAAACACTAATATGAGAAAAAGTTTAAACATACTGCTGGTTGAAGATGATATGATAGAAATTATGAAATTTAACAGAACAATCTCAAAATTGGCGTATCATCACAACATTATTGAAGCTAAAAACGGGGAAGAAGCTCTGAATATTTTATATAAAAATGAATCATTGCCCGATCTTATTTTGCTGGACTTAAATATGCCTAAAATAAATGGCCTTGAATTTTTAAGCATCATCAGAAATAACGATCAATTAAAACATATTCCAACCGTTATTTTAACCTCATCAAATGACCATAAAGATGTTTCAGAATGTCACGCACTTGGCATTTCAGGATATTTGGTAAAACCTTTAAAATTCGTCGATTATTCTGAATCCATTAAAACGGTATTGGATTACTGGTGCTTTAATGAATTTGTGCAAGCTTAAGGTTAACCATCATGCATCAAAAAGAAGAATTACTTCTAAAATTACAGCATCAAAATGAGCAGTTAAATGACTATGCGCATTTGGTTTCACACGACTTAAAATCATCTATAAGAAGTCTTTCTGCATTATTATCCTGGGTAAAAGAGGATTGCGGAGAAAAAATTGGAGAAGAAAGTGTTCGCAATTTGAACCTTATGGAGGAGAAAATTGAAAAGATGGATCAGTTTTTAGAAGACATTATCAATTATTCGGAGATTGGGGCGACAAGTTTAAAATCAAATAACATTGATCTGAATAAAAAGCTGGTTAAAATTAAAGACAGTATCCATATTCCCAAAAATATTAGCGTCGTTGTAAAAGGCAATTTGCCGGTTTTAAAAGCAGACGCAAGAAGATTGCGACAAGTTTTAGAGAATTTAATAAGCAATGCCATTAATTTTAACAATAAAGAAGTTGGTTTGGTTGAAATTGCTGTTGAAGAGACAGAAGATTTATATACTTTTTCAATTCAAGACAATGGTCCGGGAATTCCAAAAGAATACCATGAAAAAATATTTAACACCTTTACCACACTGGGCTATCAAGAGAAGGCTACCGGGATGGGGCTTTCTATTGTAAAAAGGGTTTTAGACCTTTATGGCGGTGAAATTTGGCTGGAAAGTGAAGTTACAAAAGGAAGCACATTTTATTTCACCATTCCAAAAAAATAAAATGAATGAAGCAGTAGAAATTGTCCAGTAATTAAGCATTTAAATGATATATTTGTGCTTGAAAAAGCTGCCAAACACCTAAATTGTAAAGATAATTTAAAATTCCAAATAGTATTTGAGCGCATTTTCAATAGTATGTTTAAATAATTGAAAATGAAATATGTCTATGAAATGTATTAGTATTGATGATGAAGAAATAGCAAGGGTAATTATTGAAAGGCTCATCACCAATAATAAAAATTTAAATTTGGTTGCCAGTTTCAGCAATCCAATTGAAGCACTTAAATATTTAAATCAAAATAGTATCGATCTTATTTTTTTAGATATTCATATGCCATCTTTTAATGGCTTTGATTTATTGCAAACTTTAAAAGATCCTCCAAAAGTAATTTTAACCACCTCTGACACCACTTTTGCTATTGAAGCTTTTAAATACAATTGTATTGTGGATTATTTGGAGAAACCAATCACCCAAGTGCGTTTAGATAAAGCTGTTGAAAAGACCCAATTATTTTCCCATTCAAAAAAAACGATTCAGGATTTACCGGCTATTCCGGCCAAAGATGATTCCAAAAGTGAATTGTATGTGAATATTTATAAACGCCTGGTGAAAATTAATTTTGACAGCATCAATTTAATTGAAGCTAAAGGCGATTATATTCTGATTAAAACCGATAAGGAAAATTATACGGTGCATTCAACCCTGAAAAAAGTGGCGGGAAAATTACCGGAAACTTCATTTTTAAAAGTGCACAGGTCTTTTATCATCAACATAAAAAAAATTGTCGATATAGAAGACAGCAGTTTGTTAATCGGGAAAAATGTAGTTCCCGTAAGCAGGTCGAGCAAACCCGAATTGATGAAACGACTTAATTTACTGTAAATTAAATTGATCATAAACCAACTATTTATTCATAAAATAAATTTCTAAAAATGAAAAAATCTTTACTATTTCTTTTCTTATTTTTAAGTTTTCAAGCTTCAAATGCCGGTGTGGTGATCCTTAATGGCTTGACACACGTGCATGAATCTGCTTCCGGACAATTAATTACCGGCGTAATCAGGATGAAAAACACCGATGAAACGGAGCAACGTGTTATTATATATTTCAATGATCTGTTTCAGGAATGCGGTAAAGGAACGGTTTTAACGGCCGATATCACGCACAAGAATTCCATTAAAAATTGGTTGACAACAAATGTAAATGAGCATGTTTTTAAGGCCAATGAAGAATATGAACTTATTTACACCATCAATGTTCCCAATGATGTTGAGATAGATGGTTCCTTTTGGGGTATTTTAATGGTTGAAGTTGAAAAGCCAATTAAAGAGGATGAATTGGAATACGGCGTAAAACTGGAATCTAAAATCAGATACGGCATACAAATTATTGCGGATATCAATGAAAGAACCCCTTCTGAACTTGAATTTTACGACATCAAAATTGAAGAACCCGACGGAAATAAACTTATCAATGTTGTTTTGAAAAATTTGGGAACCTTTTATGTAGAGCCAACCTTAGTGCTTGAAGTTTTTAATGACCAAGGAGAACAACAAAAAAAGGAAGAAGCTAAATTTAAAAAGGTATATCCAAATTCTTGTAAAACTTTTACGCTGGATATTTCCAACTTACCAAAAGGGGCCTATACGGCGGTATTGGTTGCCGATTATGGGGAAAATATGTATTCCATAGATTTGGAATTTGAAAATAAATAGCCCTAAACTAGATTATGACCCCAAAAATTACTGTCTTTTTTCAGTTTTAATTTGAGAAACATTCCAGAAATATCAACATTAGCTTATTTTTTTCTTTTTTTATTGATGTTTCTGTCAGTATCAAATGTTGAAGGACAAAATAGTGCTGTTGAAATTTCTGCAAAAAACATTCCCGAAAATTTAGTCCCCGGAAAAAATTACACCATTGCCTTCGAAATTTCAAATACAACCGGCATTCCGCTGAGTTTAAATTGTGAATATGCAGCTTCTGATCAATTTTATTTAACAACAAACCTTAAAAAGGTGCTTGTTGCCGCGAACAATAAAAAAATAGTGCTGTTTACTTTTGGCGTTAACAACCATTGCGCAGCCGGCAATTATAAAGCATTGTTGCATATTAGCAACAACAATAAGCCAATTGCTTCTCAGGAAATATCGCTTCAAGTTTCCAAATTATACAATTTAACTGTAGAGGTTTTACATGCCCCGGAATATTTACGGCTCGAAAAGGAATTTTCCTGTGAGTATCTGGTGACAAATAATGGAAACAGCGAAGAGAAAATAAATTTTGAAGCCTTTAAACCGCTTAAAATTGTGCCTGCAAACGCGGTGCTGAAACCAGATTCTTCTTTGGTTGTTGCCGTTTATCAAAAAGTTCCGGAAAATGTAAACAACAAAACGATGGTTTTAAATAATTTAAAAGCCATTATTGTTTCAAAAGACACCTTGTTTTCCAATAGGGTGGCGATCACTGTTTATCCGAAAAATAAAAAAAAGCCCGATTTATATTACCGATTCCCCATTACCGTATCCACTATTTTTAATTCCTTAAAAGGACTCGACACCTTAAATGTTTTTAAATTTAAGGTAAGCGGACAAGGTTATTTGGACAAGAAGAACGAACATTATTTAAATTTCGAATATTCGGGTCCCAGCCAAAGCGATATTGTCAGGTTCGGGGAATATGAAAGGTATAGCGTTCTCTACAGAAGTAAAAAAATGGAAGCTGTTTTAGGGGACGTGAATTTTTCGCTTTCAAATATTACGGAAACATCGCGTTACGGAACAGGCGGTATTGTAAGTTATGATTTTGGAAAAACAATTGCAACCTTATTTTATGTACACCCAAAGTTTACCAAACAAATATCCGATTCTTACGGCGGTAAAATTTTGCATAATTTATCCGATAAAACCTATGTTGAAATGGGGTTTATCAACAGAACCCTTTTTGAAAATAATGAAGAATTCAATTCCAAAATTTTTAACATCGCTTCTTTTTATACTATTGACAGATTTAAAATGAATGGAGAAGTGGCCTATGAAAGCAATTATAAAACCAACGGATTTGCCTTTTCACTGGCCTCTTATTTAAATTTGAAAAAATTTGATTTCACCAATTCTGTCCAATATTCCGATAAAAATTATAAAGGTTATTTAAGAAACAGCAAACAATTGTTATCAATGGCAAATTACAGGTTTAATAAAAAAATAAGTATGCAAATTGGTGCCGATTATCGCGCCATTAATCCTGTTAAAGATACCATTAATTACACTTCTTCACCAATAACAACAAAGTATCAGGCCAATTTTAATTATCGAATAAACCGATACAATAAAATTAGAATTGGCGGTTATTTCAGAAATAAAGAAGATCAGTTAAGTTTATATTCTTATCATTTTGAAGAAAAATTGGCCACGTTTTCATTTTCCAGCAGAATGCCCTATAAATATGATTTATACTGGCAAAACAGGGTGGGAAAAACCATTAATTTTTTGGCGGAAAGCACCGTCCCACAAAGCACGCTTTTCAGTTCTTTAAGTGTTTCAGTAAACATTTTAAAAAATTTAACAGTGGGTGTTAATGGAGATTACCAGCAAAGCAACAAGCAATCCGTAGAAAATGTAGTTCTTAAAACATTTTATTATGGGGGGAGTTTAAGTTACCATTTAAAATCGGACTTAAACCTGAATGTGTTTTATAAAAAAAATTATGATTTTGATGAACTGGATGAGGCTCAAAATTATTTACAGGCGCAATTAAATTACAACTATCATCGGAAGCATCTGCTAAGTGTGGCGGTTTCGCAATCGAGTTTGCCTGTTTTCCCCATAAAAAAGGAACTTCTCATCACGGCATCCTATAGTTTTGTGATGAACGTGCCTGTTTCAAAAAATAAAACAGTGGGCTCTTTAACCGGCAAGATAATATCTGCAGAAAAAAACAATTTGGAAGGCATTCTTGTTTTTTTGGATGATCATGTTTCCATGACCAATGAAAAAGGGGTGTTTAACTTCTATAGCCTAAAACCCAAAACCTATCGTTTGTATATCAAGCAATCTTCGCTTCCAAGAAATAAAATTATTATTCATCAACAACCTATTGATATCGATATTTTTCCCAATAAAGAAACCGAAGTGTTTTATGAAATGGGAAATGCTGGTTCTTTATATGGACAGGTTATTTTTAAAGACACATTACTGATCCAATCTTCGAAATTTATAAAAAAATTGCCTAATTTAATCGTCAAAATCACCAAGGAAGACAATACCTATTATACCAAAACCGACAAAGACGGCAACTTTTGGTTTAAAGAGCTTACGCCGGGAGAATGGACCCTTGAGTTGGTCGTTAAAAATTTACTGAACGACTTCACGTTTAGTGAAACGCAAAAAACCATTTTCATTCTATCTGATGAAGAAGGTAAGGCTGTTTTTAAAGCAAGCAATAAAAACAGAGAAATTATAAAAAGTAATAAAATATTTAAGTTATGAGGATATTAATGTATATCATATGTTGTTTTTATGCAATTTCAATTTATGCCCAAGACTCGGATGAAACAAGCGCAACTTTTAGATTAAGCGAAATTGCTTTGTTAGACTTGTCGCCAGGTAATGCAACTGTAACGTTAAATGTTGGGGCACCAACTGATGCGGGAGAAAAGGCCCAAATTGTGGCGACGAACAATGATAAATGGATTCACTTTTCGTCAGCTGTTTTTCCTGGCAACTCAAGAAGCATTTCAATTCAAATGGAGCTTGGGCAAAAGGCGCCTCCGGGAATTTATTTAAAACTAAATACTGCAAATTATTCCGGTTCGGGTAAAAACAATTTTGGGACCCCAAAATGGGACAAAAGTTTGACAAGTGTGACAAGTGTGGTGACCCTAACTGATGAGCCACAAACTATTATATCCAATATAAAGGGCGCTTATACTGGAAATGGCTCCAATGATGGATACAAACTCACTTATGAATTGGAAATTTATCAGTATGAATTATTGGATTTCGACCAGTCCGCAACATTGTCTATTATTTTAACTTTAACAGATTCTAATTCTATATGAAAATTTTTATACTTATCATTTTTATGATTATTTCCAATGTTCTCTTTAGTCAAAGCATTAAGGTTGAAACAAAAAAGAATATAGAATGGTTTGAAACTATTCCTGTATCTGATATTATTGAAGCAGGAAATGATTACGGGGGTGCTGATACTGGTACTTATACAAGTAATAGAGATCAAACGGAAATAACAATTAAATCAAAAAAACACAATAGAACAGTAGTTAAAATCCGGAAGGAATATAATGGTAATTGGCCCCAAAATTTGGATCTTCAAATAAGACGTACAGATAATTATAATAGAGATAGCAATGATGGATTGATTTTTCAAACAATCACCGATGTGGATAACGTATTTTTCTATACCACCGGCAATCAAAAAAATGTGCCAATTCAATATAGAATTAAGGGCATAAGTGTACTGCTTCCCGTTCAAGACTATATCGCCATCATTATATATACGGTTTATGATTATTGAGTTTGTTTGCCATTTGGCAGATAAATAACTTTTAAACAACATAATTAAACACAAACACAATGCCCATAAAAATATTATTTATTGAAGAAAATGAAATAAAACAAGAAGCCTTAAAATTGTGTGTTGGCCATAATAAAGGTATACAATTTGATATCATCCCTGATTTTAAAGCGCTGGATTCCATGTTGAATACAAATGACTATACACATTTGGTTGCTCAGTCTGTTATTAAAAATGACTCTATTCTTGCATTTAGCCACTTAATGAATCTGCCTTTGCTCATTATTAATGATGCTGAGTTGGATTTAGGGGAAACTTCTTATACAAGCACAAAATCACCGTTAAGTTATTCGGAGCTTTTTGCTTTTTTGGTAAAAAACACGCCCATTTCCTATAGTGGTATTGAGGAATATGCGATGGATGATGAAGAATTTTTTAAGCAATTAAAAGAATTGATTACAGAAGAATTTAAGATTAATTTTGAGGAAATACCCACTTTGATTGAAACCCATAATTTGGCGGAGATCAAAAGCAGGGCACACCAAATGAGCAGCAAATTTTCGATGATTGATAAGCCGCTTTCCTGGAAATTGTGTAAAGATATTGACATGCATATTTTAGAGGATGCCGAAAAGCAAATTGAAAACACCAAATGTTTATTGGTAGATATTGAAATTGCTTTGTTGCATTTACAGTAAAACCACCATTTTTTTCGCTATGTTATTTTTTAAGGTTCATTTTATCATAATTTGAATTTAGTCATTTAAGCAGCATTTTTTTTTTGAAAATGCTGCTTAAAAAACTATCGTAAAGCTTCTGAAATCCGATAGTGTTATTTTTTAATAGATTTCCCCTCCTCATTTCCCCACTTTCCTCAAAATTACAGAAATTAAAAGCTCGAAAAAAACGACCTTATATTTTTATAATTTTATAAAAAAAAACACGTAAATTAGGTAGATGGATGCGATTTAAGCCGCATTGAAATATTTTTTCAGCCCTTAAAAAGGCTTGTAAAAAATATAAATAGCATGTAAATATAAACAAATGGTATGTTTTTACAAACAAATGGTAAGATATATCAATTTTTTCGTTGCCTGATGACTTTTTGTTTGTACCTTTACAATGAATCTAAATAAAATAATTAATCTTTAAACTTAATTTCTCATAAGCCAAAATAAATGACCAAAATCTACAAAAATATAGCCCTCGTCTTATTTTTATTAGTATTTGGCAATTTGAGTGCTCAAGAGAATCATAGCAGCCATCAAATAAATTTAACAATCCCCGAGGTTGCCTTAATTAATGTGTATTCAAATTCAGCCACTTCTTTGGGAAACAATACAGTGGTTGAAGCCGGAAAACCCTTAAATATAGAAGACACAGACAACAGCGTTTGGATCAATTACTCTTCTATTGTTGGCTCACAAACAAACCCAAGCAGAGACATCAGCATTCGCATTTCTGAAGGCACTATTCCTCAAGGCGTGAAGCTGTATGTAAAAGTAGCCAAAGATATGGGCGCCGGAGCCGGAACCATGGGAAAACCTATCGAGATTGCGCAAGAACTTACTGTAAATCCACTGACGATTATTACCGGTATAGGAAGTGCTTATACGGGTACTGGTGCCAATAAAGGCAATAATGTAGAATATACCCTAAAATTGAGCGATGAACCAAATGCTTATGCAAAATTGGATTTTGACCAAAGCAGTACCCTGGTGATTAACTATACGCTGACAGATAACTAGATTCTTTTGTTTATTTGTTTAATCGTTTAATCGTTTAATCGTGTAGTTGTGTATTTGTTGAATTGTTTATTTGTTGAAGGGTTTAATTGTTTAGTTGTGTATTTGTTGAATTGTTTATTTGTTGAAGGGTTTAATCGTTTAGTTGTGTATTTGTTGAATTGTTGAATCGTTTATAAGTTTAATCGTTTAAAGGTTTAGTTGTGTAATTGTTTATTTGTTGAAGGGTTAAAATTTGAAGTTTAAATCTGCAATAAAAATTTTCTTCAGCTTTATTTTCTCCGCTTCCCTGCAATTATATATTTATTTTCCAATTTTAGAAAAAGACACTATTCCTTTTTTAGGATGGTGTCTTTTTTGTCGTTTAAAGGTTTAATCGTGTAATTGTTTATTTGTTGAAGGGTTAAAATTTGAAGTTTAAATTTTTAGGAAAAACCTTTTTTATCTTTATTTCCAAGGCTTCCACTGCAATTATTCACAATTCATTAGGCCTTTTTCATCTGCCTTAAGTTTATTCATCTAAAGAAAGCTACCGTTCGTCGACACTTAAGGTTCACCTGTCTGTTTTTCTTCAACAAAACTTAAAAGCCCTCCTATATTTGTACCATCAAAAAGAAATAATCAGAAACAAAAAATAACTAACAAATAAAAAACTACCTCACACTATGAAATTACAAAAATTATTTTTCGCCGCTGTCATCGTTTTATCTGCCAACGCTGCTTTGGCACAAGATGGTAAAATTGCCTCTCATTCAGTAAACATTAGCATTCCTGAAATTGCTTTATTGGATCTTGAAGATGGAACTAGTGCACAAGATGGAAGTCAACAAACTGTAGGACAAATTACTTTAGTTGGTGAAATGCCAGTAGAAGCTGGTGATAAAATGACTTTTGGAGATTTAGCAACAAACAATGACATTTGGATGAACTATTCGTCTATTGTTTCAGGCACATCTTCAAGAAATGTATCAGTTAAAATTTCAAGTGGCGCTGTCCCTACAGGATTAAAATTAACAGTTGAAGCTGGTGCCGCTACTACTGGTGCAGGTACTTGGGGAGGAGTTACTGGAGCTCTTACTTTAGTAGATGAGAATCAAGCTGCTCAAGATATTGTTGAAACAATTGGAAGTGTTTATACCGAATCCGGAAAAGACAAAGGTCATAATTTAACTTACAAACTTAATTTAGCTGACGATACAACTACGTATGGATCTTTAAGGTTTGATACAACTACTGCACTTGTAATTACTTACACACTTTCAGATATTTAATCTGTAAAATACAAAACATATAAAAGAAGCCGTCTAAAATTAATTTTAGACGGCTTCTTTTTGTGCAATTATTTTTAGTCCATTATAAACTTCAATCCGGCAGTAACAATACTGGCTTTTAGCCCCGAATCTCTTTCGTATCGGTTAAATTTTAAGTCCACACTTTTAAGTCCAAATTTATAAATGTGCGCTTTGGTAAATATATCCGTATAGGTTATACCAAATCCATACTGGCTGGCACTGTATTTTGACAAATCATAATCCGAAGTATAAAATTTATCTGTAGAAAGGTGTTGTTCATAAGGCGCAAAATAATCGGCTGCCGTTGGGATATAAGGTGAATTTATCTGTTATTTTAATGAGTAATTCAACACTCGCGGTTTGCGACGTAATTCCCCAGTCATCAGTATAATAACGGTAGGTTCGCAATACAAAATTTTCATTGATGTAGTAGTTCATTCGTCCGCCAACTGCCAGTTTGGTCCTGTTGTCGTGTAATTGTTCAATCGCATCGGCCACATCACTAAAATAACAAAACTTAAAAAAGAAGCCGTCTAAAATTAATTTTAGACGGCTTCTTTTTGTGCAATTATTTTTAGTCCATTATAAACTTCAATCCGGCAGTAACAATACTGGCTTTAAGACCAGAATTTCTTTCGTATCGGTTAAATTTTAAGTCTATACTTTTAAGTCCAAATTTATATATGTGCGCCTTGGTAAATATATCCGTATAGGTTATACCAAATCCATACTGGTTGGCACTGTATTTTGACAAATCATAATCCGAAGTATAAAATTTTTCGGTAGAAACGTGTTGCTCATAAGGTGCAAAATAATCGGCTGCCGTTTGGTTGTAAAAACGATAGGAGGGATATAAGGTGAATTTATCTGTTATTTTAATAGGTAATTCAACACTCGCGGTTTGCGACGTAATTCCCCAGTCGTCTGAATAATAACGATAATACGTTCTCAACACAAAAATTTCATTGATGTAGTAGTTCATGCGTCCGCCGACGGCCAATTTGGTTCGGTTGTCCGGTAATAGTTCAATCGCATCCGCCAATTGAAAGTTTTCAATAAATGAATCGGCCACATCACTAAAATAAACGCGCTGAAAAGGCATCGATAACAATCCTTGCTGATTTACATAATCAACCATTAAAGCGCCCTGCAATCGTTTAGAAATAATTTGTGAAAAAGTAAATCCGGCAGAATAGGAATTTCTGCCTTTGCTGCCAAATTCCTTAAATATTGGATTGTAATTGGCATTTCCCGTAATAGTCCCATAACGACTTGGGTTTAACCTTAATTCTATAGGATATATGGGTTTCCAGGTGTCTAAATATACGTTTGCATTTACGCTGAGTTCCGTATTTTTTTCATTGAAAAGTTTGGTGTAGCCGCCACCCAATCCAAAGGAAATGTAATCAAATTCATTGGATGCAGAAAGTTTTGCAGACCATATGCTATTCCGGTCATCTGAGCTGTGGGCATAGGAGATCACCCCATTTGTCCATATATCCGAAGCGGAAGCGCCTGATGATGCCTGAAATGGATCTGCGGGCTTATTTCCGTCAAAAGGATCGATGTTGCTTGAAGAAGCTGAGGTATATGCAGAAATCCCGGTATCTATTGTCAATACATCGTCATCATTTAATGGAATAGAAACGATAAGCGTTGAAGTGGCATCGGTCAATTTTTCAGAACCAATTCCGCCCGTTACTGCGGCATTGTCACCATCCTGTGTGTAATAACTGGCTAAAAATTCAACTTCAGCGGTCTCTAAAACACGTTTTTTATAAGTATTTTCGGAATCTTGTACTTTTTCCTGAGCAAATCCCATTGCTGTTACAAAAATAATTATTGGGATTGAAATAAATTTTTTCATGTTTTTTTTATTTAATTGCATCCGCATCCACCACCGGTTTTTCCACCATTGGCTCCTGATGCTGCTTCGCGATAGGATTGAAATGTTGCTTCAAGACGATGTACGTTTTTTTCTGAAAGCGCCATATCCGGGTCATTAATTTTTATTTTTTCGTACTCTTTAACCGCTACACAAGAGCTAAAGAAACTTAAAGCAAGACTGCAAAGAATCATTTTTTTTATCATTGTTTTTCTAATTTTATATTTTCAGAAGTAAAGATATTGCCTTGATCATCAATCATAATGCATTCAACTTTTGGCAATTGGTTAATTCTATTTAAGCCGACTTCTTTTCCCATTACAAATACAGAGGTTGCCAAGGCATCGGCAAGTTCGGCCTTCGGGGCAAAAACCGTTGCGCTTATAATTCCGGTGGCAGGATAGCCTGTTTTTGGGTTTATGATGTGGGTATAGCGGACTCCGTTAAAAGTTACAAATTTTTCATAATTTCCTGAAGTAACTACTGCACCTTCATTAATTGGCAATATGGCAAATACTTTGTCTTTGTTGAATGGGTTGGTAATTGCTATTGTCCACTCATTGCCATTGGGCTGTTTACCCCAAGTATTCATATCGCCAGAGGCGTTTATAATTCCTGCAATCACGCCTTTTTCTATTAATAATGCTTTGGCTCTGTCAGCTGCATAGCCTTTTCCTATAGCGCCAAAACCAATTTTCATTCCAGTCAATTTTAAAAAAACGGTCGCATTTTCTTTGTCAACCAGTATGTTTTTATAATCAACTTTTGCTACGGATGCTTTGATAACTTCTTCTGAAGGCATTTCGGTCATGCTGCCGTCAAATTTCCAAATTTTGTCCATGGAAGCATAACTGATATCAAAAGCGCCATCGGTAAGTTTAGAAATTCCAAAGGAACGTTCAATTAAATCAAGCAATTCTTTGTTGACTTTCACAGGTTTTATGCCTGCATTTTTATTTATTTCTGCAGTTTGTGAGTTGGTATCCCAAGAAGAAATGAGCTTTTCAATTCGTGTGATTTCTGCAACAGCTAAGTCAATATCCAGAGCTCCCTGGACAGCATCATTTGCAACAACAGTCATGTCAAAACGGCTTCCCATTAACTTGAGTGTTCGTTTGTAAATTTGTTGCGAAAACAGGTTTACCGAAAACAGTAAAATAGCTGAAAGAATGAAAAATTGTTTCAAAAAATTAATTTTTAAAGGACGTAAGAAGTTTTATATATTCAGCGGGGGTTGTCTTTTTATAACCGGTTTCACCAAGTAATTTTCCGGTTTTATCCAATACCACCACATGAGGAAAAAAGCCATTTTTATTATATAATGAGGCAAGGTGGTTGTTTGTTTCTTGTTGTTTGGCTGATAATGTATTTTTACTTTTTCTTGGAAAGTCAGCCTTTAACATTACAAAATGTTTTTTTGCGTATGCTTTAAATTCTTCGGAACTCCAAATCTCCCTGTCTAACTTCATGCAAGGAGCACACCAATCCGATCCTTGAAAAACCAGTATAATGGTTTGGTTTTCTTTTGCGGCTATGGCTTTTGCCTGATCGAAATCTGTTTGCCATTCCTGGGCGTTTACAAATAGTGCAGAACAAACGAAAAGGAGGCTAAGCATCATTTTTATTTTCATGTTGGAATTAATTGTTAATTATTGATTAATCACCATGATGGTGTTTTTTAGTATTGAACAAGCCAGTTGCAAATTACCCTACTTAATATTTAGTTATTGTTTTATTAAATTTTTTTCGATTGGAGTTCAATAACAAATCTAACAAGATTCTTAATGATATTTTGTTATTGTTTTATTAAATGTTTTCAAATGGAGTTCCATCTCAAATTTAACAAGATGCTACATGATATTTGTAATTTATAAGACCTTTATTTAATTGATTTCAAAAACTTTTCCTTCCAAAGCCAACAGCGTATTTTCAAAAATTTCCTGTGCTTCAATTTTAAAATCTTCTTTGTTATGGTAACGGCCGCTATAATGCCCTATAATAAGTTGTTTTACTTGCGCCAATTGTGCGATTTTAGCTGCTTGTGCAGCGGTGGCATGTTTTGTGGTTGTGGCAAGCGCTTCTTTATCTTTCAAAAAAGTGGATTCATGATACAAACAGTTTACCTTTTTTATGAAGGGTATAATTTCAGGAAAATAGGCGGTATCACTGCAAAAAGCATAAGTTAAAGGTAAAGGCGGATCTAAGGTAAGCGTTTCGTTTTTAAGCACAGCGCCGTTTTGTAATATATAATCTCTGCCGTTTTTTAAGTTTTGATAATCGCAAATTTTAATTTCTTTGTATTTTGAAATGGCATTTACATTTAATTTCCGTTCCCCCAGTTTTTCTTTAAATAAGAATCCGTTGGTATATACCCTATGATCCAATGGGATGGTATGCACTTCAACTTTGGAGTCTTCATAAATAAGTTCGCTTTCATTTGATGTCAGTTCATGAAAAAGTAAAGGGAATTGTGTCCAGGAATTGGAGAGTTTTAGTTGTAAGGTAATGATTTCTTTTAATCCTTTCGGCGCATAAATATGCAACTCAGTTTCGCGGTTTAACAACCGAAAGGTTGAAATTAAGCCTATCAATCCATAAAAGTGATCTCCGTGCAGGTGTGAAATAAAAATATGTTTAATCTTGGAAAATTTAACGCCGTATTTGCGCAATTGCACCTGAGTGCCTTCACCGCAATCGATTAAAAAGTTATGATTTTTGATTTCTAAAAATTGCGCTGTTGGGTGCGCATTTACTCTTGGTGTAGCAGAATGACATCCTAAAATAGTGAGTTTTAAACTCATTTAATGATCAATCTTTTAGAAATTATCTCACCATCAGTTTGTAAAGAATAAATGTACATTCCTTTGGTTAAACTATTTCTGTTAAAAGGGATGGCATTGTAGCCGGAAGTTGCATTAATTTGTTCTACAAAAACCGTTGTTCCTAACAAGTTCTTTACTGTAAACTCAATAGTTTGCACTTTGGTGGATCTAAAGTTGATACTTGTATCAACGCTAAACGGATTTGGATACGCAGAAACTGACAAAAGTGTAGCTGATGGAATATTGTTGGTTGCATCCCCATTGTTTTTCTTGGATTGTTGCGCAAAAGAAAATGAGAAAAACAGTAAAAAAGTTATTAAAAGTAGTTTTTTCATCAATAAGCCAATTGGTTTTAAAATCCTAAATCTCGTTCAATGGCATCCATTTCAAGGATGTCTAATGCTTCGTTAAATGTTGGAACAACATTTAATTCGTCGGGCAAATCATCAATTGAGATGCCTTCACAAACAAGTACAAAACTTGTACCATTTTTTCTGTGTTTCACACTTAATATCAAAAATAATAAAATTTCTTTAATTTCTATGTTAATTTTGTCAGAAAAATCAATAATTATATGTTCTCCCATAAATTCTGGGTAGCGATTTTTAAATTCTTCAAAGAACTGGGCCACTGAAATTTGGCTTGGTTTTATGAGCGTATATGCTTTTTTTTTGGTGACAATCATCATTAATTCCGTTCAACTTGCTGTGCCAATAAATAAATAACCGCCATACGAATAGCAACCCCGTTTTCAACCTGATTTAAGATAATGGATTGGTCGGCGTCAGCAACATCGCTTGTTAATTCAACACCTCTGTTGATTGGGCCAGGGTGCATAATTAAAATTTTCTTTCCCAAAGAATCCAGCAATTGTTTATTTATGCCAAATAGTTGTGAATACTCTCTTGTTGAAGGGAAATAATTAATTTCCATACGTTCGTTTTGCACACGCAGCACATTGGCAACATCACACCACTCGAGTGCTTTTTTAATATCGAATTCAACACTTACGCCCAAACTTTCAATATATTTAGGAATAAGGGTTTTGGGGCCACAAACTTTTATTTCGGCACCTTGCAATTTTAATGCGTAAATATTTGAAAGCGCCACGCGGGAATGCAAAATATCTCCCACAATTACAATCTTTTTACCTGCTACACTTCCTAATTTTTCACGAATGGAGAAGGAGTCCAGCAATGCCTGTGTTGGATGTTCATGAGTACCGTCACCGGCGTTCACAATTTTTGCGTTTACGTGCTGCGATAAAAAATCACAGGCACCAACAGCCGGATGCCGCATCACAATAATATCAACTTTCATGGATAAAATATTGTTGGCGGTATCAATAAGGGTTTCTCCTTTTGTGACGGAAGACTGGCTTGCCGAAAAGTTGACTACATCTGCAGACAGCCTTTTTTCTGCCAGTTCAAAGGAGAGTCTTGTTCTTGTGCTGTTTTCGAAAAACATGTTCGCAATGGTAATATCGCGAAGCGATGGCACTTTTTTAATGGGCCTGTTAATCACTTCTTTAAAATGGTCGGCTGTTTTAAAAATTAAATCAATATCATTCTTGTTTATATGTTTAATTCCTAAAAGGTGTTTTACGCTTAACTGACTCATGTCTAAATTAATTATTTATAATATATACGGCATCTTTACCGTCTTTTTCTTCCCAGTAAACAGCCACTTTTTCTTCATTAAAAACATCTACCTGACATCCGCTGTAATCTGGCTGAATAGGCAAATGCCTGCTAAATCTTCTGTCAATTAATGCCAATAGTTCTATTTCTGAAGGTCTTCCAAAAGATTGAATTGCTGTTAATGCCGCACGAATACTTCTTCCCGAAAAAAGAACATCGTCAATAAAGACCACTTTTTTATCTTCAACAATAAAATTAATATTGGTTTTGTTCGCTTGCAAAGGAGTATCCCGTCGCCTAAAATCATCACGATAAAAAGTAATGTCCAACAAACCTAGTTTTACATTTGGAATATGGTAATCATTTTCTAAAATAGAGACCAGTCGATCAGCCAAATAGCGGCCTCTTGGCTGAATTCCAATAAGCACCGTATTTTCAAAATTAGTGTGATTCTCAATTAGCTGACAGGCCAATCGGTGTAAAATAATATGAATTTCTTTTGAGCTAAGCAGTATTTTTTTACCCATGACAGTACCAAACATTGTTTGGAAAACAAATATAGCGCATTTTGTTAATTAATATGTTAAAAACATTTATAAGTTGTTTTAAATATTGACCTTTGTTCTCGTATTTTTATTGAAGCATTAAAACAAGTATCCATATATGGATTTAACTCCAAAAGATAATAATATTTCACTGTCAAAATTCGAATCAATGCTAAAAACCAACAGTGTTTATTTTTTCGATTCTGTAGAGTTTGAAGAGATCGTGCATTATTATTTAGATTCAGGCAAAAATTTATTGGCAAAAAAAGCAATTAACTTGGGATTAAAACAACATCCTTATTCTGTAATGTTAAAATTATTGCAGGCTGAATTATTGATTTTTGATGAAAAACTTGAAAAGGCCTCAGATTTATTAAAAGAGCTGCAGGCGATAGAACCTGCCAATGATGAAATTTATGTGCAGCAAGCAAATATTTTTTCAAAAAAAGACAATCATTTAAAGGCCATATCTTTATTGAAAATTGCATTGACTTATACGGATGATGAAGCCGATATTTTTTCCTTGCTTGGGATGGAATATTTGTATTTAGATGATTTTGATGAAGCACTTTCTAATTTTTCTAGGTGTCTGGAAGCCGATGCTGAGGATTATTCCGCTCTTTATAACGTGATTTATTGCTTTGATATGCAAAATAAGCATTTTGAAGCAACGGAATATCTGAACAACTATATCAATAAAGATCCTTACAGCGAGATTGCCTGGCATCAATTGGGGCGCCAATATTTTATTGGTGAAGCTTATAATGAAGCATTGCGCGCTTTTGATTATGCCGTGTTGATTGATGAATACTTTGTGGGGGCTTATCTTGAAAAAGCAAAAACTTTAGAACAATTAAATCGGTTTGAAGAAGCTATAGAAAATTACAAAATCACCATAAAATTAGATGATCCAACCTCATTCGTTTTTTTTAGAATAGGGGAATGCCTTGAAAAATTAAAGAAAACAACATTGGCCTTAAATTATTACAAAAAAGCTGTTCAGGAAGATCCGCTTTTGGATAAAGGCTGTATTGCTATTGCCAATTTGCATATAAAAGGAAAAAAATATGATAAAGCCTTATTTTATATAAATAAAGCGCTTGAAATTGATGATCAAAACACCTTATATTGGAGGAAATACGCTGAAATTTCAATAAAACTTGACTATTTTGAAGAAGCTGTAAATGCTTTTCAACAGTGTATTTTATTGCAGGATCTGGATCTTGTAATTTGGGTTGGTTTAAGTGATGTGTTGTGTTTTTTAGGTGAATACGAAGCCGCATTGACGAATTTGTTAAAAGCCAAATTGTATTTTAACGATTTTGCAGAAATTGAATACAGGCTAGCCAGTTTGTATTTTAAGTTTAAGAATTACCCAAAAGGTACCCCGCATCTAATAGAAGCATTGTCTATAGATTTTGAATATTATTCCATAATCGCAGCGTTATTTCCTGAAGTTTATAAACTTCAAAAAGTAAAGGATATAATAAGCCAATATAAATAAATTTCATCTGTTTTAATTTTATTTTGTTAGCGGTAACAGCTGCTGTTCGCCATTAATCATTTCTTTGTGTTTCAAAATTTGAAATGCTCGTTTCATTATAAAATGTTACATTTGCCTAATAACCATTAGCGATAAATGCAACAAAGAAAATTTAGCCATTACCTCATTATTTTTCTAAAGGGAATAGCTATGGGTGCTGCAGATGTGGTTCCAGGTGTTTCCGGCGGGACCATAGCTTTTATTTCAGGAATTTATGAAGAGTTATTATCGTCCATTAGCGCTGTTAATTTTGCGACTTTAAAATTGTTGAAAAAGGAAGGTATTAAGGCTGCATGGAAAGCTATTAATGGCCATTTTTTACTGGCCCTTTTGTCGGGTATTTTTATCAGTATTATTTCGTTGGCGAAACTTATTTCCTGGTTGTTGGAAAACAAACCAATTATGGTATGGTCCTTCTTTTTTGGTTTGGTCTTGGCAAGTATTTTATATGTTGGAAAACAAATCGAAAAATGGAATGCAGTCACCATCATTTTATTGATCATAGGCGCTTTTGCAGCATATTTTATCACCACTTTACAACCTGCAGTAGAAAACACTTCACTTTTGTTTTACTTTATTGCCGGTGCCCTGGCGATATGCGCTATGATTTTACCTGGTATTTCCGGCTCCTTTATTTTGGTGTTGTTAGGCGCCTATAAGCCAGTTTTAGATGCTATTCACAATAGAAATATTAAATTAATTGGACTTGTGGCAATCGGGGCAGTTGTTGGGTTATTGTCATTTTCAAAAATACTGAGATGGTTATTCGACCATCATAAAAATTACACCTTGGCGGTATTGACGGGTTTTATTTTGGGCTCTTTAAACAAAATATGGCCTTGGAAAGAAACACTTTCCTGGCGTGTAAATTCTCATGGCATTAAGGTCCCTTTTAATGAACAAAGTATTTCTCCTTTTTCTTTTGAAGGAGATTCGCAATTAATGATGGCCGTCATTTTATCCATCATTGGTTTTTCTGTGATTATATTATTGGAAAAACTAGCCAATATTTCAAACAAAAAATAATATATGGCAAGAACCCGCAGTTTTTTAGATAAGTTTTTCCTTTTTATTAAAGGGCTTTCTATGGGCGCTGCAAACAAGGTACCGGGAGTATCGGGTGGCATGGTTTCTTTTGTGTTGGGTTTTTATGAAGAGTTAATTTATTCGCTTAGAAAAATAAATTACAAAGCTTTTTTATTGGTTATCAATGGGCGGTTTAAAAGCTTTTATTACTATGTAAACGGAACTTTCCTTTTGCTTGTTATGGGAGGAAGCGTTTTTAGTTATTTTAGCGTTTCATTAATTTTGGATTATATGTTAAGGCATTATGAACTGTACGTTTGGAGTGCTTTTTTCGGGATGATTATAGGTTCAATCTATTATATTTCAAAAGATTTTAATGATTGGCGGAGAAGCAATATCATTTCTATGGCTATAGGAATTTTAATTGGCATCGCCATCAGCTTTATGAGTCCGGCCAAAGAAAATGACAACTTATGGTTTGTGTTTTTCTGCGGAATAATTGGAGTATCAGGAATGACTTTGCCAGGACTTTCAGGATCATTTATCTTAATTTTAATGGGTAATTATGTGTTATTGCTGGTTGATTCTGTAACCATGTTGTATAAAACTTTTATTGAAATTTTTAGTGGTGATTTTAGTTTTATAGACAGTGACGAAAGGTTACGGTACCTTAAGATTATAGCCGTTTTTACTGGTGGTTCCGCTTTTGGTTTGGTGATAACTTCCCATATTTTAGGCTATGTGTTAAAGCGATGGCATCAAATAGTTACCTCCATAATTATTGGTTTTATAACGGGTTCATTGGGTATTATCTGGCCTTGGAAAAGAGTTGTTTATAAAGTTGTTAATGGCGAAATGTTATTTGATATTAATGGAGATAAAGTTATTGAAAATTATACAAGATATTTTCCCGATTTTTCTCAACAGGAAACGTGGATTGCCATTTCCTTTATTTTTTTTGGCGCCGCACTTGTTTTTTTAATTGATAAATATGGATCTGAACGTAAAGAATATGAAAATGAATAATCGCAATAAATTTGGCATCATAGGAAAAAACATTTCCTATTCTTTTTCTCGAAAATATTTTCTTGAAAAATTTAAAAAGATGGGCTTTGATAATTATCAATATTTCAATTTCGACATCCCTGAAATAGAGGGGTTTCCTTTTTTATTATACCATCGAGAAGATGAATTTAGGGGATTGAATGTTACCATTCCCTATAAAGAAACGATTATAAAATATTTGGATGAAGTTGAAAGCGAGGCGCAAAAAATTGGTGCTGTCAACACCATTAAAGTAACGGATGACCTTAGACTGATTGGGTATAATACCGATGTGCATGGTTTTCAAAAATCGATTGAACCTTTGTTGAAAAATCATCATAAAAAGGCCTTAATTTTAGGCACAGGAGGTGCTTCAAAAGCCATTGCCTATGTTTTTAATAAATTAAATATTGCCTATAAATTTGTTTCTAGAAAGGAGATTGAAAATATGCTGACCTACGAGATGCTAGATTCTGAAATTATGAATGAATATTCAATAATTGTTAACTGTACCCCTATAGGAACGCATCCAAATATAGAAGATTCCCCTGCGATTCCGTATCAATATTTATCCAACAAACACTTGCTATATGATTTGATTTATAATCCTGCAGAAACTAAATTTTTACAGGAAGGGAAAAAACATGGATCGGGCATTAAAAATGGATTGGAAATGCTTGAATTACAAGCAGAAAAGTCCTGGGAAATATGGAATTCGTAAAAAGAATTCCCTAAATTTACGCAACTTTTGTTGAAATTCACATCTCTTTAAAAAGTGGTTTTTTCATAAAAGGCTATTTTTAATATTATTAATGAATATAATTAAACGAACCTTAAACATTCTCATATGTTAAACGAAGACAACAAATTACCAGTCGAAGAAAGTAAAGCAACTCCGCAAGTTTCCGAAAGTCAGGAAGAAGCACAAAAACAATTAAGTCAGGAAAAAGAGATTTCAGTTAGCGAACCTGTTGATGAGGTGGATAGTGAAATTGCTGAAAGTAAAGCAACTCCGCAAGTTTCCGAAATTCAGGACGAAACACAAAAAGAATTAAAGCCGAAAAAAAAGATATCAGCAAGCAAAGTTGTTGATGAAACGGATAGCGAAATTGCTGAAAATAATTCAGCACCGCAAGTTTCTGAAATTCAGGAAGACATTAAAAGTGAATTAAAGCCTGAAAAAATGAAAACGGCCAGTAAAGCTGTTAATGAAATGGATAGCGAAATTGCTGAAACTTCAGAAAACATTAAGCAATCAACCATTGAAATGCTTGATTATACTGACTTCAGTCTGGAAGATTTGGTGACTGAGTTGAGTAAACTTGTTAAAGAAAATGCAGTTCAAAGTATTACACATAACGTTAATGCCATTAAACAGGCTTTTCATATTAAATACGGGGAAGTATTAAAAGTTGAAAAAGAAAAATTCGTGGAACTTGGAGGTGATATTGTTGATTTTCAGCATAATAGTCCAATAAAATCTACATATAACAGTATTCTTTATGATTTTAAAATCAAAAGAAATGATTTTTACGCCAGTCAGGAAAAACAATTAAACGATAATTTAGAAGCAAAACTTGGTTTAATTGAAGAACTTAAACATTTAATTGATCACGCAGAGGGTGCTACCATGTATAAAATGTTTAAGGAGATACAAACCAGGTGGGTTAAAATCGGACTTATTCCCAGAGTTAAATACAACGATACCTGGAGAACTTACCAACACCATGTGGAGCGGTTTTATGATTTGTTGCATTTGAGCAATGATTTGCGTGACCTCGATTTTAAACATAATTTAGAAGAAAAACTAAAACTGGTTACAAGAGCTGAAGAGTTGGCGGATTCAGATGATGTAAATGCCGCTTTTAAAGAACTTCAGGTTTTACATAAATTATGGAAAGAAGACATTGGGCCAATTGCAAGCGATCAAAGAGAGGAAGTTTGGGATAGGTTTAGTGAAGCAACCAGAAAAGTGCACGACAAGCGTCATGACTTTTTCAAGGAGCTGAAATCCAAATATGAAGGTAACGTTGAAAAAAAATTAGCTGTTATTGCCGAAATAGAAGCGATTGATACTTCGAAAAATTTAACTCGAAACGACTGGCAAAAAAGTATCAAGGAACTAGAAGTTTTACGTAATAAGTTTTCTGAAATTAAGCAGGTTCCGAGAGAAAAAAGCGATTTTATTTGGTCGAAATATAAAGAGGCAACTCGAAAATACAATGTTGAAAAAAATAATTATTTCAAACTTGTTAAACACGAACACCTAGATAATTTAAATAAAAAGAAATCGCTTATTGAGCAGGCTGTAGCCATAAAAGACAGTGAAGACTGGGATACTACCACTGATATAATGAAGAAAATTCAGACAGACTGGAAGAAGATTGGTCATGTTCCCCAAAAATATTCTGATAAATTGTGGAAAGAATTTAAAGATGCATGCAATCATTATTTTGACCGATTTCACCAACAACAAGATGCTGGTTCTAAATTGGAACTTGTTGTATTTAACAAAAAGAAAGAACTTTTAACTGAAATTAAGAAAGCCATTGAGGACAAAAAAGAAATTACCATAAATACGCTTAAGGAATATGTCAAAAAATGGCGTGATTTGGGAAGAGTACCTCATGAAATGAAGCATATCGAAGGTAAGTTCAATAAGTTATTGGATAAAATTGTTGAAGAAAACACTCTTGATAAACAAGATGTTGAAATGATTAAGTTTGAAAACTTAGTGAATAGTTATATAGAGCAAAAAAATTACAGCAAATTAGATTCTGAACAGCTTTTTGTTAAGAGAAAAATGGATGAAACTTTTAAAGAAATACAACAATTAGAAAATAATGTTGGATTTATTTCCAATGCTTCTGAAGACAATCCATTGGTTCAAAATGTAAGGAACCAAATCAATGTTTATAAAGAAAAATTAGAAATTTGGAAAACTAAATTAGACTATTTAAGACAATTGGATTATTAAAAAAAAAAGCCTGCGATTGCAGGCTTTTTTTATGGATAAAGGTTTCGCGCCTTCATAATGGTTTATTCATATTTTAAAAGGGTGATCACTTCTATTTTAACATCGCTCCATGTTTTTGAAATACCATCAGCACCACTATGTAGATCTTTACATACTACATTTAAAGCTTCTAAAGCTGCCTTAGCTTGCCAATTGTCTAATTCCATGTTCCCTACTATTGTAACTTTATTATCTGTTACAATATAAGCTATTGGTAGTTCTTTTGTGATGCCATTTAGTGAAATGTCAACCGTGCTGCCATTTTCTTTATTTATATGTATTGTCCCGGTAATTGTGCTGGGATTTTTCATAGAACCAAAAAAGTATTTTTTTAATTTTGCGTCTCTAATGGTGTCTTTTGTAATCAAGCTACTAATCGGTATTTGAAATTTCAACCCGTTTAATGCTCCTAAGACTGTTGTGTCTTTTTTGGCATTTTCAATTGTTACTTTTGAGAATTGTCCTTTAACAGGAACTTTTGCAGTTGTTTTGTAAGCGGTCCAATTGATTGTCGTTGAATCTGCCAACACAGTGTATGTTTTTTCAGCCGGTTTCACTTCCTTTTTTACATTTTCTTTACAAGAGTTAAGAAGTGTCATTGTTAAAAGTAATAACGGAAATACATGGATTTTTTTCATAATAGTTAGTTGTTTTTTAAATATTTATTTACTAAGTTAATATATTCTTTTTTTGCCTCGTCTTCAGAAATTTGATTTAATTGAACCCAGGCATTTAATTTAAAAGCATTTCTTAGCTCTACGTTTCCTGAAGGTTGCCCGTAATTTGTTCCTTTGGTTGCCTGCTTGTAATAGGCATACAATTGCAACATCACATCAGGCGGAAGTTTTAAGGTAGTGGTGGATGAAATTTTGTAGGCTTTTTCAAATTCTATGTCTAATTTTTTTGCCATATCATTAAGATTTAAAAAATTAAAGTATGGCAATTATTTGTTCCCCGCCTTTAACTGTATCATGCAAATTTACTTTTATATTGGCATTTAACGGTAAAAAAACATCAACTCTTGAGCCAAATTTTATAAATCCGGCATCACTGCCCTGAACAACCTGCATTTGTGGTTCAGCGTAGTTTACAATTCGCCTAGCCAACGCCCCTGCAACTTGGTGATACAGTATTTCACCGGCAAATTTATTGGAGATAACAACTGTTGTTCTTTCATTGTATTCAGATGACTTTGGATGCCAAGCAACCAAATATTTACCGGGATGGTATTTACTGTAAATAACTTCTCCTCCAACTGGATATCTTGTTACATGAACATTTATAGGTGACATAAATATGGAAACCTGTATCCTTTTTTCTTTAAAATATTCTTTTTCAAATACTTCTTCTACCACAACCACTTTGCCATCAACAGGAGCAATAATATGCGTATCATTAATAATTGTATGTCTTTTCGGGTTTCTGAAAAATTGCAATATCAACACATAAAAACCAAGCAATAGCAGCGATAATACTTTGTTTAACCAAATTAATGCAACTAAGTAATCAATTGCAAGAATACCCAGACCTACAATAAATGTGGCAATGATTATTATTTTAAAACCTTCTTTATGGAACATAATTATTGAACTAGTTGTAAGTAAATAAAAATAAAAGGAGCAGCGAAAATTACACTGTCAAATCTGTCTAAAAATCCGCCATGTCCAGGGATAAGGTTGCTGCTGTCTTTAACGCCGGCCTGTCTTTTGAACATAGATTCTATTAAGTCGCCCAAAACCCCAAATATGCTAACAATCCCTGCAATTACAAGCCATTGTTTAAAGGTAAGAGAAGTAAACTGGTTTGCTAAAATAAAACTGGCCATAAAAGTAAAAACCATACCGCCTATAAAACCCTCAATTGTTTTATTTGGAGAAATACGTTCCAACAATTTATGTTTCCCAATATTTTTTCCTACTAAAAAGGCAAAAGTATCATTGGTCCAAATTAAAATAAATACGCCTAAAATGGTGGTATTTATATAATGAAAAGATCCATTTAAAAATGGTATTTGCACTATTAAAGTAAAGGGAACAACAATGTATATAATGGCGAGAAAAATCTTGCCCAAATGACTGACAACTTCTTCTTTTTTTGCAAATAAAATAGAAGCAAAAGTGATGAAAATTGTTAAAAATAGTGCCACACCCACATATTCAAATATAATTCTGGCAGGCACATCATCTACATTCAGGATATTTCCAAAAATAAATAAAAAGGTTCCGATTATATAGGGAAATATACTTCTTAACTGAATCATCTTTTTAAACTCATACAGGCAAAATAGCATGGAAATAAAAAAAATTAAAATAAATGTTATTTTACTGAATAAAATGCAAAATATTAATACACTTACAAAAATAAGACCTGATAAAGTACGTTTATAAATTAGTTTCATAGTTTATAGATCTTCAAACAAAAGCAAATATAGGTTTTTTGAATTGGTATTTCCGTAACTCATAAAATCTTCTTCAACAGCATCAATATTAAAATTGTTAATAGCACTAATATTGCTGGGAATATTACCCTGATAGTGTGATTTAATTCCGGTTAAGCTTTCCCCTTTTGAATTTACCAATTGACTGGTTGTGGCATAAACAATAAAATTTTCAGACAATTCAGAAATTTTATGCTCTTTAAGTTGATTTGAAGAAAATAAAATACTCCCGTTTTCAGCAATTAGATGCTCACAACTTAAAAAAAAAGGGAATTTGCAATTGATTTTTTCTGTAGTTTCAACTTTAATTGCTTTTAAAAGTTTACGCAAATCGTTATCATTACAACTTATTGTTTTCCAAGAATTCTCCTCAATTATTTTGGATATATTTAGTGTTACTTCTTCTAAAGTGGTACAATACAAAAACTTGCCATTATTTTTGATGAAATTTTTAACAAAAATCTGATCAATTGGCAAGTCTTGAAAGTCTAAAGACTCCTCTTTAGACTCTTTTGGTTCTGGGATATTAAATAATTTCTTGAAAAAACTCATTAATTATATTGAATAAATTCAAAATTAGAAAAAAGTATGCAATTTACTCCTCTGTTTCTAATGAATTTTCGTTTTTTGTTTCAGGTGTTATTTCTTCATCTATATCCTCAGTTACCAATTGAGCATACTCATTTTCAAAAGCTCTTTTTCCAAAAATAACTTCTAAATCTTTTTTGAAGATAACTTCTCTTTTCAATAGCAATTCAGCCAAAGTAGTTAGTTTGTCTTTATTTTCACTCAATATTTTAACAGCTCTTTGGTATTGTTCTTCAATTAGTTTCGAAATTTCTTTATCGATAATTTGCGCTGTATCTTCACTATAAGGTTTGGTGAAATTATAATCGGTTTGCCCGGAGGAATCATAATAGGTGATATTCCCAATTTTATCGTTCAAACCATAAATAGTCACCATTGCTTTTGCTTGTCTGGTCACTTTCTCAAGATCGTTTAAGGCACCGGTAGAGATTCTGTCGAACATTATTTTTTCTGCGGCCCTTCCTGCAAGTGTTGCGCACATCTCATCCAACATCTGTTCTGTTTGCACAATTTGACGTTCTTCTGGTAAGTACCATGCTGCTCCTAAGGATTGTCCTCTTGGCACAATGGTCACTTTTACAAGTGGCGCTGCATGCTCTAACATCCAACTGGCAGTTGCATGTCCAGCTTCATGAAAAGCGATTGTTTTCTTTTCTCTTGGTGAAATAAGCTTATTTTTCTTTTCAAGTCCTCCAACAATTCTATCAACAGCATCCAGAAAATCTTGATGTTGTACCGATTTTTTACTTTTTCTTGCAGCAATTAAAGCAGCCTCATTACATAAATTTGCAATATCAGCTCCTGAAAACCCTGGTGTTTGTTGTGACAAAAATTTGAGGTCAACATCTTTATGAAGTTTTATTGGCGTAATATGAACCTTAAAAATAGCTTCACGTTCTGTCAAATTCGGCAGGTCTACAAAGATCTGACGGTCAAAACGTCCGGCTCTCAGTAATGCTTTGTCCAATACATCTGCACGGTTTGTCGCCGCAATTACAATAACATTGGTATCGGTTCCAAAACCATCCATTTCAGTCAATAACTGGTTCAAGGTATTTTCTCTTTCATCATTACCTCCTGTCATATTGCTTTTTCCGCGCGATCTTCCAACAGCATCAATTTCATCAATAAAAATGATGGCAGGTGCTTTTTGTTGCGCCTGTTTAAATAAGTCCCGAACTCTGGACGCTCCAACTCCAACAAACATTTCAACAAAATCTGACCCTGAAAGTGAGAAAAACGGAACGTTCGCTTCACCTGCAACAGCTTTAGCCAATAATGTTTTACCTGTACCTGGAGGGCCAACCAATAAGGCTCCTTTCGGAATTTTTCCACCAAGTGACGTGTATTTGTCCGGACTTTTTAAGAAGTCCACGATTTCCTGAATTTCTTCTTTTGCACCTTCTAATCCGGCTACATCTTTAAAGGAAGTTTTTACTTTTTGATCCTGGTCAAATAATTTTGCTTTGGATTTTCCAATGCTAAAAATTTGTCCGCCTCCGCCTCCGGCGCCACCGCCAGACATTCTTTTCATAAAATAGATCCATAGACCAATTAAAAATATGAAAGGCAAGTACATAAGTATTTGATCAAAAAAATTGGTTCTTTCAATGTTTTTTAAATCAAAATCCAGTTGGTTTGCTTCTTTTTCGGTATTTAATTCTTTCTCAAAATTTTGTAAATCACCGAAGGAATACGAATACATTGGTGAATCACCAGCGTATAAGGAAGTTTTATTTTTTTTGTGTTTCTCCTTGCCTTGCGCTTCTTTTTTAATATAGATATTGGCAATATTTTTGTTAACAATGTCTATTCTGGAAATGTCATTGTCTGTCAGAATTGTTTTAAACTCATTCTGGCTCAAATTTTTGGAGGACAAATCTCCGGCATTGAAAAATTGGTAGACAAGAAATAGGGCGAAAATCCCACCATAAATCCAATATAAATTAAATTTTGGGGGTTTTATGCCTTTTTTGTTATTTGGCGTATTTTTAGTATTCTGAGTCATCTATTTTTTTTCAATTATTTGTGAAATTAATTTGTTTAAGCAATCTTTGTGATTTTTGCATCACCCCATAAACGTTCAATATCGTAATATTCACGGATATGTTTTTGAAATACGTGAACAACAATATTTACGTAATCCAATAAAACCCATTCAGCAACACCTTCGCCTTCAACGTGCCAAGGTTTTTCTTTTGTTTCTTTACTTACTTGTTTTTGTATAATGCCCGAAATGGCATTTACGTGGGTGTTTGAAGTTCCTGTGCATGTAATAAAATAATCACAAACTGAATTGTCAATTTCCCTCAAATCTAAAATTTGAATATTTACACCTTTAACATCATCTATCGCTTTTAAAATTGCTACAATTAAGTCGTCTGCGTTAGTATTATTATTTGCCATTAATTTTTTTTTTAGTTTTGTGCAAAGTTATTATTTTTTTATAACATAATATGCTTAAAGTATCTTTGCTAAAATAATCTATTATAAATGAATATAATCAAACTTGATGCCATTGAATCTACAAATTTTTACTTGAAGAAGCTCGCCGTTGAAAATGATGTTAAAAGTTATACCGTTGTGTCTTGTAATTATCAATCGGCTGGCAGAGGACAAATGGGTACAGCCTGGCATTCTGAAGAAGGCAAAAATCTAATGTTCAGTATGTTAATTAAATTTTCGGCATTTGAAATTTCGAATCAGTTTTATTTAAGTATGGCAGTCTCTTTAGGATTATTAGAAGCTATTCGCGCCCATATTGCATCACCATTATTTATTAAATGGCCAAACGACATTTTGGCAGAGAAAGACAAACTTGCTGGAATTTTAATTGAAAATATTGTTAGCGGCAACGCCATTAGACAATCCGTAATTGGTATTGGACTAAATGTTAACCAAGAACAGTTTCCAGCAGAAATTGGAAATGCGACGTCATTAAAGAATGTTACCGGAATATTTTTTGACACTGACATATTATTGGAAACCATTGTAACTTCCATACAAAACTTTATGGGTTATGTGGAACGAAAAGAATTTGAACAATTAAAAAAATTATATTTAAAATCGATTTATAGGTTTGAAAAACCTACGATGTTTGAAGATATAAACGGAACTGTTTTTTTAGGGAAAATAGTGGATGTTTTAGAGGATGGTAAATTGTTGGTTGAATTGGCAGATGAAAAAACCCGCAAATTTAATTTCAAGGAAATTAAATTTGCGGGTCGTAGAAATTAAATATTTAAATTATAATTTTCCTGAATTTTCAGCCAATGTATCAATAAATTTTTGAAGCGGACTTTTTACCATCATCGCCATCATCGGATTAAAATCTCCTGCAAAAAGCAGTTGTGCTTCGCAGGTATTTTCTGAAATGGGTTGAATTAAGGCAGTTAAAGAAAAATTTAATTTACTGCTTGCAGCACTCAATACAACTTTGTCAAATTCATTTTTTTCTTTAATGACCAGTCTTATCTCTGGCATTCCTTTTAAACTGAAAAGAAATGATTCTCCATCAACTTCAAATTTATCAATATTTTCCGGCATCAATTTTTCAAAATTTTGCAGGTTGGTCAAAAATTCAAAAAAATCTTTCTGAGATTTATTTACGACTGATTTTTTACTTTCTAAGTTCATAATTATTAATTTATTGATTCCATACACTCGGATTTTCTCTCCATTCTTTAAGTGTTTTTAATTCTTTTTCTGTAATATAATTATTGTCGAGAGATTGTTCCAGCAAATAATCATAATTGCTTAAAGTAAGCAATTTAACATTGGCTTCTTTAAAATTTTCTTTCGCAATATTAAAACCATAAGAAAAAATGGCTACCATTCCTTTAACATTTGCTCCTTCTTCCTGCAGCGCTTTAACAGCGTTTAAACTGCTTTTTCCCGTGCTGATCAAATCTTCAATGACCACTACATTTTTATTTTTTTCCAAAAATCCTTCAACCTGGTTTTTTCTGCCATGGCTTTTAGGTTCTGGCCTTACATATACAAAAGGAACGTTTAATTGCTGGGCAACTAAAATCCCTATGGCTATTGCTCCTGTAGCAACTCCCGCAATAACATCTGGTTTGCCGTATTCCTGTTCAATAATTTTGGCCATATTTTCTTTTATATAAGTCCTTATTTCAGGAAAAGAAAGGGTGGTTCTATTGTCGCAATAAATAGGCGATTTCCATCCTGAAGCCCAAGTAAATGGCTCATTTGGCTGTAATTTTATTGCTTTAATCTGCAACAAAAGTGCAGCTGTTTTTTTTGCAGTATCTTTGTTCAAAATCATAACGCAAATGTATAAAGTTTTTGTGAATGACTGTCCAATAATTTTGACAGATAATAAGAAAAATACAACAAATTTTAACTTGGTTAAATTTGAAAGCGTTCAGGTTGATGAAATTGTATCCCAAATTTTTCAGAATAAGTTGAAGGGCATCTCATTATTTTGTGAAGATTTAGAAGGATGTTGGCGTCAATTTCAATCAAATTTCAAAAGTCAAAAAGCGGCAGGAGGGAAGGTTATAAATTCAAATAATGAAGTGCTTTTTATTTACCGTTTTAATAAATGGGATTTGCCTAAAGGAAAATTAGAGAAAGGAGAATCTATTTCAGCTTGTGCTGTTCGCGAAGTTGAAGAAGAATGTGGAATTACAAATCTCCAAATTGAAAAACCTTTGGATACTACCTATCATATTTATAAAGAGAAAGGCACTATTATTTTGAAATCAACCTATTGGTTCTTCATGTATTCAGACTACGCTGGATCATTAACTCCACAAGTAGAAGAAGGAATTGAAAAAGTTGTTTTCAAAAATGAAAGCGCAACAGCTGAAGCGCTAAAAAACACCTACGAAAATATTAAATTACTGTTTTATAGATAGTTAAATACCATGTCTCCCTTATAAATAATTATCTTACCTTTGCCGCTTTTTGAAATTATTTACCTATGATAGAATTTTTTAGAACACGCGTGTCAAATGTACGAAATGATTTTTTTTCAGGAATAACTGTCGCTTTGGCGCTAGTTCCTGAAGCTATCGCATTTGCTTTCGTGGCAGGCGTTGATCCTTTAGTTGGATTGTATGCTGCGTTTATGGTTGGATTGATAACGGCTATTTTTGGCGGAAGACCAGGAATGATTTCGGGTGCAACTGGGGCTTTAGCTATTGTAATGGTTTCATTGGTAGCAGAAGGCAATGCCATGGGCGCTGCTGATGAAAATTTAGGTTTGTATTATCTATTTGCAACTGTGATTTTAATGGGTTTTATTCAAATTTTGGCCGGAGTTTTAAAACTTGGAAAATTTGTGCGCTTAATTCCACATCCGGTTATGATGGGTTTTGTAAATGGTTTGGCCATTGTTATTTTCCTTTCACAATTGGGAATGTTCAAAAAAACGGTTGATGGTGAAAAAGTTTGGCTGCCAGGAAATCAGTTATATTTAATGATTGGTTTGGTCGGTTTAACCATGTTAATCATGTGGGGATTGCCAAAAATTAAAAAAGCTAAAAAATTGCCCGAAGCTTTAATAGCAATACTTGTAGTGAGTACAATTGCTATTCTTGCTAATTTTGATGTGGCTACCGTTGGTTCATTTATTAGAGATGGAGGCGGTAATGGCTTGCAGGGTGGTTTGCCATCATTAACATTAGAGACTTTTTCAAAAGTTCCATTTACCTGGGAATCTATTAAATTTATTTTGCCGTACTCATTGATTTTAGCTGCAATTGGTTTGATAGAATCATTAATGACATTGAATTTAATTGATGATTTAACTGAAACACGCGGTAATGGTAATAAAGAATGTGTTGCTCAAGGAAGTGCAAATGTTGTTACCGGGCTTTTTGGCGGTATGGGTGGTTGCGCTATGATCGGACAGTCAATTATCAATATTAATGGTGGAGGCAGAGGAAGATTATCAGGTATTGTTGCTGCAGTTATGCTGTTATTGTTTATTCTATTTGGTGCTCCTTATATAGAAAGAATTCCAATTGCTGCATTGGTTGGTGTTATGTTTATGGTTGTCATAGGAACATTTGCATGGAAAAGTTTCAGGATTTTCAATAAAATACCTAAAACAGACTTATTTGTATTGCTATTGGTATCATTATTAACCGTATTGTTTGACTTGGCAATTGCCGTTATAGCTGGTGTAATTGTTAGCGCTTTGGTGTTTTCATGGGAAAATGCAAAAAGAATTCGAGCGCGCAAAACATTTAGAGAAGATGGCACAAAAGTTTATGAAATTTGGGGGCCTTTATTTTTTGGTTCCATAACCGCTTTCAATGAAAAATTTGATGTAAAAAACGATCCAAAGAATGTTGAAATAGATTTTATGGAATCGCGAATTAGTGATCATTCTGCCTTGGAAGCTGTTTTCAATATTGTTGAAAAATACCAATCTGATGGAAAAACAATTCAATTAAAACATTTAAGTGACGAGTGTAAGCAATTGCTTTATAAAAGCAATCCTAAGTTTGAAGAAATTATTATAAACGCTATTGATGATCCAAGATACCATGTAGTTGAAAATCCTGAAGAATTTAATCACATTCGTTTAAAAAATCAAGCCAAGCAGCTTTAGTATTTAAGTTTTTTATAATTGAAGCATCTTTTACTTTAACTATTGAAATTTCTTGCGGATTTATTTTTTTAATCTGCAAATCTAAGCGCGCATCCTCATCTGTTATATTTAAGGTTCGCAGATATTCCCAATATTTAGCATCTATTTTTATGGGGTGCCCATTTTTGCCTTCAAAATTCGGAATTACAATATTGTTTTTTGCTGAAATGATTTTGTTAAGTTCGGCTGAATTTAAAAGAGGAACATCAATAGGATTTATAAGTATCTCTGAAGTTGTCTTTAATTGATTTAAAACAGTATGTAATGTCGAAAATAAACCCAATTCAGGAGTTGGGTTTATGACGGTTCGAATTTTTAAACCTTGATAATCAACTCCATTTGACAATGCTGTTTTAAACCAAGGGACTGCATCAAAATAGTTGCGGTAATTGAAACCCAGTCCAATATAAACCAATTTTATTTTTGTTTTTGAAATGCGATTCAGTTGTTCTAAAATCCAAAAAGTATGTTTGTATTTAAGCAGGCCTTTATCGACACCCATTCGTTCCGATTTTCCGCCAGCGAGCAACACAAAAACAGTCTCAATTCCCATAGTACTCTTTCAGTAATTCCGAAGCAATACTGATGGCAATTTCTTTGGGCGTAAAACCGCCTATGTCTAAACCAATCGGACAGTGAACGGGAGAAATTCCAGGTTCAAAATTCAGTTCTTTTTTGAGCAAATTATTGAATTTATTTTTTTTTGTTTTACTGCCAATCAATCCAATATATTTTGTTTCAGAATGCAAGGCCAACGCCGTTATTTCATAATCCAATTTATGGTCGTGCGTCATAATGGCGATGTAACAATTTGGTCCCCAGTTTATAAACTGTTTGTAAAAATTAAAGTCAATATCGCTAAAAGTAACGGATTTGTCTATTTCAATGGTGTTTTTCCAATTTTCACGAACATCAAATAAGGTAATGTTAAAAGGCGTGTTTTTTAAAACGTTGCACAATTCAATACCTATATGTCCGGCGCCAAAAAGATACAATTCGGGAGATTGATTCATAGGTTCTATTATTAATTCCACTTTACCGCCACAGCATTGTTCAAATTCCGGGCCTAAAGTATAGGACAATTCTATTATTTTATTTTCATGAATGGCAACAACAGCCTCATCAATCACTCTAAATTCCAATTTACCGCCGCCAATGGTTCCGAAGATTTCTTTTTGTTTGGTAACAATCATTTTTGAAGCCACTTTACAAGGTGCCGATCCTAAAATTTTTGTAACGGTAACCAATGCTACAGGTTGTTTTTTTCTTTTAAAATCCTGCAATAATTCAATCCAATTGTTCATGAAAATTGTTGAGTTGTTTATTTGTTGAATCGTTGAGTTGTTTATTTGTTTATTCGTGTAATTTTTCGGCATTAATTCCCCCTTTGGGGGTTAGGGGGGTAATTATACTAACCCATAATCAGATAATGGCAAATTGTGATATCTTTTTCCGGTTAATTTATAAATTGCATTTATAATTGCCGGAGCAATCACAGGAACGCCAGGTTCCCCAACACCAGTCGGTTTTTCGCTGCTTTTCACAATTTCTACATGAACTTTTGGAATTTCGTTTATGCGAATCATTTTATAATCGTGAAAATTACTTTGTTCAATAGCGCCATTTTTCGCCGTAATTTTTCCGTAAAATGCCAAGGACATTCCAAAAATTGCAGCACCTTCCATTTGCGCTATAACAGTATTGCGGTTTACAACGGTTCCGCAATCTATTACCGTATAAACATTGTGGACTTTCACTTTATTATCAATCATAGAAATTTCTACCACTGAAGCCACATAGGAATAAAAACTATAATGAACCGACAATCCGTAGGCGTGTCCTTCAGGAAGTTGTTTGCCCCATTCTGCATTTTTTGCAGCTATTTTTAGTACGTTTTTCAATCGCGCCGTATCGTATTTTATTTCATCTTCGGTTTCTTCAATTCGATCTTTTCCGATTAAATTCAATCTAAATTCCAGCGGATCTTTATCGGCGGCAACAGCCAATTCATCGGCAAACACATTTTGTGAAAATCCGTGCGGAAGGTTTATTACCGAGCGCAGCCATCCAATTCTTACGTGTGCCGGTGATTTTCCGACCTCAATTTTCATATTTTCAATATCAAATGGTACATTGGCAGCGCTTGCAATTTCAAATCCGGCCGGATAATCCACGCCAGGTGTAAATGTTGAAGCAATTGAAGGAAGCGCAAATCGGTGCAGCCAGCCTGTAACATTGCCTGCATTATCAAGTGATGCTTTTAAGTATTGTGAACTTACCGTATGGTAATATCCGTGTTGAGTGTCATCTTCTCTGGTCCAAACAATCTGAACGGGTGCATTGATTGCTTTTGAAATCACCACAGCTTCAACCACATAATCGGGTTTTGATTTTCGCCCAAATCCGCCGCCTAAAAATGTCACATTGAGGGTTACTTTATCCTCAGTAGTTTCTAAATAATCAATAACTTCCTTTCTTGCAGTTTGAGGATCCTGAGTTGGTGCCCAAACTTCACAGGAATCACCCTGAACCCAGGCTACGGCATTTGGAACTTCCATGGGTGACTGTGACAAATGTGGCAGTTGATAAGTGCTTTCCACAATTTTATAGGCATTTTTAAAAGCCTTATTTACATTGCCCACATCTTTTCCCACTTTTCCTTGTTTGTGGACATTTTCGGTAATTTGCTTCATATACTTTTCTGAATCATACCCGACGTTATCGCCATAATTCCATTCAACTTTTAAGGCTTCTTTTCCTTTAAAAGCCGCCCAGGTATTTGAGGCGATTACAGCAATGCCACCAAGCGTTCCAAACGGTTTTTCGATTCTGGGAATTTCAATGATATCAATAACTCCGGGAATTTTTAAAGCCTCGGTTTTATCGAATGATTTAACGGTTCCAAAGGTTACGGGGCAACGTTGCATGGCCGCAAACTTCATATTTGGCAACCGCTTGTCCAATCCAAAAACAGCGCTTCCGTTTGCATATTCTTCAACATCGACGCTTTTTAGGTTTTTTCCGATATATTTGAAATCCTTCGGGTTTTTATAGGTTATTTCGGTTGGAACTTCCAGTTTATTTGCAATTTCAACCAAGTCGCCATAGGCCATTTTTTTACCGCCTGAATGGATTACAAAATGGTTTTCAGCGGTACATTCAGCTTCAGGAACTTGCCATTTTTGAGCTGCGGCCGCAATTAACATTGCTTTTGCCATCGCGCCCATTTTTCGCATCGGTTCATATAAATAACGAACACTCCTAGATCCATCAGTATTTTGATCGCCATATTTTACGTCGCCAACAGCTTGTTTTACGGTAACTTTAGTCCAATCTGCATCCATTTCATCTGCAATGACAGATGTTAAGGAAGTCCTGACGCCATTACCCATTTCTGACCTTGAAGCAATTAAAATCAGACTTCCGTCGGAATTTAACTGAACAAATAAATTTGGGTTAAAATTGGTTAAATCTTTATTTTCTGTTGTTTTTTTATCTGAAAAAACAGAGGTGTTGCAGGCTAAAATCAATCCGCCAGATGCCAAACCAACACTTTTTACGAAAGCCCTACGACTTATATTTCTTATTGGATTCATAACTAGCTTTGTTTTTTAAGTTCTACAGTTCGGTGAATGGCACTTTTTATGCGTTGGTATGTGCCGCAACGGCAAATATTTCCAATCATGGCTTCATTAATTTCTTCATCGGTCGGATCATTGTTTTTGTCGAGCAATGCCGTTGCCGCAATCAATTGTCCAGGCTGGCAAAATCCGCATTGCGGAACATTTAGCTCTGCCCATGATGCTTGCAACAGCTGTAAATTTTCCGAAACTCCTTCAATTGTTACAATATTTTTACCTTCGGCTGCCGAAACCGGTATCAAACAAGATTGTACCGGTGAATTGTCCAGCAATACTTTACACGAGCCGCATACGCCAATTCCGCAGCCATATTTTGTGCCCGTAAGTCCAATAATATCTCTAATTGCCCAAAGCAAAGGCATATCGGGAGTAACATCAATGGTGTGTTTTTCTCCGTTAATTTGAAGTGTAATCATTGTAAAATTTGGTTTTTGTTTGAGAATAACAAGTTATGAAATTTTTAATTAAGTTAAAAGTTAAAAGGCAAAAGCATGAAGGTTGAATGTCAAAAATCTAAAATCATAAATCAAAATCATTAATTTCCTTCACATCTCCTGCCTGCATGTCATTTATATGAATGGTTCCAACGCGAACACGAACCAACCGTAAAGTTGGAAAACCCACTGCGGCAGTCATTTTTCGAACTTGCCTAAATTTACCTTCTCTTAAAACAATAGAAACCCAATTTGTTGGTCCGTGCCGATCATCTCTTATTTTTTTGCCTCTTTCAGGCAGGTTTGGAATTTTGTTTAATTTAGAAACCAGGCAAGGTTTTGTGTTATACTTAATTCCGTCAAAACCAATTTCCACACCATTTCTGAGGGCTTCAATAGCTTCTGAAGTTATTGTGCCGTCAACTTGGGCAAAATATTCTTTTTCTACTTTGCGGCTTCTCACCAATTGACTCATATTTCCATCTGTGGTTAGCAATAAAAGACCTTCCGACTTTTCATCCAACCTGCCAATGGCCATTGTTTTTTCCGGAAACGGGTGAAATTCGCCCAATAATTTTTTCTTACGACTGCTGATGTCATTATTCGCAAACTGACTCAAATAACCATAAGGTTTGAAAATTATAAAATGTCGATGAAGTTGATTTTCGTTAAAATTTTCCATTTAAAATAGTGTAAACCAAAGCTGCGGAAAGCGGTTGCCCTGCTGCTTTTTTTCTGATGTCATCAAAACTGAAGCGGAAATCACAGCCATTTTTATAGTCGCTGCAGCCGTAAGCTGTTTTTCCTTTTAAAATGGTTCCTTTATGGCATTTCGGACAAGCGATTTTATCGGGAACGGCTTTTATTTTTGGTTTGTTTGTTGTTTTCTTTTCTTCCAAAACCAAATGAAATTGTTCATCAAAACGGATTAAACCTTCCTTTTCGCCAGTTTCGGTTTTAAAACCTTTTAAATTGACAGTACATTTTTTTTGCAACAATCTGATATATTGATTTTCGGAAATTTTTTTGTCGTGAAAGCTAAAAGGCAACCTAAAATCACAACCGTTTTTAAATTCGCTGCAGCCATAAGCGTTTTTTCCTTTTAGAATGGTTCCTTTTTTACATTTCGGACATTTTTTTGATGAAATTCCGGTGGATATCACGGTATTTTTTTTTGGAGCAGGTTTGGCAGTTTCGGCGTGGTAAATATTCGCCGTTATTTTTTCGGAACGAACTTCATACACCAAATGGTCTACCATTTTTTTCATATTTTTAATAAAAGTCCCCGCATTGTATGTTCCTTTCTCAATTTCCTTCAATTGCTTCTCCCACTGACCGGTTAATTCGGCGGATTTTAACAGTTCACTTTTGATGATTTCAATTAATTTAATTCCTATTTGCGTGGGTAATAACTGTTTTTTATTCCGAACAATGTATTTTCTTCTAAAAAGCGTTTCAATAATATTTGCCCTAGTTGAAGGTCGGCCAATCCCATTTTCTTTCATCAATTCGCGCAATTCATCATCATCAATTTGTTTTCCGGCAGTTTCCATCGCCCGAAGTAATGTGGCTTCGGAAAATAATTTTGGCGGTTTTGTCGCTTTTTCCAAAAAGGAAGGTTCATGCGGACCTTTTTCTCCTTTTGTGAAATTTGGAAGGATTCCTGTTTCCAATTTTTCAGCAGTGGCACTTGCAAAAACAACGCGCCATCCTTTTTCCAGAATTTCTTTTCCGGTCGTTTTAAAAGTGACATCAGCAGCAATACCAATTACAGCCGTATTAGAAACGATACAATCCTCATAAAAAACGGCAATAAAACGCCTTGTAATAATATCATAAACCTGTTGCTGGCTGTAAGGCAAATTAATTTGGACACCGGTAGGAATAATGGCGTGGTGATCGGTTACTTTTTTGGTGTTAAAAACCAAGGGCGATTTTTTTATTTTTTTTCCTAATAAAGGAGCAGTCAAGGTTTGGTATGCGGTCAGGTTTTTTAAAATTGCGGGCACTTTCGGGTGCACATCATCTGGTAAAAAAGTGGTGTCGACCCTTGGATAAGTCACTACTTTTTGTTCATATAATTTTTGGATAATTTTCAGGGTTTCATCGGCTGAAAAATCGAACTTGTTGTTGCAATAAACTTGCAGTCCGGTTAAATCAAATAGTTTAGGCGCATTTTCTTTTCCTTTTTTCTTTGTGACGGAAACAATTTCAAAATCACTTTCTTTTACTTTATTTGCGAGCAATTCTCCGTCTTCCTTTTTTTGAAAGCGCCCTTCTTCACAATTAAAAAGCGTTTCACGGTAAAGCGTTTGCAGTTCCCAATATGGTTGCGGCACAAAATTTTCAATTTCCTTAAATCGATTGACCACCATTGCCAAAGTGGGTGTTTGCACTCTTCCAACCGATAAAACCTGTTTGTTTCCGCCGTGTTTTAAAGTGTACAATCTTGTGGCATTCATTCCCAGCAACCAGTCTCCAATCGCTCTTGAATAGCCTGCATAATATAAATTGTCGTAGTTTTCTGAAGGTTTTAAATTTTCAAATCCTTCTTTTATGGCTTCCGTAGTTAATGAAGAAATCCACAAACGTTTGACTTCTCCTTTGTAGTTTGACTGCTGAATTACCCAACGCTGAATCAATTCTCCTTCTTGCCCGGCATCACCGCAATTGATAATTAAACTGGCATTATCAAACAAACTTTTAACAATGTTGAACTGTTTTTTAATTCCTGTATTGTCAACCACTTTGGTTTCAAACTTTTCAGGAAGCATGGGTAAATTGTTCAAATCCCAGCTTTTCCAATGCGATTTATAGTCGTTGGGTTCAAACAAAGTGCACAAATGCCCAAATGTGAAGGTGACTGCATAGCCATTTCCCTCAAAATAACCGTCGTGTCTGGTGTTTGCGCCTAAAACGGCAGCAATTTCACGCGCAACACTTGGCTTTTCAGCAATACATACTTTCATCTGTTATTTCTTAATGTTTTTTAATTGTCAGATGGAACATCCGTATAATCATTGTCTTATAATTATTAGAATTTAGTAAAGGATGTCTCATTTTTATCAATTTTCAGGACTCGCAAAATACTAATTTTTGTCGTAATTGCAGCTGATATGAGTAGAATGATTTTGAAACTTTTCAATAACAAGTTTGAAAAGCTATTATTTCTTTAAGTGATAAAATGTGATTGATGTTACCAATCATTTATCATGATTCTAGGGATAAAATTAATGATAAACTGTTATATTTGTTGGGAAATTTAGTTCGCATTAATAAAATTAAAAAATAATGAAGCACTTCGATAAACAAGCCAAAGAATGGGATAATGACCCCAAAAAGACCGAAAGAGCCATTGCTATTGCAAAAGAAATGACTGATTTTATACAACCAAAAAAGACAATGGACGCTTTTGAGTTTGGTTGCGGAACAGGGATGTTGAGTTATCAATTAAAAGATTTTTTTAAAACAATTACGCTTGCCGATACTTCTGAAGGGATGATTAAAGTTTTGCAGGAAAAAATATCCGATGAAAATATCAAAAATTTCAAACCGCTTCTTGTTAATTTATTGGAAGATGATGCTGTTATAAATAAGAATTCTTACGATGTGATTTATACTTTGATGACACTTCATCATATAGATGATATTAACAAGATTGCAAAAATATTCAATGCCATGCTGAAAACGGGCGGTTATTTGTGTATTGCCGATCTGGTTCAAGAAGACGGCTCTTTTCATTCCAACGTGCCTGATTTTAATGGCCATAATGGATTTGACAGGGCAGAATTAGGTGCCGTTTTATCCAGTCATGGATTTGAAATTGAGTACAATAAGATACCTTTAGAAATTGAAAAAGAGTTTGATGAAAAGATGAAGAAATATCCTTTGTTTTTAATGATTTGCAAAAAAATAAATTAGTTTTATATGTTGTCTAAATTGGGTTTTTAAATTATTGAAAGGGTTTAAAACTATTCAACAGAAAACGATAAGCGCAATTGATTATAATTGTTTAAATATAAATCTTGAAAATTATGAAAAAAGCACTAAAAGAAATAAAGCCAGGTTACGGACTGGGTTCTCTTAAGTTTGGGATGACCAGGGAAGAAGTTCAATCTTTGCTTGGTAAAGCATCATTTATCGACAAATATTCTCATTCCGATTCTAAAAAGGATTTGACAGAATCCTGGCAATATGATGAATTATTGCTATCCCTTAGTTTCGATGAAGAGGAAGACTGGAAGTTAATCATGATTTCTGTGAATGATGATTTTTATGAATTGGAAGGAAAAAGTTTAATTGGACTGAATCAGGATGACCTAATAGCCGAGTTGGATAAAATGAAATTAGGGGAATGGAGTATTGAAGATTGTTCAGAGGATGACAGCGAAGATCAAAAAGTGATTGAAGCCGAAGAGAAATCCATTAATTTTTGGATCAATGACGGTATTTTAGATGAAATTCAATGGACGCCTTTTTTTATTGATGATGATACCATTAAATGGCCTGAGTAGGGCTATTTGAAGCTGTCTAAAAGGATTAAAACAGTCATTCTGAATTTATTTAAGAATCACAATATTCTGATTATCAATCATTATGAAAGCCTGAAATTAACAATTCACCAATACATTAATTTTAAATAGAATGAAGTGGGTTGTCAGTTTCAGGTTGACGAAAATTCTACTTTTAGATTATCGCTGAAAAATCGATAGATTTTCGCCTTACTCCTAAACCTAACCCATTATATGCCATTAAAATGATTGAACTGAAAGACTTTACAGAATCTGACTTTGAAACACTTAAATCCTGGATTAAAAGTGAAAAGGAATTATTTCAATTTTCAGGAAAAATATTTACATTTCCATTGACAAATAAACAATTGGCAGATTATATAAAAAGGCCTGACAATAGACCGTTAAAAGTTATTCTAACAGAAACCAATCAAACGATTGGACATTGTGCGCTTAATTTTGAAAATGGAAACACTCGACTTTCAAGGATATTAATAGGTGACAAAGAATTAAGAGGAAAAAAAATTGGAGAACAAATAGTGTCTGAAATGACTAAGTTATTATTTGAAGATACAAATGTAAAAGAGGTTGATTTAAAAGTTTTTGGTTCGAATAAAGGAGCAATTAGATGTTACGAAAAGGCAGGGTTTAGCATAAAAGAAAGAAGTGAAGTGAATATAAATGGAGAAATTTGGGAAAATTTAAATATGATTTTAAACAGAACCGAATGGGAAAAAAGAAGATAACACCCCATAAAATTTATATTTACTTTTAAACTAACTACAAAGAAGCAAACATTTTAACAAACGATTTACAACAAACTGGAAAATATGAAAAAAATCGGATTGATAGGAGGGATGAGCTGGGAATCTTCCAAAGTTTATTACGAAATTATAAACAAAAAAGTGAGGGGAGTTCTGGGTGGATTTCACTCTTCAAAATGTATAATGGAATCTGTTGATTTTGCTGAAATTGAAATATTACAGCGTAAAAATGATTGGGATACATTAAATAAATTGATGGTAAATTCTGCGAAAAATTTAGAAAACGCTAACGCTGATATTATAATTTTATGTACAAACACGATGCATTTATGTAGTGAGGAAATCATTAAAAATATTTCCATTCCATTTTTACATATCGCTGAAGCCACGGGAAATGAAATTAAAAAGCAGCACATTAACAAAGTCTTGTTACTTGGAACGAAATTTACAATGGAAAAATATTTCTTCAAAAAAATACTTAATAACAATTTTGGGATAGAGGTTATAATTCCTAACGAAAAAGACCGAGATATTGTACATAAAACGATTTATGATGAACTTGTTCACGGAAAAACAGAATCAGAATCAAGAAAAGAATTTCAGAGAATAATTAATGATTCTATAAAAATAGGAGCTGAAGGAGTGGTTTTAGGCTGTACAGAAATTCCTTTGTTAATTAAAGATTCAGACGTCAATATTCCAATATTTGACACAACAAAAATACACGCTGAAAGTGCTGTTGAATTTGCGCTAAAATAAAAGCCAATTGCCAATAATGCATCAATAAATTAAACAAAATTCAGAAATATTGATTGCTTAAATTAGCAAAAAAAAGAATCAACCTATTTCCGTACAATACAAAGCGTTTTTATTACCATGAAAAATACAATAAAAACAGGAGTTTTATCTTTCGGTATGTCGGGTAAAATATTTCATTCCCCTTTTTTACAAGAACATGACGGGTTTGAATTAAATGCAGTAGTGGAAAGAACCAAAAAGGAAGCCCATCATACTTATCCTAAAATAAAAAGCTATCAATCTGTTGATGAGTTATTGGCGAATCCCGATATTGAATTGGTAGTTGTTAATACACCAAATGCAACACATTTTGAGTTTGCTTTAAAAGCACTTAAGGCAAACAAGCATGTTTTGGTTGAGAAGCCTTTTACGGTTACTTCCGCACAAGCCAAACAACTCTTTCAAGAGGCTAAACTTCATAATTTATGTATTATGACTTATCAAAATCGTCGTTACGACAATGATTTTTTATCGATAATTAATGTACTTGATTCAGGCAAATTGGGGGATCTGGTAGAAGTTCATATGCGATTTGATAGATATAGGTATCACATTGGACCTAAAGTTGCAAAAGAAACGCCAATACCGGGCAGCGGTTTGTTATATGATTTAGGTCCGCACTTATTGGATATGGCAATTTCTCTTTTTGGCAACCCTATAAATTGGACAAAAACCATGGGGTATTTTAGGCCAAATACGCAAGTAGATGATTGTACCCATATTCATTTATCATATCCCAAAGGATTGCAGGTATTTATTACAATGAGTATGTTGGTTGCAGATGTACAACCTGCATTTATTATTAACGGCACAAAAGGTTCATATATTAAGCAGCGTACAGACATACAGGAAAAACAATTGCTTGAGGGGATGCTTCCTACAAATCCAGTATATGGAATTGAAGCACCAGACAAAGATGGTGTTCTCACCACAATTGTAAACGACGGTAAAAAGATTCAGGAGAAAATTACTTCGGTAAAATCATCCTATCTCAATGTATTTGATGATGTTTATCAAACAATTAGAGAAGGAAAACCCTATCCGGTAACCGAAGAACAAATTATACAACAATTGGAAATTTTGGAATCGTAAAAACTGCCGATTAAAAGAATGCTTCATAATAGTGAAAATAAAATTTAAAGTAACTTTAATGATTAATAACAAACACAGGAAAATTGTAATTTCAAACTTGCAATATTTCATTTACTAACTTATTTTTAGGGCAAATGATTAGAGCAGTAAAATTAGAAGATGCCAATGAAATAGCTGAAATTTATAACTATTATATTCTTAATTCTTGTATCACTTTTGAGGAATTGGCCGTAAGTACGGAAGAAATGCGAGGAAGAATTCAAACTTCCTCTTTAAAATTTCCCTGGCTTGTTTTTGAAAAAGACAATGAAATTATTGGTTATGCTTATACAAGCGATTGGAAAGCAAGAGCGGCCTATAAAAACACCGTTGAAACCACTGTTTATCTTAAAAATGGGGCAACAAAAAAAGGAATCGGTTCTCTACTTTACAAAGAATTGCTCGTGCAGCTAACAGATTTGGGTTTTCATGCAGTTATTGGAGGGATTTCTCTTCCCAATGAAGCAAGCATTGCTTTACACGAAAAATTCGGATTTGAAAAAATAGCGCAATTTAAAGAAGTGGGTTACAAGTTTAAAAAATGGATTGATGTTGGCTATTGGGAATTGATAATTAACAAAAACAGGATTTAAAACACCTTATAAACAAGCAACTTCAAATGTGCAGCTTCATAGTATGGAGAATTTTTGTACATAAAATTTTCTTGTACATTCGTTTTTTGCAAATTAAAAATATATTGTTCAGAAGAATAATATTTTGATAAAAATTAATAAGAATGTTCAGTATCATCATCGTTTTGTAAAAAATTACTTAATTTTATGATATTCGTAATGTTTCAAAGATGAAGATTCTCAAATTTTTTAAAATAATCACTTCCAAAAATTATTGGAAAGCATCTTTAATTCTAGTATTAGGAATTGTTTTAACACTTATTTATACTCGGAATTCTTATAACAATGTTGAAAAACAAAATATGTTAGAATATAAAGAGGTTTGTAATAATCTTAAAACTAAGATAGAGTTACGCCTTCATGCACATGCTGAAATATTACGTGGTGGATCCGCTTTTTTTGAAAGTGTAGACACGGTGACTCGTCAACAATGGGGAAGTTATAACAAAAAATCACACGTTGATGTGAATTTAGCAGGAATTGAAGGTGTTGGATTTTCTTTAATTATAGCTAAAGAACAATTACGAAAACATATAAACCAAATGCAAAGAGAAGGATTTCCAGATTATGCTATTTATCCTTCAGGTGACAGAGAACTATATACTTCAATTATTTTTCTGGAGCCTTTTACTAAACGAAATAAGCGCGCTTTTGGTTACGATATGTTTTCAGAACCAGTTCGTAGAAAAGCAATGGAATTAGCTCGTGATTCTGATATTGCAGCACTTACAGGAAAAGTACTTTTGGTACAGGAGAAAGCGGAAGATATACAAGCAGGTACTTTAATGTATGTGCCAGTTTATAAAAAAGGAATGCCAAAAAACACCATTGATCAGCGTAAAGCAGCGATTAAAGGGTGGGTGTATAGCCCATATAGAATGGATGATTTAATGAGAGGTATTTTAGGTAATGAGGATTCATTACAAGATGAGAGAATTCATTTGCAGGTATTTGATGAAAATATTTCAGAAAATTCTTTATTATATGACAGTCAACGAAAAGATTCGTTATTTCATAAGGCTTCAAAAGTCCGTTTGGTGTCAATGCCTTTTGAATTTAATGGTAGAAAATGGATATTGAATTTTACAGAACGCGAAGTGCAGGAAGTTTATTTCCAAGATGAAGATGAAGTATTTATTGTTTTTATAAGTGGTATTGCAATAAGTTTATCGTTATTTTTATTAGCGCTGTCTATATTTAGTTCATTATCCAGGGCAGAAGAAATCGCTGAAGAATTAACAAAAGATCTTAAAGAAAGCGAAGAACGTTTTAAAAATATGTTCAAAAATCATGCATCTATAATGTTGCTAATTGAACCAGAGAGTAACAAAATTGTTGAAGCAAATAATGCAGCTTCAAAATTCTATGGATATTCCATTGCAGAATTATGTGAAATGCATATAAACCAAATTAATACACTTTCATCAGAGCAGATTGCATTAGAAAGCAGCATGGCAAATATAGATAAGCGAAATCATTTTATTTTTCCACATAAATTGGCATCTGGCGAAGAGCGTATTGTTGAAGTACATTCTTCTCCAATAGATTATGGGAAAAATAAAATGCTTTTCTCTATTATTCATGATATTACAGACCGAAAACAAGCGGAAGAACTAATTTCTAAAATCTCTAAGGAACAACAAGTTATTTTGGATACAGTGCCTTTTGGAGTTAGTCTTATTGTAAATAGAAAAGTAGAATGGTCAAATGCTGCTCATGATATAATATTTGGCTACATAATTGGAGAATCACAAGGTTTAGATACATCGGTTTTTTACTGCGATCTAAACAGTTATAATAAATTAGGTGAGGCATCAAGTAAACGTTTCATGAATGGTGAAAAATATACTGCACAGTTGCAAATGAGGAAAAAAAACGGGGCTATTTTTTGGTGTAATCTGGAGGGGCAGCAAATAAATCTGGATCATCCTGAAGAAGGATTAATTTGGATAATGCAAGACATTACGGAAAGCAAAAAAGTAAAAGAAGTACTAAAAGAAAGTCAAGATCGCTGGAAGTTTGCACTAGAAGGGGCTGGAGACGGAATTTGGGATTGGAATTTGCAAACCAATGAAGTTTATTTCTCCAAGCAATGGAAAGCAATGCTGGGATTTGAAGAAAATGAAATCTCGAATAATTTGGATGCGTGGCATAAAGGTGTGCATCCAGATGATATAGAAAAATGTTTTGCCGATATTCAATTGCATCTTGATGGAAAAGTGACTCTTTATTCAAATATTCATAGAGAGTTATGTAAAGACGGTTCTTATAAATGGATTTTAGATAGGGGAAAAATAGTTACGTATGATGAAAATAATAAACCAATAAAAATGGTTGGCACACATGCTGATATAACTAAAAGAATGGAAATGGAAGATCAATTGGTTAAATTGAATGCCGATAAAGATCGTTTTATTTCAATTCTTGCACACGATTTAAAAAGCCCGTTTAATTCAATCCTTGGTTTTTTGGGTTTATTAACAGAAAACGTTCGCTCCTATGATATTGATAGAACTGAAAAGTTCTTAAACCTCATTAATGCTTCAGCAAAAAGCACCTTTTGTTTATTGGAAGATATTTTGATGTGGGGAAGAGCAAATTCTGGTAAATTGCCTTATGAACCACAAATGGTAAGTCTTTCATATTCTTGTAATGGTATTATTGAAAATTTGGAATTAACAGCGAAGAATAAAAATATAAGCCTCAATTACTTTTCAAATGGTGAAATTTTTGTTTTTGCTGACAGCAATATGCTCAATACAATTTTGAGAAATCTTATTTCCAATGCCATAAAATTTACAAATGAAAATGGAAAGATTACTATTAATGCGGAACAAGATAGCTCAAATGTTACAATTACAGTTACCGATAATGGTGTTGGAATTAAAGATGAATCTTTATCGAAGCTTTTTGATATCTCAGAAAAAATATCAACAAAAGGAACTGCTAACGAAACTGGAACAGGTATAGGATTATTGCTTAGCAAGGAATTTGTTGAAAAACATAGCGGAAAAATCTGGGCTGAAAGCGAATTTGGGAAAGGAAGCAAATTTATTTTCACATTCCCATTGGGTAATAAAAATTAAAATAAAGACTGAGAATTTTTATTATCAATAAAAAGCAATACTTAAAAAACTTTATAAACGGGCAGTTTTAAGTGTGCTTTCTCGTAATAAGGAGAATTTTTGTATACAAAATCCAATTGCGCTTCCGGATTTTCGGCAAAATCTTTATCTGTTTTCATTTTCTGATTCAGCGAATCTCTTAAGGTCGGATTTTCTTGTAACAATTTTTCCGCAATATCTTCAAACACATAGGATGAAAAGTGTTCCTTCTGTTCTAAAACAGTATCGAAAAAATTCCAGTTAAAGAAAGAATCCGTTGCTTCGGCTTCTAAGGTTTCAATAATATACCGAACACCATTTTGCTGGATGGGAATATAAATAGCTCCTTTTTGAAACAATACTTTTTTGGTTTCAGCAACGACTTCTGTATCATAGTGAATAAAATGTCCCTCAAAAGGTTTTGAGCTTGTTTTGTAATTTTTAATATGCTGTTCTTTAACAACTATGGAAGTGTCATTTTTAAATAAAACATAGTCAATATTGTTGTCATTTAATCGTTCCAAGACTTTCCACCAGCCTTGTTTTAATATATAAGCTTTTGGGAGCTGTATTTCTTTTGAAGGAATAAAATTGTTGAAATATTTTACAGGTTTTGTATAAGGTTTTGTACGGTCGTAAAACAGGCGTTTTCCATTGGTCACTTTACTGTCGATATAACTTCCTTCGTAACCTTTAAATTGCAGTGTTGAATAGTTGTTTTTATCAAGTTCAAAAGAAATGGGATAGGTTTTTTTTGCTAAAATTTTTGCGACTGCATTGCTGCGGAGGTCTTTAATTTTAGCGCCATTTTCAATGGTGAAATCAATCACAGATTCCAGCATACTGTAGGTTTCCTCAACACGTTGTTTGTAGGGTTTCAGCATATGGGTTTCTACCATCATTCCTAAAGTGTTGAATAAAGTGGTATAACCTGTTGAATATCTCGGACTGTCGAAAAACTGGCTAAAACCGGCTTCCGGCGTTGTTCTCCAAACATTGACATAAGGTGTAATGAGAATATTTTTTTTTAGCAATGAAGCTTCTATTTTGGGTCTCATTTCATTTTCGATAAAATTGCCCAAATCGTTTTCCAATTTATTGTGTTGCGTAAATAAATGGGTGATTCCGTATTGGTAATCGGCGCCGTTACTTACGTGTGTGTCAATAAAAATATCTGGGTTCACCAGGTGAAAAATTTCAGCAAAAGCTTTGGCGTTTTTTGTGTCGGCTTTGATGAAATCCCTGTTTAAATCATAATTTCGGGCATTTCCTCTAAAACCGTATTCCTTTGGGCCGTTTTGGTTTGCGCGCGTTGTGCTATTTCTGTTTAAAGCGCCGCCAATATTGTACATTGGAATTACTGCCAACACGCTATTTTCTAATTTCTTGATTTCTTTTTTATTCTGAACGATATCTCTTAAAAGCATCATAGAAGCATCCACTCCATCAGATTCTCCCGGGTGAATGGCATTGTTGATTAAAATAATATTTTTTTTGTTGAGGTGAATTTTATTGAAATCAAATTCCTTTGAAGCGTTGAAAATAACCAGATGCAAAGGATATCCGCTGTCTGTTTCTCCCATTTCCAACAAAGAAATTTCAGGATAATCAGCTGCCAATTCTTTGTAAAATGCGATGGTTTCCTGGTAGGTGGAAGTTTCTGTGCCTTTTGATTTTTCAAATGTAGTCGTAAAATCTGACAGTGTTTTTTGTGCTGAAATTGAACAGGAGCATAAAATGAATGATGCTAAAAACAGGCATTTTTTAAAGTGCATTATTATAATTTTTTCGAAACACTTTCCGGAACAAAGGAAGAGATATCTCCGCCATTTTTCAAAACATCGCGCACAATGCTTGAGCTTATAAATGAAGTGTCGGCCGAGGTCAATAAAAAAACCGTTTCAACAGTGGATAATTTTCTGTTGGTTTGGGCAATCGCTTTTTCAAATTCAAAATCTGCCGGATTTCTTAAGCCTCTTAAAATAAAATGGATATTTAATTTATTACAGAAATCAATGGTTAATCCTGAGTATGTTTCCACTTTTACTTTTGGTTCATTGGCATAATGTTTTTTGATAAAACTGACGCGATCTTCAAGAGAAAACAGGTAGGTTTTGTCGGTATTTACGCCAACAGCAATAATAATTTCACTAAATAAAGGCAATGCTCTGTTGATAATATCAACGTGGCCTAAAGTAATTGGGTCAAATGATCCCGGGAAAATTGCTTTTTTCATCTGTTTAAATTTTATTTTTTTATTGGTAACAGATGCTGTTCGCCATTAATCATTCCTTTGTGAATCAACATTTGTGATGCTCGTTTCATCTGTTTAAATTTTATTTTTTTATTGGTAACAGATGCTGTTCGCCATTAATCATTCCTTTGTGAATCAACATTTGTGATGCTCGTTTCATCTGTTTAAATTTTATTTTTTTATTGGTAACAGATGCTGTTCGCCATTAATGATTCCTTTATGTGTCAAAATTTGTAATGCTCGTTTCATCTGTTATTTTTTATTGTTTTTTATTTGTCAAATGGAACGCTTAGAATCTTTCTTTTTTTCTGTTAGATTATTTTGTTGTAGGCGTTTCATCTGTTTAAATTTATTTTTTTATTGGTAACAGCTGCTGTTCGGCATTAATCATTCCTTTGTGAATCAAAATTTTTAATGCTCGATTCATGAATTGTGATTTAAAGCCATTTCAATGGCGTTATGAAAAAGTTCCTCTAAACTAATGCCTGCAGCTTGGGCCTGTTGCGGAATTAAACTTGCGGTAGTCAATCCGGGTACGGTATTCATTTCAAGAAAATAAGGCTCATTATTTACTAAAATAAACTCAGAGCGCGAAAAACCGCTCAAGTTTAAAATTTTATATACGTGAGAAGCCAATTTTTCTAATTTTTCGTGAATTTCATCTGAAATTCTGGCCGGCGTAATTTCCTGTGATTGTCCTAAATATTTGGCTTCGTAATCAAAAAATTCGTTTTCAGAGACAATTTCTGTCATTGGTAATACTTTAATTTTGCCTTTGTATTTAAGCACTGCAACCGTAATTTCAGTTCCATCTAAAAATTCTTCAATTAAAATCTGGGAATCTTCCTTAAAAGCTTTTTCAATCGCCGGAATCATTTCCGAAGTGGTTTTTGCTTTTGAAATTCCGAAACTTGAACCGGCATTGTTGGGTTTTACAAAACAAGGCAAACCTACTCTGGCAATTATTGCTTCCACATTAATATCATCTCCTTTATTTAAAAAGTAAGATTTTGCGGTTTTTATGCCATATTGCTTCACCACACTTAAACAATCCCTTTTATTAAAGGTTAAAGCCATTTGGTAAAAGGGTGCAGAAGTGTGTTTAAGTCCAATCAAATCAAAATACGCTAAAATAGTTCCGTCTTCACCCGGATGCCCGTGAATGGCATTAAAAACACAATCAAAATTTATGTTCTTGCCATTAATTTCTGCCGAAAAGTCGTGTTTGTTTATGGGAAATTCATTTTCATAATCATCAACAAGCACCCATTTTTCTTTAAGAATATGAACTTTGTAGGTGTTGTATTTTTCTTTTGAAATGTTTTGATAGACAACCTCGCCACTTTTTAAAGAGATTTCAACTTCCGAAGAGTATCCGCCCATAATTATGGCAATATTTTTTTTCATCTGTTTAAATTTTATTTTTTAGGGGTAACAGCTGCTGTTCGCTATTAATCATTCCTTTGTGAATCAAAATTAGAGATGCTCGTTTCATTTTATGTTTACTGAGTTGAAATACAAACTTACAGATTAAAAGTTAAATATTAGAAGTTAGATATTAGAAGTTAAATATTAGAAGTTATATGTTAAATGTTAGAAGTTGAAATTATTTTTACTAAGTTGAAAAGAAAATAGAGAAGAGAAAAGAGACTAAAATTTGGAAATGCGTTAATTGAACATACTCGAACGTTTCAACAATTAAACAAATCAACGATTAAACAGTTATTTGATTCAACAAACAAAAGATTATCTCATATGCAAACATAGGATGACGCAACAAATCAACAAATAAACGATTCAACAAATAAACAATAATAAAGTACCTTTGCACAAAATCAAAAAACTGGCATATGAGTTTTATTCATTTTATTAAATCTAAAGTATTTGTAAAGCAGTTGTTAATTGCTTTTGGAGTTTTATTCGCATTGCTTTTTGTGATTGTGATATGGTTAAACCTTTCCACCCACCATAACCAGAAAATTCAAGTTCCTAACTTGGAAAAAATGAGTTTAGAGAAAGTTGAGCAAGTGCTGGATGAGTTGGATTTGAACTGGGAGGTTATAGACTCTGCAAGCTACAGTCCAAATTATCCGGGAAAATCTGTCATTGAACAAAGTCCGGAAGCAGGTGATTTTGTGAAGGAAAAGAGAAAAATATATTTAACATTGAACCCTTCAGGCTATTCAGACGTTGAAGTACCCGATTTTTACGGCAAAACAAAAAGACAAGCGACCTCACAATTAATGGCCATCGGATTTAGAATAAGCGCACAGGAAATTTATGTCAATGATATTGCGAAAGATGTTGTGAGAGGTTTAATTTATAATGAAAAAGATTTAAAAACCGGCGATAAAATTCCACAAAATTCTGAAATCATATTAAAATTAGGTGACGGTAACGAAGGTGAAATACAAATAGAAACTACTGAGGAGATTAACGAATGAAAGCAGAAGACATAGACGAATTAGGGAAAGAGGAATTTTACGAACATTACAGGTACGTTGCCAGTGAAGGTCAAGAGCCATTGCGGGTGGATAAATATTTGATGAACTTCATAGAATATTCAACGCGAAATAAAATTCAGCAAGCGGCAAAAGCAGGGAATATATTGGTGAATGACATTCCTGTAAAATCAAACTACAAAGTAAAGGCAAAAGATGTGGTTCGTGTTGTTTTGGCGCATCCGCCTCACGAAAATTTATTGGTTGCCGAAGACATTCCTTTGGATATTTTATTTGAAGACGATGATGTTATGGTGGTCAATAAAGCTGCAGGAATGGTGGTACATCCCGGCCATGGAAATTATAGCGGAACTTTGGTGAACGGATTAATTTACCATATTGAAAATTTACCGACAAATTCCAATGAGCGTCCGGGTCTGGTGCATAGAATTGACAAAGATACCAGCGGATTGCTGGTGGTTGCAAAAACCGAATATGCGATGGCACATTTGTCCAAACAATTTTTTAACAGAACCACAGAACGTTTGTATTATGCCTTGGTCTGGGGGAATATAGATGAGGAAGAAGGAGTTATTGAGGGAAATATAGGCAGAAGTTTAAAAAACCGCTTACAAATGGCTGTTTTTCCTAGTGGCGAATTTGGAAAACCTGCAATTACACATTATAAAGTACTCGAGCGTTTTAATTATGTTACGTTAATTCAATGCAAATTGGAAACAGGAAGAACGCATCAAATTAGAGCACATTTGAAATATATTGGGCACACGCTTTTTAACGATGAACGTTATGGCGGAAATATTATCTTAAAAGGAACAACATTCACCAAATACAAACAATTTGTAGAAAATTGTTTTAAAACATTGCCAAGGCAAGCGCTTCACGCTAAGACGCTGGGCTTTCAGCACCCAATTACAAATGAATTTTTACAGTTTAATTCTGAAATGCCTCAAGATATGCAGTTGTGTTTAGAGAAATGGAGAGGTTACACTATAAATCAAAAAGAATAAGATGAAAGAATTTGATATTGAAAACTGGAACAGAAATGCGCAATACAATTTTTTTAAAACGTATGAAGATCCTTTTTTTAATATTACTGCCAATTTAGAAGTCACCAATCTTTACAAATACTGCAAACAACATCATTTGTCATTTTCTTTGGCGTGTTTATATGTTGCCATAAAATGTACCAATGAAATTACCGAATTTAAATTGCGATTTAAAAACGATAAAGTTTACTTATTTGACACCGTAAATATTGGTTCCACCATTTTAAATGATGACCTCACTTTTTCATTTTGCGATTTTGAGTTTCAACCAACCATTTCAGCGTTTGATATAAAGGGTAAAATAGTGCTCGAAAATCATAAAAACGGCATCGTATTTAATATCGATCGAAATGATTTGGCCATTATTCATTGTTCAACAATTCCCTGGGTTTCATTTACAGGATTTAAGCATTCGAGAAGGGGAAATGAAGGCTCGCAGGGGATTCCAAAATTGGTTTTTGGGAAGTTATTCAATGAACACAAAGTTAAAAAAATCCCTTTTTCGGTGGAAGTCCATCATGCTTTAATGGATGGCTATCATGTTGGATTGCTCTACAAAAAAATGCAGCTATTTATAGATGGGCTTTTATAAAACGGAATTATTTCAATAATAATTTATAAAAACGCGAATATTTATTTATTAATTTTTAATTTTAATCAATGGTTTAAATTCAAATCATAAAATTGCATAGTTGAATGAAATTCAACTAAGAAATGACAAAAAATTATAAATGAAAATCGTTATATCACCTGCTAAATCATTGGATTATGAGACTCCAATCCCAACCAAGCAATTTACCCAGGCAATTTTCTTAGAAGATGCCGAAAAAATAAATACTGTTTTAAAAAAGAAATCGCCAAAACAACTTTCTGATTTAATGAGTGTTTCCCCAAATTTGGGCGAATTAAACTGGCATCGAAACCAGGAATGGGAATTGCCTTTTACATTAAAGAATTCACGTCAGGCAATCTTTGCCTTTAAAGGAGCTGTCTATATGGGCCTGGATGCTTATTCTTTGCCGCCTGATAAACTGAACCAGCTTCAAAATAAATTAAGAATCCTGTCAGGACAATATGGTTTATTAAAACCTTTGGATTTGATGCAGCCTTATCGTTTAGAAATGGGAACCAAATTAAAAGTGGATAAAACAGCCAATTTATACCAGTTTTGGGATGCCAAAATTACTGAGAAATTGAATTCAGAACTCGCTGAGAATGAATTGTTCATTAATTTGGCTAGTGCTGAATATTTTAAAGCAGTAAAACCAAACTTATTGAAAGTTCCAATAATTACCCCTGTTTTTAAAGATTTTAAAGACGGAAAATTAAAAATAATTGCTTTTTTCGCCAAAAAAGCGAGAGGTTTAATGGTTCGTTTCATCATTGATCATCATGTTGAAACTACTGAAGATTTGAAAAATTTTAATGAGGAGGGTTATGCTTTTGATGCAAATTTATCGTCAGAAAATGAGTTGGTTTTTACGCGATAAATAAAGATTTTTTTTAATTTGTATTGATTTTTTATATATGTTTGCGCCAACGTTTTTAACGGCAATGAAAGAAGTGCATTTTACGGTGTTTAACTTATATGTTTACAAGCCTTTAAAACATGAAATTATTCAAAAATATAACCAAGAATTAAGCGTTTTAATGATTTCTTTTAAACACATTTTAAAGTTGTACAGCCATTTGAAAGTTGTCAGGTTTAAAAATAAATATTTAGTATTAAGAGTATAGGTAAAACAAACCTTTTTTGAACTTAATATTGGTCTAAAAATGACTACCTTATTAATTGTAAAATTAAAATACTAAATGAACACAAAATATATTGATTTAATCAACCAAACTTTTGATTTTCCGCAAGAAGAATTTGAGGTTGATTCCAATAAAAATTTACATTTTCATGATATTGATACCATGCAATTGGTTGAAGCATATGGAACACCCTTAAAATTTACCTACTTACCAAAAATTAGCGAAAATATTCAAAAAGCCAAAGCAATGTTTGTAAATTCAATGCGCAAACATAAATACAAGGCCAAATACCATTATTGCTATTGTACCAAAAGCTCCCATTTTAAACATGTGTTGGATGAAGCTTTAAAAAATGATATTCATATTGAAACTTCTTCAGCTTTTGATATTGATATTGTAGAAAATTTAAAAAAGGAGGGTAAAATAACTGATAAAACCTATATTCTGTGTAATGGTTTTAAAAGAGATGAATATATTACAAATATTCAACGCTTAATCAATAACGGTCATAAAAATTGCATTCCTGTTATTGACAATTATGAAGAAATTGGTTTGCTTACTGAAGGCACTAAAAAGAAAATTAATATAGGAATCAGGATTGCTTCTGAAGAAGAACCAAAATTTGAATTTTACACCTCACGTTTGGGAATTGGCTATAAAAATATTGTCGATTTTTATAGACGTGAAGTAAAAGACAATCATAAGGTGAACCTAAAAATGTTGCATTTCTTTATCAATACAGGAATTAAAGACAATGCTTATTATTGGAATGAGTTAAGTAAATGTTTGAAGGTTTACATCAATTTGAAAAGAATTTGTCCGAGCCTGGATAGCTTGAATATTGGAGGTGGATTTCCAATAAAAAACTCACTTGCCTTTAACTATGATTATGAATATATGATTGACGAAATTATCAGTCAGATAAAAGAGGCCTGTGATGATGCTGAAGTTCAGGTCCCTCATATATTCACTGAATTTGGCAGTTATACAGTGGGAGAGAGCGGAGGAGCCATTTATAAAGTTTTATACCAAAAAAAGCAAAATGACAGGGAAAGATGGAATATGATAAATTCCTCATTTATTACCACTTTACCAGATAGTTGGGCTATAAATAAACGATTTATTTTATTACCTTTAAACCGGTGGAACGATGTTTATGAAAGGGTGTTGTTGGGCGGTTTAACCTGTGACAGTGATGATTATTACAATTCAGAACAACATATAAACGCCATTTATTTGCCAATATATAAAGAAGAAAAGCCATTGTATTTAGGGTTTTTTAATACAGGCGCCTATCAGGAATCAATAGGAGGATACGGAGGATTACAACATTGCTTAATCCCACAGCCAAAACATATTATCATATCAAAAGATAACGAAGGAAAACTAGAATATAAAGTGTTTAAAGAAAAACAAACAGCAAGCGATTTTTTAAAAATATTAGGTTATGAATAATAGAACTTACGCAGGGATATCTGAACAATATGCCAAAATTGAAACTTCAAAAATAGTTTTAATTCCCGTTCCTTATGACGGAACAAGCACTTGGCAAAAAGGTGCGGACAAAGGGCCAGAAGCATTTTTGAATGCTTCTGATAACATGGAACTTTATGATATTGAGACGGATTCTGAAGTTTATAAAAAAGGAATTCATTTGGCAGATGCCGTTACCGAAAATTCTTCTCCTGAAAAAATGGTTGAAGCGGTTCATGCGGTAACAAAAACATTTATCAGAAAAAATAAATTTGTCACCATTTTTGGTGGAGAGCACTCCGTTTCTATAGGAACCATAAGGGCTTTTAACGAATGTTTCAATGATTTAACTGTTGTCCAAATCGATGCGCATGCCGATTTAAGAAAAGAATATAACGGATCAGCCTGTAATCATGCCTGCGCGGCATATGAAGCAAGTCAAAACACCAATCTTATCCAGGTAGGAATCCGCAGTATGGATATTTTGGAGAAAAGCGTTATGGTAGATCCTGATAAAGTATTTTTTGCTCAAGAAATGGCCATCGATGATTACTGGATGGAAAATGCCATTGATTTAATGGGGAAAAATGTTTTTATAACATTTGATCTAGATGCTTTTGATCCTTCAATCATGCCAGCAACAGGCACACCTGAACCCGGAGGATTGCTGTGGTATGAAACACTGGAGTTTTTGAAAAAAATATTCAATCAAAAAAATGTGGTCGGATTTGATATCGTTGAATTGTGTCCGAATGAAAATGACAAATCATCAGATTTTCTTGCCGCAAAATTATATTATAAAATGTTAAGCTATAAGTTTGATAATTTAGAATTAGATGATTACGAAAATGAATCTGGTTTTAAAGAACCGAATAATAAATCATCAAAATTTGAAGACGAGGATTATGAGTAATAAAGGAGCAATTTCACAATTTATTGAAAAGTATTACCTGCATTTTAATTCTGCAGCACTGGTCGATGCCGCTAAAGCATATGAAGATCAGTTGGCTGCCGGTTCAAAAATGTTGGTTTCTATGGCAGGCGCAATGAGCACCGCTGAAATAGGCAACGTATTTGCTGAAATTATTCGTCAGGATAAAGTTCATATAATTTCCTGTACCGGTGCAAATTTAGAGGAAGATGTGATGAATTTGGTTGCACATTCCCATTACAAAAGAGTTCCAAACTATAGAGATTTAACTCCTCAAGATGAATGGGATTTAATGGAAAAGGGATTAAACAGGGTTACTGATACTTGCATTCCTGAAGAAGAGGCATTTAGAAGGTTACAAAAACATATGTTCAAAATCTGGAAAGATGCCGAAGATAAGGGAGAACGATTTTTCCCGCATGAATTTATGTACAAATTGGTGCTTTCAGGCGTATTGGAACAATACTATGAAATCGATCCGAAAAATAGTTGGATGATTGCTGCCGCTAAAGCCAATTTACCAATGGTCGTTCCAGGTTGGGAAGACAGCACCATGGGAAATATTTTTGCTTCCTATGTGTTAAAAGGGGAACTTAAAGCAAGTACTGTGAAATCGGGAATTGAATACATGACTTTCTTGGCCGACTGGTATACTGAAAATTCTAAAACAGGTATTGGATTCTTTCAAATAGGCGGAGGCATTGCAGGTGATTTTCCAATTTGTGTGGTACCAATGCTATATCAAGATTTAGAACGTACCGACACCCCATTTTGGAGCTATTTTTGTCAGGTTTCAGATTCTACCACAAGTTATGGGTCGTATTCAGGTGCGGTTCCAAATGAGAAAATTACCTGGGGAAAATTAGACATTCATACACCAAAATTTATAATTGAATCGGATGCAACCATTGTTGTGCCACTAATTTTCGCATATTTATTAAATATGTAATTGTATTTTATGAAAAGAGTAATAGTAGATTACAGTAAATTAACAAGTGATATATTAGACTTGTTGGTGGAGAAATTTCCGACAGGTTACGGATACAAAGACATTATTACCTTCAAAAATGCCAAAGGTGAAACCATTAGGGCTGTTGAGGTAAGTTTTGAGGATACCATATATCTTGTTAAAATTAGTTTGAAACTTGAAGAAACTATGGAAGATTATGATGCCGATGAAGACAATTTTGATGAGGTATTTGACAACGATGATCTTGAAAATATTGCAGATGAAGAAGGGGAGGAAGATTAACCCTTCTCAATGAAAATTATTCAAGTCTGTAAAATTCAAAAATGGTAAAAGAGAAAACCCGCAATTTGCGGGTTTTCTCTTTTTAAATATTAATTGTATTTACCTTCCTGACCCAATTCTTTTACCAATTCATAATAAACAATGGCTCTGTATTTATTTCTGTTTGATTTCCCTACCTTTTCAATTACAGATGCAACTGCATGGTCTAATTTAGGACTGTCAGCCATTCCTAATTTTTTCATTAAAAAGTTCTTTTTTAAAGTATCAAGTTCCTTTTTATCTGAAACAGATACAGTTTCAGCATCAGCTTTGTAAATTGAGGGCCCTAAGCCTTTTGTTACTTTTGTCAATAAATCGGCATCAAATTTAAGACCCAATTTCGTCATTTCACTTTGATAAAGTGTAATTTTTTCATCGAATTTGCTCATGATTACAATTTTTTAAATTAAAAATAGAATTCTCTTCTTAAAGTTAAAAAATAATATTGATAAAACATAAAATTCAGCTAACAATCTGAAATATTAACACTTACGGCCAAACCGCCTTCTGAAGTTTCTTTGTATTTTGAATTCATGTCTTTTGCGGTTTCCCACATGGTGGCGATAACTTTGTCCAACGGCACTTTGGCATTTGCAGCATCAGATTCCAATGCCAATTCGGCTGCATGAATTGCTTTTATGGCACCCATTGCATTGCGTTCAATACAAGGAATTTGTACCAGACCGTCAATAGGATCACAAGTTAAACCCAGATGGTGTTCCATTGCAATTTCACTGGCCATTAAAACTTGTTCCGGACTGCCTCCAAGAAGTTCCGTCAGTGCGCCTGCCGCCATTGCCGAGGACACGCCAATTTCTGCCTGGCATCCTCCCATTGCGGCTGAAATGGTTGCGCCTTTTTTAAAGAGGCTTCCAATTTCTCCTGCAACCAATAAAAATTGTTTGATTTGTTTAAACGAAGCATCGTGATTTTCAATAACCATATAATACATTAAAACGGCTGGGATTACTCCGGAACTTCCGTTTGTAGGCGCCGTGACAATCCTTCCTAAAGATGCATTTACTTCGTTAACGCTTAAAGCCAAACAACTTACCCATTTCAATATTTCCCGAAACTTTATTTCAGTTTTTCTGATGGATTGTAACCATTCAGCAGGAGAATTATAGGTAAAATCAATATGTAATTTTTGATGAATATCATAGGCGCGACGTCTTACATTCAATCCCCCCGGAAGTGTTCCCGAAGTGTGACAGCCTATATACATGCATTCAAGCATCGTATCCCAAATACGGTTAATTTGGAGGTCAATTTCCTGGTCGCTTCTCAGCGATCTTTCATTTTCCAGAACAATTTCTGATATTTTTAGCTGTTCCTTTTTGCAATAAAGTTCCAACTCTTTAGCTATTTGTATCGGATATGGAAAGGTTTTGTGGATTTTAATATTTTCCTTGGCGTGAATCAATTCTTCTCTAACCACAAAGCCGCCACCAATCGAGTAATAAGTGTCCGAAGAAATTTCAATTTCATTTTGATAGGCTGTAAATTTTATTCCGTTTGCGTGAAAGGGCAAAAACTCTTTGTTAAAAATAATGTCAGCAGTTGTATTAAAAACAATTAAATTTTCGCCGCCAAAATATATTTTTTTATTGGCTTGAATGGCATTTGTTTTGGGGATAATTTCTTCTGTAGGAATATTTTCAGGGTCTTCACCTGCCAATCCCAATAGTATGGCCAAATCAGACGCGTGGCCTTTTCCTGTTAATGAAAGGGAACCGTATAAATCGACTTTTATTTTATCAACCTGAGTGAAATTAGCCTCTTTTTTAAGGTGATTTATCCATCTTTCGGCGGCCCGCCATGGCCCCAATGTATGGGAACTTGAAGGACCGATTCCTATCTTTAACATATCAAAAATTGAAATACACTCCATTTTTACAGTTTTTAAAAAAGTATGTAAAGATATAGTATTGTAATATATCCCTAAAATTTTTGCAAAATTTATAGTGCATAAAGCGTATTCAGTGACAAATACAAGAAGCGTTCTGTTTTAATTATGACAACTTGACATAATTTTTGTAATGGCATAATCATTGAATAAAGTATTTCAGAGTTAAAAAATATAAAATCATAAAATTAAAAATATCGTTATGGGTAAAATTATAGGAATAGATTTAGGAACAACCAATTCGTGCGTTTCTGTGATGGAAGGAAATGAGCCAGTTGTGATTCCTAATGCAGAAGGAAAAAGAACAACACCTTCTATTGTTGCATTTATTGAAGGTGGAGAAAGAAAAGTAGGAGATCCTGCAAAACGTCAGGCTGTTACAAATCCTTTAAAAACAGTTTATTCAATTAAACGTTTTATGGGAAACAAATATTCTGAATCTAAAATGGAGGCAGAACGCGTGCCGTATAAAGTGCTAAAAGGAGATAATGACACACCTCGTGTTGATATTGACGGAAGATTGTATACGCCACAAGAAATATCAGCAATGATTCTTCAAAAAATGAAGAAAACTGCCGAAGATTATTTAGGAACAGAAGTAATGGAAGCTGTTGTAACAGTACCCGCATACTTTAACGATGCACAACGTCAAGCTACTAAAGAAGCTGGAGAAATTGCAGGTTTAAAAGTTAGCCGTATTATTAATGAGCCTACTGCAGCTGCATTGGCTTATGGATTAGACAAAAAAGGAAAAGACGAAAAAATTGTTGTTTTTGACTTTGGTGGAGGAACGCATGATGTTTCTGTCTTAGAACTTGGTGATGGCGTATTTGAAGTATTGTCGACTGATGGCGATACACACTTAGGTGGTGATGATATTGACCAAAAAATTATTGATTGGTTGGCTGAGGAGTTTAAAGCGGAAGAAGGAATTGATTTACGTCAAGATCCAATGGCATTGCAACGTTTAAAAGAAGCTGCAGAAAAAGCGAAGATTGAATTGTCATCTACTGCTCAAACCGAAATTAATTTGCCTTATGTTACGGCCACTGCAAGTGGACCAAAACATTTGGTTCGTAATTTAAGCAGAGCTAAATTTGAACAATTAATTGAGGATTTAATTAAAAGAACAATAGAACCTTGTAAAACAGCTCTTAAGGGTGCAGGTTTAAAAACTGGTGATATTGATCAAATTATTTTAGTAGGAGGTTCAACCAGAATTCCTGCTGTTGTGGAAGCTGTTGAAAAATTCTTCGGAAAATCTCCTTCAAAAGGGGTAAATCCTGATGAGGTTGTTGCCATTGGTGCAGCCATTCAGGGAGGTGTTTTATCGGGTGATGTGAAAGATGTATTGCTATTGGATGTTACACCACTATCATTGGGTATTGAAACAATGGGTAATGTAATGACCAAGTTAATTGAAGCCAATACAACCATTCCAACTAAGAAATCGCAAGTTTTCTCAACGGCAGCAGACAATCAGCCATCTGTTGAAATTCATGTTTTACAAGGAGAGCGTGCAATGGCGGCAGACAATAAAACAATTGGACGGTTTCATTTAGATGGGATACCACCAGCTCAAAGAGGAACGCCTCAAATTGAAGTGACTTTTGATATTGATGCGAACGGTATTATTCATGTAACAGCTGGCGATAAAGCAACTGGTAAAACACAAGATATCCGAATTGAAGCTTCTTCCGGTTTAACTGAAGATGAAATCAAAAAAATGAAGGCCGATGCGGAAGCAAATGCTGATGTTGATAAAAAAGCAAAAGAATCAGCTGAAAAAATTAATGCAGCAGATTCAATGATTTTCCAAACAGAAAAACAATTAAAAGAGTTTGGAGAAAAATTATCAGATGATAAAAAGGGACCAATTGAAGCTGCACTTGCTGAATTGAAAAAAGCTCATGAAATTAAAGATATTGCACAAATTGATGCTGCAATGGAAAAAATTAATGAGGCTTGGAAAGTAGCCAGTGAAGAAATGTACAAAGCGGAGCAAGAAACAGCAGGCGCTCCTGAAGGTGATGCTGGAAGCGAACAGCCTAAAGGTGAAGGTGACCATGTTGAAGATGTTGACTTTGAAGAAGTAAAAGAAGATTAATTTTTATTGTCTTTATTGAAATAAATGAAAAACGCTTCCAAAATTGGAAGCGTTTTTTTTGTTCAACACAAATTGTTATGCGCGCATAACAATTTGTATATTTGAGAAAATATCAAAAATGAAAAACACTAAATTTAATCAACTTTTAAATATTAAGTACCCCATAATTCAAGCTCCAATGTTTTTAGTGTCTAATACCAAAATGGTTATAGAAGCTATGAAAGGTGGAATTGCAGGATGTATTCCGGCTTTAAATTATAGAAATGAAGAAGCGTTGAGATTGGCTATAAAAGAATTAAAAGCTGCTAAAGTTGAAGGTGGTTCGTTTGGTTTTAATTTAATTGTTAATAAATCAAATATAAAATATTTAGGGCAATTAGAAATACTTTGTGAAGAAGGTGTTGATTTTATAATTACTTCACTTGGAAGTCCAGAAGAAACTATTAAGCAAGCACATAAGCATCACATTAAAGTCTTTTGCGACGTAACTGATTTAGGTTTTGCCAAAAAAGTTGAAAGTTTGGGTGCAGATGCTATCATTGCTGTTAATAATGAAGCTGGTGGTCATAGGGGCAATATGAATGCTGAAGCGTTAATTAAATTAATAGCCTCAAATTGTTCAATTCCTGTTATTTCTGCTGGTGGAGTAGGCTGTAAAGCTGATATTGATAAAATGTTAAGTTATGGTGCTGAGGGCGTTTCTGTTGGAAGTCCTTTTATTGCTTCCGTTGAAGCAGGCGTAACTGAAGAATATAAACAAGCCTGTGTTAATTATGGTGCTAAAGATATTATCATGACCGAACGTATTTCGGGTACACCTTGTACAGTAATAAAAACACCTTATGTAGAAAAAATAGGAACTAAACAATCTTGGATTGAATCAGCTTTAAATAAGAACAAGAAATTAAAAAAATGGGTTAAAATGATTCGATTTATGATTGGCACCAATGCAGTTACCAATGCAGCAACTAAAGCCACTTATAAAACTGTTTGGGTTGCAGGCCCAAGTATTGAACATACCCATGAAATTTTACCTATAAGTAGTATTATAGAGAAACTTATTAAAGATTCACATTGAGTTAGAGGTCTATCTTTCATTCTTTTTATTAACTATAACCAAGTAACCTTTTTATTAAGAATTAACACTTACTTAAAGTAAGTTATGTAACGCTTTCGTTGAAGTCGGATATTTAAATTTAAATTCAGTTGACGCTATCTTTTCTGAAGAAACACGACTTCCTTCCAATAAAATAACAGCCATTTCCCCAAAAATTAGTTTCAACACAAAAGCGGGAATATTTGGCAGCCATAATGGCTTCTTAAGTTTTTTTGCAATGATTTTAGTAAGTGATTTATTTGTGATGTGTTCTGGGGCAACGGCATTGTAAATTCCTTCAATTTCGTTATTTTCAATAGCTTCAACATACATATTGCATAAATCGTCGATGTGAATCCAGGGAATATATTGTTTTCCGTTACCAATTGGCGCGCCAATACCAAATTTAATGGGCTGGCTTAATTTTTCTAAAGCACCACCTTCTCTGGAAAGTACAACAGCGGTTCTAAAAATAACGGTTCTTATGTTTAATGCACCAAACTGGCTTGCTGCTTTTTCCCAAACTTCGCAAATGGAACTAATAAAATCGTTTCCAGGAGCATCATTTTCAGTCTCAATTTTTTTGGAGGTAGTGGCGCCATAATACCCAATCCCCGAAGCTGAAATAAAGGCCTTTAAATTAGGGTTTAATTCTTTCACTTTTTCAAATAAAAGATTGGCGGTTTCAACCCGACTGTTTATTAAAATTTGCCTTCTTTCATTGGTCCAGCGTTTGTCTGCGATGCCTTCACCCGCCAAATGAATGATATAATCTGCTTCAACAATGGCTTTTGCATCAATATGCCGTGTTTCTAAATTCCAATAATAACTATTGTGTTTTGTGTGCTGGTTTCTGCTTAAAATACCAACTTTATGGCCTTTGTTACTAAGTAATTCGCAAAGTTTTTTTCCTATAAATCCGGTGCCGCCGGTCACTAAAATTGAAGCCATAAAAAATTCGGTTATTTTGTATAATATTACACAAAATAACCGAATACTCAAATTAAGAACAATTAAAACTAATTTTGAAACATGTGGTCTTCCACTTTATAGGGAACAATATTATTCATTCCCATAGTAATTGCTTCCACATTAAGTGGAATTAAACTATGGTAACGCTCAGAGATTGATTTTTTCAAACCTTCAATCACGTTTTCTAATTTCACAATAGGTTTTATTTTTAAATATCCACCCAAAATAATCATATTAAAAATTTTCTTATTTCCCATATCTGAAGCCAATTTGGTGCCTTCAATCTGGAAAATTTTGATATCAGTTCTTGTGGGATGCGCAGTAATTCCGTTTGGGTCATATATTAAAATGCCACCTGGTTTTACGGATTCCTCAAATTTATCCATCGATTGCTGGTTCAAAATAATTGCTGAATCGACTATTTTTAAATAAGGAGAACTAATTTTTTCATCACTTAAAATTACGGTAACATTTGCGGTTCCGCCTCTCATTTCAGGACCGTAAGAAGGCATCCAACTTACTTCCTGATCTTGCATGATGCCAGAATAGGCTAATATTTTTCCCATTGATAGCACTCCTTGTCCACCAAAACCTGCGATAATAATTTCTTCTGTCATTATTTTATTTTTTTAAGATACCACCTACTTTTATATCCCCAAGCGGAAAGTAAGGGAACATATTTTCTTCCATCCAAATATTTGATTCAAGGGGTGTCATTTTCCATCCGGAATTACAATTAGACACAATCTCAATAAAGGATATTCCCTTTTTCAGTCGTGTGTTTTCAAATGCTTTTTGAATTGCTTTTTTAGCTTTTCGCGCATGTTTGTGCGTGTGAACTGCGTGACGGGTTACGTAATAAACACCCGGAAGATTGGCAATTAATTCTGTCATCTTTAATGGCGAACCCATCGTTTCAATGTCTCTTCCGTAAGGTGAAGTGGAAGATTTCATTCCTTCCAAAGTTGTTGGTGCCATTTGCCCCCCTGTCATGCCGTAAATTCCGTTATTTACAAAAATAATGACAATATTTTCACCTCTGTTACATGCGTGAATGGTTTCTGCAGTTCCAATAGCGGCTAAATCACCATCACCCTGGTAAGTGAATACATATTTTTCGGGCCAAAGTCTTGAAATGGCTGTAGCTACTGCCGGTGCGCGTCCGTGAGCGGCTTGTGTCATATCTATATTCATAAAATCATAGGCCAAAACAGAACAGCCAACTGGTGCTACACCAATGGTGTCTTCTGAAATGCCCATTTCATCAATGACTTCCATGGTTAAATTGTGCGCAGTGCCATGACCACAACCCGGGCAATAAGACAAGGCTGTGTCTGTCATTAATTTTGATTTACAGAATACTTGATTCTCTGGTTTTATGATGTCTGATACTTCCATTTTTAATA
>Ga0314774_1000123_pt1 | contig 68506 bp, 48 predicted proteins | sample MetaGCBIA2018_FD_204515 | JGI IMG/M metagenome (GOLD analysis project Ga0314774, IMG submission 204515) | Cryopeg brine microbial communities from Beaufort Sea near Barrow, Alaska, United States - CBIA 2018 | ecosystem: Environmental > Aquatic > Marine > Coastal | place: USA: Alaska | collected... | reverse complement strand
CAAAAGCATCCATTTCTGAAATGTTCTCCTCTTCCAGAAGTTCAACATTTCTTCCGTCTCCCCAAATAACTAAAGCATTGGGTAATTTTTCGGCAACATCTTTTGCTCTTTCTTTTTCTATTTCAATTAGTTTAACATTAAATTTGCTGCCACATAAATTCCTCGCCGATTTAATGCCAATTTTACCGGCACCTAAAATCATCACATCTTTTACTCTAAAAGGAGTTTTCCCCATAAGTGTATAAAGTTTTTTTATGCTTTCTTTTGGAGCTGAGAAATAAATTTGATCGTGAGAGCGATAAACCGAGTTACCTCTGGGAATGATAGTTTCGCTACTGTTTTCAGGTTTAATGGCAATGGTAACAAATTCAACATCTGAAAAGCGTTCGCGAACTTGCTGTACTGTTAAATTTATAAGTGGAGATTGATACTCTAAGATACTTCCTAAAATATTAAGCGTTCCGTTTTCAAATTCAATAGTGTCATTAAATGCGGATTGATGCAATAACATTTTAATCTCGTCAGCTGCCAATTCCCCAGGGGAAATCATACTGTCAATGCCCAATTCGGTAAAGTCAATTTCAGAGTTTACCGTGAATTCGTGATTTGAAATTCGTGCAATTGTTTTTTTTGCCCCTAATTTTTTTGCCAATATGGCCAAGGTGAAATTTGTATTTTGAGACTCCGTTACCGCTAAAAAAATATCGGTTTTATCAATGTTTATTTCTTTCAAAAGTTTTATGGAAGTGGCATCCCCTTTTTTTGTGATTACATCAATATGGTTACTGGCATACTCAAGTTTTTCGGAGTTGGTATCTACCAAATAGATATCTTGAGATTCAAAAGAAAGCAGTTTTGCCAAATGAAAACCTACGTCTCCTGCACCAGCAATAATAATTTTCATATAAAGAATATTTAGGCAAATATATTACACTTATCTTTGATAAAAAAATTTGCTTATGTTATACAAAAATAATTCGATGTCCATAAAGTCTTGGGCTGAAGATGACAGGCCACGAGAAAAATTAATGTTAAAAGGAAAAACAGCATTATCCGATGCTGAGTTAATCGCAATTTTAATAGGTTCTGGAAGCAGAAATGAAAGTGCCGTCGATTTATCGAAAAGAATTTTAAGTTCTATAGACAATAATTTGAATAAGCTAGGGAAATTATCGGTTTCCGATTTGCTAAAATTTAAAGGAATTGGAGATGCAAAAGCAGTTTCTATTATTACGGCATTGGAACTTGGGCGCAGAAGAAGAATTGAAGATGCTTTGGAGTCGCCAGAGATTAAGAGTAGTAAAGCTATTTTTAATATAATGCAACCATTAATTGGAGAGTTGCAACATGAAGAATTTTGGATTGTTTATTTAAACAATTCCAACAAGGTTTTGCACAAAGAACAATTGAGCAAAGGAGGATTAACAGGAACATTGGTTGATGTTAGGTTGGTTTTTAAAAAAGGAATTGAATTGTTTTCAACCGCCATTATTTTATGCCACAACCATCCTTCCGGAAAATTGCAACCCAGCCAGGCCGATAAATCAATCACCAGTAAATTGAAACTCGCTGGAGAAACATTGGACATAAAAGTGTTGGATCACATAATTATAACGGAAAATGCGTATTTTAGCTTTGCCGATGAAAATTTAATTTGAGGCACTATTTCCGATGTATGAATCATTAATTTTACTCGGAATAGTCATCGGGACTTATTGAAACTTAACTAAAAAACGGAATGTTAATCATTTATACACATAAAATTACACCAAGACTAAACTATATCTTTAAACATTTTTTTGGTAGAATACTTAACATTCCAATTACATTTACAACGAAAGTTGATGAGTTTGTCGCACATAATGGTCCAAAAATAACTTACTCAAAAGCACCTTTGGGTACTGAGTTTTTTATTCGAAGTCACGATTTGCTTTTTGAGCAAGGCATTAACGATATTGATATCAAGATTTATAACTGGGATGATATTCCATGTTTTTTTCCTGCAGGAGAATCTTCAACCATTCCGTATGATATTTTTGCGGCAAGTTTTTATTTAATAAGCAGGTACGAGGAGTATTTGCCCCATGTGAGAGATGTGCATGAACGATTTAATGCAGACGAAAGTTTGGCCTATAAAAATGGGTTTCTGGAAAAACCAGTGATTGATATTTGGGCTTTCAAGTTTTTGGAACTTTTAAAAATAAAATTTCCGAACTATAATTACAGCAAAAGAGAATTCAATCTGATTTCAACAATTGACGTTAATGTAGCTTATATTTATAAGCATAAAGGCTTTGTGAGAACATTTGGAGGCTCATTAAAGGATTTGTTTAATTTAAACTTTATAAATTTAAGAAACAGGCTATTAACCGTTTTAAATTTCAGGAAGGATCCTTACGATACTTTTTCTACCCTATTTAGAATTAAAAAAGAAAACAAGGTTGATACGATTTTTTTCTTTTTAATAGGAGATTTTACAACTTTTGATAAAAATATTTCTTCCTCAAATATCCACTTTAAATCTTTAATAAAATCGGTTTCCGATTATTCAAAGGTTAATTTATTATTCTCCTATTTTACTTTTAATGATGCAGTAAAGTTGAAAAAAGAAAAATTACGGTTAGAATATATTATAAACAGGCCCGTGACATGTTCGCGTCAGAATTATTTGCGTTTAAGTTTGCCGGATACGTATCAAAATTTAATAGATTTGGATTTGAAAGAAGATTACACAATGGGCTATGAAAAATCTGTTGGTTTTAGAGCCAGTACTTGTACTCCATTTTATTTTTATGATATAGATTTTGAAATTCAAACACCCTTAAAAATATTTTCTTTTGCATTAATGGATGTTACGTTAAAGGAGCATATGCAACTTTCCAATAAAGAGTGCATAACCAAGATTTTAGCATTGAAAAAGGAAGTGCAAAAAGTAAACGGAACATTTATTTCTGTTTTTCATAATGAATCTTTATGTGAAAATGAGTATTGGAATGGGTGGACCGATATTTATAAATCAACGGTGATTCAATAAATAACCTGATTCCTTAAAGTCTGATCATTGGTTAAAAAATTTCAAATCTGTAAAAACAAGTTTGATATTTTGTAATTTAAACGCAATTTAATTACATTGTTCAAAATATAGTAAATGAAACACATTAAACACATTTTTTTCGATTTAGACCATACCCTTTGGGATTTTGAAACAAATTCTGATATTGCTTTTGAAACCATTTTTAAAAGGCATGAAGTGAAAGTTAATCTCCAAAAGTTTTTGAATTATTATAGGGGAATTAATGAACATTATTGGAAATTGTACCGTGATGAAAAAATAACCAAAGAGGAGCTTCGATTGGGTAGGCTAAAAGATACTTTTGTAAAAATTAACCATAATGCTGACCTTCAGCTCTTGGAGCGTTTGGCTGTAGATTATATCAAAGTATTGCCCAACAACAATCAGCTTTTTGTTGGCGCACATGAAATATTGGAACATTTGTATGTAAATTATAAATTACATATCATTACTAATGGTTTTAATGAAGTTCAATATGAGAAGATTAAAAACTCTCGATTAACCAAGTATTTTGATAAAATAATTACTTCTGAAGCTGCTGGCGTAAAAAAACCAAATCCAATCATTTTCGAATATGCTTTGGCGATGACTAAGGCGTCATCCACTGAATCTATTATGATTGGTGATAATTGGGAAGCAGATATTATGGGTGCAAAAGATGCGGGACTTGATGTTATTTTCTGTAATTACAATGCGCAACCTGTTTCTGAAAACATTAAATCGATAACCAACTTAATTGAAATAAAACGGTATTTGTGATCTTCATAAAGAATAATTCGCAATACTCACCGGAATTAACTACAATTATTGAAATTCCAAAAGAAGACATTCCCGTTATTTACAATACCCAATATTGCGGTTTTCATTTTTTACTTTTGCCAAGTGCGGATGGAATCGCAATTTCTCTAAATGACAACGGAAGTTTAGAATTGAAACCGGCAGCCAAATTATTTTTTAACTACCGCAAAATATGAGAAAATTAAGTATTTTTATTTTTCTTATAGGCATAATAGGTTACGCTCAAAACAAACAAGTATTATACGATTTTGCAGGTTTGCCACAAACATTGTTATTAAATCCGGGAGCAGAGGTTGGCCAAAAATTTCATTTTGGAATGCCATTGTTTTCGCAATTAAACGTACAAGGTGGTTTTACCGGATTTTCAACTTACCATATTTTTGTTGATAACGGAATTGACATCAATGATAAAATTAAGAAGGCGGTAAATAATTTTGGGAAAACTGAATTTGTGGCAATCAATCAACAATTGGAAGTGTTTAATGGCGGATTCAGATTGCCCAATAATGATTATTTAAGTTTTGGCTATTATCAGGAATTTGATTTTTTGGCAAAAATTCCGCGTGATTTTGTCGATTTGTATTATGAAGGAAATACCGATCTTAACAGGCGTTATAATATCAAAAAAATGGCTTTCAGAACTGAACTGTTGGGTGTGCTTCATGTTGGTTTGTCCAAAAAAATTAATGAAAAGTGGAATATTGGCCTGCGGGCAAAAATATATTCAGGCGTTTTTAATGCAAGTTCAAAGTCTAATTCTGGTTCTTTTTTTACGGAAGAAGAACTCCCAAATATTTACAAACAGCATTTAGACAACATTGATTTTTTGATGCAAACTTCAGGCATATTTTTTGAAAATAATGAAGAATTTGATGCGTCTTATGTTAAAAGCAAATTGCTTTTTGGAGGAAATCTTGGTTTTGGAATTGATGTCGGTTTTACACATCATTTGAAAAAACAATGGGAAATTACCGGAAGCATATTAGATCTTGGCTTTGTAAATAATACAAAAAATGTGAAATCATATCGTTTAAAAGGTGATTATGAATTGGATGGACTTCAACTTAATTTTGATCCCAATAATCCGGAAAATTATTGGACTGATTTAAATGATGAGTTTAATAAAAGCATTGTTTTGGATAAATTATACAAAAGTTACATTTCTTTTCGCCCGGTTAAATTAAACGGCTCAGCCAGTTACGCGTTTGGACGGAAATATGATGATTGCCGATTCTTGATAGATCCTGATTTGTATGTGAATAAGATTGGTTTTCACTGGTTTTCAGCAGTTGGTACGGTACATTCTTATATGGCGGGAACCTTGTTTTATGAGAGATGGCTCAACAAATATTTACAAACTAAACTTACTTATACAGTAGATCCTTATTCGTTTTCAAATGTTGGTATGGGTTTGTCAACTCATATAGGCGTATTTAACGCCTATTTTACTGCTGATAATTTATTGAGTTTAAGTAATATTTATAATGCGAAAAGCGCAAGTTTTCAACTTGGCATTAATTTTATGTTTAAAGATAAAAATTAGTACATTTACAAAAATCAACCAAAAATTAACCTGTTGATACCAACAAATTTATCATTATGAACAAATCATTTTCAATCAGTTTATTATTAATATTCAGTTTTTCCATGCTGTTTGCACAAAAAAACATCAATTCTTATAAATATATTCTGGTTCCTAAACAATTTGAATTTCAAAAATCTGCTGATCAGTATCAACTCAATTCCTTGACAAAATTTTTATTTGAACGTGCTGGTTTTAAAGTTTTTTTTTCTGATGATAGTTTTCCTGCCGATTTGGCAAATAACAGATGTTCGGCATTAACCGCTTCCATAAATAATCCTTCAAGTTTCTTAAGCACAAAATTGACGGTTAATTTATCAGATTGTTATAATAACACGATTTTCACAACCAAAGAAGGCTTGTCTAGAGAAAAGAATTATAAATCAGCCTATCAGGAAGCGCTAAGAGATGCTTTTGTTGATATTGAAAATTTAAAATATGCATATGATGGTACTTTAACTATTGATAAAAAAATTAGTGAGCAAAATACCATTCAAAGTGAGAAGTTGAGTATTAAAGAAATTTTGCCTGTTGATAATGTAAAGAAAGTCACAGAAGTTAAAGACCTTTCGCCGATTGAAGTTGCAAAACAAATTGTTGAAAAGGAAACTAATGAAACTAAAAATGAGCAGGTAAACACATCTGTTATTCCAAAATTTAATTCAATAGAAGGCAAATATTTAGTTGATAAATGGGGGTTATGCAACATTTCAGTCAAAGAAGGTTATTATTCCTTTGTTGGCGGTGATGAGAAATTTGAGTTTGCAGTTATTTACAAAACATCTGTGCCTAATTTATTCATTATAAAATGGGTTGCGTTTAAACAGCCTCGATTGCTCGAATTAGACTTACAAGGTAATTTGAAAGTGGAAGATGAAAATGGCGAAAAAAATTATAATAGAGTGCAATAGTTTTTTTGAAAACTCAATAATTTCAGATTGGTGTAGAGATGGTTTAAGCCAATAACAACAGAACTTTATCGTAATAAAAAAAGCGCGGTGTTTTCATCGCGCTTTTTTTATATTGTTATGCAATAATAGCCTATTTGCTAATGTGCATCAATTTTAATCGTTTAGCATTTGCCACAGCGTATCTTTTAACTCCATCAAGCCTTGTTGTGCAACGGATGAAATAAAGAGTGATTTAATTCCCTCAGGCAGCTCCTTGATAATTTCTGCTTTTAATTCATCATCCAATAAATCAGATTTTGAAATGGCAAGTAGCTTGTTTTTATCCAGTAATTCAGGATTGTGTTGTTTTAATTCATTCAGTAAAATATCATATTCTTTTTGAATATTGTCAGAATCGGCAGGAATTAAAAATAACAATATGGAATTTCGTTCAATATGACGTAAAAATCGATGTCCCAAACCTTTGCCTTCAGCAGCTCCTTCAATTATTCCGGGAATATCAGCCATCACAAATGTTTTATAATCGCGATAATCCACAATGCCCAAATTTGGTTTTAATGTGGTAAAAGGATAATCAGCAATTTTAGGCTTAGCCGCTGTTAATACCGAAAGTAAAGTTGATTTACCGGCATTTGGAAAACCAACCAAACCAACATCTGCCAGTACTTTTAATTCTAATTGAAACCAGCCTTCTTTCATGTCAATGCCGGGCTGCGCAAATCTTGGTGTTTGGCGTGTAGATGATCTGAAGTTCCAGTTTCCTAGTCCGCCCATTCCACCATCAAGCAAAATTTGCTCAGTGTTTTCATGGGTAATTTCAAATATGATTTCCTGTGTTTCCCCATCTCTGATAATGGTTCCCATAGGCACTTCAAGATATACATCTTTACCGTCTTTTCCAGTGCTTCGTTGTTTGCTGCCGTCGCCACCGTGATCTGCTTTGAAATGCTTTTTAAATTTTAGTGGAAAAAGTGTCCACATGTTTTTATTTCCACGAACAATTACATGTCCACCACGACCGCCGTCTCCACCATCAGGGCCTCCTTTATCAATGAATTTTTCTCTATGCAAATGCGTTGATCCACGCCCTCCTTTACCAGAAGATGCATATATTTTGACATAGTCAACAAAATTTTCTTCAGTCATTTTCGTATAAAATTGTTTGCCCAAGTTTGGGTTTAAGCGCGCAAAGGTACAATTTTGAAAATGAAAATTTTACTTTTTTAAATTTAGCAGAAAATATTTTTCTATAATTGGTCAATTATTTGCGATAAACGATTGGTAATATCGTCAATAGTTCCAACGCCGTCTGCCCCAAAATATTTACCTTGTAATTGGTAATAATCTTTTAAAATAGCTGTTTTTGTGTTGTATTCGTTAAAACGATTGCGAATTTTACTCTCGTCCTGATCATCGGTTCTTCCACTAATTTTACCGCGTTCCAACAAGCGTGTAACCAATAAATCTTCGGGCACTTCCAAAGCAACCATACCGCTGATAAGTTCACCTTTTGCTTCTAAAAATTCATCTAATGCTTTTGCCTGGGATTCCGTCCGAGGAAATCCATCAAAAATAAAACCTTTGGCGTTTGAATTTTTATCAACTTCGGCCTTAAGCATATCAATGGTTACCTCATCTGGAACCAAATCACCATTATCCATAAAGGATTTAGCGAGCATCCCAAGTGCTGTTTTGTTATTGATATTGGAACGGAAAACATCACCTGTTGAAATATGAACAAGGTCGTATTTTTCTTTAAGCATATCTGCCTGTGTTCCTTTTCCCGCACCCGGAGGTCCGAATAAAACAATATTTTTCATTTTTGGAGGATTTGTAAGTTGATAAATACTGGAAAGATTTCTTCCTAAACTATCATAATCTAAACCGTAACCAATTATAAATTTATCGGGAATTGAAATACCGATATAGTCTATTTGCAAATCTTTTTTAAACACATCCGGTTTAAAAAACAAGGTGGCTATTTTAAGTTGTTTTAATTTCCTGTTACTAAAAATGTCATAAATTTCCTGAAGCGTATTCCCTGTGTCAATAATATCTTCTAAAATAATAACGGTTTTACCTTCTAAATCTTCATTTAAACCCACCAGTTGTCTTACTTTTCCGGAAGAACCTGTACCTTCATAGGAAGCCAACTTCACAAAAGATACTTTACAGCTGTAGTTATATTTACGAACCAGATCAGCAACAATCATAAATGAACCATTTAGTATGCCAATAAATATTGGAGTTTCATCTTTACAGTCTTCTGTGATTTGAGCAACCATTAAATCAATAGCTTCTTCAATTTTTTCTTCGGAAATGTATTTTTTAAAATAGGTATCGTGTAGTTTAATAATGCTCATTTTTATGCTTTGTTACAAATTTAACAATCAATAAATAATATTAGCCTTTAATGTTGATTTATTTGCTAATTTGAAATACAAAAACCGTTTTGACTACTCAAAACGGTTTTGCAGTTTGTTGTTGAACTAGGTGTTATTTTGTATTTTTTTCTTTATCTAATTTTTTAGTTGCATCATATAATATTGGAGAGGCAATAAACCAAGAAGAATAAGTACCAACACCAATACCAACAATTAAGGCAAACATAAACCCTTTAATAGAATCTCCACCAAACAAGAATATGGCAACCAACACCAACAATGTGGTTAAAGAAGTATTTATGGTTCTGCCCATTGTGCTATTTAATCCGGTATTTATAACCTTGTAAAAAGACCAAGAAGTATGGGTCTTTGTGAATTCACGAATTCTATCATAAACAATCACCGTATCATTTATGGAATAACCCAATACAGTTAAAATAGCCGCAATAAAGGATTGTCCAATCTCCATATCAAAAGGCAATATCTTATAAAATATAGAGAATATACCAAATACAATTAAAACGTCATGAAACAATGCAACAATGGCGCCTAAACTATATTGCCATTTGCTAAATCTTAACAAAATATAAAGGAATATAACGATAAGAGAGCCTAAAACTGCCCATCCTGCCGCAGTTTTTATATCATCGGCAATTGTTGGTTCAACTTTTATCGCGCTAAGTATTCCAATCATTTTTGTGCCATCATAACCGGGTTTAAATTCTTCCAAAGAAAGTCCTTCTGGGTTGTATGGTTTTAAACCAGTAAATAATAATTCTTGAACTTCATCATCAATTTCCTTTTCTTCTATATTAATTTTATATTTTGTGGTAATTTTTAACTGACTATCGTCTCCATAGGTTTTAACTTCAGGAGCATCACCAAACACATCTTTTAAGGTATTTGCAACATCGGTAGCGCTTGTGGCTTTATCAAATTTCACTACATAAGATCTTCCGCCAACAAAATCTACTCCGTAATTTAATCCGTTAGTGGCTAAAGAGATGATACTTGCTACAATTAAAATTCCAGAAAACACATAAGCTGGTTTTCTCAATTTCAAGAAATCAACATTGATTTTGGTAAACCATTTTTTTGTGATGTTTGTATTAAATGTGAATTTTTTTCCTTTGGCAGCATACCAATCAATAACTAAACGAGAGATAAAAATTGCTGTAAACAATGAAGTTAAAATACCTACAATAAAGGTATATGCAAATCCTTTTACCGGACCTGTTCCAAAAACATATAAAATGATACCTGTTAACAATGAAGTAACGTTTGCATCCAGAATGGCAGAAAATGCTCCATCATAACTAAATCCGTATTTTATTGAAGCTTTTAAACCTTTACCGTGAATTAATTCTTCTTTAATCCTTTCGTAAATAATTACGTTTGCATCAACTGCAATACCAATGGTTAAAATGATACCTGCAATACCCGGCAATGTTAAAACAGCTCCAAAGGCTGTTAGGATTCCGAATATAAATAAAATGTTAACTGTTAAAGCAAAATCAGCAATTACACCAGCTTTGCCATAATAAAAAATCATCCAGGCAAAAACAATTAACAATGCCAAGAAGAAAGAATACATACTGCTGTCAATGGCTTGTTGCCCTAATGATGGTCCAACAATTTCTGATTGAATAATATGTGCTGCAGCTGGTAATTTACCCGCTTTTAATACGTTTGAGATATCTTGGGCTTCTTCAACAGTCATACTTCCGCCAGAAATAGAAGTTCTTCCATTTGTAATGGCAGTATTTACTGAAGGCGCTGTATACACATAATTATCAAGCACAACAGCAACAAATTTCCCAACATTATCGGTGGTCATTTTTCCCCAGAGTTTTGTTCCGTAGGCGTTCATTGCCATACTTACCTCAGGTTTTCCTGTTTGTCCGTATTCCTGGCTTGCATCGTCAATGACATCACCTTCAATAGGCGCAATGTCTTCACGATTAGATTTTATCCCGTATAAATAAATTAACTCAGTACTTTCGTTGGTGCCAGTTACTGTAGCAGAAAATGGTTTGGCATCCCAAAGAAATTTAACATATTTCATTTCGTTAGGAAGCAAAGATCTAATTTCTGTCATTGCTAAATAGTCATTTACCTTTGCGGTATCAGCAACCCTAGCAGTTCCTATTACAGATGACACTTGGTTTTCAGCTTGAGGAACACTTGGTGTTAAAACTGAGAATAAATTATTTACTTTTTTAGTTGCTAAGGAATCAGAAACAGCACCCAATAAGTCATTTATGTTATCTTTTGGCGCCGCAGTAGTGTCTACTTTTGTTTCCGACTTTAATAAATTTTCTACAACAGTGTTTGCCTGAATAAAGAAATTTGCTGTTTCTTGGTTTGAATATACTTCCCAAAACTCTAATTCAGCAGTGCTTTGCAATAATTTTTTAACACGGTCAATATCTTTGGCTCCTGGCAATTCTATTAAAATACGCCCTGAGTTTCCAATACGTTGAATGTTTGGCTGTGTAACACCAAATTTATCAATACGGCTTCGCAATACCTCAAATGCAGTGTTAATTGAACCTGAAATTTCAGCTTCAATAATTGGTTTTACTTCTTCGTCCGATAATTTGAAGTTTATTTTTTCACGTAAAGATTTGTTTCCAAAAATACTTGGATCACTTAATTTAACTTTTCCATCGCTTAATTTCTTAAACTCTTCAAAAAATAAATTTAAATAAGTGTCATCGCTGCTTTTTTGTGCCAGATCTGCTTTTGCCAATGCCTCATTAAACGTAGGGTTTTTTGAGTCGTTAGACAATCCAATTAAAATATCCTTAACAGACACTTGTAAAATAGCATTGATACCACCTTTAAGGTCTAATCCCAGGTTTAGTTGTTTGTCTTTAATTTCTGCATAGCTAAATTGCACAAAACCTAAATCTATAACCGGATAATTTGCAATAGAGTCTAAATACGCTCTTTCTAATGTGGCCATTTCTCTGCCATCATCAGATTTAGATTCTGCATACACTTTTGCTTTATTTTCAACACCACTTGTAAACAATGTAAATGATAATTGATATAAACTTACTAATCCGAATAGAATAGCGAATAACTTTATAAGTCCTTTGTTTTGCATTTTAAATTTATTTTTTATAAAATTCGTTTGAATTAACGTGCAAATATATAATTTCAAATAAGAACTGACAATTCTTTTTTTCTTTTTATATAGCTAATTCCTTATATCCATATTTATAACAATTCTGAAGGATGAATTTTATATATTTGTTTATAAAATTTAAAATAAAATGAAGTATTTGTCAGATATCGAAATAGCCCAGAACAAAAAATTATTGCATATTAAAGAAATTGCTTCCAAGTTGGGTATTGAGGAAGATGATTTAGAAATGTATGGAAAATATAAAGCGAAGTTACCTCTAAGTTTTATTGATGAAGAAAAAATCAAAAAGAATAACTTGATTTTGGTTACCGCAATTACACCTACACCTGCCGGAGAAGGCAAAACAACAGTATCTATTGGCCTAACCGAAGGGTTGAATAAAACAGGAAAACAGGCAATGGTTGTTTTGCGTGAACCATCCTTAGGTCCCGTTTTTGGAATAAAAGGCGGAGCGGCCGGAGGCGGTTATTCCCAAGTAGTTCCTATGGAAGATATAAATCTTCACTTTACCGGTGATTTTAACGCTGTGGAAAAGGCAAACAATTTACTGTCGGCTTTAATCGACAATAATTTACAAAGCAAAGTCAACAATCTAAGTATAGACGCAAGAACTGTGGTTTGGAAACGCGTTATTGACATGAACGACAGGGCCTTGAGGAATATTATCATCGGATTGGGAGGCACTGTTAACGGTATTCCGAGAGAAGAAGGCTTTAATATTACGCCAGCATCAGAAGTGATGGCTATTTTATGCATGGCAACCGATTTTGAAAATTTGAAAAAACGTTTGGGTGATATCTTTATTGGATTTACCTTCGACAAAAAACCCGTTTTCGCCCGTGATTTAAAAGCTGAAAATGCGATGGCTATTTTACTGAGAGATGCCATTAAACCTAATCTAGTGCAAACCTTGGAAGAAAATCCGGCCATTATTCATGGCGGCCCATTTGCAAATATAGCCCAGGGGACCAATACCATTATTGCCACTAAAATGGGACTTTCTTTGTCAAATTATGTGATTACTGAAGCAGGTTTTGGTGCTGATTTGGGTGCGGAAAAATTCTTAAACATTAAATGTGTAGCTGCCAATTTAAATCCGAAAGCTGTTGTGCTGGTTGCTACAATTAGAGCATTACGTCACCACGGAGGCGCCAAAAAAGAGGAATATAATACGCCAAATTTGGAGATTGTAAAAAAAGGTTTTTCCAATCTGGAAAAACATATTGAAAACATCAGAAAATTCAATATTGAACCTGTAGTTGCAATAAATTCTTTTATTAACGACTCTAAAGAAGAGGTTGATTATGTCATTAAAAAATGTGATACATTGGGCGTTCAGGCTGTTGTCTCTGAAGGTTGGGCAAAAGGTGGCGATGGTACCAAAAAATTAGCGGAAGCTGTGGTAAAAGTGGTGGAGGGTACCAAATCCAAATTTAAACCACTATACGATTGGAATTCACCGGTGAGAGAAAAAATTGAAACAATTGCCAAAGAAATTTATGGTGCCGATGGCGTTGATTTTGAAAAAAAGGCGTTGTTGAATTTAAAACGAATTGACAGACTCGGCTTTAATAATCTTCCTATTTGTATGGCAAAAACCCAAAAATCATTTACGGATAATGAAACTGTTTTGGGAAGACCAAAAGGGTTTAATGTGACCGTCCGGGAAATTGAAATTTCTTCCGGAGCCGGATTCATCGTTCCTATATTGGGTGAAATGATGAGGATGCCAGGGTTGCCGGGAGTTCCAGCTTCTGAAGGAATGTCCATTGATAATGATGGGGTGATTTCAGGGTTGTCGTAATTGTTTGTTCTCGATATAAATTATAGCTTGAAGATTGATTTGAACTAAACTTTTTTCATGTTTTTAGTTTTCAAGAAATACTTTACCCATTTTGTTGCACTCTATGGCGCATTTACGACATGATTCTGCACATTTTTTACAGTGTTCCATGTGTGAATGTTTTTCATATTCATTAGCGCAAGCATTGAAAATTTCTGCACATAAGTCACAAAACTTAGTTACAAAACTGGAAGTATGTTCATCGGATCTTGCCATAAAAGCAACGACAGTGCGACACATATAGGCACAGTAGCGGTCAAGTTCAATACATTTATGCTTGCGCATCTTTTTTATGGGAACATGAGGTTGCACAATGTTCATATTCTAAGGCACACTCGTTGCAGGCATCAATACATGTTTTATATTTTTCGTGACTCATTTTATTTGATTTAGATTTTGAATGAATTTTTACAATTTTACAAATGTAAGTTCACCCTTATAAAAAACGTTATACAACTATAGAAATTAATAAATGATTCACACATTTCGATTTTCGAAATTGGCAATAATAGTTCTGATATGAAAATAGTTAGTGAAATATTTTTATTTTGTTGTCCTTGTTAGGCTGGTTTCCAATTTCTTCAATTGGACTTCTTACTTTGTCTTTCAATTGTTTAAAATGACATGGGGAGAGTCCCGTAACTTTTTTAAATTGATTGGATAAATGTGCAACACTGCTATAATTTAGCTTATAGGCAATTTCCTTAATGCTTAGTTCATCATAAAAGATCAATTCTTTAATTCGTTCAATTTTATGTAAGATCATAAATTGTTGGATGGAAATTCCTTGTACTTTTGAAAATAAATTCGCGAGATAAGTATAATTGTAATGTAACTTTTCACTTAAAAAATTAGAAAAATTTATTTTAATTGTTTCATCTGTTTCATCTGAATTTTGAATCATTTCAATTATAATATTTTTTATTTTTTCAATCAGAACAATTTGCCTATCATCTAATAATTCAAGTCCTAATTGTGATAAATCAATTTTTAGTTGATCTCTTTGCTCCTCTGAAATGTCTTCCAGGATGTCTACTTCACCTAAATCAACAACAATGAAGTGAAGGCCAAGTTTTTTCAACTCTTCCTTTACCATCATTTTACAGGGATTACTTACCATATTTTTGATGTTTAATTTCATAATTTTTAGTTGAACATCAATAATTCTATGAAATGAACATAACGAAAACGCGATTCAAACACCGTTGAAACTGCAGCTTTAATGTCTGATTCAGCATGCCTAAAGGGGTTGGTAGCAATCGAAACTTAGTTGGGCGACACTACTAAAAACATAATAAATCAATGCAATTATATATGTTTTAAAAAATCAAATAATAGCCGTAAACAAAGCAAAATTAACTTGAAATCATATTTTACTAAATGATAATGGTCAGTTTAAAATATGATTTTCGTCAATTTAAGAAAAGGGTGGGTGAAAAATTTTAGAAAAAAGCATACGTTATTGCCCTACCTTTCTTAGCACCTTGTTAGGGGGCGCATAACGTTGAACCTGTTTTTTTTGTAATTAATTTTATGGGGTATCAAGAAAGTTTTTTTATTTAAAATGTAATTTCATGCCTTTATGTGAAGCAACAAACCCCAAATCTTCATAAAATTTAATGGCGTCGGGTCGTTTTTTATCACTGGTCAATTGAAGTAAATGCGCATTTCGCTCTTTGGCCCTTTCAATGGCCCATTCAAATATCTTTTTTCCAATTCCCTGCCCTCTTAAATCTTCCCTGACCACAACATTCTCTATTTGAGCTCTCAATCTTCCTTGATAACTTAAATATGGAATATATGTCAGTTGAAAAGTTCCTGCAATTTCAGAATCCTTGTCGTTTTCTACAACCATCAATTCTTGATTTGGGTCTGAATTTATAATTTCAAAAGCGGTGTAATATACTTCAGGCAAAGGTTCCTGATAATTCTCCCTTAATTTCCCCAATTTGTCATTTGCCATCATTTTTACGATAAATGGTACGTCATTTTTTGTTGCTCTTCGGAAAATCATATTTTTTTATTTGTAGGTGAACATAGTTATTTGGTTTGCTTGATTTTTAATCAGCGGGATTTTTATAAAAAACAAACGTCAACCCAAGTGTTTTTAAGCAATGAAATGAATGAAAAAAATATCGAGAATATTATCTCAGATCAATTTATTGATCAATCACCGGCTTCAATACTTTCCATACATTGTTGGCTAAAATATTTTGTCCTTCAACAGTAGGGTGTATACCGTCAGCCTGATTCAATTTCGGTATGCCACCAACATTTTTCAATAAAAAGGGAACCAAGTCCAATTTGTTTTTTTTTGCAAGGTCAGGGAACATGTTTCTAAATTCGGAAGTATATGCTTCGCCCATATTGGGCGGAATTTCCATACCTACCAAAACAATTTTTGTCTCTTGATTTTTTTCTTTTACAATATCAATAATCGCTTGCAGGTTGCTTTTGGTTTCTTTTAAGGGAACGCCGCGAAGCCCGTCATTTGCGCCCAATTCCAAAACAAAAACATCAACTTTCTGATTCAGTACCCAATTGATCCTGTTTTTTCCGCTTGCTGTGGTTTCGCCGCTCAATCCGGCGTTAACAACTTCATAAGGAAGGTTTAAGGAGTCTATTTTTTCCTGAATTACAGCAGGAAATGCATCATTGGGGTCTAATCCCATTCCTGCTGTTAGGCTGGTTCCAAAGAAAAGAATAATATTCGTGTCTGCAGTATTTTGTTTTTTGGCTTCTTCAACAATAATGACATCTTTTGAATTGCTTTCTTTTTTATTCTCACTGCTTTTTCCGCAGGAGAAGCAAAAGATAAATATCAAGAAATAACAAAATATTAACAGGATTCGCATAGCTTTAGGCATTATAATTAAAATCATTTCTTTAATTTGCCTTCTTTTGGGATAATGAAAAAAAGACAGTACTATGACAAAGATATTAAACATTCAGAACTTAGAGAAAACATATTCCAACGGTTCCAAAAAATTAACGGTCCTTCATGACATTTCTTTTGGCATAGAAGAAGGCTCAACGTTTTCAATTGTTGGCCCTTCAGGAAGCGGAAAAACAACTTTGTTGGGTCTTTGCGCCGGACTTGACCATTCAGATTCGGGTACTATAGAATTGTGCGGCATTCAATTAAATTCTTTAAGCGAAGACGAACGCGCTTTATTGCGAAATAAAAAAGTTGGATTTGTTTTTCAGGATTTTCAATTGCTGCCAACACTCACAGCGCTTGAAAACGTTGCGGTACCATTGGAACTTCAGGGGGATAAAAATGCCGCTAAAATTGGAATGGAATTGTTGGAAAAAGTTGGTTTGGCAGATCGTCACCACCATTATCCATCGCAACTTTCCGGAGGCGAGCAACAAAGGGTGGCTGTTGCCAGGGCATTTTCCAATAAACCTGCAATACTGTTTGCAGATGAACCTACAGGGAATTTGGATGCAGAAACTGGTGAAAAGGTGGTGGAATTGCTCTTCAATCTAAATAAAGAATTAGGAACTACCTTAGTTATTGTTACACACGATTTTGAATTGGCGCAAAAAACACAACACATTCTCCGCTTAAAAGGCGGTAAAATTGTTGAAAATAAAACGATTGCCCTATGATAAATAGCAACAAAGAAGCTTCTTCAAAGGCATCTTTTCAATGGCTCTTAAAAATGGCTTGGCGTGACGGAAAGGTGAGCAGCAAAAAATTAGTGCTCTTTATGGCATCTATTGTCTTGGGTGTCGCAGCCGTAGTTTCTATTCAATCCTTTGGGGAAACTTTAAAAGAGACTATTGCATTGCAGTCCAAATCCTTAATGGGCGCCGATTATAAAATAGACAGCAACCAGCCGCCAAATGAAAAAGTAACTCAAATAATGGATTCTTTGGGCGGTGCCAATGCAAAGGAAATAAGCTTTTCTTCCATGGCTGCCTTTCCAAAAACGGGTGCTGCAAAATTGGTTCAGGTTAGGGGAATAGATGAAGGTTTTCCCTTTTACGGAATATTGGAAACCAAACCTGTTTCGGCAGAAAACCAATACCAAAAGCAAGGATTTGCATTGGTTGATGCCACTTTGCTGCTGCAATTGGGTTTGCAGGCAGGTGACAGCATAAAAATAGGGAAAATTACGCTGCCTATTGCGGGTGCGTTAAAGTCTGCCCCGGGAAGTAATGCTATTTTTAGTTCCATTGCACCACCGGTAATTATTCCTTATCGTATAATTGCGGAAACCGGACTGGTGCAAACAGGAAGTCGCATTAATTATGATTTTTATTTTGTTGCGCCTCCAAATATGGATTTGGTTCAATTGGAAAAAAAACTTGGTCCAGTAATAGATTTACAGGAAGCTGACTTGGATACCCATATTTCCACCAGTGAACGATTGGGCCGCAGATATGATAATTTTGGCAAGTTTCTTAATTTAGTCGCTTTTATTGCATTGTTGTTGGGCTGTGTTGGTATTGCCAGCGCCATCAATATTTATGTCAAACAAAAATTACGAGCCGTAGCAGTACTCAAATGTCTTGGTGCAACCAAAAAACAAACGTTTCTTATTTATTTAATGCAAATTGCCGGAATAGGTTTTTTAGGCGGGCTTATCGGTACCGTTCTTGGTTTGTTGCTTCAGCAGTTGTTTCCATTATTCTTGGGTGATCTTTTGCCGGTGGATGTTGAAATGAATTTTTCTCCGCAGGTTATTTTAATGGGCTTGTTATTGGGAATTCTAATGTCTGTTTTATTTGCTTTATACCCTTTAATGGGTACGTTGTATGTTTCTCCGCTGCAAGCATTAAGGGTTCAGGAAGAAGACAGCCCACGGTCCAAAAAGGCTGGGATTATAGTGCTATTTGGGATATTTTTATTTATTTTTATTTTTTCCTTTTGGCTTTTAAAAGATTGGAGGTATTCACTTGCTTTTGTAGGCGGTATTTTAGTGACTTTTTCAATATTGGCAGGAATTGCCAACTTATTTATGAAAAGCATCAAAAAATATTTTCCCACTTCTTGGGGTTTTGCAACACGTCAAAGTTTATTAAACTTATTTAGGCCCCAAAACCAAACGCTGATTTTGGTATTGGCCATAGGTGTGGGCACTTTCTTAATCAGCACTTTATATTTTACCACAGATGTGTTATTGGCACAAGCCTCATTGGAGTCTAATTCCAGCAACCCAAATATGATTTTGATGGATGTGCAGACGGAACAAAAAGATTCAGTTGCCAACACCATCACAAGTAATGGCTTGCCGGTAATGGACAATATTCCCATTGTGACTATGCGGCTGCAAAGCATAAAAGGAAAGTTGGTGAATGTAATAAGGCAAGATTCCACGTCAACAATAAGACGGTGGATCTTGAACCACGAATTTCGCGTTTCCTACAGAAATGCCCTTACAGCATCTGAATCTTTGGTAAAGGGAACATGGACGCCGGAAGTTACCAATACCGAGCTTGTGCCTATTTCCATTAGTGATAATTTTGCTGAAGATGCCAAAGTTACCGTTGGTGATAAAATCACCTTCAATGTGCAGGGAGTATTGCTAAACACGGTTGTAGGAAGTATTCGGGCGGTTGATTGGGCTCAAATGCAAATGAATTTTACCATCCTGTTTCCTAAAGGCGTGCTGGAAAAGGCACCGCAATTTCGTATTCTTACCACCAGTGTGCCTAATGAATTGGCTTCCGCCGAACTGCAACAAAAATTGGTAAAAAACTTCCCTAATGTGTCCATTATTGATTTAAGGCAAGTGCTTTCTGTGGTTGAAAAACTGCTTGATAAGATCTCTTGGCTCATCAATTTCATGGCGTTTTTTAGTATTCTTACAGGAATTATTGTATTGTTGGGTGCGGTAAAAACAAGCAAATATCAACGCATTAGAGAGAGTGTTCTTTTGAGGACGCTTGGTGCCAGAAGCAATCAAATTCTTAAAATAACGGCTTTGGAATACCTTTTCCTTGGCGTATTGGGTTCACTGTCAGGTATTTTTTTGTCTTTGCTTAGTACCCAACTATTGGCATGGCTGGTTTTTGAAACCCCTTTTATTCCTTCCTTAATTCCATTTGTTGTGTTATTGCCCGGAATTATCTTATTGGTTTTGGCAATCGGGTTAGGCAATAGCATGGATGTGATTAAAAGTCCGCCGTTGGAAGTGCTTCGAAAGGAAGTCAGGTAATGTTGTATCTTAACGATAGCAGGTTATTTTGCGATACGAAACATATAAAAGGTCTGAATTCAGTTTAACAGCAACTAATTTTTATTGCCTGCTTTGTATCTGATTACTTCAGCTTTTTCAATGGTGATAAGTCCACCCGATTTGGCTTCCTCAAACAATTGTTCAACAACCTTTGTGAAATTTCTTATTTTTTCTTCGGTGTCAACAATTTCAACAATTATTGGCAAATCTGAAGAAATTTCAAGAAGTTTTGCGGTGTGTATTTTGCTGTTTGCTCCAAAACCCATAATGCCTCTTGTAACTGTTGCACCCGATAGTCCTTTTTTCTTTGCCTCAAAAACTATGGTTTCATAAAGGGTTTCAAATCCTATTTTGTCAGATTCACCTATGAAGATTCGAAGCAGTTTTGCGTTAGGATTATTTTCCATGATTAAATAAGTTTAAGAAGTGAATAGCCAATAAATGTTGCAAACACACCAAATAAAATGCTTGAGGTAATGTAAGCTGAAGCATAAAAAAGTTGTCCGTCGCGCATTAAACTAAAAGTTTCATTAGAGAAAGCAGAAAATGTTGTGAAGCCTCCACAAATTCCTGTGGCAAGAAATAAACGCATTTCTGGACTCATATTTGTTCTTTCACTAAGTGCAAACACAAGTCCTATGGTGAAACAACCTAGTATATTTATGATTAAAGTTCCGATAGGGAAAGTGGAAAGAAACTTTGTTTGGATGAATTGTGAAAGAGAATAACGTAAAACACCTCCTATAAAACTTCCTGTTCCTATTAATAATAAAATTTTCATTTTTTAATTTAAGTTTGATGTTTGCGATGCCTCCAATTTTTTGTACACAATGATAATTTCACAAATACCAATGTTGAGTATTCAAAAATAGTTAAAAATTAGATGAAATAGGGGCAGAGCAATTAAAAAAAAATGATTGTTAAAGAAAGTAGGTTTAAGCGAAATTAAATTCATCTGTCTTTGGTTGAGGGATAATTTTGATAACAAAGAGCTAAGCACCTTTCAAAAAATAGTTGGATAAGTTTTTTATTAATTAGATTAAAAACGAACCGGTTTTTCTAAAAAATCTAAATTTGATAGGATAAGCCGAAAACTAAATATTATGAAACCATCATCACTGCATATTTTTTTATAGGTTGTGGCCTTGATTATTGGTGTTTTAGAAATAGTAGGCCACTTTGCCCATATTGAATTTATAACGCAATATAGTTTTGATTTGCTTATGGGAGGATTTGTTTTATTGGCTATTGGAACGATATTAAAGGGTTTTTAAATAATAATATTAAATATACAAAAAGCTCCTTTTTAGTAGCTTTTTGTATATTATTTAAAAAATATTGAGAGCAGGTTATCTTTATTTAGTTGGAATATCGTTTGAAATAAGAATGTTTTCTTCCGATTCTAGGTTGTAAGGAATGGTAAAATAAAAAGTTGAGCCAGCGCCAACTTCACTTTCTACCCAAATTTTTCCGCCAAGCAATTCAACATAGGCTTTTGCAATTGACAGTCCCAATCCTGCGCCTTGATGTGCATTTTTATCAGAAATATCAGCCTGTATAAAACGTTTAAATATTGCTTTTTGTCTGTCTTTTGGAATTCCCATGCCGGTGTCTTTAATAAAAAATTCAAGGAATTCGCCTTTGTGCGCATAACCATATTCTATGGTTCCTTCATCGGTGTATTTTATGGCATTTTTCACTAAGTTGCTAAGGATGGCATATATTTTTTCAGCATCGGTTTTAATGATGTCTTCTTTTTTATTCAACGTGTTTTTACTGATAAATTGAAGCTCTTTAATTTCTGCTTCAGGTTTAAAGAAGTTGTAAATATTTTCAATTTGCTCATTTATATTTGATTCTTTAATATAAACTTCCATCAGTCCTGATTCTATTTTCGAGATATCAACTATGTCGTTAATGATATTAAGCATACGAGCGCAGCTTTTCTCAATAATTTTGAGATATTTTTGTTGCTTTTTTCCTGTAAGTTTGGGCTCTTTCAATAGCCCGGAAAAGCCTAAAATACCGTTCATCGGCGTCCGTATTTCGTGGCTCATATTGGCCAAAAAAGCGGATTTTAAGCGGTCACTTTCTTCTGCGCGCTCTTTGGCAACAATTAATTCAGCGGCTCTTTTTTCTTTTTCACAATTTTGAAAAGCCAGTTCTTTATTGGCAATAATCAATTCTGCCGCCCGTTTTTCTTTCTCTTCATTTTGAAAAGCAAGTTCCTCATTGGCGACAATTAAATCTGCTACTTTTTGTTTCCTTTCAGTAATATCTTCTTTAACGGCAAGATAATCGGTGATTTTACCATCTTCATTGAAGATGGGAGAAATTGATGCAATTTCCCAAAAAAATTCACCGTTTTTCCTTTTATTGTGAAATTCACCGTGCCATTCTTTGCCTGAGGCAATAGTTTTCCATAAATTTTTGTAAACACTTTTTGGGGTTTGCCCGGCGCTAAATATTTTCGGATTCTTGCCAATTAATTCTCCTAATCTATAACCGGTAATTTCAATTACTTTAGGATTGGCATATTCAATATAGCCTTCCATGTCAGTCAAAAAAATAGAAACAGGACTTTGTTCGACAGCCATTGAAAGTTTTTTTAATTGCTCTTTAGCTAACTTGCGCTCAGAAATATCCTGGAAAACGCCGTTTACTTTGACAATTTTCCCGCCATCATCCTTAACAGCTTCACCAATAACTCTTACCCAAACTTTTTTTCCTCTCGACGTAATAATTTCCATTTCCTCATCAAAGGAAATTCCTTTTTTTTCGCAATGGGTCAACACTTTTTTTATTTTATTGCGCCATTCAGGAGCGTAGAAGTCGATTGATTCGTTAAGATGAGGCTTGTATCCTAGAGGCATTTCAAGAATGTCAGTAACACCATCCGACCAGTAAACATGCTTCTTTTTTAGGTTACGAACCCATACGCCGATTTTTGTTTTTTCATTTGCAATCTGGAGAAGCGCATTACTTTCACTAAGTTTTTCTTTACTCTCTTGCGATAATTTTTGTAATATTTTTCGTTTGTTGAGGTTTTTACTGTACAATACTTTTAAGGAATTATGTGCTAGCCGCAATTCCTTTAGTTCATTTATGAGTTTGTCTTCTGGTTCATTCATTTTAATCATAATTGGGGTTTTGGAAATCACAAGTTATGATAAAAGTCATCAAAGTCTTAAAAAAAACCTATTGAAATTTAAATTTTTTAAAATCATAAATCCAGTTATTTTTATATCAGTATTCATTAGCTTTTATTTTTAGTTGAAAATAGCAAGTTGCTTATTCATCACTTTAAACCATAAAGGAGAAAATAAAGCCAATAACATCATTACCTAATAATAGATAAGCATTTTCTTACTAACCGTTAATGTTTACTAATTTTGTAATCCAAAACACCAACAATCTACAAGCCAAAAAAACTCCTAAAAACCGAAGTCTTTAGGAGTATTTTAAAATATATTAAGAAAGTATTAAGTCAATAAATCATTCACACTTCTAACGCCTGCTGCACTTTCTTTAAGTTTGGCTTTCTCAGCGTCGGTCAAATCAATTTCAACAATTTTTTCAATTCCGTTTTTACCGATAATGCAAGGAACACCTATGGAGATATCTTTCATTCCATATTCGCCATCCAATAAAGCAGAACAAGGGAACATTTTCTTTTGGTCATTCACTATTGCCTGAACCATGGAAGAAACCGCAGATCCTGGCGCATACCAAGCACTTGTACCCAACATTTTTGTTAGTGTTGCACCGCCAACTTTGGTGTCTTCAGCAACTTGAACTAAACGTTCTTCTGATAAAAATTCAGAAACCAGTACGCTATTTCTTGCTGCTAAACGAGTTAAAGGAATCATACCTGTATCGCTGTGACCACCAATTACCATTCCGTCTACATCAGATTGTGGACAGCCTAATGCTTCAGCCAAACGGTATTTGAAACGAGCACTGTCTAAAGCGCCTCCCATACCAATAATTCTGTTTTTTGGTAATCCAGTTGCTTTATGAGCTAAGTAAGCCATGGTGTCCATTGGGTTGCTCACCACAATAATAATAACATTTGGAGAATGCTTAATTAAATTTTCAACAACCGATTTTACAATTCCTGCATTAATTCCAATTAATTCTTCACGCGTCATTCCCGGTTTTCTTGGAATACCGCTTGTAATTACGGCAACTTCACTGCCTGCAGTTTTTGAATAATCGTTTGTTGTTCCTGTAATTTTAGTGTCAAATTTCATTAACGATGCCGTTTGCATAAGGTCCATGGCCTTACCTTCAGCATAATTTTCTTTAATGTCAACAAGTACCACTTCCGATGCGAAATTTTTAATAGCAATGTACTCAGCACAACTTGCACCTACAGCACCTGCTCCTACTACTGTTACTTTCATATTTAATGTGTTGTTTATTTATATAATTATATCCAAATTTACAAATTTTTATGCGAAAAGGGTGTAATAATTATGACAAAAAAAGGACTGCATATATGCAATCCTTGTAAATTTTCATTAAAAAATTAATAATTGTGTAATTTGGAGAAATGTTTATGAACCCTATCTAAAACTAAACGCAATGCCTGCAGTTACGGTGTTGTATTCTTTTATGGTATAATCTCCAAATATTTTAAAGAACCCAATATTTAATCTTGCGCCTAAAGTTCCTCTTACGCCATTCGCATTAAAATCCATATTTATGGGATCTGTAACGGATTCTGTTACCGTGTTGTTGCTGCCTTCATAGGTATATTCCAATTCATAAGTGCCTTTTAATTTTAAGGTTGAAGTTCCTTTGTCATAACCAATTGCGCCATACAATGAAATAATGGGAAAATCTAAAGAAGCAATTGTTTGAATGGTATAGGCGTTTAACTTAAAAGTAGCTTTCTGGTTGCTGCCCGCAAATCCGGTTGATACATTTCCTAAATTGTAAGTCGCATCCATGGAAGTGTAGCCTGCAAACAAAGCAATATTTAAAGGCAATTTATCTAAAGGCCCTAAATATTGCATTATATTGTGTTTTATTCCAAAACCTATTAAATTTCCTTCGACATCATCTGTGTTAATTTTTGGTAAATATCGAATGCTGATGTCTGTGCTAAAAGGTGTTCCTACGCTGGCTTGTATCATAGGAGATGGAACGGCATTTAAAGGCAAATCGTTACCAATTCCGTCAGGTAAAGAAAACTGTGCAACTTTATTGTTTTGTCCTTCAGGAATTCTAACGCCAATAACACTATTGTTATCTGTTCCCATAACTGTTTGTATTTTGCTGTCTCCACTTTCCAATGTTAAGTATTGATAATCACTTGCATTGAATTGGAATGTTTTTGATGAATTTGGAACTATGGCCGCGTTTGCGCTTATGGTAATATCAAAGCCAAGTTTTTTGTGGGTTTTTGCCGTATGGTACCAACCGTCATTTAAACTATATAGCATTCCTTCCATAACTGGGGCCATATAATTTTTTATCAACAAATTTGAATCATCTTTTGCCAATAGCAGCAATTCTAAATCTTGAGATTTTACTGAAAAACTCAATAAAAAGAGTAATAATAAGACTATTTTTTTCATGATAGAGGGTTTTAATTTAGAGTAAATATAGTAAGAATGTTGATGTAAATAAAAAAAGACTGCTTTTAAAAACAGTCTTTTTTTATTATTATAATTTTAACTTTATTTACACATCAATATTTGCATATTTTGCATTTTTTTCAATGAAGGCTCTACGCGGCGGAACTTCGTCACCCATTAACATGGAGAAAACCCTATCAGCTTCAGATAAATTATCGATGGTAACTTGTCTAAGTGTTCTGAATTCCGGATCCATAGTGGTGTCCCAAAGTTGCTCGGCATTCATTTCCCCAAGACCTTTATAACGTTGTATTGAAACACTGCCACCCATATTTTTGGCAATGATATCGCGTTGTTCATCGCTCCATGCATATTCTCTTTTCTGACCCTTTTTAACAAGGTATAAAGGAGGTGTTGCAATATAAATATGCCCGTTTTCAACCAACTCTTTCATATACCTAAAGAAAAATGTCAAGATTAAGGTTGCAATGTGGCTACCGTCAACATCGGCATCACACATAATCACTATTTTACTGTAGCGAAGTTTATCTAAATTCAATGCTTTGCTGTCTTCTTCAGTACCAATGGACACGCCCAAAGCTGTGAACATATTTTTAATCTCTTCGTTTTCAAAAACTCGGTGTTGCATTGCTTTTTCAACATTTAAAATCTTACCTCTTAATGGTAAAATTGCCTGAAAAGCCCTATCACGTCCTTGTTTTGCTGTACCACCCGCAGAATCTCCCTCAACTAGGAATATTTCACATTTATCGGGATCAGTTTCTGAACAATCGCTTAATTTACCTGGCAATCCGCCTATAGACATTACGGTTTTTCGCTGCACCATTTCACGCGCTTTCTTTGCAGCATGACGTGCCTGCGCCGCTAAAATTACTTTTTGTACAATGATTCGGGCATCACTCGGATTTTCTTCCAAATAATTCTGTAACATTTCAGAAACTGCCTGGCTCACTGCGGCGGAAACTTCACGGTTTCCTAATTTTGTCTTTGTTTGTCCTTCAAACTGTGGCTCCGCAACTTTAACTGAAATAATCGCTGTCAATCCTTCACGGAAATCATCTCCGGAAATCTCAAACTTAAGTTTGTCAAGCATCCCTGAAGATTCTGCATATTTTTTAAGCGTATTTGTTAAACCGCGTCTAAAACCTGCCAAATGTGTTCCACCTTCAATGGTATTGATGTTATTTACATAGGAATGTAAATTTTCGGTATAAGAGGTGTTGTAAACCATGGCAACTTCAACTGGAATGTCGTTTCTTTCTCCTTCCATAGAAATTACTCTGGAGATCAGCGGTTCACGTGTGGCATCTAAATACCGAATAAATTCTGGTAATCCTTCATCACTGTGAAAGGTTTCTGTAGGAATGTTACCTTCATCATCTGTAGTCCTTTTATCGGTTAAGGTCAACGTTATTCCTTTATTTAAAAAAGCAAGCTCCCTTAATCTCGTGGCTAAAGTGTCATAATTAAATTCAATGGTTTGCGTAAAAATGGAAGTGTCAGGCAAAAAAGTAACCATAGTACCTCTGTCATCACTATCTCCAATTATTTTTGCAGGGTACAAGGGTTTTCCTTTTGAAAATTCTTGTTCCCAAATTTTCCCGTCTAAATATACGGTTGCTCTTAAATGCTCAGAAAGGGCATTTACTACAGAAACACCAACACCATGCAATCCACCGGATACTTTATAGGAATCTTTATCAAATTTACCGCCGGCACCAATTTTGGTCATAACAACTTCAAGCGCTGAAACGCCTTCTTTTTTATGCATTCCTACAGGAATACCACGCCCGTTGTCTTTTACGGAAACTGAATTATTTTCATTTATAATTACATCTATAGCGTCACAATGTCCTGCCATAGCTTCATCAATAGAGTTGTCAACCACTTCATAAACCAAATGATGCAATCCTCTTAAGCTTATATCTCCAATGTACATGGACGGACGCATGCGCACATGCTCCATTCCTTCCAAAGCCTGAATACTGTCGGCCGTATAATTCTGTTTTTTAGGTTCTTCACTCATCTTAAAAAGTCTATTTATATTGTATAATTCTATAGTATACAAATATAATAAATCATCATTTAATTTAAGGCGATTTAAGGTTATGGGTATTTAAGTTATCAACAATTTGCTCATTTAAAAAAAGTGGCTTAAAAGGTCTAAAAACAATCTTAAATGTGATTATACGTAGTTTTGCGTTTTAGCCAATGTATGAAATCAAACAAGTGCATTAAAGGAAGTTATTTGAGCTCAAAATTGTTCAATTCAAGTGTTTTTAACTCCTAATATTGGAATTATTTGATGATTAAAAGTCAATTATTTGGGCGTTCCCGCCGAAAAGGCGGGCGGGCTTTTCGTTCTAAACGAAGTTCACTGAACTCCTATGAAAATAAATGAGAGGTGAAGTAATCTTTTTTTCGGTGAAAAACCTCAAAAAAGGATTTTCACTTCACTCCCTAACGCGAATTGAATTAAAAATTAAAATCGAGTAATTTTAGATTGATAATGTACGGATTGGTCTCAACTAGTTCTCATTGCCTATTTTCCATTCCTAAATTGTCTCAATTCATAATTCACAATACTCAATACTTATTAAACAAATAATTTTGTTCAGAAAAAAACACATAAAGTATTATGGTTTATTTATTTAATATTATTTTTGCGGATGCAAGAAAAGGTACTTATATTAGATTTCGGTTCGCAATACACGCAGTTAATTGCCAGAAGAGTTAGGGAACTCAATATTTTTTGTGAAATTTTCCCTTACAATAGCAAAAATTTTAAAGTGGAAAATTACAAGGCGGTAATCCTCTCTGGAAGCCCGTTTTCAGTGAGATCCGATGATGCTCCACATCCCGATTTGTCCCAAATAAAAAGCAAAATGCCTTTGCTGGGCGTATGCTACGGGGCTCAATTTTTGGCGCATAACTACGACGGAAAAGTGGCTGCTTCAAACACCCGTGAATATGGCAGAGCAAATCTTTCTTTTATAAAAGCAGACGAACTTTTTTTTGAGGGCGTAAATAATGGAAGTCAGGTGTGGATGAGCCATAGCGATACCATTGTCGATTTGCCTGAAAATTGCGAGTTAATTGCCAGTACGCACGACGTGGGGAATGCGGCTTTTAAAATTAAAAATGAAAACACCTATGGCATCCAGTTTCACCCGGAAGTTTATCATACTAAAGATGGATTAAAAATATTAGAAAACTTTCTGGTAAAAATTAGCGGCGTTGCCCAAACCTGGACCCCAGATTCCTTTGTGGAATCAACGGTAGAAAATTTGAAAAAACAAATAGGGAAGGATAAAGTTGTTTTGGGCCTTTCGGGAGGCGTTGACTCAACTGTGGCTGCAGTTTTATTAAGCAAAGCCATTGGCCCTAATTTATACTGCATTTTTGTAAATAATGGCTTGCTGCGAAAAAATGAATTTGAAAATGTGTTGGACCAATACAAACACATGGGACTGAATGTAAAAGGCGTTGATGCTTCGGCACGTTTTTTGAAAGGACTCGAAGGAGAATCGGACCCCGAAGGCAAACGTAAAATTATCGGAAGGGTTTTTATTGAAGTTTTTGATGATGAAGCGCATTTAATTGAAGAGGTGAAATGGCTGGCGCAAGGCACTATTTATCCTGATGTGATTGAATCTGTTTCTGTAAGCGGCGGACCGTCGGCAACCATTAAATCACATCATAATGTGGGCGGATTGCCCGATTATATGAAACTTAAAATTGTAGAACCTCTGAGAATGTTATTTAAAGATGAGGTGCGCAGGGTAGGAGCCACTTTGGGAATTGATGCCGAATTGTTGGGAAGACACCCTTTTCCTGGACCAGGTTTGGGAATTAGAATTTTAGGTGATATCACCGCAGAAAAAGTGCAAATGTTACAGGAAGTGGACGCTATTTTTATAAACGGATTGAAAGAATGGGGATTGTACGATAAAGTTTGGCAGGCCGGAGCCATGTTATTGCCTGTAAATTCAGTTGGCGTAATGGGTGATGAGCGAACTTATGAAAAAGCAGTGGTGCTGCGTGCAGTGGAATCCACCGACGGAATGACTGCTGATTGGGTGAACTTGCCCTACGAATTTTTGCAAAAAACTTCAAATAAAATAATAAATGGCGTGAAAGGCGTTAATAGAGTAGTGTATGACATTAGTTCTAAGCCACCAGCAACTATTGAGTGGGAATAACCCACCGTTAAATTAAATAGTATTTATGAAAAGAATAAGCCTATTATTAGTATTCCTTTTTTTGTTTTCGACGATAACCATTGCCCAGCAAAAAAAATATATTTCCTACACAGTTAAAAGCGGGGAAAATATAAGAAGTATTGCTAGAGATTATGACATTTCCTTTAGAGATTTACTTCGATTAAATCCTGATGTGAGTCGAAATCCAGAACCGAATACCGTAATAATTGTACCTAATAAAAATTACGGCAAAAATGTTGTTAATTTAGATACTGCTAATGATAAATTTCACGCCGTTAAACCAAAAGAAACGCTATACGGAATTTCTAAAATGTACCGAATTTCTATAGAAGAGTTAATAGACGCAAATCCGGAATTAAAAAATGGTTTAAAAATTGGAATGAATTTGGAGATTCCTAAAGTAAGTAAAATACAACAGGACAGTGACGTTAATTATGAATTTCATTGGGTTGTTAAAGACGATACTTTATATAATTTATCGAAACGATATCATATTACACAGGCCGAATTGTTAAGGTTGAATCCTTCATTAAAGGATGGATTAAAAATAGGGTTGGAATTGGTGGTTCCTAAAATTAGTGAAGCCAGCTCGGGATACCCTTCTAATTACGAATACCATACTGTTATTAAGGATGATACCTTGTATAATTTGTCGAAACGTTACCAGGTTTCGCAATCTGAATTGTTAAGATTAAATCCCGAACTTTTTGAAGGTTTAAAACTGGGAATGGTCTTGAAAATTAAGTCCCTTCAAAATGTGGGAAATAGGAAGGGTAAAATTGAAGAAACTTTCAATTTTAAAGAAAACTTAGATTTCTCAAAAGATATTAGTGTGGTAGTGATGCTTCCATATATGTTAAATAAGGTTTCAGATTCTATAAGACGTGAAAATTTTGGAAAAAATCATTCGTTGTTAAATATCGTTACTGATTTTCATTTAGGGGCAAGTATGTCAATTGATTCTTTACGAAAAAGAGGATTAAACATAAAGGTTAAATTTTTAGATTCTGAAAATTCAACACAAAAGCTTCAATCACTAATATATAAAAATGATTTTAAGGAAGTTGACGCAGTTATAGGACCATTGTTTTTTGACAATGCATTGTGGCTTTCAAATCATATTGATGCACCTGTAATTGTTCCATTTTATTCAAAAAGCCAATCAGCTGTTTCTGCAAGTAATTTAGTGAAAGCAGCACCAGAAGAAAACTTAACGGGAATAGCCTTACTTAATTATTTGGGCCAAAAATACAACGGTGAAAATATTGTGGTCATTAATGACGGAAAACCTGAGTCACAAAGTAAATTATGGCAAGTGGTCAATAAGTTGAATGCGTTTAGCAATGTTCAAAATGTATCGGTTGTTAAATCCGAAGACGGATATATTTCCACTAACAATATTTCTGAAAAATTAAAAGAATCTTCAGGTAATTGGGTGCTTTTGGTTAGTGATGAAATGGTGACAACGGCTGCTGCAGTAAATAGTTTAAAAGTTTTAGCTGATAATTTTAAGATTACTTTAATTGCATTTGATAAAGGGAACAATTTTGATAGTATTGATAATAATCTTTTGGGGAAATTAAATTTTATTTTTCCAGCGTTGGAGTATCTAGATATTGAAGACAATAAAGCGAATAATTTTTATAAGACATATCAGGCTAAAAATTATGCCATCCCTTCAAAATATGCACTTAAAGGATTTGATATTACATATGATATTTTAGTTCGAATTGCATCAGAAAATGGATTGGAGCAAGGGTTAGAGGCAGGGAGATCTTCAAGAATTTCGACGATGTTTAGCTATAATAAAAATCTGGCAGGAAGTTTTGAAAATAATGGTATTTATATCATTCAATACAATACTGCGCTAACGCCGTCTGTTTTGAATAATTAAAAAAAGATAAGTTACATAAAAAAAGCACGCCAATTGGCGTGCTTTTTTTATGTCTGCTTTAAAATTATATTTTTTTAAGCTGTTGCTTTAGCATTTTAATTTGATCGGTCAACATATTTTGGGTGTCCAGTTTCTTGGCCTCAGTTATTAATGCAGTAGCTTCTCTTTTGCGTCTTTTTGATAGCGCAATACCTGCCAATTGCAGTTTTGCCATCGCAATGTCATGCTTCATATTTAATCCCAAACTCAGCGCTTTTTTAAAGTATTTTTCAGCTTGGTTAATATTGGTTTGAGAAACCATAATTCCTTGTAAAAAATTATAATATCCTTGCTGCTTTTTTATTAAGGCGCTTTCTGGATTTTTTATGTAAGACAACCATTTGCTTGCTCCGGCAAAATTTTGCTTTCTTAATTGAAGAAATGCCAGCAATATAAATTCATTTTTAAAGTAAAACAGTACAAAAATACTTGACAAAAGCACAATTGAAATTCCATTCATGATGTTTCCGCCAATAAATTGAAATACTGACCATACTAAAATTCCAGCTGCAATTACTATTTTTATATACTTATTAAACATTGATAATTATTTTTTGTGGATTGCAAAGTTACATTTTTGCAACGGTTTTAATTATTTTTTATAATGTTTTTTAAATTGAAAATAAGCAAGTGCACTTATGATTGCAAAAATAGCTATCGCATAATAAACAAAAGTTGGCGTGATCACTTTATCACCGCTTGCGTACGAGTGAAGTCCAGACAAGTAAAAGTTTACGCCAAAATAGGTCATTGCAATGGAAGCGAATGCTGCCACGGAAAACATATTAAACGTAAATCGGGTACGTAAACCAGGAATCAATCTAAGGTGGAGCACAAAAGCATAAATCATAATGCTAATTAATGCCCAAGTTTCTTTTGGATCCCATCCCCAATAACGACCCCAGCTCTCATTTGCCCACATTCCGCCTAAAAAGTTCCCTACGGTTAGCATAACTAAACCAACTGTCAATGACATTTCATTTATAATGGTTATTTCTTTAATCATTAACCCAACTTTTTCTTTATTTTTCTTAGTTGTTAATATCATTAATATTAAAGCAATTAAACCTAAAATCATACCCAATGCAAACGGACCGTAACTTGCCACAATAATGGCTACGTGAATCATTAACCAATAAGAATTAAGCACAGGCTCTAAATTGGCAATTTCAGGGTCCATCCAGTTCCAATGCGCCACCATTAATATAAATGCCGTTAAAAATGCAGTTGCTGCAATGGTCATAGACGATTTTCTTCCGAAGATCAACCCAAATAACATGGTTGCCCAACCCACATAAATCATAGACTCATAAGCGTTGCTCCAAGGTGCATGTCCGCTAACAATCCAACGTGCAATTAAACCGCCGGTATGTAAAATAAACAATCCAATTATAATGGCGATGCAAGCTTTAATTAAATAATTAAGGACTTTATTTGTATTAAATATTTGAAGAATAACCAAAAAGAACATTAACGTTCCAATGTACATGTAATAGCTAAATAATTTTTTGAATACATTATACTTGTTATACGCAATTTCTACATTAATTTTTCTGTCAGATGGATAAACAGCGCTTCCGTATTTTTTCTGGAATTTTATAATACCAGCCAAAATTTCATCAGATTGTGCGTAATTTTTAGCAATTTTGGAAGTTGTTAAGGTTTGTAGATAAACCGGTAAAATTTGACGCACAAATACAGAATCCTGACCTTTAAAATGGGTTTCATCTAAATTATTATTTGATACCCATTTATTTGTTGGATCATTTGGAATAGGGAAAATTCTCAAAATATCGCCAGTAATGGCAGAATAAAGTAAATTCACTCTTCTGTCAACATTAATAACATCTTTTTCAAATTTACTTTTGATGCTATTTTTTTGCGCTTCTTGTTGAATTTTGGCAATTTTATAATTTCCTTTTTCATCAAAAAAGTTGGCGAGCGATGCATATTCTTGCTCGTGTGGAATACCGACAAGATCTCTCAACTTCGTGTTTCCTGTTTCAATATAAATGAAGGGAACCTGAAACCAAAATCTAGGATTTTGTTGAATGGATAAAAATACCTGTGTGGCATTCATATCTTTATAAGTATTAGATTTACTTACTTTTCTAAGCAATTCAGAAGCATAAGTATCAACTGGCTTCATTCTTCCACCGGCATCCTGTATAATTAATTTGCTAAATTTTTCGGCTTGAGCGACTGGAACAGTATTGGATTTTATGATGGAATCTATTTGCATTTCAGTAATGCCTTGATTGTGTTCTTGTGAAAATGCAACCGATGAAATAAGCAATAATAGCGCAGCAGTTATGGTAGCTTTTTTCTTTCTGATTTTATCCAGACTTTTTCTAAGAAAATCGAATCTGGTATTTTTCATAAATAGGATTAAAATCAACCCAGAAAATAATAAGAGATAACCAATATATGTAACTGTCGTGCCCCAAAAATCATGGTTTACAGACAGGTGCGTTTCTTCATATTCAGGGGTGATATTGTAACTGGACTGGAAGAATTTGTAGCCTTTATAATTTAATATATTGTTCATAAAAATTCTAAAATCAAAGGTTTCTTCTGGAGAAATTACGGTTACTTCACTTGCAAAAGACATCGCACTTTTTGAACCAGGGTAGTTGTTAAGCTGAAAATCGTTAAGTTTAATGCTAAAAGGCAATTCAATTTGCATTGCGCCATAACTCATTCTGAAGTTTAGGTTTCCAACAGAAAATTGAGTTGGTGGCGTAATTGTAAATTGTGTGCCTTTTAATTTGATATGTTTGGTTTCGCTTCCAACGGTAACATCAAATTCTAATTGTGCCATATTTCCGGCGCTCATTTTTGTTTTTGGCCCGGAAATGGTTTTATGAGATCCTTTAATCGGATTTTGTGGCACCACAAATTGCAACCCGGCAAGGGAATGCACAGCCAAAAGTGAAAAATCCTGCAAAGAATCTTTAGTGATGGTCCCTTCAAATTTATCGGCCATCCTAAAAAATGTTCCGTCTGCAACAGATTTAATTTTTAAACCGCTATCAGTACTGATAAAATCAACCGTATTTGGCATTGGTGAATCAAAACCAACTAAAACACCATGCACATCAATTGAAGTTCCTTTTTTAATAAAATGGTCTTGGCGGCTGCCGCTTCCTGATTCCACAAATTTTAAATATTCTTCGCCAGCTTCATTAGGTTCAAATACTTCTTGGGCATTTGGAATGTATTTTGTTAATTTTACATCAACATCAGTTCCTTTAAAATCGGTTTTATAATGGTAGTTATTGTTTCCTATAGCCGACAATAAAATTGCTGTATGTTCAGGTGTTTTTTGTTCATTGCCATTGTTGACAACAATGCTTATATAATTTTTAGCCGATAAAAAAACATTGCTTACAGCACCTTCTTTAATAGGCATAATACCTTCAGTGCTGATATTGCGCGTTATTCCTGCCCCAATTAATATCAGAAAAAACGAAAGGTGAAAAACCAACACCACTAGTTTTTCTTTTCTATAGAGTTTGTATTTAAAAATATTTCCAAAAAAGTTTATAGCGAAAAAAACCATAATTGCCTCAAACCACCAAGCATTGTAAACCAAAGCTTTTGCAGTTTCAGTGCCGTAGTCATTTTCGATAAATGTTGCAACTCCCATAGATAGAGCAAAAACTAAAAATAAAGCTGCTGTAATGCGAGTTGAATAAATTAGAGAAAGAAGTTTTTTCATTTTAATAGATTTATGTAGTAAAAAATAGGAGTTGCGAAGATAATGATATTTGTCATAAATCTAAATTTTAATCGATATTTTAAGTAAATCTTAATCTTACATAATTTCAAGAGTAAAAATAGCTGTAACATTTATCGTGTTATTTGATTATAGTCATTAAAAAAGATTAAAAAATTTCAAATGAGCGAAATGAAACAAGTCGTAAACCCTGATTAAAATATGCGCATTACATATGTCCTATAAAAAACAATAAATAATTACATATGAAATAATTGTTTAAATAATTTTGTAAATTTGGGTCCTAGAAACTAGGAGATGAAAAACTTAAATTGTTTTAAATTGCATACAGATATCTTTTTGAATATAAAGCGTCCAGATTCTTTTTGCGCCTAATTTTATTCCTTTTTACTGATTTTTAATCACACTTTTTCAAATTTTACTTAACATATAATTAAACTATTCTTATGGAATTACCATACGCAGAACCCTATAAAATTAAAATGGTTGAACACATAAAACGTTCAACACAAGCGCAACGATTAAAATGGATACAGGAAGCTGATTATAATTTATTCAACCTTTCTTCAGATAAAGTCTTTATTGATGTATTGACTGATTCAGGAACTGGAGCGATGAGTGACAGACAGTGGGCTGAAATGATGATTGGAGACGAAAGTTATGCAGGTTCCTCTTCGTTTTTAAAACTAAAAAGTACCGTAAAAGAAATTACTGGATTTGAATACTTTTTACCTACACACCAAGGCAGAGCAGCGGAAAACGTACTGTTTTCTGCTTTGGTGAAAGAGGGAGATATTGTTCCCGGAAATTCACATTTTGACACCACAAAAGGCCATATTGAATATAGAAAAGCAAAGGCAGTTGATTGCACAATAGATGAAGCATTTGATACTTCCAATATGCATCCTTTTAAGGGAAATGTAGATTTGAAAAAACTTAAAAAAGTTTTTAAAAGCCATCCAAAAGAAAAAATTCCTTTTGTGGTTCTTACTATAACTTGCAACAGTGCGGGCGGTCAGCCGGTTTCTGCGCAAAACACCAAAGAGGTTTCTGCTTTATGTAGAAAATATGGCATTCCATTGTATTTTGATGCAGCTCGTTTTGCTGAAAATGCTTATTTTATTAAAAAACGGGAACCTGGTTATGAAAACAAAACAATCAAGGAAATTGCTAAAGAAGTATTTTCTTACGGTGACGGAATGACAATGAGTTCTAAAAAGGACGGATTGGTAAATATGGGTGGTTTTATTGCCCTTAATAACCAAGATGTTTTTAAGCAAGCAACGGTTTTTAATATTATGTTTGAAGGTTTTATAACTTATGGTGGTATGAATGGACGTGATATGGGCGCGTTGGCAGTTGGCTTGGATGAAGCGACAGAGTTTAACTACTTGGAAAGCAGGGTTGAGCAAATTGCTTATTTAGGACAAAAGCTGGTTGATTTTGGTGTTCCGGTGCAGCAACCATTTGGTGGCCATGCCATATTTTTAGATGCCAATAAATTTGTGCCAAAAATTCCGAGAGAAGAATATAGAGCGCAGGCTTTGGCTGTTGAAATTTATATTGTTGGCGGCATTAGGGGCGTTGAAATAGGAACCGTTTTGGCAGACAGAGATCCGATTACCCGTGAAAATCGCTATCCGGAATTGGAATTGGTTCGCTTGGCTATTCCAAGAAGAACCTATACCAACAACCATATGAACTATATTGCTGTGGCGCTAAAAAATATTTACGACACTCGGGAAGAAGCAAAATCGGGGTATACAATTGTTGATGAAGCGCCTATTATGAGACATTTTACAGCTAAATTCAAAAAAATATAATACCAATTACTCTTTTTTTTGGTACTTTTGCCAAAACAAATTGTAAAAAATTAAAAGATGTTATCACGCGCCAGCAAATATGCTATTTTATCTACCTTATTTTTAGCTGAACATTCAAGCGAGGAAAGAAAAATTAGCGTAAAGGAAATTGCAGAAAGTATAGATGTTCCAAGTCCTTTCTTGGCGAAGCTATTTCAACAACTGGTGCGTGGTAAGATTATTTCTTCCACAAAAGGTCCCCATGGAGGTTTTTATTTATCAGAAAAAAATAAACAGAAAAATGTGTTGGACATCATCGAAAACATTGATGGCTTAAACAAGCTAAACAGCTGTTTTATGGGTTTAAATGAATGTGATTCAACAAATCCTTGTCCAGTCCATTTTATTGTGGAGCCTTTCAAAAATAGCATATTGGGAAAGTTTCGGGACAAAACAATTATGGAGTTTGCCCAAGAAATTTCTGACAAAGGGCGCCTTTTAACGTTAAAAGATATCAGTCCGCAACTTGAGGAGCCTCTCGGGTAATATTTATGATAAAAGTAGGCATAATAGACAAAATGATGTCCGATTTATTTTGGCAATTGTTTTAATGAGTGTTTAAAATAGTGTTAAAAAAGCTTTAAGTTTGATAAATATCAGTCTTTATCATCATTAATAAACATAATTTCGCAACGTAGAAGATAAAAAGGAAACTATCCTTGGGTTTAAAGATTAGTTACCTATAAACCAAAATTATTTTGTACTAAAATTTAGTTAGTAGTTTTAGTTAGAACCAAAACCGTGATGGTAACATCAAAAGTTTTGGTTCTACTTTTTTAATTCAATACTGAAAATTCAATGGACGAAGAAGTGAAAACAGTATGGGTCTGTGTTTTAAAATCTTCTTTTGTTGCTTTATAAATATTGTCCACATAGGTTTGCGGATTCAAATCAATCAATGGAAACCAAGTGCTTTGAACCTGTATTTGCAATTTATGCCCTTTTTTAAATGTGTGATTTACGTCCTGTAGCTTAATGTTTACCGCAGTCTTTTTATTCGGAATAAATGGCTCAGGATAGGTAAAGCTATTCCTGAATTTTCCACGCATCACCTCGCTTCTTACCATTAAATGATAGTTGCTCATTTTTAAATGATCTTGCATTTTTTTGTTGGTTTCTTCTAGATCCGAAGGATGAATATCAATCACTTTTACAATCCAGTCGGCGTCAGTTCCGGTGGTAGCTACTTGCAGTTTTGCCAAAATGTCGCCAACCAAGGTGAAATCTTCCTCTAAAATATTGGTCTCAAAAACCAACACATCACTTCTTCTTGCAGCAAAACGTTGGTCGTCGGTCATATATTTTCTTGGCGTAAATACGGTTTTAATATCTTCAGAATAAGGTACTGGTTTTTTAAGGTCACTGATAAATTTTATGCCGATTTCCTTTTCTTCGGAACTTGTTAATTTTTGGTTATCAGACAAATACATAGACACTTTTTTAGCTGCAGAAGGAGGCCAGGTTTCATAGGAATCCCATTCTTTTTTACCGGTATCATAAACATAAGCTTCCGGCAAACCAGAGTTTTTATCACCACTTCCTTTTAAGAAATGATTGAAAAATTTCGTTTCAATTTGTTCTTGAAATTTTATGGAAATGGAATCTCCAAAATAATAATTCCCTACACTGTTTTCAGGATTTGAGCTTGCCCATTGACCGTGACTCCAGGGACCAAAAACCAATGTGTTATAATTATTAGGATTGTTTTTTTCAATGGTTTTGTAGGTTTCTAGCGCGCCATATAAATCTTCAGCATCAAACTCACCGCCAACTACCATAGTTGCCACAGACGATTTAATGTTCTTCAAATGTTGAATAATGCTTTTATTTTGCCAAACTTCGTCATAATTTGGGTGTTCAATTAATTCTTCCCAGAAAAAATCATCCACTTTATCTTTATTTTGAAGAGCTGTCTCATCTAATTTTTCATATTGAAAATAATGGTTCAGATTGCTTAACGGACCTGCATCTAGAAAAAACTGGTATTGGTCTTGTGTTTTTAAATCCGGAATATTGTACCAGGCAGTATCACTTGGCGCATTTTTTGGGGTTCCAAATAAAGCGGTTGCCCTAAAATAACTTAATAAATAAGCACCGTTATGGTGAAAATCATCAAAAAAGAAATCGCCAATAGGTGCTTGGGGTGAAGCTGCTTTTAAAGCAGGATGCGCATCAATAGTTGAACAGGTTGTGTAAAAACCCGGATAGGAAATCCCCCAAGTGCCCACATTTCCATTGTTGTTTTCTACATTTTTTACCAGCCAGTCAATGGTGTCGTAGGTGTCGGAACTTTCATCAATATCCTTTTTTGATTTTTTGTTTGGAATATAAGCACGCATATTGTCATACGTTCCTTCACTCATCCATCTTCCGCGAACATCCTGATACACCACAATATTTCCTTCCTTCATCATAAATTTATTGGGGGCAATTCTTTTTTTCAAGGAATCTGCACCATAAGGCCGACAGCTGTAAGGCGTGCGTTGCAATAAAATGGGATAGGTTTTGCTTTTGTCTTTTGGAGAATAAATGGCGGTAAACAGCTTTACACCATCGCGCATGGTAATGGTTGTTTCCATTTTATCGTAATTTTCCTTAACGAAATTAATCTTTGTTGCTTCAGAGGTAATCGTTTTTTTGCAGCCAAATAGGGAAATGCTTAGCAATAGAATTAATATTGCTTTAGAAGAATGAAATTTCATGTATGGGTAGATTGATTTAAAGTAAAACTACAAAAATTTATATTTTAATAATAGCAAGATTTCCAATTATTCAAAATAAAATTAAAATGGCATTGTGTATACAGCATAACCCAATAAACTCCAGCCAATAATTAACATCAAACCACCAAGTGGCGTAATTGGTCCCAGAAATGTTAACTTTTTGTTTTTTGCTGAAGAAATGACCAATCCGTAAATGCTGAACGAAAACAAAATAATGCCCGCCATAAAACTGTACACCATATATTTTTCTGAAGCGGTCTCTAAATTGAAGTTAAATCCGATAATCAGCAAAACAATGGAATGGTACATCTGGTATTTTATGCCAGTTTCAAAGCTTTTTAATTGGTCTTCTGAAAGTATTTTTTTTAAAGCATGCGCCCCAAAAGCGCCAAAAACAACTGCCAAACCTCCTAATATACAGGCAAAAAGTAAAGTGAATTGTATCATTATCATAATTTATTTAAAGGTTATGCTTTTCTTTTACGTATTAAATCCAATATCCCATTGATAAAAGTTAAAGGATGAATAGGATTTCCAGGAACATACAAATCTACGTGATGTGTTTCCAAAAAGCTTCTGTCCAAAGCCGGACTTTCGGCAAAAATTCCTCCGCTGATGGCATTAGTTCCTGCCAAAATAATAATTTTGGGTTCAGGCATGGCATCATAGCAAATTTGCAACGGTGCTGCCATATTTTTTGTGATAGGGCCGGTAATTACAATTCCGTCAGCATGACGTGGTGAAGGAACAAATTCAATCCCAAAACGTCCCATATCAAAGTTGACATTTCCACAGGCTCCAAGTTCCAATTCACAGCTGCCGTCTCCGCCGGCACAAACCTGACGCAGTTTTAAGGAACCGCTAAAATACTCGCTAATTTCTTTTCGGATTAAATCTGGGTTTAGAACAATGAGATTTTCTTCCCCTTCATTTACCACCAATCTTTCTCTGTTATTGGTTGCTATTTTATATTCCTTGGTGAATTTTATTTTGTTGGGAAAAGCAAAAGCGCATTCTCCACAAAAAGTGCATTTGCCCATATCAAGCTGAACCGGATTTGTGGAAATGGCTCTGGTCGGACAAATTTCTTCCAGTGCTTTTTCATCCACTTTTTCATTGCTGATGATGGGTCTTCCTCTAAAAACACCAGGAATTTCAACATTGGTGACATTCGGAATGTATTGTTTTCCTTGGTGAAACAATATTTTTACATTGTTAATCATGATTTCTTTTTTTGCTTGAAATTATAAATCGTGTCCGGCATAAGACAAATCGAAACTTTTGTTGCTTATCGGGAAATCTGAAATTTCGTTATTTCGAACTGCCAAAGCCAAAGCCAAGAAATTGTGAAAAGAAGGATCTTTTATTTTATAGTGCAGCAATTCGCCTTTTTCATCGGTGATTGCACAATGGCAAATTTCTCCACGCCATCCTTCAACCAAAGAAATGGCAAATACATTTGGGGTTGGTTGTGACATCGGTTTCCTGTTTGAATTTTCAGCAGGAATGACTGCAATTAGCCGTTTAATATAAGCCATGGATTGGTTTATTTCTTCTCTTCTGATTTGGGCGCGCGAATAAACATCTCCGTGGTGTTTTAAAATCGGTTGATGAGATAACTCTGGATAATGATTGTAAGGATGTGAGGCGCGAATATCTCGGTTTATGTTAATCATCCGTGCTGGCATTCCTACCAGGCCAATGTTTTTTCCGATTTCGTTGGTTACCATTCCTGTTTTCTCAAACCTTCCCATCACTGTGGGAGAGCCGAAAGTTTCTTCGCACATCTCTTCAAAATCAGGTTCAAATTTATCCAATACTTTTTTTAGGATTTCACCTAATTCCTCGGTAAAAGGAAAATTAGTTTTTCCTGCACGAATTAAACTTTTTGCCATTCTGTTTCCACACCATTGCTGAGAAAAGTTGATAATTGGCGTTCTTAGTCTTCCAAAAACAGCACTTCCCAATTGGTAGCCTACATCTGTACACATACCGCTTAAATCTCCTGTATGAATTGCGATGCGCTCCAATTCTGAAGCCAGCGTTCTTGCGAAATGTAAATCCTCATCGGGTTTTTCCTGACATAATGTTTCCCATAAATTCGCAAAAGCCGTAGTATGTCCTACCACAGAATCCCCAGAAATGTTTTCAGCCAGTGTATGTAATTCTATTAATTTTTTTTTCTTTAAAAATAAATTTTCAATGCCCCTGTGCTGATAGCCCAACTGAATTTCGAGATGAAGAATTTGTTCTCCGTTGCAGATAAACCTAAAATGTCCCGGTTCAATAATCCCTGCATGAATTGGGCCAACACCAACTTCATGCAATTCTTCACTTTCAATTTTAAAAAATGGATAGTTGGAAATAATGCTGTTTTTATCTTCCTGATTAACGGGATAACGAACCGGCTTTAACCATGGGTGATTGTTAAATTGGATGCCGAAATTTTCGTGGATTTCCCTTTCAAACTTTTCAAAAGCAAGATGATGCTGACTAAAAGATTCCAATTTTATTGGAAGAGCAACCTCTGCGGAAGAAATTTTGATATATCCTTCTTTGTCATTCGCAACGCAACAAATAAGTTTTATTTCCCCCTGATTGGGAACGCCGTAATAATTTACGCAATGATTTTCTTCAATAGTCAACAATGAAGTATTGTAGTCCAAAAATTGTTCATATTCCAATATAGGAATTGACTCAAAAGGGATTTGCTGGTTGTTTTTAATGGAAATACTTTTCATATCTATAGCGGTAAATTTTTAACTGCTTCATTAATCAATTCAACCATTTGATGTGGTGGGTTTATTCCGAGGTAAACAACCAATCCCAACAAAATGAATTGTGAAATGGACTCATACGGTTTTATGTGTTCTATATTTTCATCTTTAAAATCCACCGCAGGAGTGAATAACAGTTTAAATATATTTTTTCCGAAAGCCCAAATAATAATGGTGAGCAACAGCAATACAAAAATAAGGACAAAAATATAATTGGCTTCAAACAAGGAACGGAAAATTAAAAATTCACTAACGAACATTCCTGAAGGCGGCATTGCCGCTGCAGAGATGAATCCTAAAAGGATAACCATGGCGCCAGTAAGGTTGTATTTGAAGTAATTTCCCACATCATAGATGCTTTTGCTGTTGTATACCCTGTAAATTTGTCCCATTTGAAAAAACAAGCCTGATTTCACAAAAGAATGAAATATAAGATGAAGTATGGCAGCATAATAACCAATGCCTCCCGCTGCAATACCAAGCATAACTACACCCATATGTTCAATGCTTGAATAAGCCAACATTCTTTTAATGTTTTTCACTTTTATCATATAAACTGTGGCGATGAATATGGAAAGCACTGCAGAAATCATAATGATATTATTTGCCCAGGAAAAAAGCGTTGTTTGCGCGAGGATTTCATAAAAGCGGAAAATACCGACGAATCCTACATTCAATATTACGCTGGATAACAATGCTCCGACAGGCGAAGGAGCTTTGTCTTTTGCGTCAATTCCTGCAGTGTACATAGGTACCAGTCCTATTTTGGCGGTATATCCCGTAAAAATGAATATAAAAGCCAATCGCAGCCAAAAAACATCCAACCCAGAAGCGTTTTTTAGCAATGAAACAAATGTAAGGTTTGTATCACCAACTTCTTGAACTGCGATACTCAGAAATAAAATACCTATAAAAACAAAAGTGATGCTGATTGAACAAACAAAAAGATATTTCCAGGTACCTTCCAGCGTGCGTAAATTTCTTCTATGATAAATCAATGCTGAAGCGGAAAGGGTAGTCATCTCCACAAAAATCCATGTTACGGCAATATGGTTGGAAAGGTAGGCCAAACTTAATGCAAAAATAAGCACAACCATGGAGGCGTAATACATGGCCCTGTTTCTCGGATTGTCTTCATTTTTTGAAAAGAAAACATAACTGTGGTAAAATGCCGGGACTGCAATAATACTGATGGTGAAAAGCAATAAAATACCAAGAGCATCTGGCAGAAAATAGTCAAATTCCATGATGTTTTGATGGTTGTATTCATAGACGGTAAATGCCCACTGAAGAAGCAGAAAAATAGCCACCAAAATATAATTTATTTTTTTATTCCTGTTAAAAAACAAGGAGATTCCAATTGCAATCGCACCGATAAGGTAAGGTATAGCCATATTAATCTTTTAGGTTTCTTAATTGATTCACATCGCCACCGTGGAGCACATTGCCAATTTTGTTCACAAAAATTCCGAGCAGCAAAACCGTGATAAATAAATCGAGCAAAATACCTGTATTTAATATCATAGGCATTTCGTTTCCTACCGCAAGTGATAGAATAAAAACACCGTTTTCAATAACTAAAAATCCCATCACATGGGTGAGGATTTTTTTTCGGGTCCCAATGATGTACAATCCGGTGAACAGTGAGGATAATGCTGCCACAAAATATACTTTGTTTAATTGGGTGTTTTCAATGGTGTTAGATAGTAAAAAAGTGATAACTATAATAGATGTTACCATAATTAACGATATGAAATTAGGGACAAAAGGTTCTGCTTCCCTTGTGATTTCATTTCGCTGTATCACATATTTAAGAAATAAAGGAACTGCAATTGTCTTAAAAACAATGGTTTCTAAAAGAATAAAAACAAGATTGAGCGGACTCATTTCGCCCAGTTCAATAAAACTAACACCAAACAACAATATGCCTTGAAAAGCAAGAATTTTAACATAGCTCATCAGCCGGTTGGCGATACTTAAATAAATGAGCGACATGGCGAATACAATTAATAATACGTTGGTCATTTCTTTAATTTTTTTAATTCAATTTGATGTAAATATTTTTAATTTTTAGTAAATTATTTTTATGCAAAAGAAAATTTTTTCAAACAAATTTTCCCATAATTAGCAATACCCCGAAAAAAATTAAAATGGAGATTGATGTTAATGTAAAAATAAATTGCGCATTGTTCCCCATTCTGAATCGTGCCGAAAAAGATTCTAAAATTCCGACCGTTATGGCAAAAATAAATTGAACGGCTAAAAATATGATGATGGAAATTAGGACTGAAAAAGAACCAGTAAAAAAATTAGCAATTAGTGCTCCGTACATCGCGAACTTCAAGTTTGTACCATACAAAATCAACCCCAAATCAAAACCGCTATTATCCAGAATCATAACTTCATGCACCATCGTTAATTCCAAATGTGTTTTTGGATCATCAACCGGCATCCGACTGTTTTCAATCATAGCAATCATCACCAAAACAAAAGTTGCCAACACACCTAGTCCGTAAGAAATATAAGAACCAAAATGAAGGGAAATAAAAATTTCATGAAATGAAGTATGCCCGGTATAAAGAGCGAAAGAACCCATTAAAATAAAGAAAGCGGGTTCTGCCAGCATAGAATACAACGCCTCTCTGCTTGCGCCCATTCCTTCAAAACTGCTCCCTGTATCTAATGCTCCAATAATGCTAAAGAATTTCCCAAGTGCCAATACATAGGCGAAAAACACAAAATCACCGTTGAAGGAAATAATCCCCTTATAATGACCAAATGGAATCACTAAAATAGCCATAATGATGGAAGCAAAATAAATGCTTGGCGCAATCTGAAAAATAAAGCTGGTGGTTTGGCTATAAACTGCGCCTTTTTTCCACAAACGTAGAATGTCTTTCATAGGCTGAAATAACCCCGGACCTTTTCTTCCTGTAGCAATGCTTTTGGTTCTAATCACAATCCCCATAAAAAGCAAACTCGTGAGCACTATCATTATAAGACTTATCATATTATATCTGATTTAAAAAATAAATTATTTTTATTATAGCTTCAATAATTATTGGAAAACCTATAATTAATGCGATAAAAATGGCCCCGTAAAGCACATAAAATTGCGGATTTCCATTTTGTAAAAACCTGAATTTACCAAAGAAAAATTTCAAGAAGTTCCATGGTTTATCAATGAGCCATTCTTCAATTTTATCATGAGGATGAGTTTCATGTCTTCCAGCTATAGGAAAAACACCTGCTACCTCTATTTTCTTTTTTTGAATAGAAAACAAAGGTTCTGCAAGTTTTCTATAGGATCTAATAAAAGAACTGGCAGTATATTGCATTTTTTCAGTATTACCAACATAACCACAGCCCCAGGTAGTTAATATTGGCTTAGGTTTTTTAGCCGTAATAGTTTTTCTGACAAAGAAAATAAGCAATCCTAAAACAATAAATCCGGCTGCACTAAATCCAATGCTTTGCATGGTTTCTGTAATTGAAGCACCAGTTGAAATTTCTCCCAAAATATTCACCTTATCTGAATATAATTTGATTGGTTCACTTAATAGGGAAAAGAAAAATTGAGGAAATAAGCCAATAGCCACAATAAATACTGTCACCATATACATCGGAATTAATTTCCCCGGGTTTGATTCTTTAGGTTCTGTGATAAATCGATGTCTTGGGTTTCCTAAAAATATGGCGCCAAATGCTTTCGTAAAACAAAGAAGTGCAAGTCCGCCAATTAGAACCATACCGAAAACAGAAAACAGCAATACAACAAGATTGAGCATTTCTTCGCTAGCCATCCCGTTAAACAAACCGGAGTAAATGAGAAATTCGGAAACAAATCCATTAAAAGGGGGAAGCCCGCAAATAGCAAGTGCAGCAATCAGAAATAAGATAGTGGTATGCGGCATTTGTTTCACCAAACCTCCAAGGTGTTCAATATTCATCGTGTGTGTTGTTTGATACACATTTCCAGCACTATAAAAAAGTAAGGATTTAAACAAAGAATGGTTAAGTACATGAAGAAGCGCTCCCCCAAATCCCAGCAAAATTAAGGGGCTACTATGTTGTCCTATACCCAATGTTCCCAAGCCAATGCCTACACCTATAATACCAATATTTTCAATGCTGTGATAGGCAAGGAGTTTCTTTAAATTGTGTTGTAATATGGCGAGCATTACCCCATAAATACCAGAAAAGACTGAGAAAATAAGAATAATATAACCCAATATAACATAGTCAGTTTGAATAAGCTGAAGCATTCTCAAAATCCCAAAAACCCCTATTTTGATAATCACGCCAGACATGATTCCTGAAATATGTGAAGGGGCTACTGGATGTGCATATGGAAGCCATGTATGAAAAGGTACAAATCCGGCTTTGACTGCAAAACCTATAAAAAAAAAGAAAAATAACGCCAAACTTGTAATGGGAGGAAAGGAGGTAGAAAATTGACTTATGGCCTCAAAATCATAAGAGCCTGTGCGATAATATACCCAAATAAAACCTAAAGTCAGAAACAAAACACCCGCATGAGACTGAATAAGAAAATTGATTCCCGCCTTCAACGTATCTTGTTTGTAATATTCAAAAATGATGAGTACAAAACTTGAAATGGTCATGATTTCCCAGGCAAATAAAAACACCAGGGAATTTTGTACTACGCAAATGGCTGTCAGCGATGTTTGTACCAAAAGATAGGCAAGGCAATGCAAAGAAATGTTTGCGGTTTGTTTTCTATAAACTTTCATGTATTGTAAGCCATAAATAGCACCGGTAATCAAGGTGAAATTGATTAGCAAAATAAACCAAGCAGACAAACCATCAATCCTTATAGGAATAACACCCGTAACTATTGATCCCTGAAAAACAAACGATAATTTTTCGCCCAATAAGGCAGGAAAGACAAGATATCCGCTCAATATAGCATTAAAAATGACTAAGAAAAGGGTGATTATTCCTTTCCATTTCATTTTTAGAAATGGAATCACGAAAAGTGATAAGACCAATATTGCTATATATGTTTGAATATAAACCATCAAATTAAATTAAATATAGTACCAAAAAAAACCAAAAGAATAAAGAACAACCCATACACCACATACATTTGAACTTTTCCATTTTGTATAAATTGAAAATAATTCAAAAATTTGAGTAATAGCTTCGTCACCCTATTAAATATTGTGTTTTCAAAGAAATCAACAAAATGTGAGTTGTGATTTCTCGTCTGTGGAAAAATTTCTCCCACTTCAATTTCAGTATATTTTTTCTTTTCCTTTACTACAATATCCATAAGTTTTCCTAAACTTTTAGAAAATGATTTTCCTGTATATTGCATATGCACATTTGGAGCTGTATAGCCACATCCCCAAGTTGTGTTTTCCTGAACTGGATGAAGTTTTACAAAATAATTTCTCAACAAATAAATGGCAACAAGCAGAAATAAAAACAGCATTGAATATTTGCCAACATTACCCATAAGTGCTATCATAGGAACGAAAGATTCTAAATCAATAAGGTTGGAGGCCGGTAATACCGATTGTATAAGTTGCAGGGTTACGGAAAAATAAAACTGTGGAAACAATCCAATAGAAATCATAATCACAATTATAAAATATTGTGGAGCACGCATCCATAATGATACTTCGGAAGGTGTATCGTGCAATGGTTGTCGTGGGTTTCCTAAGAATATAGTCCCAAAGGTTTTGGTAAAGGTCAATATTGAAAGTCCGCCAATAAATGCCAAACTTGCAAGAGATAGAATCATTAATGTAGCATGCGTGAGCCCAATGGTATTTATTCCTTCTAAAAAACCGTTGTAAATTAAAAATTCGGATATAAAACCATTTAATGGAGGTAAGCCTCCAATGGCAATGGAACCAATAAGAAACAATGTTGCGGTTTGTGGCATTTTGTGAATGAGTCCGCCCAATTTTTCCATATCTCTCGTATGCGTTTGCTGATAAACAGAACCTGCAGAGAAAAACAGCAACGATTTGAATAGGGAATGGTTTAAAGTGTGCAACAATGTGCCACTCAATCCAATTACTATAAGCATATTATTGTTGAATGCAACACCAATAAGAAACAATCCAATACCGGCCCCAATAATGCCTATGTTTTCAATGGTGCAATAGGCCAGCATTTTTTTAAAATCCCGATGCACACTTGCGTTTAGAATCCCAAAGATACCTGTAAGTATGGAAATGATAAGAACCGATTCACCAATGAGTAATAATTCGCTTTGCAGCATCAATGCCACCCGAAGAATCCCATAGATTCCTAATTTCACAATCACACCTGACATTACACCCGAAATATGAGTCGGCGCTGCAGGATGAGCTTGTGGGAGCCATGAATGCAACGGAATAAAACCCGCTTTGATACCAAATCCGATAAAAAAGAGCAGAAACAACCATGCGTTGTAATTTGCTCCAAAATAGTCACTGATTGCTATAAAATCAAATGAACCTTGAGAAAAATAAACTCCAATAAAAGCCACAGTTAAAAAAGCGACTCCTATGTGCATTTGCACCATATAATTGATGCCTGCTTTTAAAGTTTCTTTTTTTTCGTGTTCAAAAATAACCAAAAACAAGGAAGATAAGGACATTATTTCCCAGGCGATAAGAAAGGCCAAACTATGTTGCAGCATACAAACCCAAAGCATAGACGATTGAAAAACAAGAAAAAGCGTCCAATGAAGGGAAAGATTTGCTTTTTGCTCTTTGTAAGGTTTCATATAACCAATACCATAAAAAGCACCATTTATACAAGTAAGGTTGATTATCAATATAAACCAGGCCGATAAGGCATCTATTCGTATAGGAATATCCCCAAAAAATGCAGATCCTGCCAATGAAAAGTCTACCGGATTGCCCATCAGCGCATTTATAGCGGGAATTGAAGTTGTTATTGCCACCAATAACACAAAAAGAAAATTAACGAAAGCTTTTATTCTTGAAGGAAAAAGCGGAATGCTTATAATTCCTAAGCCCAATATAATTGCTGATGAAATGATCAGCCAAAAATTATCCATACTAATAATATGTCTTAATTTTAAAATCCTTTAGAATATCCTTTAACAGATGAAAATATCCCCAAACACTATCAAATTTACGCAAACCTTTCCTCCATTGACAGAAGTATTTTATGGAAGATGTATTAAAATTGGAAAAGAGGAAATTTGATTCGGCGAAATTAATGATTTTTTTCCGAAAAAAGCAGTAATCTGGCTATTTTTATGCCAATGCAATAATTATAAAGTGTAAAGTAAAAAGGTTAAAGGTGTACGTCTCTGATATATGTTGACCACAAAAGTCAATTTATATAAGAGCAAATATTAGATTAATAAACAAACATCGACATTACGCAAAGGAATTTAAAGAATCGCTTGTAAAAGAATTTGAAAGCGGACAATTAAGTGTATCGCAGTTAGGAAAATTACTTAATATATTGACCACTATAATTTATAGGTGGATTTATAAATTTTCTACCTTTAATGAAAAGGGTTTAGGGTTATAGAGATGAAATCAAGCAGTTTAACAAAACTAAATGAACGGAGCAAAAAGTCAAAGAACTGGAGCGAGCAGTAGGTCAAAAGCAAATTAATATTGACTATTTTGAAAAAATGATTGATATCGCTAAGGAAGAACTCAATATCAAAAAAACTTCAACACTGTACAATCATTGATTCCGAAACAACCAGGAAAAAAATTACGCAATGAATCAGCTTTATCAAGTTACAGAAATAAGTAAACAAACTGTCAATCAATATGCAAACAGACAAGTTGTTTTTGACAAAAACATTCTTTGATAACGAAAAATTAATAGAAACCGGTCAACACCAATCAGGGAAGTTCACACCATCCTGTTTTTGTATAATAATTGATTTTTTGTGTTGATGATCGTTAAATGTAATTTACACAACAATGTCACTGTGAAATCTTCAAAAATAAATTTTAGGATATCCTTAAACCCCAATAAAATAAGGGCCTGCAGATAGGCAAAAGGGACGATAAAGGGAGGATACTCCGTACATACTCCGTACATAGTGTGAATGCAGTGTTATAGTCACCATAACACTCGGGCTAAAATTGATCAAAAAAAATGAGTCAAAAAATAGGACTTTTGGCTTTAAAAAATTTGAAATTCAAGGAGCCTCTTTCGGTAATTCCAATTAAAACAGAGAGAAATAACCATAATTTTATTATTTTAAATTCTATTATGCCAATCTAAAGGAGAGGGGCAAGGGGTGTATAAAAAATCATGAGAATAAAACTGGTCAACACTTATCAGGGAAGTTCAATCTAATAATCCTAGAGGTTGAAAAATACCAAAAGTTGAATAACTAAAAATTTCAAATGAAAATAGAATTCAATAAATAAGTTACATTACCCTTACATATATTATTAAAATTAAACTTATTTATTTTAATTAACAACCATTTTGTATAATATAGTTTGTCAGCATAAACTAATATAGCACATTTGCATTGTAAATAATAACAAAAAATAAAAAACATGTGTGGAATAGTTTGTGCGTTTGATTTAAAAGAGAAAGCAGAGTTGTTGAGACCTCAAGTTTTGGAGATGTCTAAAAAAATCCGTCATCGTGGTCCGGATTGGAGTGGGATTTATTCTGATGATAAAGCAATATTGTCTCATGAAAGGCTTTCAATTGTTGACCCAGCTTCTGGGAAACAGCCGTTATTTAGCGAAGATAAAAAATTGATATTGTCCGCGAATGGCGAAATTTACAATCATCGAGCGTTACGAAAACAATTTGAAGGTAAATATAACTTTCAGACAGAATCGGATTGTGAAGTAATTTTGGCCTTATATAAAGAAAAAGGAACAGATTTTATTGATGAAATGAACGGTATTTTTGCCTTTGCCTTATATGATGCGGAAAGAGATGAATATTTTATAGCACGTGACCATATGGGAATTATTCCTTTATATATGGGATGGGATGCTAATGGAACATTTTATGTAGCTTCTGAATTAAAAGCGTTGGAAGGCGTTTGCACAAAAATAGAGTTATTTCCTCCGGGACACTTTTTATCGAGTAGAGATGGAGAATTAACCAAATGGTACAGCAGAGATTGGATGGATTATGAGGTTGTAAAAGACAACCAAACAAGTATTGATGAAATTCACGATGCTTTGGAAGCTGCGGTTCACCGTCAATTAATGTCTGATGTGCCTTATGGGGTATTGCTTTCGGGTGGTTTAGATTCTTCCGTAACTTCAGCTATTGCAAAAAAATATGCAGAGAAGAGAATAGAATCTGATGATACTCAGGCCGCCTGGTGGCCACAATTGCATTCTTTTTCTGTTGGATTGGAAGGTTCTCCCGATTTGGCGGCTGCACAATTGGTTGCAGACCATATAGGTACGGTTCACCACGAAATAAAATTCACCATTCAGGAAGGATTAGATGCCATACGCGATGTGATTTATAATCTGGAAACTTACGATATTACAACAATTCGTGCTTCAACGCCTATGTATTTAATGGCAAGGGTAATTAAGTCTATGGGGGTGAAAATGGTTCTTTCCGGTGAAGGTGCCGATGAGTTGTTTGGTGGCTATTTGTACTTTCATAAAGCGCCAAATAAAAAGGAATTTCACGAAGAAACTGTTCGTAAACTGAGCAAATTGCATATGTACGACTGTTTAAGAGCTAACAAAAGTTTAGCAGCTTGGGGAATTGAAGGTCGCGTTCCGTTTTTGGACAAGGAGTTTATGGATGTGGCGATGCGCATAAACCCACAAGACAAAATGATCAATGGTGAACGCATGGAAAAATGGGTGGTTCGTAAAGCTTTTGAAAGTTATTTGCCTGCAAGCGTGGCTTGGAGACAAAAAGAACAATTTTCTGACGGTGTTGGATACAGCTGGATTGACACCTTGAAACAGGTAGTGGCGGCAGAAGTTACGGATGAGCAATTGGCAAACGCCAAGTACAGATTCCCTTTACAAACACCTACAAACAAAGAAGAATTTTATTATCGTTCTATATTTCAAGAGCATTTTCCTTCAGATGCCGCAGCGCTTTGCGTACCGCAGGAAGCGTCGGTTGCCTGCAGCACCAAAATTGCGCTGGAATGGGATGCAAGTTTCAAAAACATGAACGATCCATCTGGCCGGGCAGTGGCAAATGTGCATTCTGATGCCTATAAAAAATAACTGCAGACTATATTTGTTTGAATTAAGAATCCGGTGAAAGCCGGATTTTTTTTGTTTGGTAAAGATTAGCAAAGATTGTTCTTTGTAAAAAACTTACTTTTGTGGCGAAAATTACATGAACTAAACATCATCATTCTGAACTTGTTTCAGAATCTTATCACACAAGTTTATAATTATTATGACAACCTGAAATGAATATTCACGAATACCTTAAAATATGATAATAAGGAATGAGTAAATAAGTTCAGGTTGTCGGTTTGTAAAAACAAAAAAAATGCTATCAAAAGAAACGAATTCAGTATTAATTCCAACCTTAAAAAAATATTTTGGTTACGACAATTTTCGTGATCAACAGCAAGCTATTATTGAATCGGTGCTTTCCAAAAAAGACAATTTGGTCATTATGCCCACAGGTGGCGGAAAATCCATTTGTTTTCAATTGCCGGCTATTTTATTAGAGGGAATCACCTTGGTTATTTCGCCATTAATTGCCTTAATGAAAGATCAGGTCGATGGTTTAACGGCAAATGGCATTCCAGCTGCATTTTTTAATAGCAGTCAGGGAAGCCAAGAACAACAAGGAATTTTTGATAAAGTGATACATTCAGAAATAAAACTTTTGTATGTGGCTCCCGAAAGTTTGTCATTACTTGAAAATATTCTGAAAGAAAAATACATCAGCTGCATTGCTATTGATGAAGCGCATTGTATTTCTTCTTGGGGGCACGATTTTCGTCCGTCTTACCAACAATTGGGTTTTCTGAAAAAGTTATTGCCAAAGACGCCAATTATTGCATTAACCGCAACGGCCGACAAGGCGACAAGAAAGGATATTTTAGCACAATTAAATATTCCTGACGCAACCGAATTTTTGTCTTCTTTCGACAGGAAAAATATTGAATTAGAGGTTCGTCCCGCAAATGACCGTGTGTTACAAATCCTGAAATTTATCGAAAAAAATCCAAATGAATCCGGCGTTATTTATTGTCTAAGCCGAAAATCAACAGAGCAACTGGCTTCCAAACTAAAACAAAAAGGAATTAAGGCCGCCTCTTATCATGCAGGTTTGAGTTTTGAGGAGCGCAGCAAAACGCAGGAAGACTTTATTTATGATAAGCTGAAGGTGATTTGTGCTACAATTGCCTTTGGAATGGGCATAGATAAGTCTAATGTTCGCTGGGTAATTCATTACAATATGCCTAAAAATATTGAAGGTTATTACCAGGAAATTGGTCGTTGCGGACGAGATGGCTTAAAAGCGAATGCCATATTGTTTCATAGTTATGCCGATGTGATCCAGCTTCGGAAATTTATGGGTGGTGCCAGTAATGAAGACCTGCAGGTTGCGAAATTAGAACGCATGAAACAGTTTTCAGAAGCAACCACTTGCAGAAGAAAAATATTGTTGAGCTATTTTGGTGAATTGTTATCAGAAAACTGTGGTAATTGTGACGTGTGTAAAAATCCCCCCCAGTTTTTTAATGGCACAACCATCGCTCAAAAAGCACTTTCAGTAATCGCCCGGCTCAAAGAATCTGAAGCCACAGGAATTGTGATTGATGTATTAAGAGGCGCTCATAATGCAACAACCATGGATAAAGGCTACGACAAACTAAAATCACATGGCGTTGGGAAAGACATCTCTTGGAGAGATTGGCAACAATATTTGATTCAGTTAATCAATCAGGGATTTTGTGAAATTGCTTTTCATAAAAATAATGCGCTGCAGCTAACTGCTTTTTCTAAAAAGGTGTTGTTTGAAAATAAGCAGGTTAATTTAACATATCCCATTTCAGTCACAGAAAAGACCGTGATTATAAAAGAACCAAAAGCAAGTAAAGTCAAAAAGGACACCTTGTTTGAACGTCTACGCAAACTTCGCTATCAAATTTCTTTGGAGGAAAACATCCCTGCCTATCTGGTTTTTAGTGATGCCGCCTTAAAAGAAATGGAAAGAGCAAGGCCAATGTGCACATCTGGTTTTCTTAAAATAAGCGGGGTTGGGCAACGAAAGTTGGAAGTTTATGGTGATGAATTTATTGCTGTAATAGTTTCATTTATGAGTGAAAAGACGGCGAAAAAAAAGAAAAAAGACACGAATACCGTTACCTATGAATTGTACAAAGAAGGTTTAACGATTGATGAAATTGCTAAAACCCGAAACCTGAGTCCGACCACTATTTTTTCCCATTTGGCCAAACTATATGCCGACGGAAAGGACATCAATATTTACGATTTTGTAAGCAAAGAAGAAGTAGAACAGGTTGGAAAAGCAAAACAGGCATTAGAAAGCCCTGCAGCATTAAAGCCTTATTTTGACTATTTTAAAGAAGAAATGGACTATTCAAAAATTCGTTTGGCACTGACGATTCTTAATGGATAAAAAGCCCCCTAGCCCTCAAAGGGGGAATTAATATTGGAAAGTAAAAATGAAAGTAGGAAATAGCGATATGTAAAATATTTTGGTTAATTCGGGGAAAAAGCACTTAAAACTTAAAAGTTCAGGCAATGGGAATTAGGAAATAGGCAAAAGATTTTTAATTTGGCAAATCAAAAAAAACTTATAGCTTACGGCTTAGAACTTAAAACTTTTCCATCAAAGATGCGCTGATTTTATAATAGGATTATTTTCAATGACATTTGACAATACAATATGTGTGGTGGTTTCTCCATAGGTAATAAGCTGGTCAATAAACCTTCCAAGATGCTGTTGATTTTTTAACACAACTTCCATTACGATATTTTCATTTCCAGTAATTCTGTAACAATTTATAACTTCATTAAAATCTCTCACCTTTTCAATAAATGGTTTTAGCCTTCCCATAAAAGCACGCAAAGTAATAATGGCTTTTAGCTGGTTTCCGGTTTCAATATAGCAGACTTTTGCGTGATAGCCTTCAAGAACACCTATATCTTCCAATTTACGTATACGTTCAGCAACAGCAGGTGAAGTAATTCCTACTTTACGCGCAATTTCTGTATTTGATTGCCGTGCATTTTGCTGTAAACATTCCAATATATTCCAGTTAATTGGATCTAAGTTCATATTTTAAAGTTTTGAAGTATAAAAATATTAAATTATAATCTAAATTAACACAATTGGTTTAATTATTAAATATGAAATTTTGTTTTCTGAGGTAAATTTGCATGCTTAATGTAGTGAACAATGTGTAATCCTGAAAAACAAAATATAAATCAGTTGGTGATTTATCAAAAATCATTGTATATTTTTAAGCTGGCGCGACGCATTACTTCTTATATCACCAATGATAAAGATATTTTGTCGATGTATATGTCTGATAAAAAAAGTTGCAGGTATGCAGATAATTTATTGATGAATGCTTTGGGATTGGTTCCTAAAATTGTCGAGACCGAGTGTCAGGCGAATCCGAGCTTAAAACTTAAATATGCCCAATCTCTAAGATATTTTATTGATGGTTTATATCAAAATTGTTTGCAGTTAGAAAGTACAAAAATTCAAGGAAAGGATTTTGTAAGACTATTGCGAAAAGAACTTAGGCATTTAAGAAAAATTCATAAACATTACGTTAAATCGCTTTTATAAGTTCTCATTATTCAGTTTCAGTTCACAGTTTTTTTATTAATTCAGAACAAATAAACAGTTTAAGATTATAAAATTAAACGAGTAACATTTCGTCTCTTTTTTAGCTTTTAACCTTTAACTTTCAGCTTTATGCTTTAACCAATCTCTGACGAATGGTTTCATATAAAAAAGCACCGCAAGCCACAGAAACATTTAGCGAATCAATTTCACCCAGCATAGGTAATTTTGCCTTGTGAGTTACAATTTTTAAAATAGAAGGATTGATGCCTCGATCTTCAGATCCCATAATAATGGCTGTTGGAAGCGTTAAATCTATGTCATAAATTAAAGTATCTGTTTTTTCAGTGGCAGCAACCAATTGAATATCTGCCGCCTGAAATTGGAAAATGGCGTCTTTAATATGATCAACTTTACAAATAGGCATTTTAAACGCTGCGCCTGCCGAAGTTTTTATAGTATCGGCACTTATTGGGGCATTCCCTTGTTTTTGGATAATAATTCCTTGAACACCTGCACATTCAGCAGTTCTGATAATGGCTCCGAAATTACGCACATCAGAAATTTGATCTAACAACAAGAATAGGGGAGTTGCAGTTTTTTCAAGTACTGAAGTTATTAATTCATCCAAATCAGAAAACTCAATAGGCGAAATTTGTGCTGCAACGCCTTGGTGATTTCCGTTCTTTGAAATGCGGTTCAATTTTTCAACGGGCACATGGCTTGTTGCAATTTTATGTTGCTTAATAAGGCTGTTTAATTCAGAAAATAAGGGACCGCTTAAGTCTTTTTGCAAATATACTTTGCTTATTGTTTTTCCGGAATTTATGGCTTCTATAACCGTCCTAATGCCAAATATTTTTGAAGATTCATTTTCCATGGTGCAAATGTAGGGATATTGTTTAAATAAAAAAACCACCTCAGTTGAGGTGGTTTTAAAAAAAATATTAAAGTTTAATGATCATCTTCCGAGAATCCAGTTTTTCTGTGTCCAGAAATAACGTAAATTTCATCAAGGGTATTGTCATAAGTAGCATTGGTATATTCCCAATCAAATTGTTCTACTTCAGGATCAGCTCTTAATTCAACAGGTACAGCTTTGCTAGTAAATGTAACAGTACCGCTTAAAAGTTTTATTTTAATATATAGGCTGTCTACTGGATTACCACTAATTGTAGTACCCGCATTTGGTAAGATTTTACCTTCTAAAATTGCATTTCTAATGTAACCTCTATCTTCAGTTACTTCTTGATTTAGACCTGTAGGCTTATCACCTGGGACTTCAATTGCAATAATGTCGTTTTCTAAGTCTGCAAAATCCATACTCATAGATTTAAAAGATTCAGGAGTTCCATCTAAAGTAAATTTACTTTTTAAAGGAAATACCCCGTCTGTATCTTCAATCCATACTTCATTCTCTTTATTAGCAGAGGTGTTGTAAATCATAAGTTGAACAGCATTATCATAACCAACATAAATATCAGCCATGTCTTCACTAAATAGTTCCCAGAAATAAGTTCCAGAGTAACCTAAGGTATTACTGTCCCATATTTCTACATCTTCCTTACAAGAACTCATAGTTAAAGCAAAAAAGAATAACGATATATATAATATGTTTTTTTTCATGTTTTGTATTTTATTGTTTTATTAATGTAACGTCAAACCCAAAACTAGCTGGATCAGGTGTAGAAATCACTTTGTGAGAAAATGTGGTTCCGCTAACTTTCATATTAATGAAGAACCAAGGTCCCCAAGGTGAATTATTCCACAATGAAGTATAAGTTGTATTGTCTGCATTAACATAAAAATAAGTTTTCAATCTATATGCAGGACCATAACCATAACCTATATTGTAACGTCCTCCAAAGAAGTCGGAAGCCTCAAAAACACCATTAGCAATTTTTGTAATTACAGTAGCATTTAAATGTGTTCCAGTGCTTACAACACCTGTGTAGGTACCGCTATAGTCTATAGAAGAAACACTTGAAGGAACAACAAGAACAGTTCTAGTTATAGTTTTTGCAAACCCATCTTTATTTACAATATTATAAGATAGTTCATTATAACCAATTTCTGTGTTGTCTACACTTCCTGAAACTTCAACCTTTTCTGTTACGTCTTCTTCTCCTTCAAATGCAATTACTCCAGGATCAACAAAAGCTGTACCTTGAGAAAGAACGATTATTTGATCACCTATTAACTCAATATCATTATATTGAGTTATTCGTGATACCCCGTCAGTTGTGTCATCTTGCTCACAAGAAATGATGAGAACAAAGAGCACAGGTAATATTTTATATATAAGTTTGTTCATAATTTTAAATTTTAAATTTATTTACCTATTTTTTGATTCCACCAAATTTTTTCCAGTAAATCAACTTTTTGAGCTGGAGCATTTGTATTTCTATTTAGCACAGCATCAGGATATACAGGTGAAGCAGGTAGGTTTCCATTTGTTTTTTCTCTACCATTTACTGAAATTGTAAATTTTCCAACAGGAAAGTTCAAGAAAGCAAAATTTCTATCACTCTTAACGTCAATATCACTTACTGCAGGATATTTAGTTCTGTTACGTTCTAAGAAAGATTCAATATTTTGATAGTTGGCATTTGCAACCCATTTTTGCATTGAAATTTGTTCAATACCTTCTTCAATAGTTCCATCTACCCATACAGCATATCCTCCGGTTGAAATAATATCCATATCATATATAGAATTTTGAGCTAAAGAAGCTGTAACAGCCATGTCATAATAAGTTTTTGCACTTGCCATATTATTGGCTCTAGCATATACTTCAGCTATATAAAAGTTTACTTCCCAATCAGACATAATCATTAAGTCCATATCTGCTGTAAACAATGCTTCACTATACTCTTCATCCTCGTCAAGTGTTCCATTCAAATCACTATCTTTTTTAGAATCAAAATCTCCAAAGAAAGCACCCTTATGACCAGAAGACGGAGCTTCAAATAATGCATCAATTCTAGGGTCATTATTTACATTTAAATAATCTATAAATGTTTTACATCCAATAACATTAGTAGATAGGTAATTAGCACCTCCAGTTGAGAATTCTCTCATAGGGTGTTTTTTACCTTCTTTATCATCAGACCAATGGCTTCCTGAAATTTTAGCTGAATTGGTTAAAAGCGAGTTATTCGAAATAAACGTCACCAAATCTGCATTATTATAGCCACTTGTTTCTGATTGACGAATCATTAACTTTAACTTTAGAGAGTTGGCAAATTTCACCCACTCTTCCATGTCTCCATCATAAATAAAATCATACGAATTTGCTATTGTAAGTTGTGTTGCATCAATTGCAAGCAAAGCATCAATTCGAGCTAAAAGATCAGCGTATATTTCAGTACTGCTATCAAATACTGGAGATTTTACACCTTCATCTCCTTTTAAAGCTTGGGAATAAGGAATGTCACCCCATACATCAGTCATTATTTGCCAAGAATATATTGACAAAGCTTCTGCTATATAGTAGTATCCTTGATTTTTAGGTTCAGTGGATAATGTTTTAATACGTTTTAAATCATTTAAGGTTCCAGCTGTAAGACCTGTATAGGCATTTGAAAAGCTCGTTTCTTGATATTCACATAAACTTTTAAATTGAGAAGCAGTATAGGATTGTGTCCAGTATTGATTCCAATATCCACCTCCGAATCCGAAGTCCCATCCCATTAAGTTATTTCCTAATTGTACTTGCGCACTAGGTAACAATATCTGAGGATTGTCAGTAGTTCCTAATACGTTAGGATCCTGATTGACATCTAAATAATTATCACAACTAGTTGCGAAAATTGATAGAAGTACCAATGTAAATTTTAATATATATTTTTTCATTATTTAAGTTTTATAGATTAATATTTAATCCTAATGTGTAAACTTCATTTGTTGGGTTTCCTCTAAACTCTCCAAATTTTGCGCCCAAATCATTACCAAAAGTTGTTGTTTCTGGATCAATATATGGATTCTCTTTAGGAGTCCATAATAAAAAGTTGCTTGCTGTAAAAGATAATTTAATTGAATTCACATTCATTTTTTCACAAATACTTTTTTCAACGTCATAGCCTAAAGTAATATTTCTTAATTTTAGATAAGACCTATCAATTACGGCATAATCATCTCCATTAAATCCTCCATCACTGTAGAATGTATGAAGTGCAGTTGGGTTTACAGGAATAGTGTTTTCACTGTAAGTGCCATCACCATTACTAGTAACGGAATTAGGAACTAGAAAAGCATTACGATCATTTAAAACACTTTCAGGAGAACTACCAGTCCAATGCATATAATCTTTAGTTCCAGAATAGATATACCCACCAAATCTATAATCAAGTGTTCCGGTTAAAGATATACCTTTCCAAGTGAAGGTATTGGTTAATCCCATTCTGTACTTTTCATTGATGTCCTTATTTAAAAGTTTTTGATCAGTTGTCGCTTGTGGGTTTCCATTTCCATCTACAACAGTGTATTCTTTACCATCTATGATAGTTTTTTGAGCAGTTGCAAATTTAAATTGACCTAAAGGCATTCCTTCTATTGCATATATTCCACCAGTTCCAAATCCAGATAAAAATACTTCATCAACATTAAGTTTTTCTACCTTGTTTTTGTTTTGGGAATAATTCCAATTGATGTTCCAAGTAAAATTATCGGTTTTAATTGGTTTTAAGTTAACATTCAATTCCAAACCTTTATTTCTTACATCACCAAGGTTTGAAGTTATTGAAGTATAGCCGCTAGATGGGTCAATAGGTAAAGAAGCTATAAGTCCTTCCGTATATCTATTGTAATAAGAAACTTCGAAACCGAATCGATTTTGAAACATGTTATTTTCAATCCCAATTTCGAACTCTCTAGTTATTTCAGGTTTTAGTTTAGAATTACCTAAAACATTCGATGCAGTATATGAATTCACCCCACCAAGTGGAAATGTTAAGTTGTCAACATCTGGGTAACCAGGATTACTGGAGTAGCCGGATACGTATCTATCAAAAACAGAATATGGATCAGCGTCATTTCCTGTAGTACCATATGCTATTCTAAATTTTGTAAAGTTAAAAACACCAGTATCTATATCCTTTGATCTTAAATAATCAGTAAGTAAAAAACTTAAAGTTTGTCCTCCATAATAGAAAGAGTTATTTTCGATAGGTAATGTTGAAGACCAGTCATTTCTCGCGGTTAAATTCAAATACAAATAATTGTTTAAATTTAAATCTACACTTAAATATGCTCCTACTAATCTTCTGTTTTGTTCATTTTGATTTGCTTCAGCAGGAGTAAGGCTATTGATTAGGTTATAAAAACCTGGAACATCAATTGAAGAAATTGAACCACTTAAATAGCTGGTTTTTCTGTCATTTGCATTAAAACCAATTAATGAATTAAGTTCTAAACTTTCTGTAATATTTGTATTATAGTTTAAAATTAAATCATGGTTTATTTGTGTTCTTTGTCTTCTTAACTCTTGATAACTTCCAGGAGTTTCAGAATCAGATCCAAAATTTGGAGATGAAGGGTCAAAGGCGATAATACCAGTATGTGTATTTGCGATTGAAGATTCAATATCACCACCAAATCTATATGTTAATTTAAGATTATCAAGAATGTCATAATCTAATTGGAATTTTCCAAAGAATTTATTTTTATCTTGAACGGCACTATCATTATCTAATACGTAGTAAGGATTTACACCGTAAGGAGTAAAATAATTATCTGGCGCATTAAAAGGATTATTAGTGTAATCTTTTAAATCTACAATTGAAATATCATTTGCAATCTCATAAAGTGATTGATAAACAGATGATCCTTGTCCAGAAGGTACTGAACTTGTTTTTTCATTACTATAATTTAATGAAGTACTAATTTTTAAATTTTTATAGGTATGAGAACCTCTGGTCGCAACCGTGAATCTTTCATAACTATCGTTGCTAGTAGGTATAACTCCATCAACTTTGTTGTGTGATATAGAAAAGTAAAAATCAGTGTTTTCATTACCGCCAGCAAGTGATAATGAGTTTTTATAGTTTTCACCATAATCATAAAAATCTCTAATCGTATTTTTCAAGTAAACATATGGCTTTATTTGTTGGCTATTATTTACAATTCTCCCCCAAACTCTATCTATACCGTCATAAGCAGCTCCCCAGTTTCCGTTTTCATCAAGAGCTCTATCTCCACTCCAACCTTGACCAAATTGAGTTTGTTTTTCAGGTAATCTACCTACACGAGAAAGACCGTATGAGCTATCAAAATTAACTTGCAGCTTACCATTCGTTCCTTTTTTGGTCGTGATCATAATAATACCATTTGCGGCACGAGATCCATAAAGAGCTGTTGCAGCAGCACCTTTTAAAACTGTTAAGTTTTTAATATCATTTGGATTAATGGCGTTTATACCAGAACCAAAATCAACCTGATTATTTAAGTTATCACCAGCTCGGCTTTGAACATTCGTTAAAGGAACACCGTCAACTATATAAAGTGGTTGATTATTCCCAAAAGATGATGCTCCACGAATAATAACGTTTTGAGTAGCACCTGGTCCGGGAGCAGTAGAAACATCTAATCCAGAGACTTTACCTTGTAAAGCTGTCATAGGGTTTACCGCTTGAGATTTATTTATTTCATCACCTCCAAGAGAAGCCATGGAATATCCAATTGCTTTCTTTTCTTTAGAGATCCCCATTGCAGTTATAACAACTTCATCTAAGGCTTGAGCGTCTTCTTGCATCACAATATTGATGCTGTTTGAGGTGCCTATGACTTGTTCCGTGGTTTTCATACCTATATAGCTATATTGCAACACAGCTCCTGTGGCAGCATTAATAGAATAATTTCCATCAAAATCTGTTTGTGTACCTATTTTGGTACCTTTAATAATAACTGTTACACCAGGTAAGGGGCCGCTTGCGCCGGAAACAATACCCGTAACAGTTTTTTCTTGGGCAAACGATATTTGCACCATAAACGCTAATAGTAGCGTTAAAAAACCATTTAACTTTGTTCTCATTATATAATTATTTGAATTAATGGGTTAAAATTCTTAATAATTTGTTAATTAACCTAACTTTTGTGCATTAAGTTTATTAATATTTATTATTAATTACATAATATATTGAAGTAAACAATATATATTATTATGAATAATTTAACAAAAAATGGTTTATGTTATAAAATAATCAATTTTATGATTAATTAATATTTAACTTTTTTGACGTGCATATTCCTTAATATAAGTTTGTTATGTCTTGTAACTTTTGATTTCAGAAAATAATAAAAAAATTGTTTTGTGATGTTAAATATGAGATATCCTCAAATTTTAGTTAATGACACTAAATTGGTTTTGTGCTAGGGCTAATTATTAACAATTCTTGATAAATTAGAGAGAGGGTGTTTTCTATGTGTTTAATTTTTTTATATTATTTGAAAAATTAAGATAGATTATGAGACATTATATTAATGTATTTTATTGTTTCTTTTCAGTCCTATATTCTTGAAATTGCGCTAAATTTATTAATAGACCGCAAAAGGGAGGTTATTTTTCCTTCAGGAAATAAAAGGAAACGGTTTTATTTAGGATTAATGAAACAAAGGAAAGTAGGTATTGAATGAACGGGTTTTTTCTGTGCAGAATTATTAAAAATTAATACATTTAAAAGCTTGAACCTGGCTTGTTTAAATTTTATGTTGCTTAAGAAGGTTGTTTAATTCAGAAAATAAGGGACCGCTTAAGTCTTTTTGCAAATATACTTTGCTGATTGTTTTTCCAGAATTTATGACTTCTATAGCCGTGATGATGCCAAATATTTTGAAGATTCATTTTCCATGGTGCAAATTTAGGGGTATTACAGAAATAAAAAAACCACCTCAATTGAGGTGGTTTTAAATTTATAGAATGAAAATTATTAATATCCTTCGTTTTGAACCATATTAGAATTGGCATCTACTTCAGCTTTTGGAATTGCCCATGTCATTCTAGGGTCTCCATAAGGAATTGTGCTTGCAATATTTTGTTGCAGTGAAAATTTCACAATAGATTTTCCTGTTCTTAATAGGTCATCATAACGGAAACCTTCAAAAATTAATTCTTTTCTTCTTTCGTTAAGAATATCATCTTTAGTAACTGTAGTATATGCAGCAGCTCCTCTATTAGAGGTAATTTTATTTATCTGCGTTAAAGCATCTCCACTAGTTTCAAATAAAGCTTCAGCATAATTTAAAATCACTTCTTCATATCTTATTAAAGGTATATTATCGTAACCATTAAGTCCTGGGTATTTTCCCATGTTTCTTAATGCAGTTGGTCTAGGGGAAAGTGGCTCATAGCCTAAAATATCAGCCCTAACATCACCAGCTGCATATAAATTTGCAACTTCGTTGATAACTTGTACATCTCCATAACTTCCGGTTTCTCCAGTTCTGTATATGTAACTAATATTGTCACTACCTCTGGCATCAGTTGAACTAAAAGCTAATTCAAATATTGAATTTGATGACCCATTTTGAGCCCAAGACCCAACATAATCCGAAGCTGATATAATTGAATAATCGCCTGAATTTATTACAGCTTCAGCAGCAAGTTTTGCTTCTGGCCACATTTTAAAATAAACAGCGACTCTTGATTCTAATGCTTTAGCTGCATATTTCGACATAAACACTTTAGAAGAATCAAAGTAGGCTTCGTCCATCATAGTAAAGGCAGAATTCAAATCTTCCATAATAAAGGTTTTTACTTCCTCAACGGTGTTACGCGCAGGGTAAAGTTCTTCCCCTTTAAACTCCTTAACATATGGTACACCTAAAGTCCCACCAACGTGTTGTTGTCCATAAGATTTTAATAAATCGAAGTGTGCCAAAGCTCTAATAGCGTAGGCTTGCCCTTGCAAGTGTTTTCCATAATCCAAATCTCCTGTTAAAGTGGTTAGATCAGTATTTATTATAATATTTGCACTTGCAATTGCATCGTAAGCCTCATCCCACATATAGCCCGTTGTAGAACTATAGTTAAAAGTGGCCTGAGTTGTAAAACGCCCGGAATTACCATTTGAAAAGCAATTATCCGTTCTAACTTCATTTGTTACAATGAAATCTCTTCCATAGTATCCTGCTGCTGTGAAAGCATCATAAGATCCTTTTATTATTCCATATAAGTTACTTACATCTGTAATACTTCCTTCCACAGACTTGTTTTGCTCCAAGCTAGGATCCAAATCATCTGTATTACAAGAAGTGAATGACATAAAACCTATGAAAACTAATGTATATATATAATTTATTTTTTTCATGATTTCTTAAAATTTAACGTTAATACCAAAAATTATTGACTTAACAGGTGGTGTAGTTAATGATGTAAAACCGTCAGCAGCTATCTCTGGGTCATACTTTAAATTGTCTTCTTTTACCCAAGTGAACAGGTTGGTTCCACGTACAAAAAGCCTAAGTCCATCAAAACCAATGACATCTGTTATGTTTCTATTAAAGTCATAACCAAAAGTTACATCTTTAATTCTTAAATAATCACCATCATATAAGAATTTTGAATGACTTTGCCAAGGTCTTGTCGTAGCCTCAAATTTTCCAAAACGTGTTCCAGTATCACCTGGTTCTTGCCATCTGTCTAACAATGTATTAATACCTTGATAATAAGCTATAGGGAAAAAATCAGTTCCTTGTGTGTAGCGAGCCCAATCTTCATATACTTTGTGTCCGCCAGCATAATAACCGCTTGCATCTAAACTAAAGCCTTTAAAATCTACATGTAAATTCAATCCTGCAGTTAGTTTAGGGATAGCGCTTCCGCCTTGAAAAACTTGTTTTGCACTGTTGAAATTACTAGTGGTTTCACTTCCTACTCCATCAACATACCATAATTCATTACCATTTGCTGGGTCAACACCTGCCCAAGTTGGCATATACCATGCGTAAACTGGGTGGCCTGTTTCAACTCTTCTAGTGGTTGTTGTTATGTTAATTTCATTTCCATTACCATCTTTAGCCAATTCGGTAACTTCATTTTCTGTAGTAGCCATATTTCCACCAATAGAAAAGTTTAAATCTTCTGATTCAATGATTCTGAAATTCATCTCCAATTCAAATCCTTTATTTTTCATGCTACCAATATTTCTGGTTTGGCTGACAAATGAAGTTGTCAATGAAAGTGGCACATCCAATAATAAATCGTTAGATTCTCTTGTGTAGTAACCAAAAGAACCGGTGACTCTATTTTTGAATAATCCAAAATCCATACCTACATCTAAGGTATTTGATGTTTCCCAAGATAAATCATTGTTACCAAAGTTAGCTGGAGTTACAGCACCTTCACCAGCATAGCTATTGTCATAGCCAAACAAAGCCTGATATTGATTTATGTCTATATTTGCATTACCAGTAACACCATAAGAAGCTCTTAATTTTAAATTACTGATGATATCGCTATCAGTTAAAAAGTCTTCCTTATAAATATTCCATGCGGCACCTACAGACCAAAAATCTCCCCATCTGTTTTTTTGACTAAAACGAGAACTTCCTTCCTTTCTAAATGTTCCGTCAAGTACATATTTGGCATTGAAGGCTGAATAATGCGCAGTAGCCATATAAGATGCTATTGCCCAATCAGTAAATGAAGAATAAGCAGAGGTTGGACTACCGGCAGAGGCTAAGTTTGTTAAACCGTCATCTGCAAATGATTCACCGTCTGCATCCAGGTATAAGTATCTGTTTTTTTGATACTCTTGTAAAAGTTTGAAATCAATTTTATGATCGTCATTTATTTCATAAGTATAATCTAATGAATTTTGAAAAACATAAGTTACAGAATTGCTATGAGCTGCCCAACCATAACCATCGGTAGCATCGCCATCACCTCTTGTTCTGTTTCTATATCTCTTATAATTATAAATCTGATAATCAATATTAGCTCTAGAGGTGAACAATAAATTTTCAACAGGAGTTTCCCAAGTAAGTGTATTGTTTGTTATAATTCTTGTCAACTTTGAGTCATCTATATCTTCTTGTGAAATCCATAATGGGTTTGGTAAAGATGTGTCAAATATATTTATTGATCCATCTTCGTTATATGGTTGTTCAATTGGAGGCATAAAATATTTAACCGCTCTAGGTGAAGAAAAATACGCGCTTGATTCCAATAACCCATCTTGGTAAGTATGTGAAGCAGAGTTTCTTGTGCTTAATTTTACTTTACTCGATAAAGCTTTTTCAAAATTTACAGTTCCTGTGATTCTTTCAAATGAAGATCCAATAACTGTAGATTCTTGGTTAAAATAACCTAAAGCAGTGTAAAAACTTGATGTTTCATCACCACCACTAGCCGAAAAGTTATATTCTTGTATAGGAGCATCTTTGTTTGTGATCACTTTACCCCAATTTCCTTCGGGACTTCCTGCCGCATGCCATTTAGTGTATGTGTCATCCCCAAATCCGTCTGGAGATGCATACCATGCTCCTGCTTCAGCTTTGGTAAAACCATAATCAGTTCCGTAGGTATTGTAAACCGCTTCATAAAGAAGAGTTTCTCTTTCAGCACCAGTTAATACTGTTGGTCCATCAGTGGCATCATTTGACACACCATAAGACGAACTAAAATTAAACACTGTTTTGCCTGATTTACCGCTTTTAGTTGTAATAACGATAACCCCATTGGCTCCACGAGCACCATAAGCAGCTGTGGCAGATGCATCTTTTAAAACTGTAATGCTTGAAATATTAGCACTGTTTATACTTGACAAAGCAGATAAAGTTGATCCGGAAGTTGTAGGAGATACGTCAGGGTTGCTCATTGGAACACTGTCAATGCCTAAATAACGTTGACCTGATTTGATACTCTATTTTTCATTTTTAAAATTTTCAAACTTGATGTTGATAGTGATTTTCTGTTGACTTCGGGAAATAACTCATAGAGTTATTCTCGAA